>ERZ857629.1705-NODE-1705-length-22927-cov-5.949808_pt1 | contig 22927 bp, 21 predicted proteins | sample MGYA00519700_ERZ857629 | MGnify/ENA primary metagenome ERZ857629 (study PRJEB31778, sample SAMEA3449351) | human gut metagenome | biome: human gut; feature: human-associated habitat; material: faeces | place: United Kingdom | collected 2010/2012 ...
TTCGAACCCCCGACCCACGGCTTAGAAGGCCGTTGCTCTATCCAGCTGAGCTACGAACACACATTTTCGACTTGTTTTACTCAAACCGACGAATGATATTGTATCTTATTATTCTACGTTTGTCAACACTATTATCGAAATTTTTGTAAATATAAATTTTTTATCTTAAGTCAGCCAACGACAGTATATAAGATGCCACGTTCCCACTCAATCAAATAAGATTTCATCCACCGTCACAAACTGATACCCCTTTGCCTGCAGTTCATCCACCACCTGCAGAGCCGCTGTCACCGTTGTGGCGTACTCGTCGTGCATCAGAATAATGCTGTTATCTTTGACCTTGCTTATCACTGTATCCGTGATGCAGGACACGTTGCGGGTGCACCAGTCTAACGGGTCTATCGTCCAAAGAACCGGAAACATGTTCAGCTCCTTTTCAAATTTCTTGTCCCACGAACCATAGGGCGGACGCACAAACTCCACTTCCTCCCCCGTAATGTCCTCCAGTATTTTATTTGTCTGAATCAGTTCCTCCTTGAATTTCTCCCCATTTGCCTTCGTGAGCTGAATATGATTGTATGTATGGTTGCCGATAAGATGTCCTTCCTCATACATGCGCTTGATAATTTCCGGATAGTTTTCCGCATGCTCCCCTGTCACAAAAAAGGTGGCATGAACCCCTCTCTCTTTCAGACCGTCCAAAAGCTGCTCCGTATAATACGGATGCGGACCGTCATCAAAAGTAATGGCAACCTTCCACTCCTCCGTCTCCGCCTGCTGCCCTGTATCTCCCACAGTTGAAATATAAGAAACCGGCTCTGTCTGCTGCATGACACTCCCGGATTTTATGAGCAAAGCCGCCCCCAGAACCATATCCGCCAAAAGAGGTCCTATCAAATTTTTCCGCATATTTCCTGCCCGTTCCCGTTCTCTTCATTAAAATATATGCAGCAGCCACCTCAAAATCCACTTTCCTTAAACGATTTCCTCCTGCGAAAACAAAGAACCGCCGGTTCCGGCAAATACCGGTACTGGCGGTTCTGATTCAGGAAACTTATGTGCAGTTCCTCTCACATACTTTTTAATTACTGCTGTTTTAAATCTTAAATACGGAAATCTCGGATTTCAAGCCGTCCATGTTGTCACCGAGTGCTTCAGCCGTGCTGTTTAACTTCTCCACGTTCTGCAAAAGTTTTGCTGCTACGTCATTGACAGTCTCGGCACTGCCTGCGGTCTCCTCGATAATATCGGAGATATTCTTAACAGCGTTGACAGCTTCTTCTCTTTCCTTATCCGCTTTTTCAATGCCGTTCACAATATCCTTAAGTCCGTCAATCAGGCTGTTCATGCGGTTCTGCATCTCACGGAACACACCGATTACCTGCTCCACAGCTTCCGTCTGTAAAGCAACCATGTTCTGTGCCTGTTTTGCACTCTCCACGCTGTTCATTGTCTGTGCTCCGATATGCTCCACATTATGACCGATTTCGCCGGCAGCCTTTGCAGAATCATCTGCCAGTTTACGGATTTCCTCAGCCACAACCGCGAATCCGCGTCCGGCCTCTCCCGCTCTCGCTGCCTCGATGGAAGCGTTCAGTGAAAGCAGATTGGTCTGCTCGGAAATATCGGTAATCGTACCTACAAAGGTATTGATAATTTCGGATTCCTTGCGGAGATTCTCTATGCTCTCGCCCACCTTCTGGGTAATCTCGGTAGTTTCCTGTGCTCTGCTGCCCAAAAGCTGAACAATCTCCATTCCCTGATTAATCATTCCTTCGGTTTCATCTACCAAAGTCTCTACCGCCTCAATTACTCTGCTGACACCCTGAATTTCATTGGAAAGAACATCTGTCTTGGCAACACATTCCTGTGCGTGCTGGGACTGTCTGCCCATACCTTCGTTGATGTCGCCGATTGCCTGTGTAATATCTCTGGAATACTCGTCGATAATTCCGGACGCCTGAGATACCTCGTTGGCGGATGCCTCCAACTGCCCAGTGGCATCTGTTACCTTATTAACCAGTTTCTTGGTATTGATAACCATGTTGGTCGCCGAGCCCGCCAGATTTCTAAACTCGTCATGACCCTTGGCGCTTACCCTGACGGTCAAATCACCCTTTGCCACCTCACCTAACTTGTTGGAAATTCTCCTCATGTTACCCTGAATACCGGTCACAATGATTACACCCATGATAAGCACGATAGCACATGCTAAAATAACAAGACCGATTGTGATGGTACGAATATCATTTGCCTGCCCGGTAACGATTGCAATAGGTACCAGTGCACATATGGTTGCTCCGGTTTTCTCACTTTCACTGTAGATAAAGAAATAATTTTTTCCCTTAAAGGTTACATTCTCCGCACCCTGCGGATTATTGCTCTCCAATGCCTTGGTAAAGAAATCCTGACCAAAGAATACCGGCTCACCTTCCGTCAGCTTGCTCTTCTTGCCTTCTTCCAGATTTTCATAAATAACCTCCTTGCCGTTCTGTGTGACAAATCCGACAATGCTTCCTGCTCCCAAATCCAACTGTCTCAGAAATTTGTTAATAGTATTCTCACCAACATCAATAACTACAATATAGCTTCCGTTGGCTGCCATCGTCTCGGTTGCCAGAATATAGCTGTCCGCTTTAATTCCTGCTTTTTCGTCTAAAAAAGGGTGGGAGTCAATCCATTTTTTCACTGATTTTCTGTCGGCACCGACATCCTGCAGATAATCATCCAAAAATCCTTCCGTGGTGCTTTTCACCTTGGTGGAAATCACATTCGTTGTCTTCGTAGGGATAATATGCACATCATTAATAAAATCATTGGATACCTGCGCCGCATTTATGGTATTTTTGATACCGGTGGACACGTTCAGCGTCTTCACCTGATCACTCTTATACAATCCCATTGCCATCTGACCCAAATCAGAATCCGAAGCATACTTGATAGCCTCTGATTCGGCAGATCCGCAGCCTAAATCTATGTAATCGTTTGCCATGTTCATCGTCTGTGTGGTAGAGTCTTTGAACTTCTCGCTCATACCGTCCGCAGCCTTCTGATAAGCGCTGACACCAATCACAATCATAAATACAATGGGCACCAAAAAGCATGCTACAATCTTATTCCGAATACTGAACAGCATGAATTTCTGCTGTTTATCCGGTTTTACTTCTTCGGTTTCCGTCTGTTTCTTCTTAGGCAGATTAATCTTAGGAAAAGTAAATTTCTTCTTATCCTGTGTTGCCTGCTTTTCCTTCTTTGCTTTTGGAACTTTTGGCTTTTTTACCTTGGGCATTTTCGCAGTTTTCTTCTCCGTGGGCACTCCCGTTCCCGTCTGGAGCTGAACTTCTGCTGTTCTTTTGTCTTCGCTCATAATAGTTTCCCTCCATACTTAAGCATTAAGTATCTCTCCAAATACTTATTTTATCTATTATACACTGTTTATTGACTTTTTTAAATATAATTTTCATATATTTTAACTAAAAAAGTGACGAATTTTGACGTCTCATACACTATATTGCTCTAATTTTACAGCGTATTGCACAAATTTGCATCATATGGGACACAAATTCATGGAGGTGAGGTAGTTTTCCGCAAAGCCCTGTCTCTCGGCGAGATTTATCACCCTCACGTTGCATCCCGCTTCCGCAAACAAATCCGTATCCGGCGAAACCGTCCCGTCAAGCAGCTTCCTGCCAAATTTCAGCGTTCCCGACAGTGCGGTATTGCCGCCCTGAACCGTTTTGGGAACCAAAGTTTGGGGCAAAAGTCCGATTTCTCCCGCCGCTCCCGGACTTAAATAATATCCGAAGCCCCCCGAAAGGATTACGCGGTCAATCTGTTCCATGGAAATTCCGTATTCCTCCGTCAAAATACGGATTCCGCTCAAAACCGCCGCCTTTGCGAGCTGCACCGCACGCACGGATTCCTGCGTCACCCTGACATTTCCTGCCAAAACCCCCGTTTCAAAATACGGTTCCGCCAGCAGTCCCGTTTCGTCCAAAATCCCTTCTTTTCGCAGCGCCGCCAAAAGGCTTATCATGTCCGCTCCCCAGACGCCTCTGTTGACTCCGCCCTCAAAAGCCGGTCCTGCGGCAACCGAACTTGCCAGCAATTTTTTGCGGTTTCCGAGCACCATTTCTCCATTGGTTCCAAGGTCAATCAACAAGAAAATATCATCCCGGTTTAACATATCCGCAGCATAAATACCCGCTGTAATATCGCCCCCGACAAAAGCGGACAATCCCGGAAAACAGTAACAGTTTACTCCGTCTACCTCGGTTTCCACCGCCTCCAAATGGGTTGCATGAAAAGGCGCCCGTCCCAGTTCCGCCGGATTAAGGCCCATAAGCAGATAGTTCATCGTGGTATTTGCCGCAAGCACCATTCGCAGGTTTTCTCCCGGTGCCAGTTTTCTGCGAAAACGCCGGATTCCCTGTGCCAGTGTCTCCCTCACCATCTGTTTCATTTTGTCTGCATCCGCCGGATTTTCCGCCGCCTGAATACGGGATAACACGTCCGCTCCGTAGACCGTCTGCGGATTCACCGCCGCAAACACATCCGCTACACTGCCGTCTCTTCTATAGAGTTTCATGGCTATGGTTGTTGTTCCAATGTCCACCGTCACAAGGCGTTTTCTGCTGTTTTCACCGATAGGTTGAGGCTTTTCATTCATTCCACCTTCTGTCAGAATGTGGATTTTCTGTGTTACTCCCGGACACCGCCCACAGCCGGTGCACACCCTGCATCGCCTTCCTTTTCCGGTGGTCGTATTCTGTTGCTCTTTACACAAATTGGTTTTTGTCTCTGTCATACCGGTAATCAATGCTCTCCAGTTTCGCCGTAATTTCTTCCTTATTTACGTCCAAATCCTCACACAACTGCTCCAGATTACTGTAGTAATCCCGCAGTTTCAAATTGATAAAACTCAAAAGCATAACAGGGTCCTGTGGTATCATTGTTCATTCCTCTTTCTGTTTTTTATTTATTGATTAATAGACAATTTAACAGACACTGTCTGGAAAATTGGATAATTCTTTATTCTCCCCACAATTTTAATGCCCCTTTCAAGGTAGATTACAGTCAGTATAACATAAAAAAATTTCCGTTTCCATATGAATAAATTCTTTCCAAAAAGACCTCCCAAGCGTCAGATTATAATCCGGCTTTGGGAGGTCTTTTCAAATTCTTTTATGCTTCTTTTACTCCTGCCTGTAAAGCTCCGTTTTCCACGGAAATGAGAATGGTGTCACCCTCTTTTACCTTGTCGGCAAGAATCAGTTTTGCGGCAAGTGTCTCCACATACTTCTGAATGTACCGTTTCAGCGGTCGTGCACCGTACACGGGGTCATACGCATTGTCGGTGATAAAGTCCATTGCCTCATCCGTCAGCTCGATATGCAGCTCTCTGTCGGACAGCCGCTTGTTCAAATCTGCAATAATCAAACGGATAATTCCACTGATATTGTCCTTGGTCAGAGGCTTGAAAAGAATGGTTTCATCCAGACGGTTCAAAAACTCCGGACGGAAATGCGCCCGCAAATCATTCATAACCGCCGCTTCCGCATCCGGTCGAATCGTACCGTCCGCATCAATGCCGTCCAGCAGATAATTGGCGCCGATATTGGACGTCATAATCAGAATGGTATTTTTGAAATCCACCGTTCTGCCCTGGGAATCGGTAATACGTCCGTCGTCCAAAACCTGCAAAAGCACATTGAACACGTCCGGGTGCGCCTTCTCTATCTCATCAAAAAGAACGACACTGTACGGTTTTCTGCGGACCGCCTCGGTAAGCTGGCCGCCCTCCTCATAACCCACATATCCGGGAGGCGCACCAATCAGACGGGAGACCGAATATTTCTCCATATACTCACTCATATCAATCCGCACCATATTATTTTCATCGTCAAACAAAGCTGCTGCCAGCGCTTTTGCAAGCTCGGTCTTACCGACACCGGTAGGTCCGAGAAACAGGAAGGAACCGATAGGTTTTGTGGGGTCTTTGATTCCCGCCTTGGAACGGATAATTGCCTCCGTCACCTTTGTAACGCCCTCGTCCTGTCCTACCACACGTTTGTGCAGTTCTTCGTCCAGATGCAGAGTCTTGTTTCTCTCGCTCTCCGTCAGTTTTGCCACCGGAATACCCGTCCAGCGGGAAATAATTCTGGCGATTTCATCCTCCGACACTCTCTCATGCACCAAAGACAAATCGGAAGAACTTACCTTTTCTTCCTCCTGCTCCAACTGCTTTTTCAGAGCGGGCAGTCTGCCGTAACTGAGTTCCGCAGCCTTTTCCAGATTTCCCTCTCTCTGAGCAATCTGAATTTCGCTGTTAACCTGATCAATTTCTTCCCTCAGCTTGGAAAGTTTGTCCACGGACGCCTTCTCATTGTCCCACTGCGCTTTCTGCGCCGCAAATTTGTCTTTTAACTCTGCCAGTTCCTTCTGCAAATCGGCAAGTCTTTCCTGACTGAGACGGTCATCCTCTTTTTTCAAGGCAGTCTCCTCAATTTCCATCTGCATAATCTTACGCTGCAATTCGTCCAGTTCGGTGGGCAGGCTGTCCAGCTCCGTCTTAATCAGGGCACACGCCTCATCCACCAAATCGATTGCCTTATCCGGTAGGAAACGGTCGGTAATATAACGGTTGGAAAGAACTGCCGCACTCACCAGTGCATTGTCCATGATTTTGACGCCATGGTACACCTCGTAACGCTCTTTCAGTCCACGCAGAATGGAAATGGTGTCCTCCACGGTAGGTTCATCCACCTGTACCGGCTGGAAACGTCTCTCCAGTGCCGCATCCTTTTCGATATACTGTCTGTATTCGTCCAGAGTGGTAGCACCGATACAATGCAGCTCGCCTCTTGCTAACATAGGTTTCAGCATATTGCCCGCATCCAGTGCGCCGTCCGTCTTGCCTGCACCCACAATGGTGTGCAGTTCATCGATAAACAGAATAATCTGTCCGTCGCTGTTTTTCACATCCTCCAGCACGGCTTTCAGACGTTCCTCAAATTCACCACGGTATTTTGCACCGGCAACCAGTGCACCCATATCCAGTGCAAAGATTTTCTTATCCTTCAGTCCCTGCGGTACATCCCCCCGCACGATACGCTGTGCCAGTCCCTCAACCACTGCGGTTTTACCGACACCAGGTTCACCGATAAGCACAGGATTGTTTTTCGTTTTACGGGACAAAATACGAATCACATTCCGGATTTCACTGTCTCGTCCGATTACGGGATCCAATTTCTGGTTTCTGGCTTTCTCCACCAAGTCCTGTCCGTACTTTTCCAAAGTATCGTAGGTTGCCTCCGGATTATCACTGGTAACTCTCTGGTTTCCTCTCACCGTAGACAATGCCTGCAAGAATCTCTCTCTGGTAATTCCGTACTCTTTCCATATCTGGGCAATCTCTTTGTTGGGGTATTTTATCATGGCAAGGAACAAATGCTCCACGGAGACGTATTCGTCTCCCATCTGCTTTGCCTCGTCCTCGGCATTTATCAATACCTTATTCAGATATTGTCCCACATAGGGCTGACCGCCCTGTACCTTTACTCTCTTACTTACCGCCTGCTCTGCCCGGTTCAGAAAATGCTCCTTCTGAATTTCCATCTTTTCAATCAGTTTTAAAATCAAACTGTCCTCTATGGTCAACAGGCTGTACAGCAAATGTTCCTGTTCGATTTCCTGATTGCCGTACTCGCTGGCTAACTTCTCACAGCCCTGCACAGCTTCCATGGATTTCTGTGTAAACTTCTGTATATTCATACGCCCTGCCTCCTTATCTCTCCTGTCACAATAGAACGTTTTATTTGTTCTATTGTTAATATAACACATGGCGCACAATAATCAATAAAAGAATTCTAAATTTTTTATAAAATTCCTTTTACCTCATATCCGGCATCGGTTACGGCTTTGGTGAGAACTTCGTCTGTCACGCTGTCGCCTGCCTGTACCACTGCGTTTTTCTGTTCCAGATTCACGGTCACTTCCGTAACTCCCTCCACAGCCTCCAATGCTTTCTGCACTCTTCCCGTGCAGTGGCTGCACATCATTCCCTCGATTGTAATTGTTTTTGTCATAGTTCCGTTCCTCTCTTTCTTAATATTTGTGATTATATTTTGTCCACTATCAGCAACTGTGTCCTTCTTTTGTTCCATGCTTTGAACTGTGCTCTGCTTTTCTTCCGCCTTCTTCGCCGAATCCCGCTTCTGCTCCATGCTTTGGGTTGCGCTCTGTTCTTGTCCCGCACCTTGGACCGCGCTCTGCTTTTGCTCCACGCCTTGGGCTGCGTCCCGTGCGGTCATTTCTCCCTTTTTTCCTTTACCGGTCGCCTTAAATCCCCTCAGCCGCAGTGCGTTTCCCACCACAAAAATACTGCTTAAGCTCATGGCTGCCGCACCGAACATGGGGTTCAGCCGAAGCTCAAATGCCGGATACAGCACGCCTGCTGCCAGCGGGATTCCGATACTGTTGTAGAAAAATGCCCAGAACAGGTTCTGTTTGATGTTGCGAATCACTGCACGGCTCAGCCTCATAGCTGTCACCGCCTCCCGCAAATCACTTTTCATCAGAACAATATCCGCGCTCTCCATCGCCACATCCGTCCCGGCGCCGATTGCCATTCCCACATCTGCCGTCGCCAGCGCGGGAGCGTCGTTGATACCGTCACCAATCATGGCTACCTTGTGTCCTGCCTGTTTCAGGGAGCGGATCTTTTTCTCCTTATCCTGCGGCAGCACCTCCGCCACAACCTCGTCCACGCTTATCTTCTTTTGCACCGCCTGTGCGGTTCTTAAATTGTCACCGGTCAGCATAATGACGCTGACACCCATACGGTGCCACTCCTCCACCGCTTCTTTGGAGCTTTGCCTGATTTCATCCGACACGCCCACCATTCCCAGCAGTTTCTTTTCATCTGCCACAAACAGCGGGGTCATTCCCTCGTCCGCCATGTTGGTAATTTCCGGTAACTGTGCCCCTTTTGTCAAAATGCCGTTTTCCTCCAGATATGCACGGTTTCCCACAAAATAGCGTTTTCCGTCCACAACACCGTCCACGCCTCTTCCGAATACCGCCCGAAAGTCCTCTGCCACCGGAATTTCCTTTCCGATTTCGTTTTGGGCATATTCCACAATGGCCTCCGCCAGAGGGTGCTCGCTCTTTTTCTCCAACGCTGCCGCCACTAACATCAGGTGTTCCTTTGTCATATCCGGCTCGTCAATGTGCACCTCCTGCACTTTCAGGCTACCGGAGGTGATGGTTCCGGTCTTGTCCAGTACCACGGTGTCAATCTCCTGCGCCTGTTGCAGTGCCTCGCCGGATTTTATCAGAATACCGTGGTTTGCGCCCACACCGGTACCCACCATGATTGCCACCGGTGTTGCCAGTCCCAGTGCACAGGGGCAGGAGATAACCAGCACGGCAATGGCACAGGAAATGGCAAATTCCGCACCTGCCCCGGCAATCAGCCATGCTGCCAGTGTAATCAGGGAAATACCGATAACTACCGGCACAAAAACACCTGCCACCTTATCCGCCAGTTTGGCAATGGGCGCTTTGCTTGCGCTTGCCTCCTCCACCAGACGGATAATCTGGGACAAAGTGGTGTCCTCTCCGACCCGGTCTGCGCGGCATTTTAAAAAGCCTGCCTTATTGATGGTGGCGGAAACAACCCGGTCTCCGGTTCTCTTTTCCACCGGCACGCTCTCTCCGGTAATTGCCGACTCATCCACGCTGGAGCTTCCCTCCAGCACTTCGCCGTCCACCGGAACGGCGGCGCCCGGTTTTACCAAAAAGACATCTCCCTTTTGCAATTCTTCCGTGGGAACCTCTTTTTCCGTGCCGTCCGCCGTCACCACGATGGCAACCTTTGGGGACAAATCCATCAGCTTTGTGATAGCCTCACTGGTCTTTCCCTTGGAGCGGCTCTCTAAATATTTTCCAACGGTAATCAGTGTCAGAATCATGCCCGCCGACTCAAAATACAAGTCATGGGAGTAGTGCTCCACCACCGCTGTCACACCGTGTCCCAGCCCGTAGCTGATGCGGTACATGGCAAAAATTCCGTACCCCACCGCTGCGGAGGCGCCCAGTGCAATCAGGGTGTCCATATTGGGAGAGCGGTGCCACAGCGTCTTAAAGCCCACCGCAAAGAATTTCCGGTTCATATATAAAATGGGAAGCAAGAGTAAAAACTGGGTCAGTGCAAAATTCATGGCATTTTCATTGCCGTGCATGGTATTCATGATAAATTCCGGCACCGGAATGCCAAACCACTCCTTATACATGTGGTGCATTGCCACATACATGAGCGGCAGCAGAAAGCCTATGGATATGCCAAGCCGCCATTTCATGGCGCGCTCCGCTTCCTTCGCCTGCGCCTTCAGTCCACCCCTGTCATCTTTCTTTTTCGTTTCCTGTGCCTGCGTCATGAGGGAAGCGCCGTACCCGGCTTTCTCCACCGCATCCACAATATCTTTTTCCTCAAGACGCCTCTCATCATATGCAATATCCATGGTCTCCGTCAACAAATTCACGGAAGCGCTCTCCACGCCCGGCAGCTTGCTGCAGCTTTTCTCCACATGGGAGGAGCATGCCGAGCAGGTCATTCCCGTAATATGGTATCTCTCTTTCATCTGTCTGCCACCTTTATTTTAATTTTTTAATAAGCTCCACAGCCTCGTCCACAATCTGCTCGTTGCCCCGCTTGATTTCCTCCACCACACAGGTCTCCATATGTTCCTGCAAAATAACATAGCCAAAGGACTGCAAGGCGCTTTCCACCGCCGCGACCTGTGTCAGAATATCGCCGCAGTAGCGGTTTTCCTCCAACATTTTTCCAATGCCGTTCATCTGTCCGATAATCCGGTTCAAACGGTTCTGTAACTGCTTTAGTTCCTTTTCCTGTCTGGGAGTTGTCTTTGTTCTGCAGCAACAGCAAATATCCTTTTCCATACCGACACTCCTTTCTCCTGTTTTCACTGTATGTTTAAATACCCCAAGGGGGTATATTCCGGTTTGCTTACAGAATATACCCCCTTGGGGTATTTGTCAATACACTTTTATCAATTCTTCCCCCACTCTGATATGCCCCTGTGAAACGCTCTCCACTGTTTTTTCCGGGGGACAGTTTTCCACGCAGACAGCCACCTCCGTTCTCTCTCCCGCTGCCAGCAGTCCCTCCCTGTCGAAAAGTAAAAGTTCCTTTCCCTTATTTACAATCTCATTTTGGATAATGCGCGGGCGGAAAAACTCCCCGCTTAACTCGTCCGGGCAGCCACCCACCCGGATGGAAATCTGTATCTGCTCCTCCATCTCTAACACAAACGCATTCCCCATGGGAAACAGCCGCACAATCTTCCCCGAAGCGGGTGCATACACCACCCCTTCGTCCGGGAGAATAACCGCCTCCGGTCTTCCGCTTTCACTGCCCGCCTGCAGCTCCCCGGAAACCGGGCTTGCCACGATTTTTCCCTGTACAATGACCTTTTCGCCCTCTTTCGGATGGGGCTTTTTTTCATATCTTCCGATTCCGAATCCCGCCGCTGCAGACGACAGAATAATGCCAAGAACCGCAAACAGATTCATCGTAATATTCATACAAATCTCCCTCCCTGACCCTTTCAAATTCACATCTTTACTCTTTGCGATTTTCTTTCAAAATATACGATTTGTACTTCCCTTTTTTTATATAAAAAAGCATTGACATTCCAAGGAGCACAATGGTATACTCAAACCGTATTCTAAATGAAAGTCATTGAACTCACATATTTTTGTAAGTCATGATTCGTGTTTAGAGAATAGTGTTTTACAAAAATATGTGATTTTTTTGTCCTACGTTTTAGAATCACTAACACTAAAACGGGCTATGCCCACATTATTAAAGGAGGTACCACAATGAACAACGGTACAGTTAAATGGTTTAATGCACAGAAGGGTTATGGTTTCATCACCAACGATGCAACCGGCGAGGAAGTTTTCGTACATTTCTCCGCTATCAACGCTGATGGTTTCAAGTCTCTCGAGGAAGGCCAGAAGGTTACTTTCGATACAGAGTGTGATCCTCAGAACAGCAGCAAAATCCGCGCTACCAACGTTACTGTAGTAGCTTAATCGCAGATTTTCAAAGCCGGCTTTTTAGTCGGCTTTTTTTATTTCATTTTATTTCTTGACATTTTTTATCATTTAAGGTATTATAACAACAACCTCTGAGGGAGTAGTTAGCAGCTTCGGCTGTGGTAATATCAACACAATGACGAATCATACGTCTGGTATTACCGAAGCAATGATTATTGTGATAATGAGACTCATAGGCAATGACGGAATCCGTCTATTGCCTGTGAGTTTTTTTATGGAAAAAGGAGAAGAAAAATGAGTTTACTGATCCTGTTTATTATCGCTGTCGGATTGTCCATGGATGCCTTTGCCGTTTCTATCTGTAAAGGTCTTGCCATGCAAAAGATTAACTTTAAAAAAGCCGCCGTCGTCGGTCTGTGGTTTGGCGGCTTTCAGGCATTAATGCCTTCTATCGGCTATCTTTTGGGAAGCCAGTTCGAGCGGTTTATCACATCCATTGACCACTGGATTGCTTTCGTACTGCTCTCCCTTATCGGTATTGCCATGATTCGGGAATCCCGCTCCACAGAAGAGGAGAAGGAGGCAAATGCCTCCCTCGATGTAAAAACAATGTTTCTGTTAGCGGTTGCCACCAGTATCGACGCTCTTGCCGTAGGTGTTACCTTCGCATTTCTGCGCGTTCAGATTATTCCCGCGGTTGCCTTTATCGGCTCCATCACCTTCCTGCTTTCCGTTGTCGGAGTAAAAGTAGGAAATGTTTTCGGCACCAAATACAAAGCCAAAGCAGAACTTGCGGGCGGTATTATTCTCATTGTCATGGGTATTAAAATTTTACTGGAGCACCTGTTATGAGATAAGGAATCCGTATTTTGAGATACGCGCCTGCTCATAATCTGCATAGGCTTCGCAGTAGCGGTTTCTCAAGGTGCCGCCCCTGCACAGTTTGTGCAGTTCATCGCAGGCTCTCATCTTACCGTCGAACATGATTCCTACCCTGTCACACATCTTTTCTATGAGCCGCACATCCCACTGCGCCGCCATAATGAGGGTTACCCCCTTTGCCTTCAGTTCCTGCAGGTAATCCACAAGCAGTGCATATGTCTCTTCATCCAGCGGCTCTTCCGGCTCATCATAGATAACAATATCCGTGTCTCTCGTCATTCCCAGAACCAGCGACAGCCTTCTTCTCTTGTCCGGAGGCAAATCACGCACGAACTCCATCTGTACGTCCTCCAGTCCGAATCGTCTGAATATCCTATCCCTGCGTTCCACCATGTCGCGGGCCTCAAGTCCCCGCGCCCTCACCGCAAGGTCAAAACCTATCTGCGAAGAATAAAACTCTGTCAGATCCCACTCTGCCGAAATCATCTCCACACTCGGTCTGTAACCGGGTGTCACCTTTCTGCCCTCAAGATAGATTCTTCCATGAAAGAAAATTCTGTGGGCGATTGATTTCATAGCTGTTGTTTTGCCTGAGCCAACCGGTCCAATCAGACCAAAACACTCTCCCTTATGGACATTAAAGGACAATCCCTGCACCGCACGGACAACCTTTTTCCCGGTCTCCAGCCGCTGTCCCGGAGTCAAATAGTATGACCTTCTCAGATTTCTGACTTTCAGATATGGTTCCATATGCACCTCTTTCCCGTATGATACCTGTTTACAAAACCGGCGGTTCCGTCACCTCAGGGGACAGCCTCCGATTCCCATCCATACGCAGATTCCGTAGAGAACTAAAAGATGCAATGGATAAAACAGGTAAAAAACATATTTAAGTTTCACACCTCGTTTACCATTGTAGCACAAAATTGTTATAAAAGCTAGTGGTGCGGTGGATTCCCATAAAAAAGAGATTGCACCTGCCATTGCCTGCCCCCATTTGTTGCCCCGAAACCAGTAAAGCACCATAATGCAGGCAACACCGATTGCCTGATAATCCGTGTGCAGGACGTATGCCACAAGCGCCATTGCCGCCGTGACAGCACCGCTCAAAAGCCATCCTGCCGCCCGGCTCCACACCGGATTTTGAATTCTTAAGCACCATTTTATCGCCGCATCCGAGAAAATCATGGCAAGCAGACCAAGTAACAGTGTGAAAAACACATTCTGATAGGAAAAATCCACCGCACTTCCGCTGAGTGCCAAATCAAAGGGAATTTCCGACGCAAGGGCAAAAAGAAAAAGGCGCAGGGCATACTTCCATCGATTGCGGGTCCTTTGAAATCCCTCCACCAGCAAAAAACAGTAAATAGGAAAAGCAATCCGCCCTATGAGACGCATTGCATTGTAAATATCCAGTAATGTTCCTATCTCCGGCTGCCACCTTCCGTCAAAAAACGTGCCGCCGTTACTCAGCGTGAGAATGACACGCCACAGGACAACCGCTCCGGTATGGTCAATCAACATTGTCACTAAGGCAATGATTTTCAGGGTACTTCCGCTGATTCCCCCTGCCTTTTTCTCCTTTGCCTCTACCGCGCGGCTGCTGCTTACTTCCATTCCCCTCTATTCCCTTCTTTTCTACTCTAGCCGACCTTGTAGCCCGTTCCCCAGACAACCTTCAAATATCTCGGCTCCTTCGGATTACTTTCAATCTTCTCCCGGATATGCCTGATATGTACGGCAATGGTATTGTCCGCACCGATTGCCTGCATCTGCCAGATAGCCTCGTAAATCTGACTGATGGACAAAACCTGTCCTCTCTGCTGTACCAACAGGCGCAAAATCTTATATTCAATAGGCGTTAATTTGGCTTCTCTTCCTTCCACGGAAACCGTTCTGCGGATATCATTGATTTCCAGCCCGTCCACCCGGTAAATGCTGTCGATATTGGCGCGCATATTCACTAACTGCGTATATCTGCGCAACTGGGATTTCACCCTTGCCAACAGTTCCAGCGGATTGCAGCCCGCCGTCACATAATCGTCCGCTCCCGCGTCCAGCGCCATAATCTTGGCAGTCTCCGCCGTCTGTTTGGAAACGATAATAATGGGAATACTGCTCTTTTTGCGCAGCGTGGAAATCATCTCAATTCCCGCTCCCATTCCCTTTTCTTCCAATTCCGCATCTATCAACATCAGGTGCATCTCACCTGTATCTAAAATCTCCAGCAGATTTTCCATTGCCGAGGCAACCACCATGTGAATTCCCTCACCTGCAAGCAGAGGTTTCATAATCTCCACAATACCGGTATGATTGTTAAATACTACTATGTTTCTCTCCATCCTGATTATACTCCTTTCCCAATTCCTGTCTATTCCATATTTTGTACTATTTTATGTTAAGGTTCTGAATTTTGTTGTATCTTGTGCAGTTTTTTGTTTTGCACACCTATTCTGTTTCCCTGATTCTATCCTACTGTTGCTCTGCATCATTTTTGCATATTTTTTATATGAAAATACAAAAAAATTTACCCTGCTAAATATTAGACTACTTAGCAGGGTAAAAGGTTTCACTTATTCATAAAAAACTTTTTCTAACATTAATCCCTTTGCGGGGACAAGGTATCCGGCGTCCTCTCTGTTTCCGTTTTCCAAAAGCGCCGCCACACTCTCAGGGGTTCTTTTTCCCATTCCGACCTCCAGCAAGGTTCCCATAAGGATTCTCACCATATGGTGGAGAAAGCCGTTTCCCTCAAAAGTAAAGGTCAGCAAATCCTTATCTCTCTCCAGCGCAATGCGGTCGATACGCCGCACGGTAGATTTCTTTGCTTTTTTTGCCGAGGTAAATGCCTTGAAATCATGCTGCCCCAAAAGAAGCTCCGCCGCCTCTCTCATAGCGGCTTCATTTAGCGCATCCGGCACCTCCAGCGCATATCTTCTCCAAAACACATCCGGCACACTGCTGTTGATAACCCGGTAGCGGTAGCGCTTTCCGCAGGCATTGAGCCTGCTGTGAAATCTGGGTGCCGCCTCCGTGACGGCAAGCACGGCAATGTCCTCCGGCAGATATTGATTGATATAGGAAAGCATTTCCGGCTCCGTCAGGGTGCTGTCTGTGTGAAAATGTGCCACCTGTCCCATGGCGTGCACACCGGCATCCGTTCGCCCGCTGGCCTGTAAATCCACCTCTTCGCCGCACATTCTCGATAACAGCGTCTCTAATTTACCCTGAATGGTGTTATCGCCCTTTTTCTGACTCTGCCACCCCTGATAACGGGTTCCTTCATATTGAATCAGCAGCTTAATGTTCCTCACGGTTCATTTCCTCCACCTGCTTTAAGTCCTCCGGTCCCAGCTTCCGGAAATGATTGATTCCTGCCACCAGTACCCTGATACTGTTCTGCGTCGTCTCAAACGCGCCCTCCTTGTACATGGTGTAGGCAATCAGTCCCACCGGCACTGCCACTAACATTCCCAAAACTCCGCCGATTTTATAACCGATATAGAGCAAAATCAGTGTGGGCAGAGGTTCCATTCCCACGGAATCACCCACGATTTTCGGCTGGATAAGCTGACGAACCAGCTGACCGCCGCCCCAGATAATGAGCAGTCCGATTGCCATGGGATAATCCGCACTCAGTATTTTGATAATTGCCCACGGAACCATCACCGTACCGGTTCCGAAAAAGGGCAGGAAATCCAAAAAGGCAATGCCAAGGGCAATCAGAAACGCATAGTCCACTCTAAGCACCGTTAAGCCTATCAGCAGAATGAGATACATCCATACCTCTATCTTAAGCTGTGCCTTGAAATATCCTCCGACTGCCTTTACCAGTCCTCTCTTCAACATTTCATACCGGTTTTGTATGGACATGGGCATAACCCGGTGAAACCATTCGTTAATCTGTTCCCGCTCCGCAACGAAAAAGTAGGACGACAACAATGCCATAATAATGCCAATCAAAATGGAGGGCACCTGTTTCGCCAAATTTCCTGCCGCCGCTATGGTAGGCGTGCCGATTTTGCCGAGCAGATTGCCGATATAATCCCGCACCTGCCCCGTCACATTTGTCAGAGTCTCCTGCACGTCCTTGGGAAACTTGCTGTAAATCACATTGAGATTGTCCGCAATGTCCTTGAAATCTTCCTGAGCCGCCGCCCACATTTCCGGCAGTCCGTTTACAATGCCCACCGCCTGCTCCGTCAGCTTGGCTCCTACCAGATAAAGAATCAGTACCACAAGGCCTATGATAACCACAATCACAAAAACGCTTCCCGCTTTTCTCTTTAGCTTTATCTTTTCCTCAAAAAAACGCACCAAAGGTCCGGCAATCAGAGCGATAATCCAGCCCACCACAAAAGGCGAAAAGAAAATAATCAGCCGGGGTACCGCAAAAATTACAAGCAACAGTATCACCAGTGCGATTGTCAGATTGGCAAGTGCCTTACAATACTTTTTCATAGATTCCCCTCCTATTGATTCTCTATCAGCCTATCCAGAATCTCGTAGATTTCCTCCCGTCCCTGTTTTGTCTCAGCAGAAAACGGAATCACTATTGTGTCCTGTCCGGCACCGAGAGTGGTGCGAATCAGTTTCGTCTGTTTCTGAATCTGGCTCCGCTTGATTTTATCCAGTTTTGTGGCAATGATAATCGGCTCATAGCCCTGTCTGCGCACCCAGTCATACATAATGCAGTCGTTTCCCGAGGGCTCATGCCTTATGTCAATCAGCAAAAATACCGTTTTCAACTGCTTAGAACGGTGCAGATAGTCCTCAATCATCTTGCCCCACTGTGCTTTTACCTGCTCATTCGCTTTCGCATATCCGTATCCGGGCAAATCCACAAAATAAATAGCATCATTTACATTGTAATAATTAATCGTCTGGGTCTTGCCCGGCTGAGCACTGGTTCTCGCCAAAGATTTGCGGTTCATCAGGGCATTAATCAGCGAGGACTTCCCCACATTACTCTTACCGGCAAACGCTACCTCCGGGTGTACATTTTCGGGAAGTTTGCTGGTAATTCCGCAGACCGTCTCCAGCGCTACATTTTTTATAATCATTTTCGTTATCCTCTTTCACATGTTCGCTTTGCGGCTGATAAGACAAAAGCGCCGCTCTCTAAAGGGCGGCGCACTTATCCTATTTTGCCTTTTTCATCGTTTCCTTGTGAATTGTCAGCGGTTCACCGGTACCCTCCACGGCACTCTTGGTGACTACGCACTCTTCAATCGTATCATCGGAAGGAATCTCATACATGGTATTCATCATGACTCCCTCCATAATGGAACGCAGACCTCTGGCGCCGGTCTTACGCTCAAACGCCTTATCGGCGATTGCATCCACGGCATCCTTTTCAAAGGTCAGCTTCACATCATCCATCTCAAACAGCTTTCTGTACTGCTTAATCAGGGCATTCTTGGGCTCCTGTAAAATCTTCACCAATGCTTCCTTGTCCAAGCCTCTCAAAGAAACACAGATGGGAACACGTCCCACGAACTCAGGAATCAGACCGAATTTCACCAAATCCTGCGGTGTAACCTCCTGCAGCAAATCACTGATTTCCTTTGTGGTTTTCTGGGATACTTCCGTGTTAAAACCGATGGATTTGCGGTCCAATCTGGATTCCACAATCTTTTCCAAACCATCAAAAGCACCGCCGCAGATAAACAGGATATTGGTGGTGTCAATCTGAATCAGCTCCTGATGGGGATGCTTTCTGCCTCCCTGAGGGGGCACGCTTGCCACCGTTCCTTCCACAATTTTAAGAAGCGCCTGCTGAACGCCCTCACCCGACACATCACGGGTAATGGACACGTTCTCGCTTTTCTTAGTAATCTTGTCAATCTCATCAATGTAAATAATGCCGTACTGCGCACGCTCCACATCATAATCCGCCGCCTGAATCAGTTTCAGCAGAATGTTTTCCACGTCCTCACCCACATAACCTGCCTCGGTCAGTGTGGTAGCGTCTGCGATTGCAAAGGGCACATTAATGACCTTCGCCAGTGTCTGTGCCAGATAAGTCTTACCGGAACCGGTAGGACCTACCATAATAATATTGCTCTTCTGCAATTCCACATCATCCAGATTCTTAGGAGCAGTCACTCTCTTGTAGTGATTATAAACGGAAACCGCCAAAACCTTCTTGGCTTCTTCCTGTCCGATGACGTACTCGTCCAAAAAGTTCTTGATTTCCTTCGGTTTTAAGAGGTTGATTTCAGGGTGTTCCGCCTCCTGAATTTCTTCATCCTCCAGTTCTTCCTCCAAAATATCGGCGCAAATGTCCACACACTCGTCACAAATATAAACCCCGGCAGGTCCCGCAATCAGCTTGCGCACCTGACTCTGTGTTTTATTGCAGAAAGAACATCTAATATCGTTACCGGAATTTTTTCCTGCCATTACTTTACTCCTGATTTTACTTTATTTTGCCTGAGCAGCATGGGAGGTAATTACCTTGTCAATCAGACCGTACTCACATGCTTCTTCTGCTGTTTTCCAGTTATCACGCTCGGTATCTGCGCAAATCACCTCATAATCCTTGCCCGTATTCTCAGCCAGCATACGGTTCAGCTTTTCCTTGGTCTGTAAAATATGCTTTGCCGCAATTTCGATTTCGGTAGCCTGACCCTGTGTACCGCCCAAAGGCTGGTGAATCATAATCTCCGCGTTTGGAAGGGCAAATCTCTTGCCCTTAGCTCCGCCGGCTAACAGGAAAGCGCCCATACTTGCTGCCATACCGATACATACGGTAGAAACATCGCACTTGATATAGCGCATGGTATCGTAAATTGCCATACCGGCAGTTACGCTTCCGCCGGGGCTGTTAATGTAAAGGTGAATATCCTTCTCCGGGTCCTCAGCTTCCAGAAAAAGGAGCTGTGCCACAATAATGCTGGCAGAAGTTTCATTCACTTCTTCTCCCAAAAAGATAATTCTGTCCTTTAATAATCTTGAATAAATATCGTAAGATCTTTCACCCTTGCTTGTCTGTTCAATGACGTATGGTACTAAACTCATGAATATCCCTCCATTTTCGTCTATTCTCATAGCCTATCTTATCCTATAAGAACAGCTTTTTCAATGGTCCTCAATAAACTTTATAAAAACTTAATTCCTAAAAGTACCCGGGACTAAGCCCGGGCACTCTCTGTGTACTTTATTTATGTTCCCGGTCATTCTGACCTGCGGCGCATTATTCCTCTGTAGCTTCCTCTGCTTCCTTGGTCTTCTTAGCTCTTGCCTTGGTGGGCTTAGCTTCCTTTGCATTCTCTACAACGAACTCCACAGCCTTCTTCACGCAGATATCTTCCATAACCTGTTTCTTGCCGTTCTCGCCAAGCAGCTCTTTTACCTTGTCGTTCTCCATCTGGTAAACTTCTGCCATGGTCTTTACTTCTTCCTCGAAATCTTCCTCGGTAGCCTGAATATTCTCAGCGGCAGCAACTGCCTCCAAAACCAGACGGGACTGGATTCTCAAAAGAGCCTGGGGCTTCATCTGCTCAATCAGCTTGGCAGCGGTCATGCCGGTGAACTGCATGTACTGCTCCATGGAAATACCCTGAGACTGGATTCTCTGAGCGAAATCCTCAACCATCTGTCTCTGCTGGGTCTCTAACATTGCATCCGGAATCTCCATCTTTGCATCTGCGATAATGGCATCAACTACAGCGTCTTCCTTTGCATTCTTTGCATCTGCTGCCTTCTTGTCAGCCAGTTTCTTCTTAACGTCCTCTTTGTACTCAGCAAGAGTATCAAATTCGGAAACCTCACTTGCGAACTCGTCATCTAACTCAGGAAGCTCTTTCTCCTTGATTTCCTTAACGGTGCACTTGAACACTGCAGGCTTTCCTGCCAGCTCGCTTGCCTGATAATCCTCAGGGAAGGTTACGTTTACTTCGGTCTCTTTGCCAAGTTCAGCGCCAATGAGTGCATCCTCAAATCCGGGAATGAATGCGCCGGAACCGATGGTCAAAGGATAGTTCTCTCCCTTTCCGCCTTCAAACGCAACTCCGTCAACAAATCCCTCAAAGTCGATTACGGTAATGTCGCCGTCCTTTACAGGTCTGTCCTCAACGGTAATGGTTCTTGCGTTGCTCTCTCTCTCTTTATTTACCTCTGCGTCAACTTCCTCATCGGTAACGTCCACATCAATCTTGTCAACCTTAACGCCCTTGTACTTGCCCAGAGTAACTTCCGGTTTCAGTGCAACTTCTGCGGTAAAGATGAAAGGCTTGCCTGCTTCAATCTGGGTTACATCAACCTTAGGGGAAGATACGATGTCCTCGGTGCACTCCTCCAGTGCTTTCTCGTAGCTTTCGGGAATCAGTGCATTTGCAGCATCTTCATAAAATACTTCCTTGCCGTACATCTGTTCAATCATCTTGCGGGGTGCTTTACCCTTGCGGAAGCCGGGGATGCTGATTTTGTTCTTATTTTTCTGGTATGCAGCCTCGATAGCCTTGTCCAGTTCTTCAGCAGGTACTTCAATGGTCAGCTTTGCCATATTTTTCTCTAACTTTTCTACCTGTAAACTCATTGTTACATTTCCTCCTTCATACCCTTTCCGGGTCTATATCCGTTTTCATTCGTTGCGCATGCCGTCTCTTTCCTATGTCTCATAACGGCACAGTCGCAGTCATTTTGTGATTATAGCACAAAAATTCAAAAAACACAAATGTTTTATCCCATTTCAGCCTATTTTGTTGTATGTAAAATCTATCTTAACAGAGGAGCACATGAAACCTCTAGTAAAAAAATCATAAGGAGATAGAAAAAATGGCAAATGAAGAAAGTTTGAAAATTATTGGTATTAAAAAGGCTTTCAGTGAGAAAAGCAGCAGGACTTACACGTCTTATTTTTGTACAAGAGGTTTTACCCCGTATGAAATTGATAACACCGACGTTTTGGGTCTTGGTTGTGAAACCGTTCAGACTACCGAGGACTTTCCTTTGAATATCGGTGATGAAGTTATTTTCTTGTACGGTAAGGCAATGGGTACTTATCAGCCTGTGGTAGATTTCAAGATGATAAAAAAAGCCGAGGGTAAGCAGATGACTTTACCCACAAAATAACCAGTTTCATGATTGCATAAGCAATCGTTTGATTTTCTTTCCCCCTATCCCCACTCCTAAGGGGTGGGGACTTTCCAAAGATATGTTGCGCATACATATATAGATTATGCAGAAAGGAGTTGTAGCAAATGCCTAATTTAGCAATTATCCCTTTGATGGGTGCGGATGGTGTATCTGTCATTGATTCCGCGCTTGTTGCGGAAATCATCAATCTTTGCAAAACCTGTATGGGTTTGTTCACTGAGTTTCCGCTCAATGTGATTTTAATTGCCGGACTGTGTGGTATAGTGGCTCAGTTGTCAAGACAAAAATCTAAGATTTTTATAATGAACTGATATTGTGGATAAGTTACAAGGAACATGGGGAGGATAGTGGAACTCTCCTCTGAACCATTCTATGCTAAGCTACATATGGCAACAGCATTGCCGGATAATAGCATTCAGCCGGTGTCTGATAGTCAAGTGCGGAGTGACGCCGCTCAAAGTTGTAGGTGTGAATATACTGTCCAATGGTCGCTCTGGCTTCTTTGATGTTATTGTATTGTGTCAGATAGGCTTCTTCATACTTGAAGCTACGAAACCAGCGCTCAATCATGATATTGTCCGCCCAGCGGCTTTTTCCATCCATGCTTTGGCGGATGCCGTTTTCTTTTACGAAATCAATATATTGCTGACTTGTAAACTGACATCCTTGGTCAGAATTCAGTATCTGTGGTTTTGCCACCTTAAATGCTTTTTTCAAAGCACTGATGACCATTCTGGTATCAAGCGTATCATCAACTTCCCAGCCGACAATACAGCGGCTGTGCCAGTCTATAACAGCTGTCAGATATAAAAAGCCACGCTTGATCGGAATATATGTAATATCAATAGACCATGCCTGA
>ERZ857629.1717-NODE-1717-length-22781-cov-4.434612_pt1 | contig 22781 bp, 19 predicted proteins | sample MGYA00519700_ERZ857629 | MGnify/ENA primary metagenome ERZ857629 (study PRJEB31778, sample SAMEA3449351) | human gut metagenome | biome: human gut; feature: human-associated habitat; material: faeces | place: United Kingdom | collected 2010/2012 ...
TTAAAAGTTACATTAGAATGTAACGGAGAGATAGAAGAAATATTACCTGGGCAAATGGTTGGAAATTTAAGGAGGCTTTTTTATAAAAACGAAATGATAGTTTTTAGACCTGCTAAACAATATAAGCCGGGAGATAAAGTAAAGGTTACTATAGAGGGAATTTATAAAAACAGTAACGAGGATATAAAGGCTCCTACTACATACGATGTACACTTCTTTGAGATAGGTACAATTCCTTACTCAAATATAACTGTAAATAGTGCTACTAGATCCGATGAGACTAACGCAAGTATTAATCTTACATCTGATGGTGCTGGAGTGTTAAAATACTTAATAGTAAATGAAGGGGATAGTGAGCCTACTATTGATGAGATATTAAATGGAGAAGAGGCACTACTTAGTGAAGGAGATAATTCCCTGCATTTGGACAGCTTACAAGGGAATAGTGCAAAAAAGCTTTACTACGTAACACTAAGCAGCACAGGAATAAACAAGCCTTCTAGTGAAGTTTCTGCAAGCGGCGAATTAAGCAACATAAAGGCTCTAGATATAGCTGGATACAAAAAGGAACCTATCATATATGACATACTAGAAGGAAAAGAAGGTGAAGTATATAAGGGAGATGACGCAGGATACAAAGTAAGATGCAGCGGATAATTCCATAAGTTCACAGATCTACTAATAGACGGACAATTAGTAGATAAAAATAATTACAAAGCAGTTAGCGGAAGTACGATCGTAACACTTAACAAAGATTATGTAGCTACTCTTAGCCTTGGAAAGCATGACATCACATTCAAGTTCACAGACGGAGAAGGCTCGACTTTATTTAATGTACTCGAACAAAAAGAGAACGTAGGCGGTGGCTCAAATATAGATAAGAAAGAGAACGCAGGCGGTGGCTCAAATTCTAATGTAGCGCAAAATACCACAAATCCGGAAAGCTCAAACAGAGTAAACACAGGCGATGCTAATAATGCAATTCTTTGGATAATCTTAGCGATTTCTACTGCAAGTACTTTAGGCATACTGCTTGTAGCAAAAAGACGTAAAAGCTTCAGCTAAACTGAAGTAGGTTAAACCAAAAGATAAAAGCAGCGTTAAAATAAGGCTAAATAGAATAGGACCTAAACTCAGGGATACAAAGAGCGGAGTTTTGGGCGTTCACTTAGGGATTGAGAAAAACAGTTTTTGAGTGACGTCTTCAAGCGGTGACAAAATAAATAACGACCATACAAGAGTAAAAATGCTCCTGTGTGGTCGTTTTCTTATGCTCAAGTATTGAATTGGTAGGTGAGCTTTATTTATGTAATTCTCTATACTTATCAATAAGTGAAGCTGAGTCTTCAATAGAGTACTTCAAATCTTGAGAAGTAGTAGACTTATCAATAAGTCCTGCAGATGAATGTGACATTGGATTTGCCTTTCTCAAATCATGCGCCTGCTTAATTATTATTTGTTTCTTAAAGGTCTTTCCGAAGATGATAAACAACTAATTTCTGAGTCAGATGTGGGTTTTGTTGTGATTTATGAGAGAATATAAGGGGCAAGGCAAGGAATAGACACGGACGACAAGGGGTACAAGAAACAAGAAAAGCCGATAAACCTTGAAAAATAAGGATATATCGGCAATTTAAGAACTTATGCGAAGATATGGAAAAAGGTGTACTCTTTTTATAATAAAAAGATCATCCTATAAGGACGAACTTTTATAATTATAAATTTACCATTTTAATTGTTTTTTCATTTCAATAACAAGTATATGTGATTTTTTATTAGCCTTAATATTAATATTTTCTTCAATTATTTCAAGAGCATCTCTTTCATTAAGTTCAAAATTATTAATAATTGAATCGCCTTCTATTTGAATTAAATAAGCCTGTCTATTAAATTCAACTTTAAAGTCTATTTCTTTTCCTTCATCTAATTCTACTACATAGAAGTTTGCATCTTGATTAATTTTAATAGGTGCATTACCATACTTGCTTGAAACTATATTAAGCCATTTATTTTTTCTATCTTCTTCTTTAAATCTATAATCACCATAAGCTGGTTTATAGTTCTTTTTATCTGGAACTATCCATATTTGAAGTAATCTTGCAGTTTTATCACCTAAGTTATGCTCACTATGGTATACTCCTGTTCCAGCACTCATATATTGGACTTGCCCTCTATATATAGTGTTTTTATGTCCCATTGTATCTCCATGAGTTAACTCACCATTAATAACATATGATACTATTTCCATATCCTTATGTTGATGATAATCAAAACCTGTTCCTGCTGCTATTAAGTCATCATTTATAACTCTTAATACTCCAAAATTCATATTATCTATATTAAAATAATCTGCAAAGGAAAAATGAAATGTGCTTCTTAGCCATCCTAAATCACTTTTCCCCATATTTCTATGGTCTAACTTTCTTAACATAATATTCTCCTTACTTTAAAACCTTAACTCTATTTTCTATTGGAGAAAATTCTTTTTCACCTGCTGGTGCTAAGATATTACCGAAAGGCATTTGAGCTATCATCTTCCAATTATTTGGTATATTAAATTCCTTTTTAGCTTCTTCTTCTATTAATTCAGTATAGTGTTGAAGGCTTGCTCCAAGTCCTTCAATTGAAAGTGCAGTCCATAGTGCAAATTGCATCATTCCTGAAGTTTGTGATGCCCATACTGGGAAGTTATCCTTATATAAGGCAAATTGCTTTTGTAATCCTTCAACTATTTCAAAATCTTCATAGAATAAAGCTGTTCCATAACCAGCCTTAAAGGAATTTATCTTTCCTTCAGTTGATGCAAAATCACTTGCTGGTACTATCTTTCTTAAAGCTTCCATAGTTATATTCCATAGCTTATTATGAGATTCACCTAATAAAACTACAACTCTTGATGATTGAGAATTAAAAGAAGATGGCACATATTTTACTACATCCTCCACTATTTCTTTAATCCTTTCATCTGATATAGGTGATTCATTACCTATTGCATATATACTTCTTCTTTCCTTCATTGCTTCATAAAAATTTTTATTCATTAATAATCCTCTCCTTTTTATTACCCTCTCTTAAAATTTATATAATTCTAACTAAGAAAATTACTTAAGAATCTTTCTAAATTTAATTAAATTTTCTAGTAGTTCTCTTTTACTTTCTTCACTTAAGTCTTTAAATAAATCATTTAAGAAGTCTTTATGTTTAGGAAATATATGGGCTATAAATTCTTTTCCCTTTTCCGTTAATGAAACATAATAAACTCTTTTATCTTTATTACATTTTCTACGAATTACTAAATCCTTTTTTTCTAGCTTATTAATTACATAAGTAATAGTTCCACTAGTAACAAGGACTTTTTCTGCTACCTTTTGCACAGGTTGATCACCTTTGTGATAGAGCATTTCTAAAACTCCAAATTCACTAATATTTAATCCAAACTCTTTAAAATTCTTTTCTATTTCAGAAAATAAACTATCATAAGTTCTAGCCATTGCAATAACTAACTTTAAATTTATGTCACTCATATATTCACCTACATTATCTTGATTTCAAGATAATTATATCCTTAAAAAATCTTGAAGTCAAGATATTTATTGAAAATAATTATCAATAAATTTTATTATATATAAAAAATAACAAACCAAATTGAAAGTAAAAATACATTCAATTTAGTTTGCTGCTAATTTTTATTAATATATCTCTAGAATTTAAATTCTAAAATATATATTATTCTTTCTTACCTTTTTTAGTTTTCGCTAATCCTAACATAGATGAAATAGCTAATAATAGATATGGGAACATACCTTTATCACCAGTATTAGGAGCATTAGGTTTTATCGCTCCATTTTCTTCTGTTTTTTCTTGTTCTTCTGTACCAACAGAATTATCTGATCCTGATGAATTTGTTGTCTCTTTTATTATTACTATTCTATCTACAGTAGTTACATTTCCTACTTCATCTGTTACTGTATATGTTACTGTATATTTTCCAGGCTTATTTACATCTACTATATCTCCACTTACTGATATAGTTAACTCTTTCCCTTCAGTATCTTTTGCAACTACTCCTGCTAATGGATCAAATTTACTTCCTACATCAAGAGTTATATCAGTAGCTCCTGTTATTATTGGCTGTCCATATACTATTACTTCTCTTTCTACTCTAGTTACATTTCCAGCTTTATCTGTTACTTCATATACTACTTTATATTTTCCAGGATTTTTTACATCTACTGTATTTTCTATTACTTTTATACTTCCCTTTAAGCTTCCATCTTCAAGATCACTTGCATCTACTCCATCTAATTCATTAAAGATGTCATTTACCTTAATGGCTGTATCACCGACTACTGTTATTTCTGGTGCCTTATCCCACACTGCATAAAGTTTTATTGGTGATGTTCCCATTCTATCAGTGTCTGTAATTAAATTATTTCCATCTTTATCTGTAGCCCATCCAACAAATTTATATCCATCTCTTGTTGGTAGTTCATTACCTTTTAATAAATCTAATCCAGCTTTTATTGACTCATCAAAAGCTACTTCTATTGATGTTGTAGCACCAGCATTTCCACCATTTGCATCAAGAGTTATTGTATATTCTTCTTTTTCCCATACTGCATAAAGTGTCATTGGTGATGATCCCATTTTATCAGTGTCTGTAATTAAACCACTTCCATCTTTATTTGTAGCCCATCCAACAAATTTATATCCATCTCTTGTTGGTAGTTCATCACCTGTTAATAAATCTAATCCAGCTTTTATTGACTCATCAAAAGTTACTTCTATTGATGTTTTAGTACCGTCAGTTCCACCATTTGCATTAAGAGTTATTGTATATTCTGCTTTTTCCCATACTGCATAAAGTGTCATTGGTGATGATCCCATTTTATCAGTGTCTGTAATTAAACCACTTCCATCTTTATTTGTAGCCCATCCAACAAATTTATATCCATCTCTTGTTGGTAGTTCATCACCTGTTAATAAATCTAATCCAGCTTTTATTGACTCATCAAAAGTTACTTCTATTGATGTTTTAGTACCGTCAGTTCCACCATTTGCATTAAGAGTTATTGTATATTCTGCTTTTTCCCACACTGCATAAAGTGTTTTTATTTATGTTCCTAGTTTATCATTTTCTGTAATTAAACCACTTCCATCTGGGTTTGTAGCCCATCCAATTAATTTATATCCATCTCTTGTTGGTAACTCATCAGCTCTTAATAAATCTAATGCATCTTTTATCTTCTCATCAAAAGCTAATTCTAATTCTGATTTAGTACCAGCAGTTCCACCATTTGCATCAAGATTTATTGTATATTCCACTTTTTTCCATACTGCATAAAGTGTCATTGGTGATGTTCCCATTTTATTAGCGTCTGTAATTAAGCCACTTCCATCTTGGTTTGTAGCCCATCCAATAAGTTTATGCCCTTCTTTTGTTGGTAGCGCATCTCCTGTTAATAAGTTTAATGAGTCTATTATTTTATCATCAAAAGGTACTTTTATTGATGTTGTATTACCATCCTTTCCACCATTTGCATTAAGAGTTATTGTATATTCTTCTTTTTCCCATATTGCATAAACTGTTATTGGATTTGCACCCATTTTATTGTCTGTAATTAAATCAGATTTATCTCTTGTTGTAGACCATCCAATTAATTTATATCCAGTTCTTGTTGGTAGTTCATTACCTGTTAATGAATCTAATCTAGCTTTTATTGACTCATCAAAAGCTACTTTTATTGATGTTTTAGTACCAGCTACTCCATCATTTGCATCAAGAGTTATTGTATATTCTACTTTTTCCCACACTGCATAAAGTTCTATTGGTGATGATCCCATTGTTTCATTCCCTGTAATTTTATCAGTTCCATCAGGATTTCTAGACCATCCTACAAATGTATAACCATCTCTTGTTGGTTTGTCAGCATCTTGTAATTTATCTAATGCATCTTTTATCTTATCTTCAAAAGGTACTTTTATTGATGTTGTATTACCGTCAGTTCCACCATTTGCATTAAGGGTTATTGTATATTCTACTTTTTCCCATACTGCATAAAGTGTCATTGGTGATGCTCCCATTTTATTAGCGTCTGTAATTAAGCCACTTCCATCTTGGTTTGTAGCCCATCCAACAAGTTTATGCCCTTCTTTTGTTGGTAGCGCATCTCCTTTTAATAAATCTAATGCATCTTTTATCTTATCTTCAAAAGCTACTTCTATTGATGTTGTATTACCGTCAATTCCACCATTTGCATTAAGAGTTATTGGATATTCTATTTTTTCCCACACTGCATAAAGTGTTATTGGTGATGTTCCCATTCTATCAGTGTCTGTAATTAAACCACTTCCATCTTGATTTGTAGCCCATCCAACTAGTTTATATCCATCTCTTGTTGGTAGCTCGTCTCCTGTTAATGAATTTAATCCAGTTTTTATTAACTCATCAAAAGCTACTTCTATTGATGTTTTAGTACCATCATTTCCACCATTTGAATCAAGATTTATTGTATATATTATTTTTTCAAAATGTGCTTTTATAGTAATATCTGAATTTACTTCAAATGGGAAGTTAAATATTGCATCAGTATCAGCATTTGTATACTTAACAAATCTATACCCAGTATTTGGTGTTATAGTTCCTGGCTCTTGTATTGTAGTAGCTGCCCAAGCTTTATAAGCTAAGGAATGCCCTCCTGATACTGTTCCATTTCCATCAGTTATTATGTTAACATTAATTGGTTCAATAAATCCAACATTTATATAATCATTTATATCTGGTGTCATTGAATTATTTGGTATGCTAACAGTTATACTACCATCTATATCATTTGTACTTAAAATATCTGAGTCATATTTATATGAATCTCCTGAAACTATTGTTTGCTTTGTAAATCTTTTAGCATCAGTTGCATTTGCATTTATAGGATTACCATCATTTTTCACTCTAATTTCATAGTTTCCAGCTGGTAGCCCTTCAAATTTATACTCACCATTTGAATTTGTTTTAGTAGTTGCTACCTCTATTCCTTTATCCTTATCCCATAATTTAATTTCTACATCTTTTAAAAGCGTATCAGTTCCAGTATTATATAATCCATTTCTATCATTATCTAAAAATGCTATACCTTTAATTTGTCCTATAGCTAATTTCATACCTACAGAATTTCCTTGTAGCATTACTACAGATCCACTATCATATTTTCTAGTGTAAAATGCATTAAATACATTAAGAGAGCCTGTATATGATTGCGGTAAATTGTCTGATGCTTTAAAAGTAAACTTTATTTCTCCAATAACTCCTGGATCTATATCATTTTTAGCTATAATTTTTATAACATCTTTATCAGGAGAATATTGACTACTATATGGAGCATTTTTATCTTGGCTTGAACCATATGAAATTTCAAATATATCTGCTAATTGTATTATAGTTCCATTACTATCTTTAACAGTAATATCAGGAATCCCATGTAGCTCCATGTCCCAAGTAAATTCTTCTTCTTGAACTTGAGGGCCCATATAAACGCCTTTTTTAGGAATTGGTATATAAACTGCAACTTCTTTCGTTGCTTTTATAGTATTATTCTCAATCTTAACTATAAAGTCTATAAGGCTATCTTTTGTTATCTGTATAGCTGTATTTTCATCATTTTTATCATATGGTTTTTTATCAACATCGCTTCCATTATCTCTAACATGTGTTGTTACGATAAGATCACTTGTTTTTATTATATCAAATGGTTTAGACTCACACCTTCCAAGAGATCTGTTTTCTCCTGGAATTAAGCCAAACTTATCTGTTGTAACTACTATATCTGCACTTGTATAATATCTATCTATATTGGCATCTTTTTTCCCTATAAAAATCATATCATTTATATTAAAATTCCCACCAACATAAGACTCTACATCAAAATCAAATTCAATATTAAGACTTGGATTAATGGCTAATGTTATTGGATCAAATCCACCTATCTTAACATCATTAGTTTTAAGGGTATATATTGTTGCTCCATCTGAACCTGTGTGTTCAGTAATAGTAGGTGTTGTCTCCACATTGTTTTGCTTTAATTTTATGCTTGTTTTTGATAGATTAAAGCCTTGTGGCATTCTTATAATTATCTCAGGATTTTCTAAGTAATTCGATAAATCATTTTGTCTAGTAAATCCTCTATTAGCATCAAAAATAGTTTTAGCTTGATATGATTTAGTTGTAGTTGAAGATCCTGATTTTTGCGTAACAGAAGTCCCCCCTGCTGTTATAGCTATGCTTTCTGGCTTAGCCACTCTAGTTATTTCTCTAGTTATCTCTCTAGTTATATTTGGATTATCCTTAGAATATACTTTTACTGTTGTACTTCCTTGAGACTCACCACTTTTTAACTCTCCAAAGCTTATAGCATATTTATTATGTCTTCCTTTATCAAGATGCTGAAAATCTTTCTGTATACTGTTAACTTCAAAAGTTACATTTTCAAAGTATTGATCTTTAGCAATTGGTAATTTATCTCCATCTATTAATCTTTTAGCTCCTCCAAAATCAGCAAGATCATTAGGGTTTAAATTATATACTGTTGGGTCTCCAAATAGTGTATATTTTATATCTACTACATCAGTAATACCCTCTGGTATTAAAACTTTTCTAGTATTCCAATTTGAAAAATTGTACTCAAATACTTGATTAGTATATTCTATCAAAGTGGCCTTATCTAAATATATATATCCACCTATAGATAAACTATTTCCATTATAATCATGATAATATCCATCTAGTATAGTCATTTCTATAATAGAACCTAATGTACTTGGATCAACTACTTGTACACTATCTACTTTATCTGCTATTAAAGTTTCTTTATGTCCATCATAATATTCAACTTCCATAGTATTATTATTTTGTGACTGTATAGTTCCATATGGAGCATTACTATCTACCTTATAAGTTAAACTAACATTGCTATTTTCTATGGTTGGACCTGGAATAGATATTATAACTTTATTTTCAGCTGGCTTTTTATCAACAATGGCACCACTTGGTAAATTGTTAACACCTACAAAAGTCGTATGTTCAGGATAATACATAGTTAATGTAGCATTTTTTATATATGTAAAACTCCTTATTCCATTACCATCAGTTTCTACTTTAGAGGTTGTATTTCTATAATAATTATATGTATTACCATTATCTCCTCTCTGTACTTGAATGGATCTTCCTATTGTACTTGTATTTAAAGAATCATTTTTTTCACCTAGTGAAGTACTATTTATAGCTTTTACATTAATAGATTCTGATGCTTGTTCTATGCCATCTTCTTTTACTGTAACTTTAATAGCATTAGCTATTTCTTTTGGCCCATAGTATTTATATCTATCTACAGACGCTCTAACTACAATATTTGCTACTGTTGCTGTACTATTAATTTCATATGATAACTTACCACTATATTGATTAGTAATTAAGTCTTTATCAGGTCTTTCTAAAACCTTTGATATTATGGCTTTATCTTCATTTGTACCTTCATACTCTATTTCATTTGAAGTACTTCCTACTACTGGATATTTATCAAATGCCATACCTTCTTCTAATTCTATTTCTACTACTTTTTTCTTATTCATATTATCAAATTCTACAAGTATAGAAATTTCATTAGAATCACCATATCCCCACTCAAAGGAACCTTGGTTAGATGTAACTTCTAATTTATTTACTTTCTTAGTTGCTGAATTATCATTTTGTTCTGAAAGATTTGTTTTATCTGAAAGATTTGCTTCATCTAGAAGTAAACTTTCTTCACTTTTTTCATCAGTATTTTCTTCTTTATCAGCATTTTCACTTTCATCAATATCTAAAGCTAGGTTTTCTTCAGTTTCCTCTTCTATGCTTACAGTATTAGCAATATTTTCACTAGCTTTTTCTATCTCAATTTCATTAGCTAAAACTTCTAATGTTGGAGAAACAGTATTTGTAAAGACCATTGCTGCCACTATTAAAGCTTTAATTCTATTATGCATATATTCCCTCCCACCAAACATAAATAAGTTATTTTTTATTAGTATTTTAATGCTAGATAAAACCATCTACTATAAAAGTTTAATTTTTTTCTTTTTTTTACAAACTTTGCGCTTAATAATAACAAAATATTTACTATTTTGCAATAATAATATTCCATATATAGTCTTTATATTGTACTATTTTCACCAAGATATTTTACCTATTTATTTATCACAAAAAAATAAATAAAGTGTATAAAACTGATAGTATCACTCTTACACACTTTATTTCTTTATCTATATTAATTCATAATTTAAACATAAAGGAACATTATAATTTTCGCTTTTTATAAGGTCAGCATCTATATTATATATATCTTTTAGAACCTTCTTATTCATTATTGAATTTGGTTTATCTTTATAAAGTATTTTTCCAGCCTTCATTGCTACAATAAAATCCGAATACTTTGCAGCATGATTAATATCATGTAAAACCATAACTACAGTACAACCCTCATTATTATTTAATTTTTTTACAATATTAAGTACCTCAAGCTGATGAGACATATCTAAAAAAGTAGTAGGTTCATCTAATAGTAATATATCTGTATCTTGAGCTAAGGCCATAGCAAGCCAAACTCTTTGCCTTTGTCCACCTGACAAATCTGATAACTCTCTATCTCTAAATTCTATTGTATTTGTTGCTTTTAATGCCCATTCAATTTTATCTTTATCTCCATTAGATAACTTATTTATATTACTTCTATGAGGATATCTTCCATAGGACACCAACTCTTCAACTTTTAATTGAGAAGGGGCCGTTGGATTTTGAGATAGTATTGCTAATTTTTCTGCTATCTCTTTACTCTTCATATCATTCATATCTTTATCTAAAAGAAATATATTTCCCTTTTCTTTTTTAAGTATTCTACCTATACTCTTTAATAATGTGGATTTTCCACATCCATTGGATCCAATTATACTAGTTACCTTCCCCTTTTCAAGAGTAAGGCTTAATTCTTCAATTATAATTTTCTTATCATATCCTACTTTTAAATCTTTTATATCAATAGCTTTTTTCATATCTTACCTCTTTATGATTTGTATAATAAATATATAAAATAAGGAATTCCAATTATAGCTATTACTATTCCTACAGCTAATTCTGATGGTGCAAAAACTGTTTTAGCAATAAAATCTGATAATATTAAAAGAAAAACTCCCACTAAAGCAGTTACAGGCATAAGTTTTCTATGTTTTATACCTACTAGTTGCCTAGCTATATGTGGTGCCATTAATCCTATAAACCCTATATTCCCTGCAACACATACACATGAACTAATTAATCCAACACAAGCAAATAATAGTTTTCTTTTTTCTTTATCTAAATCTATCCCTAAGCTTACTATGCTACTCTCTTCTAATTGAAAATAATCTAGTAGATGAACTTTCTTATATAAATACAAACTTAAAACTATTATCCAAGGAAGCATCATATATATAAAAGTCCAATTTGCATTATATATTGAACCAGCTTGCCAAACAGCTGCAAATTCAAAATCTGAAGCATTCATCTTCATTGAAAAAAGCATTGAAATAGCTGAAAATCCACTATTTACTGCTATACCAGTTAATATAAGCCTTTGCATATCCATCTTTTTATTATTATTTGAAAATATTAATATTATTAAAGCTGCTAAAAGCCCTCCTATAAAACCAAATATAGGCATTCCAAATATACTTAAAATATTGCTTCCATCTGATGCTGATGCTTTAAAATTAATAAAATACATATATATTATAACTGCTGCTCCAGCACCAGAATTTATACCTAAAATTCCTGGATCAGCTAATTCATTTTTTGTTATTCCTTGAAGAAATAGTCCAGAAACTGAAAGTCCAATTCCTATTAATATAGCTATAACTATCCTTGGAAGTCTAAATTCAAATACTACTAATCTAAATTTCTCATTATCATTTAAATTAAATAAAGTTTGAAATACTTCTATTACGCTTATATCAAACATTCCATTAATTATATGTAGATAGAATGCTAAAAATATTAATATAATTAATGCTATTATTACAAAAAAATATTTAAAGTTTTTCTTATGCATTTTTGGCCCCTCCCTTAACTCTTATCATATATAAAAAGAAAGGCACACCTATAATAGAAGTTACAGTTCCTATTGGTGTTTCAAAGGGAAATGATATATACCTACTTATTAAATCACATAATCCTAAGAAAAAGGCTCCCCCTATTAATGAATATGGAATAATGTATTTATAATCATGTCCAACTAACATTCTCGTAATATTAGGTATAACTAGTCCAACAAAAGCAATCTTTCCAACTAATGCAACAGAAGTAGCTGTTAGTAATACTACTGCTGACATTGATAAATATTTTACTATATTAGTTTTTTGCCCTAAGCTGATAGCTATATCTTCTCCTAAAGAAGTTATAGTAATATCTTTTGCTATTATTATTGCTATTAACACACCAATAAGACCTATGGGAACTATAAGCTTTAATAGATCATTATTTACAGTATGAACTTTTGTATTGTACCAAGCTGAAATTGTCTGAGAAACTTGAAAATACATAGCTATAGCAGAACCTAAACTGCTTAAAAAGCTACCTACTATTGTTCCTATAATTGCAAGCCTAACAGGAGATAACCCATTTTTTATAGATGAACCTATACCCAATACTAGTACAGCTCCTATTATAGATCCAATTATAGAAACTAAAGTTAGACTTCCATTTGAAAGTCCTGGATAGAAAATCATTGCTATAGTAATCAAAAAAGCTGAACCATCATTTACTCCCATAAGAGATGGAGAAGCTAAATAATTTCTTGTTATACCTTGCATAATTGAACCAGCTACAGCTAAGAATCCTCCCACAACTAAAACAGCAATAGCTCTTGGTAATCTATTATTTCTAATTATTATATGATCTACATTACTTTCATCAAATTTAAAAATAGCATCATAAACTACTTCTTTTGATATAGTTTTAGTTCCCATACTTACTGATAAAATAGTTACACTAATTATTCCTATTATACATATTATAAATATTAATAAATATTTTTTATTAAGATCCTTCATATTGATTTATCCCCTTAAAGTTAGCGCTAATACTTAATTTAAAATGAATAGTGTAAAATGTAAAATTAAATAAGAAACTCCTAATGGAGTTTCTAAAATAATATTTTTAATAATTTGCTTTTAAAAGTATATTAAAAACTATATATTTTTACTTTGTAACAGTTACTATCTCTACAAAGTTTTTAATTATACTTTAGTACTAATTTATTATTTTAATAAATTGTCTACAACTGCATCTAAAAATTTAACCTTTGACCAAGCTGTTCCTCCTTGAGCTAAAGGTTCAACAGTATTTACAAATACTTTATTATTTTTAGAAGCTTCTAAACTCTTAAATATAGGATTTTCTAAAAGCTCATTTAAAGATTCTGGTACATCTTTATTTTCACTATCTTCAAATTGTAAGAAGATTGCATCTGGATTTATTTCTGCTAAAGTTTCTATTGTTAATTCAGCTTGTGCTTTTGCTTGAGTAACTACATCAGGAACCTTTAATCCTAAATCTGTATATAAAACTGGATTTAAATATACATCTGCTGGATATATATTCATTAATCCCTTTCTTACTCTAATAACTAGAATATCTTTATCTTTATATTTATTTGCTATATCTTCTTTTGCTTTTGAAGCTTTTTCTTCGTAGTCTGAAATTAATTTATTGGCTTCATCCTTCTTATCCGCTATTTCTCCTAAAGCTAGAAGATTATCTTTCCAATTAGCTGATATATGTGAATATGGTAGTGTTACTGCTATCTTATTTAACTGTGCCATTATTTCTTCTGAGAACTTTGAAGTTCCTATAATAACATCAGGATCTAAACCTAATATAACTTCTGCATTAGGCTTCATTTTATCACCAACTAAAGTTGCATCTTTAAAGTCCTCTTCTAAATATTTTGGAACCTCTCCTGCAACTTCTAAAACACCTACTGCTTTAACGCCTAAAGCTGCTGCATCTTCCATTCCTTCTAAACTTGCAAGAACAATATTCTCAACCTTTTTATCAAAGGAATATTCTTGTCCTAAATAATTTACTGTAAATGGTGTGTTTTCATTTTCTACACCAGTTGCTTCTGGTGTTTTTGTTGTTTCCTTAGGTGTACAAGCTGCTAAACTCGTAACTAAAACTGTTGATAGCAATAATAATATGTATTTTTTCATGTTTATCCCCCATTCATAATGATAATCATTTTCAACTAATGATTATTTTATCAGAATCTTTATGAGGGTAAAATAGACTTTCTTAAATATTTTTTGTACTTTTGCCGAATTTATTTTTTTATTAATAATTTTTGCACAACATCATTATTTATTTCTCTATACCTTCTAGGACACATTCCTACATTTTTTTTGAAGGTCTTACTAAAATAGAAGCAATCATTATATCCAGTCATATCAGCTATTTCAGAAATTGTATAACTTGAAAACTTCAATAGTCTTTTAGCTTCTTTTAATCTATATTCTGTTAAGTATTTTATAGGAGATAAGCCTATAACTTCTTGAAAAATATCACTAAATCTTCTTCTATCTATTTCTAATATATCTGATATCTGACTTATTGATATTGCCTCATTATAATTTTTATTTATATATTCAATTCCCTTATTAACTATCTTTAATTTATCGTTATACTGAGAAGCTCTTACATTTTTTATTAATGCATCTATTAACTTCATAAAATCAACCTTACAAGAAAATTTTGAATAGTTATCAGGACTTAATGATTTATCAATAATACTCTCACAATATTTTAATAATGATATCCTATCTTCAATCTCTAAATCAAAGGATTCTCTTTCTATAGTATTGAACTTTTCAGTGGCAAATATATTTTTATAGTGAACTACGTAGTATTCTATACCTAAATCTTCCGTTTCTATTTTTATCTTCATATTTGATCCATAATGAAGTATTGTATTTTTATTCAAATTATATTTATCACCATTTAAAGAAAATGAACATTCTCCTTGTACTGGTATAACAATCCCACATAAATTTGGTGCAGTTCGTCTATCAATGTCCTTTTCTTTAGGTGGTAAACTACTCTTAAAAATATCAACAAATTCCATGGAATTTTCAGAAAAATATTCTATTATCCAATTAATACTTTTTTTCATTTTGATTGACCTTTTCCTTTTAATATTTTATACTTTTTACTAAATATTAACATAGTAGGAGAAGTTTATGAACAATTTTAAATTAAAATCTAGTTATACTAATAGTTTTTATGATATTAGTTTTTACATACCAGAAGAAGCAAACACAGCTAATTTACCATTAATCTTCGTTCTTGATGGTACAAACTGCTTTGAAGTAGTTAAAGCATGTGTAAAACAGCAAAGTAAAGTTTCTGTTAAAACTGGTGTTAAACCTGCTATTGTGGTTGGTATATCTCATCAAGAATTTGAAATGAAGGATAAGAGATTTTTAGACTTTACGGCTCCAGCGGATAAGTATTTCATTGAAGAAGCAAAGAAATTTAAAATACCACAAAATCTAGGAGGAAGTGAAAATTTTAATGCTTTTATTGAAAAAGAGCTTTTACCAATAATTGAAGCTAACCTTAACTTTGATAAAGATAATATTACAATTATTGGACATTCCTTAAGTGGATATTATGTATTATGGAATTTATTAAAAGGATCAAATCTATATAAAAATATAATTTCTTTCAGTCCATCAGTTTGGTGGAATGACTATGAACTTTTGAATTTTCCTAACTTAGAAAAAAGTGATAAAAATATATTTATAGGTGTTGGTGAAAAAGAAGGCTACATGGTTGAGGGTGCTGAAAAAATATATGATAAAATCAAAAACTTTAATGATAATTGTGCTATATATGTGGCTCCTGAAGAAAATCATGGCTCTGTTGTAGTTACTAGTATAAGTAGAGCTCTTAGATATATTAATTCCTAAATAAAAAATTTTAAAAAAATATAATGCTAGCTGTGACCTTGCAAGCTCCAAGTCACAGCTAGCATTATATTTTTTTATTTTCGCACTATAGATACTAATTACTCATTCCATCGGAATTATAAAAAATCTACTTTGGAATATAAATTTTTAAATTTCTAATTTAAATCACAGAATTAAAACGTTTACTAACTATTGAAAACAAATTTATTTATGTCTAAAACTGAACTGTGTAGTTAATTTTATCTAAGTTTTCTTCCATGAATACATCCTGAAGAGTTATTGTATTTCCTCTTAAATCTACTATATTAGATAGTTTATATCCCCATTTCCAATTATAATTATTTAAAGAAGCATTATTTTCATTAATGACAAAGGGTTCACTTAGATTTCCCATTGCTAAAACTTTATCTTTATTCTCATCTGTATCATCTACTAAAACAAATTTCTCGAATTGATTATAATTATTAGGTAAATTAGTTAAGGCATATATCCCCTTTTCTATAATATCATTTACAGAATCCTTAGTTGCTTTTAAAACCACTATATTTTCTTGCCCCATTAAACAACTTGTTAAACACATAAGATCACCTCATCTTTTTATATCTCCCTTATAATTTATTATATATTTAATTTTACCAAATATTTTGAATTTTTTCAAAATTTATAGATAATTAAACAAGAGATTTAAAAAATCGTTATATTTTTATTATTTATAATTAGAGTATGCATTCTAATATTATTTTATTATTATATTCTAATTACTACTGCAAATATTTACTACTCCTATAAAACTATTTTTTTTACAATTATATATATGAAAATACACACCCTTATATTGTAAGAGTGTGCATTTATATATTAAACTTCTTTTGATAGTTTTTCTAAATCAGCTATTATTACATTAACTAAGTCTAACTTTCCTTTAGCATAGTCCTTTTCATTTAACCAATCAATTCCAAGTTCTAATGCTTTTTTTGTTTCCTTATATTCATTTAATAATGTCTTTATTAATTCTTCTCTCATAATAATCTCTCCTTTAATTACACTCTATTCAACAGTGACAGATTTTGCTAAGTTACGAGGCTTATCTACGTCACAGGCCTTTTGCTTAGCCATATAATAAGCTATTAATTGAAGTGGTACTACTGATAATACTGGAGTTAATAGTGGGTTTGTTCTTGGTATATAAACTATATCATCACAAACTTCTTTGGCATCTTCATCCCCTTCAATTGCAATTCCTAATACCTTTGCCCCTCTTGTAACTACTTCTCTAATATTACTTATCATCTTATCTTTTAATCTATCTTCTGTTAATAATGCTATTATTGGAGTATCCTTTTCTATTAAAGCAATTGGACCATGCTTTAACTCTCCACCAGCATATGCTTCTGAGTGAATATATGATATTTCCTTTAGCTTTAATGAGCCTTCTAATGCTACAGCATAGTCAACTCCTCTTCCTAAGAAGAATAAATCTTTATTCATATAGTGTTTTGAAGCATATTTTTGTAGCTCATCTTTTTTGTTTAATATTAATTCTACCTTTTCAGGTAATCCTAGTAATTCTTCTTTTATTTCTTCTGATAATTTATTATCTAAAGTTCCTTTAAGTTCTCCAAAGTATAATCCTAAAACATAGAATGCTATTAATTGTGTTTCATATGCCTTTGTAGATGCAACTGCAATTTCTGGACCTGCCCAAGTGTAAATAACATGATGAGCTTCTCTTGAAACTGAGCTTCCAACAACATTTGTAATAGCAAGTACTTTTGCTCCTACTTTTTTAGCATCTCTTAAAACTGCTAAAGTATCTGCTGTTTCTCCAGATTGGCTAACAACTATTACTAATGATTTTTCTGTTATAAGTGGCTCTCTATATCTAAATTCTGAAGCTATATCAACTTCAACTGGTATCTTAGCTAATTTTTCTATTATAGTTTTTCCAACTAAACCTGCATGATAAGCTGTTCCACAGGCAACTATAAATACTCTGTCGAAGGATTCTAATTCTTCCTTTGACATATTTATATCATCTAATTTAACTGGTGTATTTTTCAAAATTCTAGATGTTAATGTATCTTTTATAGCTTTTGGCTGTTCATGAACTTCTTTTAACATAAAGTCTTCATAACCACCTTTTTCAGCTGCATCTACATCCCAAGTAACATGATAAATCTCTTTATCTATCTTATCTCCATCCTCTGTTTTAATTTCTACTCCATCCTTAGTTATTATTACAAATTCTTTATCTTCTAATAAATAAACTTCTCTTGTATGGTTAAGAACTGCTGGTATATCAGAAGCTATAAAGTATTCATCTTCTCCAAGCCCAACTATTAATGGACTATCTTTTCTAACTGCTACTATTTTATCTGGTTCATTTTTGCAGATAACTCCAATAGCATAGCTTCCTTCCATTTTAGCTGTTGCTTTAGTTACAGCTTCAAATAAATCACCTTCATAGTAGTAATCCACTAAATTAGGAATTACTTCTGTATCTGTTTCTGAATAAAATTCATATCCCTTGTTTCCTAACCATTCTTTAAGTTTTATATAGTTTTCTATAATCCCATTATGAACAACGCTAATTGTTGCATTTTCGTTTGTATGAGGATGAGAATTTATATCTGATGGCTCTCCATGAGTAGCCCATCTAGTGTGTCCTATTCCTATTTCTCCACTTAAAGGACTTTTATTTAAGTTATCTTCTAAATTCTTTAAACGTCCTTTATATTTTCTAACCTTTATTTCTCCATCTTTTAGTACAGCTACTCCAGCTGAGTCATATCCTCTATATTCTAATTTAGATAATCCCTCAACTAATATTGGAGATGCTTCCTTCTTTCCTACGAATCCAACTATTCCACACATATTTTATTCTTCCTTCCATTGTCTATTATTTTTTGATTAAAAATTAAAGAGCTATCTTTATACTTCTAATATTCCATAGCATCTTGAAGGTTTTAACACCTAGCTAATATTGTGCTGTAAATCACTTTACAGTTTTGTTAGCTGTTAACGGTAGTGTGAATACCGTGGGGCACCCGCCGAAGTATCGATACTCCCCAACCTCGTCAACTTAAGTGACACCCCAAATCTTCGATTTGGTTGGTGGAACTTACTCAGCGAGCGAATGCGAGTCGAGTTTCCTTTAAAAATAAGCTTTATATAATTAAAAACTTATTATTACTTTCCTAAAGTTAGTAACTTCTCCAAAAACCAATAAAAGTCTTGGATATTATAGGAAACTCCTTCTCATATTCATTCGAAGGAGTAAGTTCGCCTATCCAAATGTAAAATTTGGAGGCTCACTTAAGTTCTGGCGCTTTATTCTACTTTTCTATCCTCCTTTCTTAGGTATTATGTTATTTAATTTACAGTATATATTATGCAATTAGCCTTAATATATACACTAATTTTAGCATACTTATTCTTAAAATCAACGATTTTTATTTAAATTTAATTATTTTATACCAAATTTTAAATATAATTCTATATTACTCTTATTTCCTCCTGTTTACTCTTGTTAACAACTATACATGTAGATGTCTAGACATGCTTGCAATATCTAATTGGTAATTCATAATGAATAATTATAGTTCAATAATAAAAATCAATATTAGCTTTAAATTGAATAAAACATTCTTTATATTATTTTCTCTTATATTTTTTATGATAACCATTCCCCTCCTTAAAGTTAAAAAGTAGTTAATATTTAATGTACAAATTAAATATTAACTACTCCAATAAATTTATCTATCAATTTTAATTTTTCTTCTCTTGATAATTTTTTTATTGCATATTCTCTCTTCATGGCTTCTTTTTTGTCTTCAAACTCTTCAAAATACACTATTTCTACTGGAAGCCTAGCTCTTGTATATTTAGCTCCCCTACCACTATTATGAGCTTTAAGTCTCTTTTCTAAAGATGTTGTCCAACCTGTATATAAAGTATTATCCCTACATTTTAATATATAAACATAATTCATTTCATCACCTGTCTAAATTTTATTATAACTAAATAAATTATACCTCAATAAAAGTCTATATTAAATAATGATATACTCCCTATAAATAATGATTATGTCTCTTTTCAAAATAATACTCTCCCTTTAAGCAATTAATTATTATTTTAAGCAACTTCATTAGATGTACTTATATATATAAAAATGAATAAAAAAGTTTATTTTTTTTGTAAAACTATTTTAAATTTTATATAAATTTTGTAAAATATTTATGAACAAAAGATTTTTTGAGAGGAGTTTTTTTATGCAAAATTTAAAATTTTTAAAATCATTTCATATTATATCTAGTTTACCTATTCAGGTATTTGATAAAAATTTTAAATCTATCTATGTATATAAATCAGATAAAGCTCAATTATTAGACTATAATTTTAGTTATAATTTTAATTCATCAAAATTCCAAAAAAATTTAAATGAAATAAAAATAATAAATGGATTCTTTAATGAATTATATATTTTTTATCCATATAAAGATATATATATTTTAATTGGTCCATTTAGATATAACAATATTGATAAAAACTTATTGTCAAAAAAATTCTCCCATATAAATGCTGGATTAGAGGAAAGAACCGAAATATATAAATATTTAGTTAATTTAAAGTTATTTTCTTTAGGAGATATTCATGACATAATTATTCATCTAAATTATTGTATAACTGGTAATTTTACAGATCCATTATCAAAAGAAGTGGAGGATTACTTAGATAAATTTTATCTTAAATTAGAGAAATCAAAACTACATGTCCTTACATCTAATTTATTTGATAAAAACATTTATCTATTTTACTACGAGAAAGAAATTCTTCAATGCGTTAAAAATGGAGATGAATCTAAATTAAAGGAATTAATTCTTCAATTAAGTAACTCTCCTACTCCTTATCTAACAGGAGATGAGTTTAGAAGTTGTAAAAATTACAGTATTACTTTTTTTGAAAAGCTTTCAAATATAGCAATAAATCTTGGTGTGGATATTATCGAATCCTATAGGAGTAGAGATTTATTTATAACAGATATGGAACTTGCAAAAACTCTTTCTGAAGTATTAAAAATTAGAGAAGCTGCAATAATATATTTCACTCGTTTAATTGGAAATAACAAAAAGAACTATTCACCTTTTATTACTAATGTAATACAATATATTTCACTTAATACTTATAGTTCATTAAAAACAAAAGAAATTGCTAAACATTTCTATATAAGTGAAACATGTTTACGCAATAAATTTAAAAAAGAAACTAATATGACTCTTCAAGAATTCATTACTAAAAAAAAGATTGCGGAATCTAAAGAATTGTTAAAGTCTAATATTTCTATAAATGAAATAGCTTTAAAATTAGGTTTTTTTGATGCTTCTCACTTTTCTAAAACATTTAAAAATTCAACTGGTATCACACCAAAACAATATCAATTAATTAATAAATCTATTTTATAAACACTACATGTAATTCTCATATGACTTAATATACATTTATTAATAAATAGTTTTTCAATTAATAAAAAACAATACTAATATTCGTTGCAAACAACAAATCAGTTAGTTTTGTTTTTATGCAAAACTAACTGATTTCACTTGAAATGCTTTTAAAATAAATAAATTATTATTCTATAATACCTATTATTAATAAAGTTGCTTTAAATAAGAAACATATAATCTATAAGATATCACTTAAGTAATATTTAGAAAATTCATTAATAAATTCATTTAATGCACTTTGTATTACTCCCTTGATTTTACAATTAGGGTTTATGCAATTATTTTTATAAAAACATTCTTCCATATTTAAGTTTTTTTCTGTTATACTGATTAATTCTCCTAAATTTATATCCTTTGGATCTAAGCCTAACATTATTCCCCCTGTTCTGCCTTTCGTTGATATAATAAACTCCGTTTTACCTAACTTATTTATTATTTTTTTTAAATGATGCCTGGATACTTCTAACTTATTCGATAATTCTTCTGTCGTAAAAACATTTTCTCTATTATTAGCTAAATAAACTAAAGTTCTTAAAGAATAATAAGTAAATTTAGATAAATGCATATTAACCTCCTATACAATTACTATTTTTTAAGATTTTATATCAAAATTATATTATTATTCAAAGTTTTTTTGAATATTTGAACTTATTTCGATTTTTTAATACTTTTTTTTATTTTTTTTACTAGAAGATGATTACACTTCAGATTATTCAAGATTTGCTAGAGAAAAAAGAGCTATCGCTAGCAGTTTTTTACCCGCTAATACAATAGCCCTTTTAAATTAACTAATATAAATATTTCTTTAAAACAAATCCACTTTTTAATATAAATCTAAAATCAATCCGCATAATATAGTAATAACATAAACTAGATTTGTAATAACAAAGTTTTTTACAGCTAAAATAAATGTATCTTTTTTAGTTTGAAGCTTGTTAAATTTATTAATATTTCCTTGAACTACTTTTAATACTAATAAAGTTACTATTGAAACTACTGGCAATGCTCTAATTAATATACCAATAAATATAGAAATAAATCCAATATAGTATAGCCATTTAAATACCCTTAATGCATTTTCTTTACCGATATATATTGGTAATGTATATCTTTTATTTTCTATATCTTCATCTATATCACAAATATTATTTGCAAGCATTATATTTGAAATTCCCATTATTGGAGACAAACATATTATAAATATTTTAATTAATTCTATGAAATTAAAACTGATATTTATATTACTTA
>ERZ857629.1719-NODE-1719-length-22775-cov-5.601188_pt1 | contig 22775 bp, 31 predicted proteins | sample MGYA00519700_ERZ857629 | MGnify/ENA primary metagenome ERZ857629 (study PRJEB31778, sample SAMEA3449351) | human gut metagenome | biome: human gut; feature: human-associated habitat; material: faeces | place: United Kingdom | collected 2010/2012 ...
GAAATATAAAAAAACGGTGTAATGATCCGGTGTGCTGTATTAAGATTGCATTAAGGCGCTCATTCTTTGTTTAAAAATACAATTAAGGGAATGAGCAATCGAGATTAAGTCCTTAAAATTGGGCACTCCCTTTGCTACCGTACATATCGAGGAGGTGTCTTTCATGGAAATACACTCAGTGTTGGCAACACTACCATATAGTATTAAAGCCTACGTGGTTGAAAATGCAGATATGAGTTTCACCATTGTGTTAAATGATGCTCTATCGCATGAGCAGAACTGAGAATCCTATCTGCATGAGTATGCACATATTGTAAATGGTGACTATGATAAAAAGTGCACCGTGGATATAATTGAGATTACGGCACATAAATAGTGTTGATATGGTTGCATCGGTGCAACAGAAAGAGAGGAACTATGGACGAAAAAGAATTTGAAGAACAATTATCGCAACTTGCAGAGCGTGTTTCAAAAAAGGAAACGGATATCAATACATCCATAAAACTTTTTGAGAACAAAAAAGTGCGAACTGCATGGGACGAAGATGAAGAAGAATGGTACTTTTCCATTGTTGATGTAATATCTATTCTGACTAATCAAGACACTCAACGAAACGCAAGTACATATTGGGCTGTTTTAAAAAAGAGATTAAATGATGAGGGAAGTGAACTGCTTACAAATTATAAGCAGTTGAAACTGACCGCGGCTGATGGTAAAAAACGATTGACAGATGTTGCTAATACAACCCAACTTCTCAGACTCATACAATCTATTCCATCACCCAAAGCAGAGCCATTTAAAGTTTGGTTATCAACCATTGGAGCGGATCTGTGACTCAAAAGATGGATTTGCATATTCTCCAAACTGAATGTTCACATTGACATCCTGAACCGGTTGCTGCACCAGAATGTTATACTCATTTATACTTGCAGAAATCACCTTTGGCAGTATTTTCTGCAGAGCTTCAATATTGGCATGTCTCAATTAATTCATCTACCTTGTTCATTCTCTGTCCCTCCTTCCTGCTTTGTGTGAATTCTTAAATCAACTTTCGGTTGATTTCAATGGTAAAAAAATATGATTTGCAGATAATTTATAAATTCTGCTCATCATCTCCACCTGTGCAGGCTTTGGGATAATCTTGCCCTTCTCCCAATTGACAAGAGTCTGTTTGCTTATATGCATCGCTTTTGCTACATCGTCCTGTGTCAGTCCCGCATTTACTCTTGCCGCCGCCAAGCTAATCTGCAATGTCTCCACCTGTTATCATCTCCCTTCTGCTCCGTTTGTTTTCCATTGGCTTTTTCCTCCTCCATTTGATGGATTAATTATAATTCAACTTAAAGTTGATGCTAATACTAAAAGTTGAATTTTTTTATTGTTTTCTTTCAACTTATATTTTATAATATAATCACGATATCAAAGAAGGGGGCGATAAAAATGTCAGAATCAGAATTTAATGCTATTTTTTCTAAACGCCTTAAATATTATCTTAAAAAGCATGATATGACGCAATCAGAATTGGCAAAACATCTTAATGTTAGTACTCAATCTGTAACCAATTGGTGTAAAGGGGATAAGTCTCCAAGAATGGATAAAATAGATGCTATGTGCCAGCTTTTTCACTGCAGAAGGTCGGACTTGATGGAGGAGAATACAGACGTCCCCCCATCGTCAAAAATATGCAAAGGAGTTGTAATCAACGTCCTCGGTCGTGTGGCTGCCGGAATCCCCATAGAAGCCATTACAGACATTATAGATACGGAAGAAATCTCACAGGAACTTGCAAAGACTGGTGAATTTTTCGGATTGCAGATACACGGTGACAGCATGGAGCCAAGAATGTACGAAGGTGACGTGGTTATTGTACGCCAGCAGGATGATGCCGAAAGCGGAGATATTGTCATTGCTCTGGTAAACGGTAATGATGCGACCTGTAAAAGGCTTACAAAATATGCAGGCGGAATCAGCTTGGTTTCTCTCAACTCTGCCAAATATGAACCTATGGTATTCAGCAATAAAGAAATTGTAGAAAAGCCTGTTCGCATTATTGGTAAGGTCGTAGAACTGCGGGGAAAGTTTTGAGGTATACATATATGACTTTTATGCAAAAATTTATGAACGATAGAGAATTTGAAGAACAACTACAGGCAATGTTGCAAAGGAATACCGCACACTTATCAAAGCAAGAAACCGTAGACGCACAGATTGTAGAAACAATACCACAAGAATCTGCTTCTACCGAAAAAGAAGTTATTCTATATCAAACAGATGACGGAAATATAAATGTATCTGTGTTCTTTTATAATGAATCATTCTGGCTCTCACAGAAGGCTATGGCAGATTTATTCGGAGTTGACAGAACAGTTATAACAAAACACCTTTCTAATATATTTTCTGATAAAGAATTAGATAAAAATTCAGTATGTGCAATTTTTGCACATACTGCTTCAGATGGCAAAAAGTACAACACGCAATACTATAACTTAGATGCAATTATTTCTGTTGGATATCGTATAAATTCATATAAAGCTACAAAATTTCGTCAGTGGGCAACTAAAACTTTACGTGAATACATGATAAAGGGCTTTGTTATTAATGATGATATGCTTAAAAATGGAAAGTCATTCGGTAAAGACTATTTTGATGAGTTACTGGAACGCATCAAAGAGATTCGTGCCAGTGAGCGGCGATTCTACCAAAAAATTACCGACATATATGCACAATGCAGCTATGACTACGATCCTAAAAGTGAAACAACACGAACCTTTTTTCAAACAGTACAAAATAAACTCCTTTTCGCTATAACCGGTCACACAGCCCCCGAAATCATTGCCAACCGGGCAGACAGTTCAAAAGAACATATGGGAATGCAAACATGGAAGAATGCTCCGGATGGAAAAATTTTGAAATCCGATGTTACGGTTTCCAAAAATTATTTATCTCAAAAAGAGCTTTCCGGTCTTAATGATATTGTCAATATGTATCTTGACTACGCTGAAAATCAAGCCAAGAGAAACAAACTAATGTCTATGAATGACTGGATAACAAAATTGGATTCTTTTTTAAACTTCAACGAATATGACATAATGCAAAATATTGGGGTTGTATCTCGTAAAGTGGCGGATTCATTAGCAATAAAAGAATATGAAAAATACAGAATCATTCAGGACGACAACTACATCTCCGATTTTGACAAAGCAACTGAAAAATATCTATAAATAAAATCTGCCCCGATACGCCAATACCGGAGCAGATTCGGAACCACATCGGGAAACCGATACCAGGAGGATATTTATGAACGATAGAGAATTTGAAGAACAACTACAGGCAATGTCAGAAAGAGTCTTAAATAAAGCTCTTACCGAAGAAGAGAAAAACAATTATACAGAATCTCTTTTTGAGTCTATACGACATGTAAATGAATATGGACAGGAATTCTGGTATGCCAGAGAGTTGCAGATTGCATTAGAATATACTGAATGGCGCAATTTCTGCAAAGTTATTGATAAAGCTAAAGAGGCATGCAAAGGTAGTAAAAATATGGTTTCAGACCATTTTGTTGAGGTCAACAAAATGGTTAGCATTGGCTCTGGAGCGGAACGTGAGTTAGACGATATTGAACTCTCCCGTTATGCATGTTATCTGATTGTACAAAATGGCGATCCCCGTAAAAAGGTCATTGCACTTGGTCAAACCTACTTTGCAGTAAAGACCAGGCAGCAAGAGTTAATTGAACACTATGAAGATCTCTCGGAAGATCAAAAACGACTGGCTATTCGAAGAGAAATGGCAGAACATAATAAAATGCTCGTAGCTGCTGCCAAGGATGCCGGAGTAGAAACTTCCCTAGATTATGCAGTATTCCAAAATTATGGATATATGGGATTGTATGGTGGATTAAAGGCACAGGATATCAAAGAGAGAAAGGGATTGAAAAAGTCCCAAAACATTCTTGATCATATGGGATATGAAGAACTGGCGGCAAATCTTTTCCGTGCTACACAAGCAGAAGCCAAGTTGCGCCGTGATAACATACATGGCAAACAGGAAGCCAACCAGACGCACTATGAAGTTGGTAAAAAAGTTCGTGATACTATCAAAGACTTGGGCGGTACAATGCCAGAGGATCTTCCTACTCCTGAAAAAAGTATTCAACAAATAGAACGAGAAGAAAAGAAAAAATTGAAATAAAAATCTGCCCCGATACGCCAATACCGGAGCAGATTCGGAACCACATCGGGAAACCCGATACAGTCACACTAGACAAGTGAATTGTATCATCTTCCCGGTGAAAACGCAAGCACCGGGCATTTTTATGCCCAAAAAGGGCGGGGTATGGGGTTCTTCTTCCCTCAGCGCCATTTTAGCCAACGACCGCTATATCGGAGTTTATACATGGAATCGGAGAAAAGTTAAGGTTATGGGTAAATGGGCTGGCGGTGGCCCGAATGAGAACATTGTACGCATTGAGAACGCCATTCCTGCCATTATAGATAAAAATACACGGAACATGGTACAAGTCCGCAGGAAGTCCAACAGACGCGCTCAGAACAGCGCTGTGAGGCGTGAATACCTATTGTCCGGTTTACTTATCTGTGATAGCTGTGGAAGTCACTATGTAGGTGTTACATCCATAAATACGCGCGGAGTAGAGACCTCTTACTATATCTGTTCAGAAAAGAAGCGTAAAAAGACCTGCTCGGCTCCCAATATTAACGCTGCCTACGTGGAGGAAATTGTTGCCCATCTGGTGCGTGAAACAATCTCATCCCGCTTGGATGCACTGGTTGATGCTATTTATAATAAATTACAGAACTCTTTGAATGATTATCGTTCCGAACGAAAAGAACTTGCCAACGTAGAACAGAAAATTCAGAACATCACAAACTGTATTACATCCGGAGTAATATACCCGGAACTCCGTCAGGAGATGGACTCCCTACAGGAACGCAAACGCACACTCACAAAAATTCTGTGCGGTGCTCATGGATTGGATATTAATCGGGAGCAAATAAAAAAGCTGGTATCTTCAAAAATATCCAGCTGCGAAAACATGAAATCCCTGATTCGGTTATTTATCCTTAAAATAATTGTACACCAAGACAAACAGCTTACCGTTCATCTTGGTGTCGCAACTTTTGACAGTAGCGAGAGGGGGATTTGAACCCGTTGATGGCAATTTTGAGCAAAAGACGAAAATATCATGTTTTCACCAAAAGTACCGTAAATACTGAGGTTTTCTGTTCTAATATTATAGATTCTATTCTATTAATTTATTGCATATTATGACATTTTAGACTGCTATGCAACACGAAATGCAACACGAAAATATAAAAGAATAGTTTATACTTATTTTTCCTCTTTTATATTTTCGTGTATCTGTTTAACTGTTGTCAATGAACATTCGCACAATCTTTCCATCAACTCATAAAGTTCTCGTTTTTGTTTTAGCGCTTCCTGTATCTCTTTTTCTGTTAAAACATCGTTGCTCATATGTACCTCCCTCATAATAGTTTTAACAATATTTACATTCTTGTTATAGTTTATTTCCATGCCATTATTTTCTCGTTTGTTTTAATTACTTTTGTTTATTATATCAAAGCGCATAAATTTGACAATAGATTTCCGCTATAGCGGAATTATTTTTTAATATGTAAACAAATCCCTTGCATCAACACCTAAAGCGTCTGCTAACTGACACAATACTTGTAATCCCGGTATCTTTTTTCCAGTTTCAATATCCGCTATATGCGTCTTGCTGACTCCTGACTTCTCTGCCAGTTCCACTAGAGATAGTCCTTTTCTCAATCTCATTTCTCGTATACAAACTTTAACTTCTATCATAACACCATTATCATACTTCTTAATTAATCAAACAAATTTGGTATCTTATGGTAAAAGTATTTTTTCTATACGATAAAAATACAGCCCCTCAGAGAATCCAATCTCCAAGGGGCTGTTGCACCGGTGCAATTACACCTTTTCTGTATATTTTAATGAAATCCAACCCGCGCCGGACTTCAACTTGCCCCAGCCGTTCTGCTCTGCAACGATGGTGTACACCTGTCCCTTTTTAACGGAACCAGTCACCTTGTAGGATGTGCCTGCTCCGGCTCTGATGTTCAGTACACTGGCAGTAATGCGTACCTTATAGGCGACTGCTGCCGCCTCCAGTTCCGGTGTGGTTACTCCCAGCAGCTTGTTTACCTCTGCAGCAATGTAACTGTGCTTTCCGTACAGATAATCGCCGGGACACGCCTTTTTCGCAAACCAACGATGTACGGTCATGTTCTGCTTGTCGACCTGTCCTATCAGACTCTTGTCACCCTTCCACAGCAACCGCTGAATGCCATTCCGTCGGCAGATGTCCGCCACCAGTTCAATCAATGCTGCCATAGCAGCATCGGTTACTCTGTACGGCTGTTTGGGTTCGCACGCCACTTCAATGGTGACAGCCCGGTGGTCGTTCGCCCGGTTACTGCTGCACCAGCTACGGTCTGCTTCCGGCACGCACAAGCCGATACTTCCATCATATCCCACAACGTAGTTGCATGATGCACCGGAAATGGGATTCCGCTTGGTGAAGCGGCTGCTGTTACAGCCGGATTTCGCTGTTACCTGCCCAACAAAACAGTGAATGGTAATGGTGTCAATCTTATGATTGCGGGGGCTGGTCCTGTTTGGACTAATGCGCTCGTATGTAGTTAACGGACTATTACTCATTTTCTTCATCCTCCTTATCCTCTGCCAAAGCAGCCTTCTCCTCTACCTGCTTCTTGATATATTTCACGACAGGCATCAGAAAAGGCGGCATTTTCACTCCAATATCCACCATGTTCTCCAAAATGGATATAATCTCATTTACAACCAACCACACCGCCACCACGGTTGCCACCACAAACGGCACTGAAACCGTGACTCCGGCGCAGTCTACCGCGTACTGAATCAGAATATCCACAAAGGCACCCACAAGCACCAAGAGCCACATACACACCTTTTTAATGATGCCGCGGATGCTCTTATAACTGCTGATGCTGTCATTGCGGTACTTGACCGCGCACAGTCCGGTGGCGTAGTCAATCACATTGCACCCAACTAACAGGAATACCGGCACCGCCAGCACTCCCAGCCAGCTCATCAATGCAGATACCACTGCGATTACTGTTAATTTCACTTTGTCCATCTCTTTATCCTCTTTTCTTTGATTTTTTTATGTTCACCCGTCTCAGGCTCCGCTCTTATCCTCATACTGCACCGCCTATCCCACCACAGTGCGTCCGGTCAAAGTGGCCGGGTTGGTCCAGTTGATGGTACCGTCGCCGGAGGTGTTCTGTCCGGAATCAACGCACCGGCTTGTCAGATTGGTGGTTCCCGAAGCGGCTTTAAATGCAAGTGTTAATGTACCACTATAAGATGCCGGATTTGCATCATTGCTCCATCCCACGGAGGGCGTCATAATCTTTGAACTTGTTCCGCCACAGTCCAGATAAATGTCCCACTGGCCGCCTCTGAAATTCACCCGGCTTGTCGCACTCTTTATTGTGGCTGTAATGCTCTGATACATTGACATATTGATAGCCGCCGAAAGTGTCAACGCCCATGCTGTCGCATACTGGTTGGAAATGCTCACATTGTTAAGATTAATGGTTGCATCATTGTACTTAAAGATTGCATATACTGTCAGGTTGTTTGTCAGTTCCAACTTATTAATAGAGGTCTTCCATACCGTGGTTGTACCGTTACTGCTCCATCCCCTGAATTCTGCTCCGGTTTTAGAAGCATTCGCAACCGTGAACACCGGATTCACAATGGTGTTGGATGTACTGTAATAGCGGTTGCCCGTATACGGTGTAGTTTTTCCATTCGCTATGACAGAAAGCGTGACCGTATGATAATACAATCCGTACAGCGTTATTGATGCAGAGATTGTAAACGCTACTCCGTTTGCATAATCCACACCGGCATTTGCCGCCGTTGAGGAAGCCGTCCACCCCCTTGCCGTCCATCCTGTCAGTGCCGGCTGTGTGAACTGACAAGTGGGATTTAAAACATTTCCGTTGTTGTAGTACCTTGTCTTCGGTATTGCTGTCGGCGTGGTACTGCTATAGAGCTTCACTGTCAAGTTCTGTTTGAATACTGCATACAGCGTAATAGGCTCGTCCACCATCGTCTTGCTTGACAGAACCGTACCAGATGCGGTGTTATCCTCCCGCCAGCCAACGAAGGTCCATCCGGTCTTGGTCGGAGTGAAAGTCTTTGGTGACAAGCACGATGCCTCACTGTCTACCTCTTCCTGATAAGTCGTATTGCCGTCTACCTTATAAGTGACAATATTTCCGGCGGAATACACCAATTTATCGCCCAAATATGCTTTTTTGACTTTAGATGCGCCAAGATACAGCTTGCATTGCGCCGCGCCAAGATACAGCTTTGGCATACCGCTCCCTCCTTTTTACGTTAAAATATACAATGTTGTAGTATGACTCGCGGCATCCGTAGGCAGTGTCGATACCGGCTTTAACTCTGTAATGGCGCCGTTCTGGGATAACCCATTAAGCAGTGCCGTGATTGCATTAACATCCTTTGCAGGGAGCTTATCCCCATCCGAATAATTCGTTTTCAGTGCTGCCATAATTCCTCCTATCCCAAGGTGATGGGGAGTACCCATGCCTTGTCATATTGTGCCTGTAGTTTGCTTTTTAGTTCCGATATTTCACTTTCAATCCTGTTATAATCCTCATATGTCGGTGTAGGCTGATTTGCTTTCCACACCGTTGCCTGATAACCAGTCTTGTACGTTGCCGTGTCTATCAATACCACATTATTTTCAATGGCATTCAGTTCCGCCGGATAAATCATGTCAGAGTAGGTTTTTGTTGCCGGAACCACATTTAAAGGTGGAAGATAAAACATTTTGTCAGCCAGTCCATGAAGATATGTGATATTGCCAACTATCCGCGCATAGTCGCCTATCTCAAAGGTATCTGTTGCTTTCCAGTTCGTTTTCGGTGTTGTCCATGCCATATCAAGCCTCCTGTGGTTCGCCAAAAAGTTCTATATACTTGGCAACATCTCTCTGTCCCAGAAAATCCTTAACCGCATCCTCTGTCTTTGGGGTAATCTCTCCAGTGCCGTACAGTACAAAGAAATTCCCATTCGATGTCTTGTACCATCGTCTGTTATTTGTCTCATCCAGATAAATAAGAGTGGACGCTGCTGTATCATACAGCAATCCGTTAATAATTCTCATCATTGTGTATTACCTCCCGTCATCTTTAACGCCCGACGCATCTCCACACTGCCCGAAAAACCGCCATTGAAAGACATACTGCTTGTCTCCGCTTCCACCTGCAGATTATTCACCACTTCCGATTCCATATAGAACAAGTCGGAAGCGTGCAACCTCGGCTCTCCGCGGTATTCTGCGGAATAAGAAATATTGTTGTTGTAATAGTTTCCAAGCCATTCGGCAAGCTGTTCCGCGCGTGCCATTGAACTGATTAACTGATTCTCGCAATACTTATTCTCTCCGGTAGGATTCAGTGTTTTCTTATACCACACATCGTCCTTTACCTGCTGCGGATTGCCGTCGCTGTCATTTTGAAAAGTGAACACCCGCACATATAAATCCTTTGTCGTTTTCTCTTTATATCCGACCGGCTCCGCAGTCATAATATCCCTTGAAAGCAGATAATCCGATAAATCGCCAAAGGAAATCTTCTTTACAAGCACTCTGGCATTGGGCGCCGCCTTCGTAAACTCAAACTGTATTGTGTCAAATATCTTAAACTCGTGATTCAGAAGGTTATGCTGCTTCAAATTTTGGAAAGAAACATTCTCCTGTGCGATGCTGTTCCGATAAGTATGTATCATCAATTTCTGTGGCGGAACACCATCAAAGTCCATGTATACCCCAAAATATATATATCCTGCCGGCAACCCCAGCGCTAACTTCGGGTTTTCTTCAAAATTTCCTTGTGCATCCGCCACCTCAGAAGTCACATAACCGGTATCTTGTGAATAGTTTCCGTCTGCCGGCATTATCAGTTGGCTTCCATCTGCCCTTAAAAACCCGCTTGACATATCCGCATACACCACCGATGCGCCTGTAAGCACATTGTCTGATGTACTCCATGCCGCCGCTCCTGTAGGTGTCACGGTAATGTCCTCCGGCTCAATGACATTCGCAAAATTTGCACGAATGATTATTTTCCCATAGACGTCCTGACACAAAATACAGCGGCAGGCATTGCACAGAAGCTGCAGACATTCTTTATGTTTTGCAACAGGCATTGGATTGATAAATGTCACATCTTTCAAGCACTCATCCACTTCGTATTCATCCGCTTCCAATCCGGCGTCCGTCAATATGGACACCGCTTCTGCGTAAGCCGTCCGGGTATATATTTTATTTCCGAGGCTATAATCATCCTCCATAAAAGAAAAAATATCCTTCGCCGTAAACTGCATTTTCCCTTTCTGCGCTTTCCAGTCAGAGAGAAAAACCGTTGCGGTAGGAATCCATTCGACCGTGCCATTGGATAACGTCATGCCAAATGATAATGTCACTTTTTGCCGCGTCTCCAAAAAATTAATGAAACTGTTCTCGTCATCCACCGCATAATTGCCACTATAATCCAAGACTGAAAGGTTAAAATCAACGCTCGGAAGTTCTGCCGATATGCCGGACACATACTCCTTGATGGATGCACTTTCCACATCATAATTGCCATATGCCAAACCGACGCCCATTGTGATACCGTATATTCGGAGTCGCTGCTGTCCGCCAACCATAGCCGTGGGAGTGATAATAATATGATCCGTATCGCCCAGCACGTCCGTTGTCTGAAACACCCTCTTGTCATTGCTGTAAGACAATGTTTTGGCCGCCGTAGTAACGGTAAAAGCCGTCGGAAAAGCGTCCGAGAAATCCACTGTCAGACCTTTTATGCTGTAAATATTCCCAAAGTCTATCCTTACCGCTCCCAATAAAGTCGTCGTGATGATACCGGTTCGCAGATACTGGTCTATCCCAGCATCCGGAAGAAGCGTTTGCGAACCATCCGTTTTCAGGAATCTCTGCTCCATCGTTGCGTATTCGCACTCTGCCTGCCGCCCCGAAAATGGAAGCTGTTTATTACTCCACTCCGTAAACGCTCCGGCAAATGACGCATCATTCTGCGCCTCCTGATTCACAACTCCAATTCCTACCGATATGTAGGCACGGTCCCGTACCTTTTTTGACATCGCCTGTTTATAGGCATCCGAAGCACTCTGCATTAATCCCACCCGCAATCAATAAGGTTAAATTTACAAGTTTCCATCCGCGTATGAAAAATATCCTCCACCCTCATGGGTTTCCCTGATGTGTCACCGGGGTACATATAAATTGTCCGGCGGATATTGTCATCTCCGGTAAAAGTGACAGGAACCGTGAACGGTTCTATGGCTGCTTTCATGGCTTTCCAGTCCTCGACAGATAAATCACTCCACTGTAAACCGTTTATTTTCCACAAACGTCTGCCTACCTTCTGCCCGACAAAGGCATTATTGGTATTTCTCCCAGCACTCACAGACTGGCTGGTTGCAATATCCAGTCCATAATCCGGGTACGGAAACTTCACTCCGTTTACAATTAAATATTCACTTTCTCGCTCCATTTCCGTCCCTCCTTACGTTGTAATAATCTGCATTCCCATAGACCGCATACCGCGGCTGTTCGCCCTTGCAATGTCCCTGTCACCAATATTGACGGACAAATCCTTTTCGGCAATGACATTGTTACTGTCCACCAGGTCTCTCAAATACGGCAGAATGTCCGCTGTCAATTTTGCAGAAAGCATGTCCCCTAAGGGAGATAAATACTGGAGATTGTTTTCCAACGGTAACACTGCCTCCCGTCCGGCTTCTCCGATATTGGCAAGGGTACTGCCGGTTGTGATACCGCCGTTGGCAAGTCGAGGAATCGAAATTGGCTGTATTTCCTGCAGATTAAAACCCTTTCCAGCCCATCCGCCCGGCAACCAATCAGGTAATTTGATTTTATTCAGTGCCCTAATGACACCATTTACACCGTTAATAACCCCATTTGCCATTGATTCAACCGCTTTTAAGATTCCATTTACAACATCTTTTACGATAGATTTTGCGTCCTCCCAAGCCTTCTTCCAGTCACCATTCACCAAATCGAGGATTACTGCAAATACATCTTTGATGGCGGATAACAGTCCTCCTATAAAATCAATAATGCCGTTCACAACCCCTGATACCATGTCTATTATCAGTGAAATAATTGGAGCCAGCACCGGAACAATATACGTTTTTATCCACTCGATTAAGGGTTTCAGTGTGTTATTCCACAAGTCACTAATCCATGCTACAACAATATCTATTAACTGACCGACAATCTGTATAATGGTATCAATTACCGGCTTTAAATGCTCGTTGTAAGTTTCCTCCACTCTGGTAGCTATCTGCTGGAGAATCGGATTGATATATTGATTCCAAAATTCCTGTGCATTTCCCACAAACTCTGACAATTCTGCCGTCAGTCCATGAATAGCCGGCGCTATATGCTCCTCATACAGCTCCTTGACTCCGTCCATTAACTGGCTGACTATCTGCGATATTGTTCCTGTGACAGTCTCTATGACACCCAAAAGCCCCTCTAACGAACCTCGGATTTCCTCCTGATTGTTTACAAATGGGTCAATAATTAAATGGAGCAAGTCGTCCACCAATTCACCAACCACTTCCATAATGCCACCGAATACATCCGTAAATATCTGTAATAAATCTGCCGTAATCTGTTGCGCAGTATCGCTTCCAAATGCCTGAAATACATATGCAAATGCTTCCGTAAACGTCCCCTGTAACTCTGCTATATCTGCACTAATATCAAACATAGAAATCAGAAAATCTTTTATTCCGCTCAGATTTTGCTCCAAATAAATGGATAATCCGCCAAGGAGATTTTGAGCAACTGTGGCACCAATACTAAGCATGGAAGCCGCCATACTCCCGAAAGAAGTAATCGTATTCTGTACTAGATTGTCAACAGAAGTCCATATGCTTCCATCAGTGAAAATACCAAGCAGCAAATTCTTTATTTTCACTACACTCTCTTGGATGCTTTTCATTTGCGAAGTTATATCCAGATTGCCCCAAGAACTCTGAAATCCATTCACGAAATCTTCTCTCAGCTTAGTTAAATATTGAAAAAAATCTTCATATTTACTCTGAGCCGCATCAACTTCTGTGTTGTCTATTTGAAATGGTTCTATTGTCATCTGATTATCAGCACCACCAGTTCCTCCGGTTGCGTCTTTCCCAGAATCTTTCGATATAACATTTAATTCATCTAAGGGTGCTAACGCTCCCGATGCCGCTTTAGCCGCTTTTTTGGTGGAATCTGCATATGCGTCTACTGCATCCGCCGCGTCCGAATAGCCACTGGCAACTCCTTCTACAGCCGTCGATGTATTCCCCATCTGCTGCATTTGTACTCCGAAAACATTCGCTAAAATATCACTTATTGTCTTTGCAAAACGAATCAATGCCGCAACGACACTATTTATCATCTTGACAACGGGGGTAAGAACCGTAACCAGACCATTTCCCACGATTATCATGAATTCCTTCCACTGTTCCGACAAGATTCGGGTCTGGTTTGCCCACGAATCCTGCGTGTCAATAAAATCATCACCAATGTAAGACAACTGGTTCATAACGTATTGATAGCGAAGCATAACCTTCTCAGACTGAGTCATTGCATCATATGATTTTGTAATCCCCTGCTCCAACGCAAATTGTTTAAGGTTTACTTCTGTCATCACAACACCATATTGTTTCAAAGTCTCCGTTTCTCCTGTGTAAACGGATTTTAATGCAATACCTGCCAAGTCCTGTGATACATTAAAAAACGACGCCATATTAGCAGTTAATTTTGTAAGTTCCAGTGCCATATTTTTAGCATCTTCTGAACTTGCAACCATAGACTTTCCCATACTCATAAAGGTGGAGCCTGTTTGATATGCCATCAAACGGCTCATACCCAGATTTTTAATAGATGAGTCGGCTAATGCGTCCATCTCATCCCGCATATTTCCAAATGCCTTATCCACAACGTTATCTACTTCTTGCAAATCAGATGCCAGAGTAATTGCTTCCTTTCCAAACTTGACAAGCGCAGTCACGGAAAAGGCTATCCCTAATACTCTCGTAATCCCACTAATGCTTGACAGCATCGACTTCATACCAGACTGGAATTGATTTGTATTCAATTTTGTATTAATTCTTACCTCTCCGTCATATCCCCCAGCCATATCTTAATTGCTCCTTCTTTATCCCTTTTTTACTCTGAGTTCTGCCATCATTCGGTCATACTCGTCAATCTTCACCTTTTCGTCAGCCGTAAATTCCTTTTTCTCCTGTGGCTGTTCCAATGCGTATATCCTTTGTGCCTCATGAACGGCTTTCCTCTCTTCATTTCCCATTTTTGATGTAACTTTTTTACGACGTATCTCAATTACCTGCATAAACGAGGACTGTTTGTGTGGCATATTCCAAAGCAACCCACAGAACACCCACCAGTGCATATCCTCCGTAGACAGGTCTATTCCATATATCTGCCGAAAATCGGCATAAATACGCCACTGGTCGATGTCATAATCACTCAGTCGGCGTTTGTCCTGTGACGACCCCGGCTTATCATGAAACCATCCGTTCAAGAACCACTCAACACATTCTTGAAGTTCGTATCTGTCCGGGTGTTCCCTGTCATCAAACAGTAAATGGATAAGAACATCACTCTTCTCGTATTCATTCAGTTCTTTGTCATACTGGATAAGAAATACCTGTATGCCAATCCGAAACGATGTATTGACCTTATATCCATGCCATTCATCAGGAAGAGGGTCAAGCATGACATTGATCATACTTTCGCCCCTTTTCTGCCAGAATTATAACGTTTACGGTTCATCTCATATCGTTTTCCAAACAGTTTGTTCATAACAGGAATAACATTTTCAACGAAATCAAGAAGAGCAACTTCATCCGGAATAATATTTCCATAAACATTTTTAATGGTATTTTCACCAAACAAATCATCAATCTTTTCCACAATTTGCTTTAAATACTTTATCCGGATATTGTTAATTTGAAGTTCTTTAGCAATATCTGTATCCACAACATTTTCTGTGTGCTCACGTTTCCATACAGCAGCTTCATTTTCGCATTTTTTATATATTTCCTGTAAGTCTGTAATAATCCGTCCGAAGCGCTCCGCCGTTCCCGCGTCCGCCACGTTCACATTCAGGACGGTAATTACTTCTCCGTCCTCATCCTTAATTGCAATCTTTTTAAGACCTCTGTCTAATACCAATTCTTCCATACTGATTAACATCCTTTCCTAATGTGGGGCGCCAAGGAAAGGTAGGCACCCCATATATGCTAATTTTTAATTAACACCTAATCTGTTGTCTTAGCTGCCCACGAATAAGTCACGCCACCAGATGCGGACGCGCCGATTGTAACCGTTCCAAGTTCCACATCACCATTTCCATTAATCTGGATAGCCGCTGTCAAGGTGTCACCACCCGCACCGCCTACACTGGAAGGACATACCGTGACCGGAACCTTGATACAGTCTCCGGTTGCTCCCGTAATATCCGTCTTGAAATACCGGTAATAATAAGTCTCGCATTTCTTTCCGGTGGGAAATGTTTTAAGCAAAGAATCCACACATTTCTGTACCTCGTCAGATATGTACTCTCTCTCCGGTGTCATGCTGAGTGCATATCCCTTAACACTATTGCTCGCATTCTTCATGTTCACATACTGTTTAGAATTCGTATTAGGTCCCCAATCCTCAGAAATCTCTGTGAATCCATCTCCCAGCTCCACAATATTGCCGGTCGTGGAACCCATTAAAGGGCCAATGTCCAATAAAGACACCATGTTTGTTCTATCTTCTGCCATGTTGTTTCTTCCTCCTATTTCTTATAAAAATATTTAAGCTGCATATTAATTGCATACATCACCGTGTTTTCGTTCTGTCCGCCGCTGAACACCGGCGACGTTCTCACAATGGATTCCAGTGTCAGATGTGGGTCTTTAAACTCAATCCCACTCTCCTCCATCCATGCCGCAAGACTATTGAGCATTTCCTGCGCATCAATACTCGCCTTGTTTGTTGTTGGTGAGCATTTATAAACTATCTGAAAAGGCATCTGCGCCACATAGCTGCCACTGACATACTTTTTCAGATATACCGCGCCCTGCATAGGAAATAATCCGATAGACCTGTCTGCATTAACAAAATTCCACCTTACAGACTTGTTGTCTGCTTTAAATTCCCTTGGATAATCCGGATATGCCAATACAAGTGCCAAAATACCTTTTTGCGCATTCTCCGCATCCCGGATAGTAAGCGCCTCTGCTTCTGCCATTTACACGCCCCCTATTTCAAAATGAGGTAAAATATCCTCGTATTTATCAATATTTGTGACCTTATAGACATCATCAAAATTGCTTCGCATCCATTCGTAGGCATCCGTTTCCGGCAGTTCAACGGCTGTCTGATCTCCCTTAACAAAAAAATCTTCCGTGGAATGAAATGTGATGTAATTCTTCTTTTCATCCTCCGGCAGAGCATCCCACGCTTTCGGAGCCATGTATGTTTTGTTGACATCATCAATACATACAAACAGCTTTGCAGCATCCGCACTCGCCATGCCGCTCTTAGAGACGTTCGCACCCTTGGTTTCCACAAGGTTTACACCCTCAAGCAGTGTTGGATAATACGTTTCTGTCTCCGTGTTTGGGTCAAAAAATCGGTTAAAAAGCGTGACCGTATTGTTGTAAAACAATCCAAATCCCATTACTCTACCCCCGCATATAACAGCCCCGTATCAGACAGGTAATCTGCAGCAGCCTCATATAATAACCTCTCCTGTTTCTGCTTATCAGCCAGCGCACTTGTAATACAGGTGCTATTATCTCCGAAGCTGATAGACTGCCCGCCGGAGGACATAGATTTCACATTGCCATGCTCCACGGTGTTTGCATTCCGACTCGCCACATCAAGCTGATACATCAAGTCCATAACAGCACACTCAGCCTTCTGAATAGCCGCTCCGTACTCTCTAAGCACATCCTCATTAATCCGTCCATAGCATAAAGCCTGTAACTTATCCGCCGCGCGGGATTCCCATTTAGGGAATGAGGGTTCCTCTACGGAATCCCCATAGTAAACTCCAACATAAAAACTGTAATTTACGAATCCCATAAATGAACCCTCCTGCCATTAGCCTCTTGTGATGATCTGTGCAATTCCGATTGCTTTCGCGGGATAATACTTCTTTACGCTGGAATCATTATTGTTTGCCAGTTCCCAGTTTGAGCCGTTCTCCAACTGTGCATCTGTAGGAGAAATAATGCTGGGGCTTTTCCAAGAGATTCCAAAAGGCGCAAAAGTTTTTCTCTGTCTGGAAACCAGCGTGGTTTCACCGCCATTAGTAAGCGCATCTCTCTTCATTTCAGAAGGGGTCTTGACTCCGCAATCGGTCATTTCGATGGCGCCGTTGCCGAGAACATAGGAAGTGTAAGTTGTATACGCTTCGTAGTAGGTTGCAATATCCGCCGTCTTAGGCTCTGCAACCGCTGTGTACTTGCCACCGGACAGGGTGTAATAGGTCTTGCCAGACACAACAGCCGTGTCCGCAGTCGTTTTGTAAGCGATTGCAGTCGGCATGGTATCATCAACCAGTACCAGTCTGCCGTTCAGAGTTGCCAAGTCAAGGTTTCTCTCAATACCATCTGCATCCGTGTACTTCATGTACTCTAACAGCTTAAGGTTTTCAAGATGAGTTGCCACAACAGAGTGCATGATAACCATGCTGAACTTGCCCTTGTTGTCTCCGAGAGCCTGCTGCATAGCATTATTAAGGGTTGTGGCATCAAACACTCCATCGGCATTTGCAGAGATATTGTAGGTGTGAGCCTTTACAAAGTTTGCACTCTCGCCCCCGGTCATGTTAAATACACCCTTAAGTGTAGAAATCAACGTGTTCTGGTCAATATCGTCAAAATACTCTGCGACCTCTCCGGCTGCTGCAGAATAGTCGTCCCCGGAAATATCAGATACGAAATCCTTCTCCACCCATGCTCCGGCACGTCCAACTACAATACGCCCCATCGCATAGTTGCCGCGGTTGGTAGCCGTGATGTTGGTCTTGCCATCGTAATTGACAGGAGTACCGGAAATTCTCTCCTTAATCAGAGTGGTAATAAAGTGACCGCCCTTCTGGTCGGACAGCATAGATGCGTACTCCGGTTTTGTTACAATGGCACCGCATTTAAGCAGCTGATTCAGCCGCAGGTTAGGTGTCTGTCTTACCAATGTGTCAAATACTTCTCCATTGAAATTAACGTGGTCAAATAACATTTTTTATTCTCCTTTGCGTTTACTTTTTTCTCAGATACGGCGTAATGTCCATATCCGGATTCTGGTTTTTCAGTTTCATAAGTTCAGCAACAGACATCTTAGACGGGTCGCCCTGAATGGAACGTCCGTAAATAGAAGAACGTCTGCGCTGTGCTTCTGCGGTCTTTTCATCTACAAGAATGTTGGGTTTGACCTCTCCCTTTTCATCCTTGACAATACTGTCAAAAAGGTCTGAAATGCTCTTACCTCGTGCCTCATCGGAGTTGAGTTTCTCGACCAGCTGAGCCTTGATAGCGTTCGCCGTAATATCGTTTACGAAATACTTATCCTCGAAGAAGGCTGACACAATACCCTCAAGCCTTGCCTTTTCGTCCTTCGCCGCGCGTTCCTTACGCTCACTCTCCAGTGTGGCAGTCAATTCCGAAATCTTCTGATTCAAAGCGTCTGCATCCGGTGTGGAATCTTTCAAAGCCTGTAATTCTTTCTCAAGGGTTTCCTGCTTTCCTACAAGCTCCTTGTTTTTCTCCTCAAGTTCCTGCATTTTGGAAAGTTTCTTGTCCATCTCAAATTTGCTCACCCAGTCCCCGGATAATGCTTTTTCTACCTCCTCGGTAACTTCCACTCCAAGTAATTTCAGTTTGTCAATGATGTTCATTCTTGTATTCCTCTCTTTCTTAAAAGTTGTTACTCCGGTCAGTCCGGCACGAATGAGTTGCTATTTACTCCATAGCTGGCAATTTTATAAAAGAAAAAGCACGCCCAAAATAGGACGTGCCATATCAGCCATCCTATAATTTTTTTAGGTCAGCGAACGGATTCCTGCGCTCCGCCCGGTGCTTATTCATTTGTTAGCTCTATTTTATCATGAGATAAAATAAGTTTTGTGCCATTTTTCACAAAAAAGAGAGCCTATTTCTAAGCTCCCTTTTCTCGGTCTTTCAATTTGCAAATGTTCAGTCTTAACTCTCGTATTTGTTCTTCACTCAACGTCATTGCCACACTCATAATCTCCATCAAGAGTGGATTATTATGTAGCGTCTCTTTAATTTCCTTAATCTTCACTTCTGTCATGTCGGATGCCCTCCATACTCATCTGCGCATTGCAATCCCTAATCTGCTCCATCAGTACAAAGGGAAGTTCATATTGTTCTACCACGGAAACTGCATGGTCACACTGGTTTCTTTTGATTGCTTTGTATGTCGATACTCCAAACTGCCGTTTTAATTCGCGGTGTATGTCCTGATATACTCTGCCTCGCATGGAACTATCTTTATAAGCGCTACTTTCCTTACCTCCAAGAGCATCCACGCCGCGCTTATGTACTGCTGTAGTGATTCTATCACATTCAACTGCCAGAAGCGGCATGTCCTGCTTGAAGTCGTCAAGTTCCTGCTTCACCGTATCTACCTTCTCATTTACTTCAAACAATGCCTGACTTTGGAGCTGTAACATCTCCAATGCTGACTTGGGTTTACGAATCTGTTCCTCCATATCATGGAAGCGGTTAATGTAGCGTGCCGTGAACTCTGTACCCTTGATTCCTGTCAGTTTATGGGCGATGAACTCACAGCCTTTTTTTGTTACAAGATAGCAAGGATATTCCTTTCCTCTTTCAGTCTTATATGTGGATTCTTCAAAAAATTCTGACTGTCCAATTTTGGACAATGAAAGTCGATTGCAATATTCTCTAATATCTCTCAACAATTTGTTATGGTCTTTACCAACCATTTCTGCCACTTCTCTGCTGTCTAATGTCTGTTCAATCTGATTCATAATTTCAAATTCTCCTTGATTTTTAGGCTGGAATCTCTTATTATGAACATAGAGATTCCGTTTACGGGTTTCTTGTTTTCGAGCAAACACACCAGTCGCCAAACTTACTGTGTTTGCTCTTTTTTTGCTTCCAAATCCTTTTTTACACAACCAGTGATATAATCCTTCAATGTAATACCATTAGTAAAACAGAAGATTTTTAACTGTTTGTGAAACTCTTCATTGAGTTCAATGATTACTCTCTTCATTTTCTCTCACCTCCTTGATTGTTTACTTTTAGAACACATTATTTATTATATTTTCCGTTTAGTGCTTTGTCAATATACTTTTTTACAATTTGTCCATTTTGTGTTATTATGTTTCTAGGAGGTACACATATATGATTAGAATAAAGGAATTACGCACTGAAATGCACAAATCATTACGTGATGTCGCTAGTGAATTGAATATATCCTATTCCTCTCTAAGCAAATACGAGCGCGGTGACCAACAACCCAGTTATGAAACGCTAATACGAATTGCAAATTATTTTAATGTAACAACAGATTACCTAATAGGAATTACTAATTCTAAATCGTCTGAAAACAGAAGCATATGCGACCAATTAAATCTTTCAGATGAAGCAATTCAAAAATTGAAACAGCTTCCACTAATAGTAGATAAGAACAATGGAATTTCCTTATCTGATATTCTGAATTTCATAATTATACAACCAGAATTTGAGCATCTATTAAAAAGTATCCTTTTATACAAAGCAAGAACTCCAGCTGATTGGTGTAATATGAAAAAATATCTTAATGAAGATAACACGGTTCCTTTCTCTCAACATCAAATTAAGGAAATAGACAAACTATACATTGTACAGCAATTTAATAATATTTTATCTCATGTTCTGGAAAACGAAGTTACCACTTACAATACCATTAACAAAACCAAAAACGGTATTATCATTTCCGAACACAAAGATACCACTTCTGACTAAGGAATACCTTGTTGACAAAAATCCCCGCCTACGTCATGTAAGCGGGGATTTTGTTACTGCATATTTTCTTTGCTTATGGTAAAATTCAATTATCATTTTACGCAAAGAAAGGAACATACCAAAATGACAATAATCCGCAAAATTCTTGATTTATTTAAAAAACCTACGACTACAAATCCCGCACCGTTTACTCCTGCATTTACTACATATACTCGCAGCCCCAAAACGGAACAATATTATCGCCGAGAAAAAATCAAAAAAGAAAACAACCTAAATATCAGCTATCAGGATGTTGCTATCTATGATATGAAGCCGTTTTCCTTAAAGCAGCCTTTTCTTTCAGACAACTTTTTTACATGTATTGCCTTGAACAGCTATAATCTCAACAAAGCATACGATTATCTTCATATTGCCAATGCCATCATCAAACCTTTTTATCAATATTTTAATGATGCAATTCTGCCAAATAGAATCGACATTGGCTATATGTATGAACAAAAAGTCCCTATTTCTCACCTTAGGCTTTGATGCTACAATTTCTTCTATAAGCAAACTTTTCCCAAAGCTTGTTGGCGCACTAGCAATTATATTTTTTCCTGACAAAAGATAATTAGAAATTTTCTTTTGCTCTTTATGTAGATATGTATTCTCTAAAAAATCTGACTGAAAATAACTCATTCGCACATCGTCTGCAAAAGACATACTTTTTAAATCAGAACTATTTTTTTGAATATATGGATAAAATCCTAACGTTTCAATCAAATCCGCCCACACTTCATATAAATTTTTATCAACCTTTTCCCAATTACTCAGAACATGTATTACTATCTTTCTCGCGGATAATTCTGATTTTTCTGAATGCTGTGACAATAATTGTGTGCAATATGAAACAATTTTAAAACTCTGTTCAAAAGAGATTTTTTCTACATTTTCAATTTCTAATATGAGCTCTGTTGTTTTATCCATATTTCACCTCAAATATTCTGCATATGCCAAAGACGTTTATGCAAATTAATGACTAATTCATTTTTGTCATTTACAGGAAATAGCATGAGTATAATATTAACTCTGTCTCTTAGTGGCATTTTATTTTGTTTATCAAAATACTCTTTTAACTCTCTGATATTTAATTCGTGGTAGGCTATTGCATTAGGATCATTCATATCAGAAAACTTTTTATAAATGTCATGCGTATAAGTACAAAGCATTGGTATGTTTATAATATTAAGTTTGTCGCTTAGCTTTGTACAATTCGTTATCGTATCAATCCATTCTTCTCTGCCAGGTATAGAATTATTATCCAGATTCTTTTTAATTATTACAAACTGATCATTTAAATAGTCTGTATTAATATGTTCATGCAAATCTTTCACTAATGCTTTTATTCCCTCTTTACTATCATCATAAAGCTTACTTTCACCAAGCCATAATATTTTTTCATTCACGGAAACATGTACCGCATCAAATCCATGTGCAGGCACACTCGCACTATCTTTGAAATAAACTTTAGAAATCAATGGTATTGTATGCTTAAATTCCCTCAATATCAAATGCAACAACAACTCACCAAA
>ERZ857629.1721-NODE-1721-length-22759-cov-5.612271_pt1 | contig 22759 bp, 17 predicted proteins | sample MGYA00519700_ERZ857629 | MGnify/ENA primary metagenome ERZ857629 (study PRJEB31778, sample SAMEA3449351) | human gut metagenome | biome: human gut; feature: human-associated habitat; material: faeces | place: United Kingdom | collected 2010/2012 ...
CGTGGTGCTGCTGGGAGGAGGAACGGGCTTTATAGGCGACCCCTCCGGAAGGACGGATATGCGCGCTATGATGAACGCCGAAACGATACAGCACAACTGCGAATGCTTCAAGAAGCAGATGGAGCGGTTTATTGACTTCGGAGAGGGCAAGGCCGTTGCCGTTAATAATGCGGACTGGCTGCTGAACCTTAAATATATCGATATGCTTCGCGATGTGGGCGTGTGCTTTTCGGTAAACAACATGCTGCGCGCGGAATGCTACAAGCAGCGCATGGAGCGCGGAGGCTTAAGCTTCCTGGAATTCAACTACATGATCATGCAGAGCTACGATTTCTACATGCTGTACCAGAAATACGGCTGTAACATGCAGTTCGGCGGTGACGACCAGTGGAGCAACATGCTTGCGGGAACGGACCTTATACGCCGCAAGACGGGGCAGGACGCCTATGCAATGACCATAACCCTGCTTATGAACAGCGAGGGCAAGAAAATGGGCAAGACCGCAAGGGGGGCGGTATGGCTGGACCCCGAAAAGACCTCGCCGTTTGAATTCTATCAGTATTGGCGCAACACGGATGACAAGGATGTAATGAAGTGCCTGCGGATGCTGACATTTATTTCGCTGGAGGAGCTGGCGGAAATAGAAAAATGGGAGGACAGCAGGATAAACGAGAAAAAGGAGCTGCTGGCCTATGAGCTGACCAAGCTGGTGCACGGCGAAGCGGAGGCGCAGAAGGCAAAGGAGGCGTCCCGGGCGCTGTTTGCAGGAGCGGGCGACGACAGCAATATGCCCACAACGGAAATAAGCGAGCAGGCGCTGGAAAACGGCGGAATACTGCTGCCGGAGCTGATGGTGGCCTGCGGGCTTGCCGCAAGCAAAACCGAGGCAAGGCGGCTGATACAGCAGGGCGGAGTATCGGTAAACGAAGAAAAGGCGGACAGCATAGGCAGGGTTATCACTGCACAGGAGCTGCAAAAGGGCGTTAAGCTAAGACGGGGAAAAAGGTGTTCCGTCGTGCGGTGCTGAAAAGCTGATATTAAAAATAAAATAGCTAGATTAGAAAAAGAAAGAGAAGTATTTAGTAAAATAGATAAAGATGAAGTATGTGTTTGTTCATTAATTTGTACTTATACAAAAAATAGAGCTTGGAGTTTATATATTGGTAGTGATGATTTAGCTAATTTTACTTTTGCTGTTACTAGAAGTTATTATGAAGCTATTAAAGATGCTTATGATAAGGGTTATGAATTTTTTGATTTATTTGGGACACCGGGAGATCCTAATACGAAATATAAGAATTTGGCAAAACTTCATGATTTTAAAAGAAAATTTGGAGATGAATATATTGAATTTATCGGAGAATTTGATTTAGTTAATAATAAATTGCTATATAAAATGTTACCAATGATGTTGAGTGTTTATAGAAAACTAAGGAGGAAATAATGCTTAAAGTTATTGAAGAAAATGTATTTAGAGAATATGCTATAAAAAATCCTTATTTTTCAATTTATCAATTACCTGAATGGGGAACTTTAAAAAGTGGTACTGGTTGGGTAAGACATCTGCTAGGGATTTATAAAGATGATAATTTAGTGGGGGTAACAATGTTACTTGAAAAAAGGATGCCTTTAAACCTAAGTTTATATTATTCTCCGCGAGGTTATTTAATTGATGTATATAATTATGAATTGTTAAAAGATTTTAATGATGAAGTAATAAAATATGTTAAGAAAAATCATGGGTTTATGTTGAAAGTGGATCCAAATGTTATTTATGCAACTAGAGATAGCGAAGGTAATTTAAAAGAAAAGTGTGGAGAAGAAGCTTATTTTAATTTTAAAAAGTTAGGTTTTAAGCATTTAGGTTTTAGTCAAAATTTTGAAGATTTGCAACCTAGAGTATTATGTAGAATAGAACTTAAAGATACATATAATGATACATTAGAAACATTTAGCAAAAGCACTAAAAAAAATATTGCTAAAACATATGATATGGGTGTTAGAGTAAAAGTTGTTGATTCAAGTAAAATGGATGAGTTTGTTAAGTTATTAGAAGATACAGCAATAAATAAAAACTTTATTATTAGACCAGCTTCGTATTATAAAAAAATGGTTGATTTAATGAGTGATTATGTTACACTTTATATTGCTTATATAGATACTAACCTTTATTATGATTATGTTTGGAATACTTTAGAAAATACTAAAAAAGAATTAGAAACTTTAGAAGCACAAATGAAGAAAATAAATATTGGGGATAAGATAAAAAGACATCATGAGGAACTAGAAAGTAAGATAGTTAAATTAAATAAACAATTAGATGATGCAATAGCTTTAAGAAAAACAAATAAAGAAATTAATATTGGGGCTTTAATGAGTGTATTTACAGGGGATGAAGGTATTACATTTATGAGTGGCACTGCTTCAAGTTATAAAGAATTTAATCCTAAGTATGCTTTTTATAGAGAACATATTGAAGATTCTATAAAAAAACATTTAAAATATGTTAATTTCTATGGAATATCATTAAATATGGATAAGAATGGTCCTTATTATGGGATTTATGAATTAAAGAAAGGTTTTAATCCTGAAATTATAGAATTAATAGGGGAATTTGATTATGTTATTAATCCAATAGTTTATTATGGTTATAAATTGGCATTAAAAGGTTATAAATTTGTTAAAAAGTTTAAGAAATAAGAGCTGTGGCTCTTTTTTTAGTTTAATTTAAGCGGTTTTGGACTATATTGGACTATGCTGGACGATATTGGATGATTAAAAGTCCTTTGATTTTCGTGTAAATTTGTTCCAAAAGTCCTTTGATTTACGTGTAAATTCATTTGAAAAGTCCTTTGATATTCGTGATTGATAGTTGACTTTTATGCTAAAATATGCTATATTTTTAATGATGGAGGAAAAGTGCAAAATGAGAAGAAAAATTTATAATAAATTGCTTGAATGGAAAAGCAATGATGAAAATAAAAAACCTTTGATGGTTTTAGGTGTTAGACAATGTGGAAAAACATATGTAATTAAAGATTTTTGTAAGAATGAATTTGAAAATGTTTGTGTAATAAATCTGTTGGAACGAGATGACATAATTGAATTATTTAGTAGATCTATTAATTCTGAAGAAAAATATAATATACTTAAAACAATGTTAAATTATGACATAGAGGATGAAAATACTGTCTTATTTATAGATGAAATTCAGGAAAGTGAAGATTTAATATCACAATTAAAATTTTTTTGTGAAAATCATAATAATGTAAATATTATTTGTGCTGGTTCTTTATTAGGTGTTAAATTAAAAAGATTAAAAAAATCATTTCCTGTAGGAAAAGTGTGGATGATAGATATGTTTCCAATGGATTTCGAGGAATTTTTGGTGGCAAATAATAGAGAAAAATTTGTGGATTTATTAAAAGATTGTTTTAATAATAATAAATTTTTAGGTTCACCTTTACATGAAGAATTACTTAGATATTATAGAATTTACTTACTTACTGGAGGGATGCCAGAAGCAATTCAGAATATAGCTGATGCTAATCTCGATTATGTAAAATATGATACTAAGATTTTAAAGAATATCTTGGCTTCTTATTATAAAGATATGAGAAAACATGTTAAAAATGAAGCAGAAGCTTTAAAAATTGAGAGAGTGTATAGAACTCTTCCTTCACAATTAATGAATGCTTCTAAAAAATTTCAACTTTCAATTATTGATGTTGATGCAAGAAATAGAGAGTATGAAACTGCTATTGATTGGCTTATGGGAAGTAATATGATAATTAAATGTGAATGTGTATCATTACCTGAAATACCTTTAAAAGGCTTTGTGGATAATGAAACATTTAAATTTTACTTAAGTGATGTTGGTATTTTATGTACTATTTTAGGATTAAGTGTAAGAGATATAGTAACTGATAATATTTCTTTGTATAAAGGCGTTATTGCAGAAAATTTTGTTGCTAACCAATTATTATGTAATGGCTTTGACTTGTTTTATTGGAAAAATACTGCGACAGCTGAAGTTGACTTTTTGCTTTATACTGCAGATGGAGTTATTCCTGTGGAAGTTAAAGCTGGCGAAAACACACAGTCAAAAAGCTTAAAAGTATATATGGAAAAATATAATGCAAAATATGCAATTAGAATAAGTACAAAAGATTTTGGTTATGACCCTAAAACTAAAATTAAATCAGTTCCTTTATATGCAACATTTTTGATTAAAGATAATTTTAATGAATTTTAACATTTTTTTAGTCATAAAAATAGTTTTAATTTTTAAATATATGAAAAAGATAGAAAAAATTACTTAAAACACATTTTTCTATCTTTTTTCTGAATTAATCCATTTGTAACATTTTTCCAACATTACGTCATAATCTTTATTTGCAAAATCATCTATAGTTAATTTAATGTGGTAATCTAATTCTAAATATTTTGGATTAAAAAAATCATCTGATTTTGTATGTAATTTCTTTTTAGTATATATTCCTTTCATGGTGTTTGTTTTTATATCTTGATACCAATATACTTTTGCAAAATTAAATTTCAAATTAGTGTTAGGGGTTATATCATTGCCAGATGTGTATCCAAAACAGTTAATAGGTGTTCCAATTTCTTCACCAACAATTTTGCTACCAATTTTTTTCATGTCTATTACAGCAAATCTTCCACTTGAAAATACATATCTATCTACTAACGTGGTTAAATTTAATTTTGAATGTTTTAAAAATCTTATGAGTGGTTTAATTAAAGTTGAGTTGCCACCTGTGTTACCACGTAAATCTAGTAATATATTAGTAATATTGTTTTTATTGATTATTTTTTTAATCTCTTTAATATTTGGTACATAAATAGAACTACAACTAGGATATTTAATTATTAACATATTATCTTTAATTTTTAATTGTTCAAATTTATCAATATTAAATATAGAAAAATCTTGAGTATAATCTTTATTTATATCATATTTAATTATTCCTTTTGAAGTTTTATATTCTATAGTATTAGTATTACTATTTATACTAGGCAAAGATAATAAAGTGTTTTTTTCACTTAAACCAAAATCCAATTTTACTAAAAACCAAGAATAAGTTCCATAATTAGTACATCTTTCAAGTTCATCAATAATTTCTTCAATTTTTATCCCATTTATTTCTTTTAATTCACTTAAATTGTATTTGGGGTCATTGCACTTATGGATATAAATTTTATTATCAATGGTTAAAAATGAAATGGGGTAATAATTGTTGTTATTTTTCATGGAAATGTTTGTGTGAGCATCTAGTTTTCCACACATAAATTTTATAAGACATTTCATAAAATAATAAAAATCATGGTCATTATTTATGTTGTGTTCATTTTCATATTTTTTAATAAAATCATTTAATTCTTCTTTACTATGAAGAAAATAAAAATCTAAATGTATTGTTTCATTTGGAAATTTTTTGTCAAGTTTTTTTCCTCTTTTTTGGTTTGCACAATTTAGGAAATAATTTAAATCTTCTAAGTATCTTTGTTTCATTTGGACCTCCATTAATAATTATAAATTTATTATATAATTAATAGTTATTATTAGCAAGTTAATTTATTGCTATTATAAACAAAAAACGTTATGAATTTTATCTTTCATAACATTTTTATTTATCTTCTAGACTGACTTTCTTCAATGCTATTATTTGGTTGATAATCTGAAAGCTCTTGAGGAATTTTTATTCCGCTATTTGAAATAAATTTTCTCAAATCTTCTAAGCTATTTATGTCTTTTGTTTTTTGTCTAAAGTTTTCACGTTCTTCTGGAGACATATCAATTTGTAATCCTATGATAAAGTTTTGCTTCATTAGTTCTGCTGTGACTTCATCTAGTTCATAACTATCTCTAGGAATAGTTGATATATCTTTCATTTTGTGGTCTTCAACTAAGCTTTTTATTCTACTATTTGTCATTAATAATGAAAATAATTCAGCTTTAACAGTGTCTTTTAGTCTTGGTCCCATTATTTCAAAACGATTATCTTTCATATTATGAATAGTACCAGCTGCTGTGTTACTCATAAATCTTTGAAACATATCTTTTTTATCAATTTTATGACCCATTTTAGGTGGTAAATATATTTTATCAGAAGTCATACAACAAGAATATTTGTAATTGTCTGAATGAATAAATTGAAATTCAAATCCTTTGATAGATAAATTTGGTATTTTATCAATACTAAAATCATTTTGTTTTGATAATTGGTCTAAATAAGTAATTATTTGATTTGATGTTTCAGCTGGAATTCCACATGATATGTACATTAAAAATTTATCTGTATAATTATAAGGCGTATAATTATATTGCATTTTTACTATTCCATTAGTTGGCATAAATGAAAGAAGATAAGGTTGTGATTGTATTTTATTAAAATCTATTTTTTCTTCTTTTCCATCTATTGTAGGTAATACTACATAAACCACTAAAGGATTTTTTTCAACAGGTCTTCTAGGTGGAATTTCTTCTCTTTTGGGTTCAGTTTGAGTTTGTAGTTCATATTCATCGCTGTTATCTTTGACAATACGAAAATCTCTATTTTGGTTTTCATTATTATTTCTATATACAGGTGGAATTTCTTCTCTTTTAGGTTCAGTTTGAGTTTGAAGTTTTAATTCTTTTTCTTCGGAATCTTTTTGACTAATAGTGTAACCTTCATTTTGATTAAGTTCAATTTTATTATCTTTAAAACGAAGATAATTTCCTAATATTTCAGGTGCTATTTCTTCAACAACATTTGTTGATAAAGTATAATAATCTATTTTTCTTTCAGTTTTATACCATTTTCCGTTAACAAGTTCAATTATTCCATATGAGTCAACGAATTCACCATTCAATTTACCGGTAAAATCTTTATATTCAATAAAATATACTTCTTCACCATTATTTAATTTTGCTTTGCAAAATCTATAACAATCTACAGTATGTATACTTTTATCTGGATATTCTATTTTCATTTGGACATCACCTCTAAGTAAATTATATCAAAATTATAATGTTAGTAAATAGTTTTGATATAATTTGCAAATATTTGTGTAAAGAAAAATATGTTATTAAACATGAGGAGTTTCTGGCTGAAAAAGTATTTATAAAAATATTAATTTTTACCCATAAATAAATTGACACTTGTGTACAATTTGTGTTAAAATTTATGTATCAAGTGTTGCTTGGGAATAGGAGTGATTTTAAGTGAAAAAGGGAATTAAAAAAATATTGTTTTTTAGTATCACTTTTTTATTCTTATTTTCATTTAGTTTAAATGTTAATGCGAGTGTTATAGAAAATGATTTTACAAGAAATATTGTGGTAGCTGCAGGGGACAATTGTCCTGCTTTAGGCAATCCTGAAGACTCTCAATATCCTGCTTTTTGGCTACAAGAAGCTTTAAATATTATGAGATATATAGCAATTGTAGCGTTATTGGTTTTAGTTACAATTGATTTTGTAAAAGCTGTTGCTAGTAATGATAAGGATGCTTTGAAAAAAGCTGGTTCAACTGCAATAAAAAGATTTATTTATTGTGTTTTATTGTTCTTTGTACCTATAATTGTTAAAATTATTATGACTATGTTTGGGGCATATGGCTCATGTGGTATAGGGTAAGGTGATTTGGAATGGCTATTATTTATAATGTCTTTTTGTTTATAGATGGTATGTTATATGGTTTAATAGATTCAATGTTTGATGTATTTAATTTTTTAGCAAAAGTTAATTTATTTAGTAATGATGATTATTCTGAAATTGTGAAAAGAATATATATAATTTTAGGATTAATAATGCTGTTTGCTTTGTCTTATTCATTATTAAAAGCTGTAATTAATCCTGAAGAATTTTCTAAAGGAGAAAATTCTTTTCCAAAATTAGTAAAAAATGTTATTGTATCCTTAGCGATAATTGCTATATTACCAACGGTTTTTAGTTTTGCATTCAAAGCCCAAAATGCTATTCTTAATCAAAATACGATTCCAAGATTAATTATGGGTGAATCTTACAATGAAGATAATAATTCAGATTCTGGAAGAATGTTAGCTTATAATATGTTTAGTGCTTTTTTGCATGTAAATGAAGAATATTGTATAAATGATTCTAGTAGTGAAAGTGTAAAATTTGATGAAAATCTTGCGAAAACTTGTGCTCAAGATATTAATAGTAATGTATCTAATGTTAAATGGTACACACCTTGGAGGTTATTAAATACAAAAGAGACTTTTGATGATGTAGATTCTGGTGTAAAATCTGGTGACATAGATTTTGCAAATTATAATAAATTTGGCGAAGCTGTTGCAGAAGGTAAATTAAGTTACATGATTTTAGTTTCTACAATTTGTGGATTATATGTTTTATGGGTTATTACAAATTTTTGTTTTGATATGGCTGTCCGTGTGATTAAATTAATGTTTTTTCAAATAATTGCTCCGATACCTGTGGTTTGTAGGGTAATTCCTGGTGGCAAAATGAAAGATGTTTTTTCTACATGGATGAAAAAAACAATTAGTACTTTTATTGATGTTTTTGTTAGAATAGCAATTTTATATTTGGCTATCTTTATAATAGGATTAATAATAGAAAATTGGCCTAGTTTAAATGTTGATAGATTATCATATACACAAGGTTTAATTGCAAAAGCTTTAGTTTTAATGGGAACTGTAATATTTATTAGACAAGCTCCTAAGTTAATTAGCGATATGTTCCATTTAGATACTGGCGATATGAAGCTTGGACTTATGGATAAACTTGCAATGGGCGGTGGACTGATGGCTGCAGCTGCTACTGGAGGATTAGGCTTAGGAGCTGTTAGAAATTTTGCTAAATCACGTAGAGATGGCAAAGGTGTCCTTTCTTCTGTTGGAAGTGCATTAACTGGTGGTTTGGCAGCTGGAATTGGTGCTGGATATGGTGCAAGAAAAGCTAAAAATTTTAGTGATTTAAAGTCAGCAACTAGTAAAGGATTATCAGGACAAATGGCCCATCGTAATAAAGTTGAAAATTATATTGCAAAAAGAAAGAACGAACCTGGTGGTGTTTCTGGAGCATTATGGAATGATTTTACTGGTTGGTTAACAGGAAAAGGTGTAGAGGACTTAGATAGAATTATAACGGCTTCTGGAGATGTTAATAAAGCTAATGATGCGTTTAGAGGAGCTGCAAAAAAACAATGGGATAAGCATTCAACTGATGGAGCAATTGTTTACGATGCGGGAACAGATGCATCTAATAACTTCTTTAAAGGCGCCGGTAGCGATAGAATGTTTGAATTATATAATTCATACCGAGATAGTGATGGAAATATGAGAAGTGCATCTTTTATTAGGGATAGCATTGAACAAAGAAAAGCTGAGATGAGAAATAGAGACTTTAATTATTATTTAAATCAAGAACGTCAAAGATTAGGTGTGACACTAAATGCTCCTAATCGAGAAGATTTTTATAGCTCGATGACTGATAGTAGCGGTAATAGAGTCTTTAATGAAGCTGCTTATAATCAAGCTGTATCAGATTATAATAGTAAAATGACTGAAGCCCAAAACACAGCTCAAGCTCGTTATGACAGCGATTTAGCGGATTTGTCTTATTTAGATTCTATGTATACACAACTTGAAAAGAAAAGTATTACTGAAATTGGACGTGCTGCTCTTGAAGGACGAGATATTGGAACAATTACGGCAGCAGATTTGTTTGAAACTAAAGAATATGGTGAAACCGCACAAAGAGTAATAAGAGACTCTGGTCTTGAAAAATTTGACCCTGCTAAAAACGAAAAAGTCGAAGTTAAAGATGGCGACTATGCAACATTTATTGATGATATGGCTTCAGCTGCTAGTAAACAAGCTGGTCATGCAGCTCGTGAAAAACAAAATTATTTAGAAAAAAAGAAAAGTTCATAATTTAAGAAAGGAATGAATTGGGGATGAATAATTATTTAATACCTGCAAATTCAAAGAAATCTCAATTGATATTAGGGTTCTTTACTCTAACTGATATTATATTATTTGGATTTGGTTGTGGAATAACAGTATTGTTGCTTATGATAGTGCAAAATGCTAAAGCTTGGCAAATGATTATGATTTTGATGCCAGCTTTAGTTACTGGGTTTTTGGTAACACCAGTTATGCATTATCATAATGTATTACAATTTATTATAAATGTAGTTACTTTTATATTTAATCCACGAAGATATTATTGGAAAGGTTGGTGTGTGAAAGATGAAGAAACTAAATAATTCTGCTCCGTCTGGTGTTAGCTATAGTGAAGATTGGCTACCAGTTAGACAAATAATGAATGGTATGATACAACTAGATGATGGTTCATATGTAACAGGAGTTAAAGTTGCTCCTAAAAATATATTTATTATGGACCAAGGGACACAACAAAATACAATTTATCAACTTAGAAATTTTTATAATAGTATTGATTATGAATTTTGGTTACTTATTGCAGATAGACCAGTTGATATAGATGTGTATTTATCACAATTACAATTAATGTATAATAATGCTCCGAATAATGCAATTAGAAAACTAATTATGCAAGATATTAATAAAGCTAATTTGTTTACAAGTAATGAGTATAATGTAGTTGATACAGAATATTATATATTATTTAAAGAAAAAAGATTAGAAATTGTTCAAAAGAAATTACATAATTTAATAAGTGGACTAGCAAGTGCTGGTTTACAATCAACACAAACAAGTAATAATGATTTAAGAATAGTGTTAGATAATTTCTTGAATGGTGGAGAAACTACTAATTTTGGGGCGGTGATGTAATATGGCAAATTTAAAAAGTGAAGTAGCTCCAAAAGGTATGGAGTTTAAACCAACTGAGTTTGTACTGGGTGGTAAATATTCTACAATTCTTACAGTTATTGCTTTTCCAAGAAATATAGCTCCAGGATTTTTATCTGATATAACTAATATTCAAGGTGTTAAAATAGCTATTAAGCATATTCCTATTCAATTTAGTGTTTTACAAAAAATGCTTAATAAAGAAATTGCTGATTTAAAGGTTAGATATCAAAGTGAAAAAGACCAAACAATGCAAGAAAGAATAAGACAAGATTATGAATCTTTGGAGCAATTTATTCAAATGCTGGCTGCAACTCAAGCTAGAATATTTGATTTTCAAATGCATTTAATGGTTACTGCTGATAATAAAGAAGAATTAGAACTTAGAAAAATTCAAGTTAGAAGTTATTTAGATGCAATGGGAATGCGTGCTGTTGCTTTAATGTTTGAACAAGAAAAAGCATTAAAATCAATATTGCCAATATTCCCACCTCAAGATATTGAAAATAGAATTGGGACACCAATACCATCAGTTACTGTGGCTGCTATGTATCCATTTGTATTTGATAGTATTAAAGACCCTGGAAATGCTACACTTTTAGGTGTTGATTTCTCTGGTGGTGTTATATTATTTAATCAATTTTTGTATCAAATAAGAAAAGAAAATAATAGAAATAATGCTAATATTATCTTACTTGGTACTAGTGGTAGTGGTAAATCAACTGCTGCAAAAGTATTAGTTAGAACTCATATTAGAAATGGTTTTAAAGTAGTATGTGTTGACCCAGAAGGTGAACTTGGTGATATGTGTAATAGCTTAGGTGGAGATTTCTTAGACTTAGGTAAAGGTGGAGAATTTGGTATGATTAATCCCCTTGAAATTGTTATTGATGCTGATGAAGAAGAAATAGCACAAGGGTTAGGTTATACAGTTCTTACTAGAACACTTCAACAAGTAAAAGCATTTATGAAGTATTATTCACCAAGTATTGAAGATGATGTGTTAACAATGTTTAGTGATGTATTACAAGAAACTTATAAAAGATATAAAATAGATTATAATACGGATTTTACTAAGTTAACAAGTGCAGATTATCCAACATTTGATGATGTTTATGCAACAATTAAAGGTCATTTAGTTGGTATGACTGATGCAACCCATGAAAGGGATGTATTAGAAAGACTTGAATTAAAAGTAAGACCTTTAGTAAAAGAATTAAGATATTATTTTACTGGTAAAACTACTTTAAATATTGAAAGTGATTTTATTGTATTTAATATAAAAGAACTTATGAATAGTGATGAAAATATTAAAAATGCATTATTCTTTAATATCTTAAAGTATGCATGGGGATTATGTCTTGATAAAGATGTAAATACTGTTATGATGGTTGATGAAGCTCATGTATTACTATCTAGTCATAATGAGCTTGGAGCTGAATTTTTAGCCCAAATTCAAAGAAGAAGTAGAAAATATAATACTGGTACAATAATTATAACTCAACAACCAACAGACTTTGCAGCACCAAATATTATTACTCATGGTAAAGCAATATTTGATAACGCATCATATTACTTAGTAATGGGACTTAGAAAGCAAGCTGTTGATGATTTATCAAAATTAATAGATTTAAATGATAATGAAAAAGAAGCAATAAAATATTATAATCAAGGGGAAGCACTATTTATATGTGGTAATAAGAGAATGAAAATTCAAGTAGTTATTACTCAAGAAGAACTAGATTCATTTGGTTCAGGTGGAGGTTATTAATAAGTGAATAATAGAAGAAGCAATGATAATGATAAAAATAAATTATTATATGACCCTAATCAAAGAGAACAAAGACGATTAGGTGCTTTTTCTAATGTAGAAAATGAAGATTATGATGAAGATGTAAATGAAGAAGAAAATGAAGAATTAGAAAACGATGTAGAACCAGATGTAAATAATGAGATAGAAGATACAAGAACTTCTAGTGTACCTCAAAAAAATAATATTGTTAAAAATACTGTTGGTAAAAAAATTGCTAGTGGTGCTGGAGCTAAAGCAAAAGCTCTTGGAGCTAAAGTTGGAGCAAAAATTGTTGCTTTTATAGCTGCTAATCCTTGGGTATTAATAGTTTTAGGTGTAGTAATATTAATTTTTATAATAATATTAATTGTTGCTGGTGGTAGTACAAGTAATGGATATTATAGTCAAGAATGTAACTTTAATGCTTCAACTGTTAATTTAACTACATGTAATAGTGGAAATGAAGAAGAAGGAATAGAACCTGAAGTAACAACATTAGATCTTAAAGATTATGTTTTAGGTACAACTTATGAACTTGTTAAAGGTAGAGATTTTACTGATGACCAAATTGAAGCTGTAATGATTATTGTCAAAACTAATGCTTTAAGTTATGGTAATTATGATAATTCTTCAAAAGTGTTAGAATTAGATACTTGTACTTATAATTATAATGATTTTAGTGGTAACTCTGAATATGAAAGATATGATGAATTATATACTGAAATAGAAAATTATTTGTATATATCTTCTTCATATAATACATCAATAGATGTGTTAACAAGTGCTAATGCTTTAGAACTTAATAGTAGAACATTAAATGAAATAAGTGAAAGTACTGATAGATTTACTATTATACTTAATAACTTATATGAACCCGATGCTGATGAAGTAAATGAAATTGTTTATACTAATAATTTATTTATTGGTGACTCTAGAATAGAAGAAATGAAAAACTATGGTATTGTTGATAGTAGTAAAGTAATTTATGGTAGAGGATATGGTTATGATTGGTTTATTGGTAATGGTGAATTTAATGCAAGTAATACAAATTCTTTAGATGGCGGTATAAATGGTGCTATTAAAAGAATGAGAAGTAATACTAATTATAATATAATAATTTGGTTAGGTATAAATGATTTAAATTATAGAACTGCAGATGTATACTTTGATGAATATTATAAACTTGCTAAAGAAGAATGGGATAGTTATAATGTTTATATTGTTAAAGTTGGTCCAGTTAGAGATGATTTAGAAGTAGTAACTAATGATAGAATTAATAGTTTTAATGAAAGAATGCAATCATTAATAAATAATAGTAACTTAGGTAATTTAAGATTTGTTGATATAAATTATAATATAAGTAATTATGATGATGCTGGATTACATTATGGAAATAGTGATTATAAAAAAATATATTCTGATATAATGAAATATGTTGGGTTAAATAATTCTATAAGTAGAGAGTATCAATTATATAATTTAGATGATTATTGTGAATTTATTTATGTTGATGGAGAAAATAGTAGTAATGGATGTGAAGAAATGTCTATTAGTTCAACTGTTTTATCTAGAGATGAATTTATTACTAAATTAGAAACTTATTATGGAAATAATGCTTCAAGTTATGGTTCAACATTTAAAGAAAATGCTGGAAAAATATATGATTTAGCTACTAGAAATAGTATTAATCCAGAATTAATTGTTGTTAGAGCTGACATTGAAGGATATAGTCCAGTTAGTCAAGGTTTTGGTACTTATTATAATTATTGGGGTATTGGTTGTTATAATAATCAACCTTTAAGTAAGTGTATTTCTTATGATACATTTGATGATGGGGTTTTAGGTTTTATAAATAATGTTTCATCATATGATTCTTTAAGTTCAATGATGAAAAAGTATACATATATTGGAGATTATTGGTATAATCCTGGAGATTCTGGTGCTGGTGGATGTTATTTCTATCCTTATATTAAGAAATATATGTCAGCATCTAGAGCTAATGAAATTGAACCATATTGTGCAAAAGGAAATACTTGTAGTGGTGATGAATGTTTAAAAACTAATGATGAAGACCAATTAGCATATTCTATGTATCAAGTGGAAATAATGGCTAGTAGAAGAAATAGTATCTTTAATATAACATCTGATTTTTGTTCTGGTTATTCACAAAATTGTACATTGTTTGCTCAAGGTGATAGTAGATGGAAGAATATTAAATTAGGTAATTCAAATTCTACAATGGGAGCATCTGGTTGTGCTGTTACAAGTATTGCGATTGGTATATCTTGTTCAGGAACAGAAATTGCTGTTGCAAATTTTGATGCTGGAAAGTTAATTAATACTTTAAATGAAGGGGCATGTTTTACGAGTAGTGGTGCAATTATGTGGGGATGTTCAGCAATTAAGAAAATTGCTCCGAATGTGTCATTATATACTACTGAGTCATTATCTTCAAAAAGTGATAGTTATAAAAAAGATGTAATAAATAGATATAATACATCAGATAAATTTGTGTTAGTACATTTTGAAAATAGTGCTCATCCAAGAGGACATTATGTGGTAGTAACGAGTATTAATGGTAATGAAATAATTGCTAAAGACCCAGCAGGTGGTAAAGTATCTAATGTTAATATAAAATATGTAGACCAAGTGGTTGTATATACTGCAAAATAGGAGGAATAAATGAATAAAAAGGTACCCATTATTATAGCTGTTATACTTTTTGTTATAGGAATTATTTTATTCTTTGTTTTTAGAGAAACAAAACAAAAAGAAGTAAAATCAGATATAAATTATTTAGTTATTGGAAATGAAAGTATCTGGGAAAATAAAAATAATTCATGGAAAAAGGTTACTTATGATGATGTAAATAATAAAAAACTTAATGTATTTATTGATAATATGTATAGTGGTAAGTACACACTTAAGTATGGGAAAGTATGGAATTTGTACGATAATAGCGGACTTGTGATGTATGAAGACTCGTTTGTGGCTATGTCAGATGTAAATTGGGATATTGTAAATATTAATATAGATAGTATAAGTAAGGAAGATTTAATATATATTAATAGTGTTTTAAATAGTAAGTATAGTTTAGAAGATATTATATTGAATGAAAAAGTAAATGTTGATTTAAATAATAATGGTATAATAGATACTATAATTAATGTTGGTAATTTAAATCGAGATGGATTAGATAAATATTTTTCATTAGTATATGTAATAATAGATGGTAAAAAAGAAATACTAATTAATGAAGATATTGATGTAAAGGATAATTTAAACTATCCAATTTATAGAATAAATAGTTTATTAAGAAAGAATGGTTTAATAAATATTATTTTACATAAAGGATATTTTTCTGAAGCTGGTACTAATGGAAATAGAATGTATGAAATAATTGATGGAAAATATGAACTTGCTATAGAAGATTAATAGAAATTATAGTATAATAGATTATTGAAAGGAATGTTTAGTTATGAAGTTTAAAGTAGAACCTAAAGATTTTATGTTGTTTGTAATATATTGTGTATTATTGTTATATCTATGTGCTATTGCAGTTTTAAATTTTGCATCATTATCTAGTGATGGAACATTTTATGGATTGTTGCCATTTAAAGCTTTTACCCCACAATATATTGGGGCAACATTAATATTATTTATTATTTCTTTAGTAGCTATATTTTCTAGTGTGTCTTCTTATATTTTTAAAAAAGAAAAAGGAGAAATTGGTATTGGAATAACATTAAAAAAGAAATCTAGTGATGGTTATTCTAGTTGGGCGAAAGATAAAGATATTAAAGAACAATCTGGTGTTGAGTGTGTGCATCCAACTGATGAAGTTGTTAATGCTGCAGGAATACCTTTAATTAATGATGGTAAAAATATTTGGGTTGATAATGGAGAATATCATAACTTAGTAATTGGTTCTACAGGTAGTGGTAAAACTCAAACTGTTGTTAAACCAATGGTTAATTTACTTGCTAAAAAGGGTGAGTCAATGATTATTACTGACCCTAAAGGTGAAATATATAAATATAGTGCAAGTTATTTAAAAGAAAAAGGTTATAGAATTATAGTTCTTAACTTTAGGGAACCTCAAAGAGGTAATAGTTGGAACCCTCTTGCACTTCCAAATAAATATTATAGAGCTGGTAATCAAGATAAAGCAATTGAATTATTAAATGACGTTGCATTAAATATTTTGTATGACCCATCTAATAAAAATGAGTCAGATTTCTGGGAAAAATCTGCAGCTGACTATTTTTCGGGATTAGCTTTAGGTTTATTTCAAGATGCTAAAGAAGAGGAAGTTAACTTAAATAGTATAAATGTTATGAGTACAGTTGGTGAAGAACGTTATGCTATGAGTAATTATATTAAAGAATATTTTGGTATGAAGGGTGAAAAGTCAAATGCTTATATGTTTGCATCAAGTACTATTAATGCTCCGAATGATACAAAAGGTGGATTACTAGCAACATTTAGACAAAAGATTAGAAACTTTTCAACTGGTGAAGCTTTAAGTGAAATGTTATCATATAGTGATTTTGATATGAAAGATATTGGTAATGGTAAGACTGCTGTGTTTATGATTATCCATGATGAAAAGAAAACATATCATCCATTAATGACTATATTTATTAAACAATGTTATGAAACATTAATTGATGTTGCTCAAGAAAATGGCGGAAAATTACCAGTTAGAACTAACTTTATCCTTGATGAATTTGCTAATATGCCCCCATTAAAGGACGTAGATGCTATGGTATCTGCAGCTAGAAGTAGAGATATTAGATTTACATTTATTATTCAAAACTTTGCTCAACTTAATGATGTTTATGGAGAAAATGTTGCAGAAATTATTAAAGGTAACTGTGGTAATTTGGTTTATTTAATTAGTACAGAAATGAAAGCTTTAGAAGAAATAAGTAAGATGTGTGGTGAAGTAAAAGTTACTGATGAAAAAGATAAAAATGCTACAAGACCACTGATTACAATTACAGATTTACAAAAAATGAAGTTATTTGAAGCTATTATTATTAGACTTAGAACTAGTCCATTTAGAACTAAATTAGAACCTGATTTTAAAATGGAATGGGGTATTGAAAGAAAAGAAGAAGAATATCCAACAAGAATTAAACATGAGGTAGAAATATTTGATTTGAAGAAGTTTGTAATGGATGAAAGAAATAAGAAAATGGCCCAAGATAATGGAATTATTAAAGATAATAATCCATTTAAACCAATGGATATGGGGATGTCTTCTTATAATCCTTTTGGACCAATGCCTAATATGAATAAACCAAGTGGTATTGGTAATATGGATATTGATAGTATTATGAAGGATTTAGATGAAAAGTTTAAAGAATTAGACCGTCAAGAAGCTTTAAAAAATAAAGCAAATGATGTAAGTAATGATGAATTACCTAAGATAAAAGAAGAAGTAAAGAATGAACCTTTAGTAGAAATTAAAGAAGAAGAAAATCCAAAGATAAGTGTTGATACAGAAAGTAAAGTTATTGCTGATAATGTTGTATCTGATGATGAATTCTTTGATGATTTTTTTGATACTGAATAGAAAGTTTAGGCTTTCTATTCTTTTTGGGATAATGTAATTGGTGTTATAAATTATACTTCATATAATAAAGTGTGATATGTATGAAAAGAATTTCGTTTAATGATTTTAATCCTAGTATGGGAATACTTATTGATGTTCAACATCCAGTTGATTATAAGTTAAATCCTACACCGGAAGCTATAAATATTTATGCTGATAAATTACTAATGGATAGTAAACAATATTTAACTTATAATAAAAAATACTATATTATATGTAATAAAGGTTTTTTAAGTAGAAGAGTGACATCAATGCTTGAATATTTAGGTTATGATGTAACACAAGTGTTAAGATAGTATTTAATTTTCAAAAAATGTGGTATACTATTGATGTGGTATATTATGAGTGAATTATTTAATAGTTTTTATATATTTATTATGAATACAATAGATGCTTTAGGTGTTTATGGTCCATTACTTGGGTCACTCTTTATTATACTTGAAAGTATAATACCACCGTTACCGTTGTTTGTATTCATTACCATTAATTTTGTGGCTTTTGGTAAAGTTTTGGGTTTTATAATTTCATGGATATGTACTTGTATTGGTTGTACTTTGTCATATTATTTAGTTAAAAAATTGTTTAGAAATTGGATTGTTAATAAAATAAAAGATGTTAATTTATTAACTAAATGTATGAATTATGTAGAAAATTTAAGTTTAACTCAAGTAACTATGATTTTATCTATTCCTTTTACTCCAGCATTTATGGTTAATATTGCTGCAGGATTATGTAATATGAATTTTAAAAAGTTCTTAACTGCAATATTAATTAGTAAAATATTTTTAGTTTATTTCTGGGGAGTTGTTGGTACTGGTTTACTTGAAAGTTTTCATAATCCAACTAGTTTAATTACTGTTGTAGTTATGATAGTAATTGCTTATATATTAAGTGTTGTAATAAAAAAAGTATTTAAGATTGATTAAATACTTTTCTTATTAATAATAATTCTTTTTTGGGAGCATGATTATATTTTAATGTTTCTTTTATTTTTTCACTGAATATTCTTCTTATAAGTTCATAGTTTTCTTGGGTGTTTTCTATGTTATTATCACTGATATATCTACGAATTGTTTCTATTAAAATAGTTATATCTATGCTGGGTGGTTCAATATATTTAGTAGATGTATCAATATTTATTTTATATTCAGGAATACTTGATGTAAATTCTATACTTATGTTAGCACTTTTGTAATGTTTAATAGCGTTTGGGTTAAAAATAATTAAGGTGTTAACAGAAAAGGTTAGAAGTTTTTCTATATCTTTTTGAGATAGTTCTTTTAATTTTGATAAATTAATGTATATTCCATCATAATATTGTGATAATTTTTCAAAATCTATCCAGTTGTTAAATGGAAATTCTTGTTTTAAAAAGTTTAAATCTTCTAAAGAAGAGATGTTAAATATGTTAGCATTTTCTTTTAATGTTATTAGAGTTGCTGGTAGTAAAAATGGATAGTCACTTTTATAATAAAGGATATGAGGATTACGACATAGATAATCTACCCATTCATTGTAATTTGGAAAATTTGGGTTTTGAGGAGTTGCCCAGATGCCACCGTAAGGTTTAGAAGATGCTGTATTTTCGATGTTTTGAAATAAATCACTCGATAAATAATCGGTTCCAACACTTAGAAATTCCATAGTAACCCTCCTTTTTGTAAGTGATATTATAACAAAATAATTTATAAATTGCAAATTATAGTTTTGTATAGTATAATGTTTGTAAGGTGAATGTATGAAGGATTTTTTAGATAAATATTTAGATAAATGTATAAGTATTATCCTAATTATAGTAATTAGTGTTGTTTTAAATAAAATAATTGATAAGTTAATAGATGGAACTATTAGAAGAAAAAGAAAGAAAAATGTAACAACATTATTAATGTTTATTAAAAAAGTTAAGAAATTAATAATTTATTCTTTAATGGTTTTAATGATTATGGGTCAATTTGAAGCTTTTCATAAGTTTTCTATAACATTACTTTCTGGATTGGGAATTGGTTCAGTTGTTTTAGGGTTAGCTGCTCAGGAAAGTTTGAAGAACTTTTTTGGTAGTTTTGCTTTAGTTATTGGTGATGTTTTTGAAGTTGGTGACTTTATTGAATGTGTTGATAGTGGGGTAAGTGGTACTGTTGAAGATATTACAATGAGACATACTGTTATTAGAACTATCAATAATAGAAGAGTTATTATTCCAAATAGTCAAATGAATTCTTATACGATTGAAAACTTTAATTATATTGATAATGAAAATGTTAAGTTGGTTGATTTTTCTATATCTTATGAATCTGATGTTGATAAAGCAATGAAAATTATAAAAGATGAAATGAAAAAGTTATATAAACCAAATGAAAAAGGTAAAAATAAAGATGTTGAGTATCCAAAGGTTAGAGTTGCTTCATGGGATGAGTCTGGAATTAGCCTTAGAGCTTGGGTTTGGGGTAAAGATAATGGTGAAGTATTTGAAAATATGTATAAATTAAATTATGTTATTAAGAAAAGATTTGAAAGTGAAGGAATTGAAATTCCTTATCCTCATGTAGAGATTATTAAAAAATAGTTTACAAAATAAATGTAAATTATTTTTTTGGTTGTACTCTTTTTAGTAATTTGATGTTATAATAATATGTAGAGTAAGGAGAATTGAAATGAAAGCGTGTGCAATAAAAGGTGTAAAACAATTTGAAATTAAAGAAATAGAAGAACCAGTTGCTGATGGTAGTAAAGTTATTATTGATGTTTTAAAATCAGGTATTTGTGGTTCTGATATTCATTATTGGGTTAATGGAGAACCAAAAGGTTTAGTTATGGGCCATGAGTTTTGCGGTCGTGTTGTTGACCCAGGTGATAGACTTGATTTAGAAGTTGGTGATAGAGTTACTGCTTTACCTATTTCACCATGTGGAAAATGTGAAGCTTGTCGTAAAGGCGATGTGCAATTTTGTAGTGCAACATGGAGTGAAGCTGTTGGTTTATCAATTGATAATCCAGGAGGTCTTACAAGTCGCATTGCTGTTAGAAGTGATATGGTTATTAAAGTTCCTGAAGATATGAAAGATGAAGAAGTTGCAATGGTTGAACCAACTGCAGTTGGACTTCATGCAGCTCATTTAGGTAGAATTGCTGTTGGTGATGATGTTTTAGTTATTGGTGGAGGTATTATTGGTCTAGTTAGTGCCATGTTTGCAAAACTTGAAGGTGCTAGTAGAGTAGTTGTTACTGAAACTAATGAAGAAAGAGGAAAGAAAAGTGTAAAACTTGGGGTTGCTGATGAATGGTATAATGCCTTGGATAAAGATTTAGTACCTAAGATGATGGAAAAAACTCATGGTGGTTTTGATGTTGTAATTGAATGTGTTGGTAATAGTGCAGCTGTTAATAGTGCAATTACAATGGTTAAACCAGGAGGTATTGTAGTTTTAGTTGGTGTTGCAACTGATGCAGTTCCGACATATACAGTGATGGCTGTTATGAAAGAGTTGGTTTTACAAGGAGCTATTGCTTATACTTATGATGAGTTTAAAGCTTGTATAGATTTAATTGCTGATAAAAAACTTAATGTTATGAAGTTTGTTGATGATATTGTGCCTTTAGAAGGGGTTCAAAAAGCTTATGAACGTTTAACTAGTGGTAATGATTCTGCAGTTAAAATAATTGTTGACCCAAATAAATAACCTAACGAACGTTAGGTTTTTAATATAATAAGAAAGTCATCCAAATTTTGCAAAATAAAATCTTGATATATGGCCGAACATATGATATAATTTAATTATCCAAGGGGGATGGTTTAATGAACACTTATAAGGCATATAAATTAAGAATATATCCTACTAATTTACAAAGAGAATTAATTGAAAAAACTTTTGGTTGTACTAGATATATTTATAATAATTTTCTTGCAGAAAGAAAAAATAAATATGAAGAAAGTAAAATAAAAATAAATGTTTATGAACAACTAAAAGAACTAACTGATTTAAAAAGAGAAAAAGAATGGTTAAGAGAAATAGACTCATGTGCCTTACAAGCATGTGTATATAATTTGGATGATGCATTTCAAAAGTTTTTTAAAGGAAATGGTTATCCAGAATTTAGGGCAAAAGGTGTTCATGAAAGTTTTAGAACTAATAATACACCAAATACTTATAAAGATAAAAAGTATGAAAGTATCAGAATAGATTTTAATAAAAGAGTAATAACATTACCAAAATTAAAAGAAGTAAAGTTTCGTGGATATAGAACAACTAAAGAAATAGTAGGTAAAATAAAATCAGCAACAATTAGCAAAGATGCTAACAAGTATTTTGTAAGCATCCTTGTTGAAGTGCCATTTATTAAGTATTCAATAAATCCAACATCAATCGTGGGATTAGATTTAGGAATTAAAGATTTTATAGTAACTTCAAATGGAGAAAAATTAAAAAATGAAGTAAAAATAAATGAAAAAAGGCTAAAAGGATTACAAAAATGGTTATCAAGATGTAAACCAGGAAGTAAGAATAGATATAAAGTAAAATTAAAAA
>ERZ857629.1727-NODE-1727-length-22723-cov-7.502559_pt1 | contig 22723 bp, 19 predicted proteins | sample MGYA00519700_ERZ857629 | MGnify/ENA primary metagenome ERZ857629 (study PRJEB31778, sample SAMEA3449351) | human gut metagenome | biome: human gut; feature: human-associated habitat; material: faeces | place: United Kingdom | collected 2010/2012 ...
TTCATCCCCTATGATAGGGACAAGGTCTTCCTTCATAAACACCGGAATGCCGAGCGCATGCGCCTGATCTGTCAGAGACCATGCCCACTCCGGCTCCGTATGAATCTTCCTGCTCTGAGCTCCGGTCATGGTGCCGACAACAATCCAGTCGATTTTGGAAAGGTCAACTGCACCGGGATCGTCGAATAGTGGCTCAAAGGTAACATGATAGTGTTTTGCTCTGACATTTTCCCGAAGTGCATCAATACGCCACAGTTCTGCTTTCCTTGTCACTGTAACGCCAAACCATGCGTTTTCCAGATCTGTATCAAACTCTAGCAAATCTGGTCGCTTTGTAAGGAATAAGAACTGATGCTGTGGATTTTCACGAATCTTTGCAAATACCTCGTCTCTCCATTCTATCTTCCATCCGGAGAGATCGCTCATGCCGGTGAGAAGGAAGTTCTGCGGACGTTTCTTTTCTATCATCTTGAGCTTGCCCGGAAAGAACTCAGGGTAAGCGAAGTCATCGATCATATGCCAGCGCTTCACATTGTTGCGGGCATAGCAATATGCACACCCCACTGTGCAGCCGATGACGAGATTCATGTTCTGAATCTGATCTTTGATACAAATACTCATGACTTCTGCCACTCCTCAAGATTCTTTCTGATGCGGTCGAGGCATTCCTCAAACCGGGTAATTTCTTCCTCTGAAAAACCTTTGTAGTAAATACTGCCCATCTCATCAGATACAGAATCGTACTCGCCCTTTAAGGCATGTGCTTTCTCAGTCAGAAACAGGAGTGTTTTCCTTTTGTCCGTTTCAGACTGAACACGGCTTATCAGCCCTTGATGTTCCATTCTTTCCAGCATCGTAGTAAGAGATGTTATCGCTAATCCGCATTTAGTCGAGAGTGACCTGATTGAGATACCATCCTCCTGCCACAGCACATAAAGAATACGCCCCTGGGCTCCATTGAACGCATCAATATTCTTTTCGCTGAGAATCTTCTCAAAGATTCGGTCTCCAAGTTGTTTTATTTTTGAGACAAGAAATCCGCCATTCATTTTCATATAAAAGCTCCTATATAGTAGTTTATTAAATTATACTATATAGGAGTTTTATTGTCAAGAGCTTGTATGTCTGAATAGAGGTAAATTTCGATTTGTCGCTTCGTTTATGCCACAAAGAATGGATTGCTGATCATAAATAATAAAAACTCACTCGGCTTAAGTGCTTTTTCTAAATGCAAATATTAATTATGATATTTAAAAAATTGTTTCAACTTGCTATTGCAATTTGCGAAAAATAAAAAAACGCCGGAAACCCTTGATTTTACTGGGCTTTCCGGCGGAGTTTTTGGCGTGCCAAAAGGGATTCGAACCCCCGACCTTTCGCTTAGGAGGCGAACGCTCTATCCAACTGAGCTATTGGCACATAACATAACTATTGTATATGATGGCTTGCGATTTGTCAAGAAATTGGGAAATTTTCTTATTTTACTGAATATTCAAAAAAATTTAAAAAAGTGTTGACAAAAGTAAAAGCTTGTGATAGAATAAATCTTGCTGAAACGCTGAAAGGCGACATAAATAAACGGAGAGGTGTCCGAGTGGTTTAAGGAGCTAGTCTTGAAAACTAGTGATCCCGCGAGGGACCAAGGGTTCGAATCCCTTCCTCTCCGCCATTTTATTTTTATAGTGCATTTAACTTCACACGGAGGATTACTCAAGTGGTGAAGAGGCTCCCCTGCTAAGGGAGTAGGTCGCTAACGCGGCGCGAGGGTTCAAATCCCTTGTCCTCCGCCAAAGGTCCGTCGTAATCTATCAGAATTACGACGGGTCTTTTTCTTTTGGCGGAGTTGTTTTTTTTATTCAATGTCAATAGTTGGGGTAACCCGAAAAAACAGAATATATGAGAATTACAAGCGGCAGAAATTAAACTGTCGCTTGTTGTTTTTACATATAATTTTATTTATTAGGCATTTTTTACAGGAGCGTACTCGCCGTTTACGGACTGATAATAACTAATCAAAAAAGCAGTTCAGCCGATTTGACTAAACTGCCTCTTATGTTATTCGTATGTTTATAACAGCTTATCCCTCAAAATCCCATTTTGGAACATAGCTTTCGCTTGCAGAAGAAAGCTCCTGTGTAAAGCCGTCAATTCCCAGTCGCATCATTTCAAGCTTTACCTTGTCATATTCTCTGCGTGTGATTTTACGGTTAATTCGCGAAAAATCTTTGTCGCTGACCTTGCCCATAGGAATGTACTGACACATAAGGCTTAACAAAACCTGATCGCCAAACCTGCGTTTTACAATGTCAAGCACTTCAAGGCTGTTTTTAGTGTGTGCAGGCAGAATAAGATGCCTTACGATAACACCTTTTTTCATAATGCCGTCACCGTCAAACTGCGGCAGACCGACCTGAAAAGTCATTTCGTGGATAGCGGCAACAGCCGTATTGACATAATTCGGTGCGGATGAATATTTTACCGCAAGAAAATCGTCCGCATATTTAAAGTCGGGAAGATAGATGTCAACAAGTCCGTCAAGCATATTGAGAGTTTTCGGGCTTGTGTAGCCGCTGCAGTTGTATACAATCGGAATCCTCGGTTTGTAAATTTCAAGACTTTTGACAACAGCGTGTGCAAAATGGTCGGCTGTTACAAGGTTAATGTTGTGCACTCCCTTGTCCTCAAGCTCTTTGTAGCATTCGGCAAGCCTTTCCGGAGTGATTGTTCTTCCGCCGTTCTCGTTTGAAATTTCATAGTTTTGGCAATAAACGCATCTCATTGTACAACCCGAAAAGAAAACAGTTCCGCTGCCCCTTGTACCGCTTATGCACGGTTCTTCGCCATAATGCGGAGCAACCCTTGCAACAACGGGCAGCTCGCCCATTTTACAAAAGCCGTTTCCGCTGTGAGCAGTACGAACCGCACCGCATTTTCTCGGACATAAATTGCAAATCATGATATCACCTTGTTGTCTGATATATAATGTTCTGCCGAACATTAAACACTATTGTACCACAAGTATAACAAAAGTTAAAGTCCTTGCAAATTAAAGTGTGAAATCAGTAAGATAATCTTCAATGATGTCGTCAAGCTGACAGAGTTCAAGTTCTAACTCGTTGCACATTTCGACAAGTTCGGTCATTTCCCGAAAGCTTTCGCTGATTCCCGAAACGGATTTTACAAGCTTTTTGCCGCAAAAGGCACTTATGCCGAAGGTGTTAAGCCCGTCCTCAGGTGTATGATTTAATTTGTAGGTTATCATTTTTCCCTCCGAATGATAACCGGTCACAATATAATGATACTATTATATTGCGAAATTGTCAATATTGTTACAAAATTATTGCTGAATTGTAAGCAAACAGTGATGCGTTAGTCATAAATTGTACATAATGACAAATGAATGTAAACCGCGGTTAAAGAATTATATAACAATAAAACTTTTGTTCTAAAGAAATCTTAAAAATGTGTAATAAAATGTTGAAAATACCGTGCAGCCGATATTTGCCGTGAAAACGGATTTTTCGGTAAATCACAAAACAATAACAATTAACTGATGAAATATTTCAATAATAGCTAATTATTGCTTTATGTCGGCTTTTATTTGTGCATAATGTATAAAAAGCACTCTCAAAGTTTGGCTTGAGGGTACTTTTTTAGTTCTCAATAGGAAAAATACGGCATTTATAAATGTTAAAATATAGTTATCGTACAGCACTTTTGTACGAAATGAAAAACAGGAGTGAATTTTATGAAATTACGCAAACCGTTATCTCTTCTTCTTGCATTGTCAATGATTGCGGGAATGTCGGTTTTTGCTTCAAATGCGGCGGTGACAAGCGACAAATCGGTTTCTGCCGGCAGCTATTACAACGCAAGCTATCTTGAAAGCTATGCAAGCAAAGCGTATAACGAATCGGGACTCGGTTCAGTGTACAGCAAAACTTCCACAACATGGAAAACCTGGTCACCTGACGCGTCGTCCGTAAAGCTTAAGCTCTACACAACAGGTTCTGACAACGAGGCGGGTGCTTCGGCAATCGGCACCTATGATATGAAAAAAGACAGCTCAACAGGTGTTTGGTCAATCAGCCTTAACGGCGATTTTAAGAATAAGTATTATACATATCTTGTTACGGTAAACGGCACAACCAAGGAAACACAGGATGTTTACTCACAGGCTGTCGGTGTAAACGGCAACCGTACAATGGTTGTTGACCTTGACTCAACCGACCCGAGCGGTTGGTCGGACGATAAGCATGTTCTCTTTAACAGTGCATCCGAGGCGGCTGTATGGGAAGTTCATGTGCGAGATTTTTCAGTTTCCAAAAACTCGGGTGTGAGTGAGGATAACAAGGGTAAGTACCTTGCATTTGCCGAGGGCGGCACAACTCTTAATTCGGACACAAGTTCATCAGCCGTTTCAACAGGCATTGACTACCTTGTTGAGCAGGGCATCAACTGCGTTCAGCTTATGCCTGTTTACGATTTCGGTTCGGTAAAGGAAGATGTTGCAAGTTCTTCTTCAAACCGTAACTGGGGTTATGATCCGGTGAACTATAACGCTCCCGAGGGTTCATACTCAACGAATCCTTATGACGGCAACACAAGAATCACTGAGTTCAAGCAGATGATTCAGGCTCTTCATGACAGAGGAATTTCCGTTGTAATGGATGTTGTTTACAACCATACATATTCTACGGATTCATGCTTTAACAGAACTGTTCCCGGCTATTATTACAGAATGAATTCATCATCCTCATATTCAAACGGTTCAGGCTGCGGCAGCGAAACTGCGTCAGATAAGCTGATGTACAGAAAGTATATGATTGAATCCGTAAAGTATTGGGCGGAGGAATATCACATTGACGGCTTCCGTTTTGACCTTATGGGTATTCACGATATCACAACAATGAACGATATCCGTTCTGCTCTTGACGGACTTTATTCAGACGGTTCGGGTAAAAAGATTCTCATGTACGGTGAACCGTGGACAGGCGGTAGTGTTGCAATTTCCGACGGTTGTTCGCAGTCAAAGGCAGGTTTGCTCAATTCAAGAGTAGGTATGTTCTGTGACAGCTACCGTGACGCAATCAAGGGAAGCACAGACGGTTCCGATAAGGGATTTGTTCAGGGCAACACCGATAAGAGCAGAACGGTTGCAAACGGTGTAACGGGCAAGGGCTTTTCGGCTCAGGCTCCTTCACAGACAATTGCTTACGCCGACGCTCACGATAACCTTATCCTCTGGGATAAAATTGTAAAGAGTAACGGTTCATCAAGCTGGAATTCAACATCTTCATCGCTCAAGGGTCAGGTTAAGAAAGTAATGGGACTTCTCCTTACTTCACAGGGTATCCCGTTTATGACGGCAGGCTCGGAATTTTGCCGTACAAAACAGGGTGATGCGAACAGCTACAAATCAAGCGACGCAATAAATGAGATTGATTGGTCAAGAGTAAAGACCTACTCGGATGTTGCCGCTTATTACAAGGGACTTCTTGAAATCAGGGAAAACTATTCTCCGATGAAGAGTTCAACATTCAACACTCCTTCATTCCAGTCAACACACGGTGATGTTGTTGCTTACACATATTCAAACAACAAGTCAAATGAGTGGGGCAAGGTTTGCGTTCTTGTAAACGCAAGTTCAACAAATGATTGGCCGATTACACTTGACGGCAGCGGCTGGACAGTAGTTGCAGACGGCAAGACGGCAGGTCTTAAAAGTCTTGGCACAGTTTCGGGCAACACATACACAGTTCCTGCAAACAGCGCCTGCGTACTGGTTCAGAGTTCAACATTTGACAATCTTAAGGTTAGTGAAAAAACATTCGGTACGGTAACAATCAAACATATTGACGACAGCGGCAAGGTGCTTAAAACATCAACAGCTAAGTATGCTGACGGTACAACATACCGTGCTTATCCCGATACGACTATCCTTTATGATTACAGCCTCAAGGATACTCAGGGTGCGACCTCAGGCAAGGTTACAGGCGGTAAAAACTACAATGTAACATTTGTTTACAGCTCAAGTGGAATCCGTTCAGGCTATGTGACCGTAAATTATGTTGACGAAAACGGTGAATCAATTAAGGATACCGTTTCAACAAAGTATCGTGAAGGCGACAGCTACAGCGTTCCGTTCACATCAATTCAGGGCTATCAGCTCGACACGGACAAGTATCCTGCCAACACGACAGGTACATTTAACGGTACGAACACAACTGTTAACTTTGTTTATAAGGCACTTGACAAAACAAGTTCGGTTGTTCACTACTATAACTCAAACAACTGGTCAAATGTTCGTTGCTATGCTTACACAGACGGCGGTGAAGAGCCTAACGGCAAGTGGAACAACGCAACTGTTATGACAAGCGAGGGCAACGGATGGCTTAAATGCACAATTCCTGCACCAAGCTCATATGTAATGTTCCACACAAACTCACAGCAGGAGCCGGGTGCAAACGAGACAGGCTACCTTGTTTCGGGCGAGGCATGGGTTCAGAATAAGAAACTCAGCTTTAGCAGCAAGGTTATCACAAGCCACATTGACGCCGCAACAGGTGAAAAGATTGCCGATGATGAAATTTTAATTCAGTCAAAGGTTTCTTCAGACGATACATACAAAACTTCTCCGCTTTCGGGCAGAACAGATGTTATTGCTCCCATAAATGCATCGGGCAGCCTCTCATCGGGCATTATCAATGTTGTTTATCTTTACACTTCGTCGGAGCGTCCTTCAACTGCTCCTTCAACGGTAACTCCTACCACAGCTCCTGCTACACAGCCGACGGAAAAAATCCTTATCGGTGATGCTGATCTCAACGGTACAATTGATATAATTGACGCAACAGTAGTTCAGAAGTATATCGTAAAGCTTACAACGCTCTCAGACAAGGCTCTTATCGCAGCCGCAAGATGTGACGCTGACGGCGAGAATAATATCGTAAGCGTTAAGGATGCAACATACATTCAGATGTATGTCGCAAAGCTTGACGGTTATGCGAATGTAGGCACTTACTATGAGCCGGAGGTTACTCCGACAACCGCTCCCGTGACTGAGCCTGCAACAGAAGAGCCGACAGTTGCCCCGACAACCGTTCCTGCAACAACAGCTCCCGTTACAGAGCCTACAACCACTCCGTCATCAACCTTCACAGTTAAATTTACGGATTCACTCAACTGGGACGGCACAATCTACTGCTACTCATGGGCTGACGACGGTACATCTACAAAATCATGGCCGGGCGTTGCGATGACATATATCAACACAAATGATTACGGTCAGAAGGTTTACTCGGTTGAAGTTCCGAACACTGTTAATTACATTATTTTCACAAACGGTTCGAGTCAGACTATTGATATCGGTTTTGACGGCACTTCGCTCAATTATTATACAGAGTCGCAGTATGACTCACAGGGTCATGCTTATGTCGGCACATGGTAATCATTTTTTGAAAAAGTGTAAATAAGTAAAAACACAAGTCGGCAAGACAGTACGCAAATTAAACTGTCTTGCCGGCTTTTTATGTTGGCTTGAAATCAAATCTGCGGCTACAGGATAAAAGCGTGACACATTTTACGGGTGCATTTAGTTTTGTTCTGCCAAGAGGCCGAAGAACCTTGCCAACCGTAAAGAAAATTTTAAAAAAACTCTTGACGAATGTGGCTGAGGATGATATAATAATCAAGCTGACTCATTCGAGGGCATCTTCAAAAATGAAAACACTTCAAAAAATTTTAAAAAAGTTTGAAAAAAGTGTTGACAAATGACGAAGAATGTGATATATTATATAAGCACTCGAAATTACAGAGCAAGCACAGGAGCGAAAAGCTTAATTTGCTGGTGTAGCTCAGTTGGTAGAGCAGCTGATTTGTAATCAGCAGGTCGGGGGTTCAAGTCCGTCCACCAGCTCCATTGAAGCCTACTGTTTAGGCAGTAGGCTTCGATTTTTGAAAACTTAATATGGGAGAATTCCCGAGTGGCCAAAGGGGGCAGACTGTAAATCTGTTGCGTTTCGCTTCGATGGTTCGAATCCATCTTCTCCCACCATAATGGTTGTGCAAAAAAGATGTAACCGCAAAAAAGTCCGATTTTATCGGGCTTTTTTGTTGTATAGTCCGTGATTTTTAGTTACAAAACCGTAGATGTATTTTGCCTGTTTCGTCAGTTTTGGAGATTCAAACCCCCGAACATCAACTTTTGACCTTTCCTCCATTTTAAAATTTAATATTGTTTTAGCAGAGTCAATTTTATGGAAATATAGAATTGGCTCTTTTATTATTGGCAATCGTTTTAATTTTTTGATTAGAACGGTTGCCTTTTTTATTTGCAAAAAATTTGAAAGGAATGATTTTATTCAAGCATTATGACCGAGATAATGCCTTTTTCTACTGCGATCCGCCTTATTATTCAAGCGAGTATGTTTATCAGTGCGGTTTCACTTGGGATGACCATCTGAGGTGAAGAATACTTTTAGGAGGCTGTTTATGACAGAAGAAAATTATAAATATAGGACAAGTGATTTGTTTCTGAGAAATCAATTTAATGGGGTTGGAAAATTTGATATACCTGAAATTCCTAAATCTAATTTTTCTGATGATACACTTGAAAATTTATTGCTAATTGGGTTTGATAAAATCAATACAGACCAAAGTAATTATGAGCGTATGGTGCATTTTTTCTTATATGATTACAAGTTTGAAAATATATGGAAAAAGCCTGATGAGTATGTGGAAAAGTTAAAAAAATACAAAGCTGTTTTATCTCCTGATTTTAGTATGTATATAGAGATGAATAAAGCACTGCAACTCTATAATACTTTTCGTAACCGTTGGTGTGGTGCTTATCTAGCAAGCAAAGATATAAAGGTTATTCCTACGGTAAATTGGGGTGATGAAAATACATTTGAGTTTTGTTTTGATGGAATTCCAAAAGGTAGTATAGTAGCGGTTTCAACATATATGGTGCGTGAACGTAACAATCATGCAGACCAAAAAGACTTTTTTATGAAAGGCTACGAAGAAATGCTCAGGTGAATAGAACCGAGCAAAATTATATGTTACAGCGAACCTTTTCCTGAAATGCAAGGTGACATAATTTATGTTGATTATGAACTTAGCGGTTGGAAATATCTCAATAAAGAATCATTGGACTTGCCATTGCATAATAAAAAGGGTATAATTGTTAACAAAACAATGCTTCAGCCAGAGAACTTCAATAAAATGTATTCACTGAAAGGTTCAGGTAGTGCCTACGGCGGTAAGTGGAAACCAAAAAAGACTGAAGATGAACGATTTTTAGGAAAACCGGGCGAAATCAAGGAAACATTTGATAAGAATGGCGAACGAAGGTTAACGAAAATTGGTGATGATGGACGTGCAACCAAGGAAAGACATTTCAGTTTCCATAATCGACCTGATAAACATACAAATCCGCATGATCATATGATAAATTGGGATCCTAATCGTGGTAATCCATTGCCACAGAGACCTATAAATTATCCTGATGTAGTTCCAGAATTTAAGTATTATAGGGAAGTGAACACACAGATGAAAGTAAATAAAAATATTGTAAAAAACGAAGAAGATCAATTTAAAACAATTAGCGAGTTTAAATGGTGTGTAGATTGTGGTGGAGAAGTTGAATTTCAATGGAAAGGCAAATCTTATTCTATCACACATCCTGACGGGAGAATTAACATTGGCGAGGGCTACTATATAAAAGATGGAAAAAATTATAATGTTCTCAGCAATGAACCATGCATTGACATAGAAGGAATGTGGGGAGATACGGCAGATGATATATTGGAATATATTGTCGGTGGTGACAGGCTTCGTGATGTAATAACTCAAGTTGAGGTCGTTGTAAGGACAATTTAAAATTTTATAATGACAGCACTCTTAATCGGGTGCTGTTATTTTTTTGAAAGGAATGATTCCAATGAAAATAAACCAAATAACTTTAACAGATCTACGCCGTATGAACGGCAAGGAAAGACTCATCTTGCAGGGCTGTGGAGGTGAAACACAGGAATGGGTGGACGGCATCAATAAAATGCTAACGGATAAGGGAATACTTCTTGACAATACAAAGTTCGAGAATGTTTCTGTGTTCAAGAGTGACGGCGTTACCTGTATTCTTTATCCATTTGAAGAAGTCCACCTTGATATCGGCAAGCTTGCAATGTGGAGATTACAGTCATACACAGCATTTGCCGGAACTTGGCTTTCCGACTATGTGGAAAACAAGCTCGGTGGATTTATTACCGATGAGCAAAGCAAAGCAGAAAAGGTCAAACCTGACTGTGCGTTGATAGGTCAGGATGGCAATATATTCAATCTGTTAGGAATTGCAAGTCACACTCTCAAACAAAACGGTATGGCTGACGAGGCAAAAGAAAAGTGCAGTCGTGTTACGAGTTCGGAAAGTTACTGCGAAGCGCTGAACATTATCGGCGAATATGTAAATATAACGGACGGCAGTGAGCAGTCTGATGATATAGATGAAGATTTCAATGAAGGGCAGGCGATGAAATTATGATTTACTTTATCTGAAAACAGAATATTTCATCAGCAGGCAGAGTCAACCGACTTTGCCTTATTTTTTACCAAGAAAGGAATTTTTAGAATGAAAAACATTTTAGCTAAAAGGAATTTCACAAGAATAACAGCACTTTTGCTTGCGGTTGCCGTAATATTCGGAACAATGTTTGCACTCCCCGTAAGTGCGGCAAGCGGTGATAAGGTGACAATAACCTTTGATTACTGTTATGACAGTGCAGGAAACATAATCAAATTTCAGCAGACAACTGTTAGTGACGGCTACACGGTCGGAACTCCCGGCGAGGAGCTGTGCAAGATTTTTGCAGACGGAAAAGAAGCCTATTGCATTGAACCCGGTCATACGCTCTATTCAGGAAATACACTGACAGAGAGTGCCTCAACCGTTTGGAAAAATTTAGGCTCTGCAAAGCAGAAAGCAATTAACCTCGCTCTGCTTTACGGCAAACCCGGTTCGGGAAAAAGCTTAAGCGGAACTGAGGATCAGAAATGGATAGCAACTCAGCTGATTGTATGGGAGTTTGTTTCAGGTTGTCGTTCTACAAACGAAGGCTATAAATGCACAAATACAAAGTTTATTGACGGTATCTGTGCAGGCGGAGCAAACCCCGGAGTCAAGTCGGTTTACAATGCAATCTCAAAAAGCCTTGCAAATTACTCAACCGTTCCAAGCTTTGCATCGGCAATCGCTTCAAAGACTGAAACCTATGAGATGAAATATTCAGACGGAAAATATACTTTAACCTTAACCGACAGCAACAGTATTCTTTCAGATTTTAATTTCAAAACTACAAGCGGAATTTCCGTTTCAAAATCCGGTAACAAGCTGACCTTAACTTCAACTTCGTCAGTCAATGATGCAGTAACATTCAACTCTGCAAAATCAATGCCGAGCGTAGGAAATACAACCCTTATTCCATATGGTGACGCAAGCCTTCAGGATGTAATCACAGGCGTTGAAAACGACGCTGACCCCATAAGAGATATTTCAAGGTCAAGACAAGCTCAGGCAACCTCAAGCTTGTCAAAATCTCCGAGGACGGCAATGTTGCAAATATTGAGTTTACCGTTAAAGGCGATGGTTACAGTAAGACAGTTAAGACAAACTCAAAAGGCGAATTTAAATTAACCGACCTCGTTCCCGGCAACTACATAGTTACAGAAGTTACCGACAGTAAGTACGAAACACAGAAATCGCAGACCGTTAAGGTCGAAAGTGGCAAAACTGCAACGGTTACTTTTGAAAATGTCCTCAAGAAAGGCAGTCTTGAAGTTGTAAAAACAAGTGAGGATAATTTCAACGAGGGAGTTGAATTCCACCTTTACGGAACTTCACTCAGCGGTGTAAGCAATGCTGACGGTGTTGCAAAATTTGAAAATGTCCTTGTAAGTGGTGACAAACCATATACGCTTGAAGAAGTCAATACCGCCGACAGATATGTTGTTCCGAAAACTCAACGCGTAGTTATTGAATGGAACAAAGTAACAAAAAAAGAGGTTGAAAACAAAATTATTCGTGGTTCAATTAAAGGATTAAAGATAGACAACGAAACCAAAGAAAATATAGAAGGCGCATTGTTCGGATTATTCAATATTAATGAAACCGAATTTACAGAAGAAACTGCAATTCTGACAGCTGAATCAAACGAGGAAGGAATCTTCACTTTTGAAAATGTGCCTTACGGAGAATACATTGTCCGTGAGTTAAAGCCTGCCGAGGGTTATCTCCCTAATGAAGAAAACTATCAGACGACAGTTTCAGAAGATGAAGAGGTTATTGAAATCACAGTTAAGAACGATAAAATACCTGAACTTGGAACTACTGCAACTATCGACGGCAAAAAGAAATTCACAGCTAACGATGATATTACCATTGACGATGTTGTTTCCTACAAACATCTCACAGCAGGAAAAGAATACACAATCAAAGGCGTCCTTATGGATAAATCCACGGGTAAGCAATTCCTTGTTGACGGAAAAGAAGTTAGCTCCGAAGTAACATTTACACCCGAAGCAGCAGACGGAGAAGTAACAGTATCATTTACCTTTGACGGCTCTGTAATTAATAAAGACACAGAGATTGTAGTTTTTGAAACTCTCTACCGTGATGAAACGAAAATTGCCGTACACGCTGACATTGATGACAAGGATCAGACAGTAACAATTCATCCACAGCCTGAACCCGAAAAACCGCAGACAGGCGACAATTCAAATCTTGGCTTTTATATTGGCTTAGGTTCTGTTGCTGTCGGAGGTTTAATTGCATTTCTCATCATCAAATTCAAAAAGAAAGATGAGGACGATGAATAATGCACAGGGTGTATATCTGTTCGCCTTTGGGCGGTAATGTATCTGTAAACATTGAAAACGCAAAACGATATGCCCGTTATGCGTTAGAGTGCGGTATGGCTCCGTTCATACCGCATTTTTATGTGCTGATTTTAGATGACAGAAATGATAAAGAAAGGAATCTCGGTATGAACGCAGGACTTTCTATGCTTTGGGTTTGTGATGCGGTTTGGGTTTTCGGAGATGAAATAACTGAGAGTATGAAAACAGAAATTCGCTTTGCAGAAAAACTGAACATCGAAGTCAGATATATATCGGAGAATGATTTAAGAAAATCGGAGGTAAAAAATGATAAAATCAAGAAGAACTAAGTTAATTAAATGGTTATCAGGCGTATCAGTAATACTGTTAATGCTCGGAATATCTGCAGTAACAGTATTTGCCGCAGGAGATGTATCATCAGCAATCGAAAGCACATGGACATCGGCTCAAACACAGATTAAAAATGTTGTAAACAATGTTGTCTTTCCTGCGGTAGATATGATTCTTGCCATACTTTTCTTTGTTAAACTTGCTACTGCTTATCTCGATTACCGCAAGCACGGACAGTTTGAATTCACCGCGCCGGCAATTCTTTTCGGCTGTCTTGTGTTCTCTCTGACTGCACCGCTATACATCTGGACGGTACTCTGATAACAATAAAATCAAGGCTGTTGTGTTGAGTCATAACAGCCTTTTGCGAGGTGATTTATATTTTTGACTGGTTAGGAGATTTCATCGGCGGAATCGGAAGTGCCATAGGAGGTGTGTTCGATTACCTCGGTGAGCAAATCTCAAATGCTATATGGAACACAATGATTCAGTGGCTTTATGAAACGATTTACAACGCTGTTGCCGACTTCTTCACAATGATGGGAAATATGGGAGCAGATGTGTTCGACCTTGAATGGGTGCAGGCGACAATAAACCTGTTTACGCTTTTTGGCTGGGCATTGTTCGTCGCAGGAACGGTCGTTGCCGTATTTGATGTGGCTATTGAATATCAGAACGGCAGAGCAAATATCAAAACAACAGCAATAAATGTATTAAAAGGTTTCTTTGCCTGTTCGCTGTTCGGCGTTGTGCCTGTGGAACTGTATAAATTTTGCATCAGCCTGCAAAACATATTCTCAAAGGATTTGTCCTCCATAATGGCAGGACAGCAAAGCATTGATTTAGCAGGACAAAGCACAAGTGTTTTAGAGGGCAGTTTTGCAGTTGCAAACCAGACAACATTCGGATTATTGAATCTGTTATGCATGATAGCCTTTGCCTACTGCGTAATAAAAATCTTTTTTGCGAACATCAAGCGAGGCGGAATCTTGCTTATTCAGATGGCAGTAGGTGCACTGTATATGTTCAGCGTTCCGAGAGGTTATCAGGACGGCTTCAATCAGTGGATGAAACAGATAGCGGCGCTATGTCTGACGGCATTTATGCAGACTACTCTGCTGTTCCTCGGTTTGTTGACCTTCCCCGGCAATATTAACCCGAAGGACTTTGAAGATGCGCTAATGGTAGAACCAAATGAGTATGCCTTAATCAAATTCGGTGAGCGAGGAACTTGCCTGTATAGGTGCGGCAATGAACGCTATCTTCTACTTGTTCAGGCTCCCGAATACAAATCTGAGATTTTTGGAAGTGCAGGAGGAAGATAAAATTTTGAATAGACAGAATTTTAAAATTGTGGTATGATAATTACAAAATAACAGGTTAATAAATTGATATTTGACACATTCTCTGTTTGTGGGGAAGAATTCTCATAACCGTTGATGTACCATATTTTCGGAGGTGAACGTCATGGATCAAATAAAAATCGGTAAATTTATTGCTACGCTTCGTCGGCAGAGCGGACTAACTCAAGAGAAGCTCGGAGAGAAAATTGGTGTAACAAACAAAACAATATCTCGCTGGGAAAATGGTAACTATATGCCAGACATTGAAATGCTCCAACTACTTGCAAAGAAATTTAATGTTAGCATAAATGAATTGTTGGCTGGACAAAAGATGTCAGACGAAGAGTTTCGGGAAAATGCAGATGAAAACATAATTGCTGTTTCAAAAGAAAGTGCATTCTCGTTTGAGGAAAGAAAAGCATATTTCAAAAAGAAATGGCGTAAGGAGCATATATCACTTTTTGTTGTTTTATTGTTAATTCTAATTGTCGCTTTTGTATTGCCATTTGTTGTCAGTAAACCATGGTTTGTTGGATTAGTGCCATTGATAGCATTTATTGAATATGGTTACCAGAATAACAGAATGATGATTTATGTAGAAAACTGTCTTTATAAGTGAGATAGTCAATATCCTGTTTAAGATTATTTTTACAATTAAAAAATATTATAATCCGATTGTTTTTCTTAAATGAAAGTCAATCGGATTTTTATTTGCGGAGGTGATTTTGTGAGTGCTACCATAGGTGCGGCACTAAAGAAAATAGCAGTTGCACTGCTAACAGATAAAAAGGTAATAAAAATAATAGGCGGTATAATAATCGGCATAATCATAATTGTGGTTATGCCGATTGTTGCTGTTGTTTCCGTTTTCAACGGAAGTATGGATATTGATACCGACAAACTCAATCAGTCTATACAAGAAAACATTTCAGCAGAGCAGATGGAAAACCTACAGCTTATCAACGACACAATGACAGAGGTTGAAAATCAACTCAAAAGCAAAAAACTTTCCGACTATAACATGCAAGCAGAGGTTATCTATCTGTTCTCCCTGTCCGATAAATCAGAGGACAAGGACTTTGTAAAAAACTTTGCATCCTGTTTCAAGAAGAATCAGTCTGATGAGGATTTGATAAAAACCGTCAATCAGAAATTCGGAACGGAGATAAAGTATGACGAGTTCCAAAAGATGATGCAGTCAATCAAGGGTGCGGAAATCAGTACCGCAGGCTTTACTGACAAGACCACGAAGAACAATCTCGACCTTGTCAAGTGGTGCGAGAACGCATACAAAAATGGCTGGGGTTATGTGTACGGCGGTTACGGTCAGGTCTGCACAAAACAATATCTCGACCAACAGGCAAGTCTGTTTCCCGGCAACAACGAGGCAGGCGGTGAAATGCGACTGGTCGGTGAAAAGTGGCTCGGCAAGAGAGTATGCGATTGCATAGGCTTGATAAAATCCTACGCTTGGTACAACGCTGACAGCGGAGAAATTGTTGCAGGCTCAAACGGCTTTACCGACTGCGGAGCAAATTCTATCTGGAGCAGCGTTACTGAAAGCGGAGCGATTTCAACTATGCCCGATACACCCGGACTTGCCGTCTGGATGGACGGACACATCGGAGTGTATATCGGCAATGGTGAAGTTATTGAAGCACAAGGCACCGCTTACGGAGTTGTTAAAACTATACTATCAGGTCGAGGTTGGACTAAGTGGCTGAAGATTCCAAACATCAAATATATTGATAAAAACAAAAAGTGAGGAGTGATTGAATTGAAAAAATCAAGTATCAGCATTATGTATGACGATGAAAAGTTGTCTGCAATCAAGTTGTATATGTCACAGCGTGATTTGGATTTCAAGGAAGAACTTGAAAAATCTGTGGACTCTCTGTACGCTAAATATGTTCCTGCAAATGTCAGGGAGTTCATTGATATGAAAGATTCACAGGTAAAAACACCCAAGCCTAAAAAGCCAAAGCCACAGGAAGAAAATACAGAGGTGGCAACTTGAAAAATCAAAACTTCGGAATAGAAATTGAAATGACCGGTATCACTCGCAGTATGGCGGCGAAAGTGATTGCCGGTTATTTTCATACAGATGCAACTCATGTCGGCGGTTGCTATGATGCGTATTCTGTTCGAGATGATGATGGAAGAATGTGGAAAATTATGCGTGATGCCAGTGTTCGTTGTGAAAACCGTTCGGGACAGAATGCAAGCTCTCTGTACTCGGTTGAATTTGTCACTCCGATTTGTAAGTATGATGATATTGAAACCATACAGGAACTTGTCAGAAAGCTTCGTGGTGCAGGAGCGAGAGTCAACTCAAGCTGTGGTTTGCATTGCCATATTAATGCAGCTCCGCATAATCCGAAAACACTTCGCAACATCGTAAATATTATGGCGGCGAAAGAGGACTTGCTTTATAAGGCGTTAAAAGTGAATGTGTCAAGAGAACATTACTGCCAGAAGATGGACACACGCTTTCTTGATGAAATCAATAACCGCCCTCCTATGTCTATGGACCAATTCAAGTCAATGTGGTATGACGGAGAGGATTACAGCTACCGACACTATGATGACACACGCTACCATGCATTGAATCTTCACAGCGTGTTCTACAAGGGTACGATTGAATTTCGTCTTTTCAACTCCACCTTACACGCAGGAGAGGTCAAAAGTGCGATTCAGCTTTGCCTTGCAATCAGTCATCAGGCTTTAATTCAGAAGTCTGCACGACACGCTAAAACTGTATCGGATAATGAAAAGTACACTTTCAGAACTTGGCTTTTGAGATTAGGTTTGATAGGTGACGAGTTCAAGACAGATCGTCATCATTTGCTGAAAAATCTTGACGGAAACATTGCGTGGAAGGATCCTGCACAGGCTGAAAAGCAAAATCAAGGCTCGGCATCTGATTTTATCTCAAGATTTATGGAAGACTACGCTTATGAAATCTCGGGCAGAAAAGCATATGCCGATTACATTGCTACCCGTCCTCGTGCCGAGAGATTCGGCTCTCACGGACTTTTTACCGATGACGGTGTGCAGGTTCAGTTGAGTAAAGTAACGGAAGAACTTGACAAACACAAGGGAAATATCTGGACTGCGATAATTTCTATTCGCAGAGAAGATGCACAACGGCTTGGCTTTAATACCGGAGCTCGCTGGCGGGATATGCTCCGCACACAGACAGAAGCACTTGCTAAAAATCTGAAAATACCAATGGAGAATCTTCGTTGGTATGCTGCATTTCATAATGAATCGCACCACCCTCATGTGCATCTGATTGCATATTCAACTGTGGAGAACGAAGGCTATCTCACGCAAAAGGGAGTTGAAAATCTGCGCTCGTCATTTGCAAAAGATATTTTTCAGCAAGATTTATTGTGCATCTATGAAAAGCAAACCGAACACAGGGATAAGCTCCGTGCTGAGGCTCGTGACATTGTAGAGGATTTGGTTTCGAAAATAAACTCGGAAATATATATCAGCGCATCAATTCAGCATAAGCTGTTGGAACTTGCCGACAGACTTTCACAAACGAAAGGTAAAAAGGTTTACGGCTATCTTAAACCTGATGTAAAAGCACTTGTGGATTCTATTGTTGAAGAGCTTGCTAATGACATCAGAATCAAAAAGTTGTATGACCTTTGGTATGAACAAAAAGAAAATACAATCCGCACCTACACGGATGAAGTGCCCGACAGGATTCCACTTGTCCAAAACAAGGACTTTAAGTCAATCAGGAATGCGGTAATCAAGGAAGCGTTGAAAGTAAATCTCACCGAAGATGAAGCGGAAGAAATCAAGAATACAGACGAAGAATCTGTTTCAAATCCCTTTGAATATGAAGAAAACACCTCTGTCGAATCAGTCTTTGATTCAGGCAGAGGTGTTCTGTATCCTCATTATTCAATTAAAACCAACCGCAACAGTGTTGCAGTTTCTTCCCTCTATCTCCTGCGTTTCCTCAGCAATATGATTCAAAATCAACTTCGATTTGAAGAAAAGCAGAAAGAACAACGGACGGATAAAAAGTTACAGAAGAAGATTAATGATAAAAAGCAGGCTCAGGGGCTGAAGATGTAGTTTAATGAATAAAGATGTTTTTTTAGATATTGTTTTCAAATATAAAATCTCTAGCGTACTTATATGCGATAAAAGCTTCCTTAAGATCGCTATTTTGGTTTTCTAAAGTTAGCGCAGTATGGTTGTAAATTTTATAATATGATTTATCTGTATTTAATATAATCAGCCATAAATCAATTTGCCCATTTCCATTTTTAACATATAAAATTGAATATAAAGTATTTTGTTCTTCAATATAATTCCAATTTTTTGGTTTATATAAAGATGCATAATCTTTGATGTAATTATTCATAACTTCTTCATTATCATATGTCATATTACGGATTGATTCTATTCTATATACTAAGTATTTTGATGTGCTTTCATCTTTGCACATGATAATATTGCCTATATCAGATATAGAACCCTTTTTTTGATTTATAAGTATATCTGTATTATTTTCAACTACTATATTATTTGGAATATTTTTTTTAAAAAAATCAGTTTGAATATGTGTGCATTCAATATCATAAATGCTTGGCGAAATAGTTTTTGAAAGTTCAAGACTTTGATTTGAAATAGAAGAAGTCAATATCACTGAAATAATAGATATAATTAAAGAAAGAATAGATATAATTAAAGATGTTTTCTCAACATTTATTTTCTTTTTTATATCCTTTTCTTCAAAATTATTCTTGTGCGCTAGATCTTTTTTATTTGATTTAGGTTTATCTTTCATAAAAGTTTCTAACCTTTCTAAATTTTAAAATTCCAGTTTTCAATATTATAATCACTTATATAACTAATTGTCAATAAGAGGACGGTCTTTTTATAGTTGACAGGTGCCACCTATCACGGTGATAGGAGAAAGAACTACCCACTATAAGATATTACAGCAGAAAAGAAAAATATATACAAGGAAGTGATTAAAATATCAACTTACATTCATTTTACAAAAGAACAGCGAGAACAGGCAAGGAGAACCGACCTTGCTAATTTTTTAATCAGTCAAGGCGAAAAAGTCAAGAAATCAGGGTCAGAATATGAATGGCTTGACGGTTTGCAAAAGGTAACAATCAGAGGGCACCTCTGGTATCATCAGTACAAACAAAAGGGCGGTGATGCGGTTGACTTCGTCCGCAGATTTTACAACAAGGACTATGCCGAAGCGGTGGAAATGCTTTTGAATGGTAGCGGTGGTCAAATTATAACCTCACCGCCCATAGAAAGAGTACACAAATCTTTTGAACTGTCGCCGAGAAATGACAGAATGAGCAGAGTTTTTTCTTATCTGCTGTTGACTCGTGGCGTTGACAAGGATGTGCTCTTTGAATTTATCAGGAACCGAATGATATATGAATCGGCAGATTTTCACAACGCAGTATTTGTCGGCTATGATTCAAGCGGTAAACCTCGCCACGCACACAAGAGAGGAACGGTGACAAGCAATCCGTACAAGGGAAATGTCGCAGGCAGTCAACCTGAGTTCAGCTTCCACTGGCACGGCACAAGCGACAAGATATTTTTATTTGAAGCTCCGATTGATATGCTTTCCTACATTTCAATGCACAAGGAAAACTGGAAAAATCATAGCTTTGCGGCATCCTGCTCCGTTTCGGACAGGGTGCTTTTTCAATGCCTTAAAGATAATCCAAACATCAAAAATGTGTTTCTCTGCTTCGATAATGATGAGGCGGGACAGACAGCAAACAAACGCATAGCCGAAAAATTAAACTCAATGAATATCCAAAATGAAATCCTCATTCCAAACTACAAGGACTGGAACGAGGATTTAATTTTTGAACCGAAAGGAGATGAACGAATATGCCATCAGGCATACTAACTTTGATTATAGTGACAGGCTCAATGTTTGCCCTTTTCATAATAATTTCAACGGTCGGAAATTACTATTCTCTTAACCGTATAAAGAATAAGACAGTCGGTCAAGGTCAGCACGGCACGGCTCGTTGGGCGACCAAAAAGGAAGTCAAAAAAACATACAAACGAATTGATTTTCAGCCTAACGAGTGGAGAAATAATCCAGACAGCAGACCAACTGAACAAGGTATAGTTGTCGGTTGCAAGAACAGAAAAAAGGGAACAACAGCAATGGTTGACACAGGCGATGTCCACGCTCTGATGATTGGTGCGGCAGGCGTCGGCAAGACCGCATATTGGCTTTACCCGTGCATTGAGTATGCCTGCGCTACTGGTATGTCATTTTTGTCAACCGACACAAAGGGTGACATTGTTCGAAACTACGGAACAATTGCGGAAAAGTATTACGATTACAAAATTTCCGTAATAGATTTGAGAAATCCGACACGCTCACACGGCAATAATCTTCTGCACCTCGTAAATAAATATATGGACTTATACAAAGCAAATACCAAACAGCTTGTTTACAAGGCAAGAGCAGAAAAATATGCAAAAATCATTTCAAAAACGATTATTATTTCAGGAATGGACTCAGCTTCATTCGGACAGAACGCTTACTTTTATGATGCGGCAGAGGGACTTTTAACAGCAACTATTCTGCTTGTTTCGGAATTCTGCGAACACGAAGAACGACACATAGTTTCGGTATTCAAAATCATTCAGGAGTTGCTTGCTCCGACCAACAAGAAAGGTAAAAATCAGTTTCAGCTATTAATGGACTATCTTCCCGACGATCACAAGGCGAAATGGTTTGCAGGGGCGGCGCTGAACACAGCCGAGCAGAGTATGTCAAGCGTTATGAGTACGGCACTTTCAAGGCTGAATGCTTTTCTCGACTCCGAGCTTGAACAGCTTTTGTGTTTTGATACAGAGATTGACGCTGAAAAATTCTGCAATGAAAAGTGTGCAATCTTCATTGTAATGCCGGAGGAAAATCCCAACACTTTCTTTATGGTGTCACTTATTATCCAACAGCTCTACCGTGAGATACTGTCGGTTGCAGATGAAAACGGCGGTGTACTGAAAAACCGCTGTGTGTTCTTCTGCGATGAGTTCGGAACTTTGCCAAAGATTGATTCAGCAGAAATGATGTTTTCAGCCTCTCGTTCAAGACGGTTGCAGATAGTTCCAATCATTCAATCCTTTGCACAACTTGAGAAAAATTACGGCAAAGAGGGTGCTGATGTTATCATAGATAACACACAGCTGACAATTTTCGGCGGTTTTGCTCCGAACAGCACAAGTGCAGAAGTGTTGTCAAAAGCACTTGGAAGTCGAACCGTTATGAGTGGCTCGGTGAGTAGGAGCAAAAACGATCCGTCACAATCCTTGCAAATGATTGAACGACCATTGATGACTCCCGATGAGCTGAAGTCACTTCCAAAAGGCACATTTGTTGTTATGAAAACAGGTTTTTATCCTATGAAAGTAAAACTAAAGCTGTTTTTTAAATGGGGTATTAAATTTGAAGAAAAGTATGAGGTCATGGAAAACGGCAACCGTGAGGTTCACTATGCCAACCGTTCGGGGTTGTTCAACAACATAATTCAAGCATACAGTCCTCACTATCCTGAACCGTCAGTAACTGATTTGGATTTTGATGAGGCAAGCAGTGAGAAAAAGAAGAAAAATGAAAATCTTAAAACCTCGCCAAATGCAGAACAGACTGAGTGTGAAGATATTGTTGATGCGGATGAACCAACATCAGCACAGCAAGATGATCCAACAGAAGAACCTGAAAATTCAAGCGTTGAACAGAGCGCAGACAAGCAAAGAAAAGTAGTCATAAGAACCGAAAGACCACCTCAGGAGGTGCTGGACAATGAGTAGATTAACTTTTCTGTATCAAATGGACTTGCCTCATCGAGCCGTTGCCGTATATACCTACCTCCACGACCGAGCCAACAAAAACGGCGAGTGCTTCCCTTCCGTAAATACAATAGCAGGCGACATTAAACTGTCGCCTGCCACAGTGCGTAGGGCTATTAAAGACCTAAAGAAAACAGGACTGCTAACAACCACCCAACGCTACCGTGAAAAAGGTGGTAAGAGCAGTTTGTTGTTTAAAATAAAAATGCTATGTCTGGTTGTTAGAGGGTAAATTAGAATTTATTCCGATTACGGAGGTAAAGGTTTTT
>ERZ857629.1730-NODE-1730-length-22658-cov-2.494757_pt1 | contig 22658 bp, 21 predicted proteins | sample MGYA00519700_ERZ857629 | MGnify/ENA primary metagenome ERZ857629 (study PRJEB31778, sample SAMEA3449351) | human gut metagenome | biome: human gut; feature: human-associated habitat; material: faeces | place: United Kingdom | collected 2010/2012 ...
GCGTCAATCCAGTCGAGCATTTCGCTTGAATAACCGTAGCCCGTCCAATAATAATCGGGCTGAACGGCTAAGAAATGATAACCGTTGACAACGGCATGCCGCCTGCCGAGTTCGGGCGCGGAATCGTTTGCATCGATACGGAAAAACTCGTCGCCGAGCTGACTTTTAAAAAGCGACGGCATTACGCCCATAACCTCTTCGCCGAGCTTTGACGGATCGGTATCGTGGTTGCCGAGCGTATAGAACACGCCCGTTTTACTGAGGTCCAACGCTTCCGTCCATGCCGTTTTAAGCATATCGATATCGGCGTTATAGGTCGTCGTATAATCGGTTTGTGTACCTACGTTCGTTTGCCGCCAAGCCTCTTCGGTGAGGTCGCCCGCAAACAATGCGAGATCGAGCGGTTTTCCGTTAAGCGTTGCGGCATAACCGAGCGCTTTTACGAGTTTATCTTTTATATCGTTTTTACCCTTTTGCTGATGAATATCGCTCATAGCGGAAAAGGAAAGAACGATTTCGTTTTCGTTAAAGACGTCGCTTTTCTTCGAGCCGCAGCCCGTAAAAGAAAAAATCGAGAAAACTACTATTAAACCGACAATTATTGATAAAACTTTTTTCATGATCAAAATTAAAAAATAATCCGCAGTGCGAACGCGGTCAACCCCACGCCGCGCTGCGGAAAGTTTGTTTTCAGCCGTTAATCAGCCGATATCAGGCGATAATCAGCCGATGATGCCGAGTTCGGACGCAACTTCTTTCATAACCTTTTTAACGGTATCGTAGCCCGCTTTGTTCATTTCGGCAAGCATTTTATCCCAATCGGTGGTCAGGTTGGACTGCCCGATTATAGCCTTGTTGATAAAGGATGCGGAAATGTTCTGAGCCTCTGCCTTTTTGGTGTAGATAGAGGACGGGAATGCGGTTACGTTAAGCAAGCGAGAAGTTTGCAAATATTTGGTGTAACTTCTTGCTTCGGTAACAAGCGAGCGATATTTCGGGTAAAGCGAACCGATATCGGTAGCAACCACTATCTGACCGCTCTTTTCGTATTCGTCCCAGTCGATATTATAACCGAATCTGCCGCCGATCTTGTGCAAACCTGCGTTTACGCTTGAACCGTCAACGTCGGTAACCGATGCGAAGAAATTGGATCTTTCGGAGTTTCTGCCCTCGACGTCGGCAACGATTCCGCCGTCGGCATTGACCGTATAATGTTTGCCTTCTATTCCGTAAAGTCTGAGTTTCGAGCCCTCGGGCGAAACGAGATATTCGAGAAGGTCGAGCGTTTTATAAACGTCTTTGGTATCTTTGGAAACGGCATATCCGCCGTAATAACCGCCCCAGTTTGAGAAACCGCGCTGACCTTTAACGCCGAGCGTTTTGCCCGTGATGGTAGAAACGTTACCCGTGCCTACGGGCGGTGCGCCGACGATAACTTTATCCGCGCCGTTGGCGTTTTCAAAGTTACCTACAACCCATTCCATATGGCTTTCGCCGTTGGTCATAATGCAGCCTACTTTGCCCTCGTACCACGAGTTACGATCGGTAAAGCCAGTGTTCTCGTTAAAGCTCGGATCGATGTAGCCTTTCCTGTACATTGCGTTCATCCATTCGAGATAAGGTTTGAATTCTTCTCTTGCGTACATGTAAGAAACTTCGCCGCTTTCGGTGATATCCCAGTCGGGCGTAATTCCGAACGCGCCGTAAAGAGGATTGACGTAGAAGTTCTGATTGCTGGGCGAAATACCGTAAGTTCTGCCCGATTTATTGCCGTTAGCGTCGGTAAACAAATCGTTACCCGAGAATTTGCTCATAACGTATTCAAATTCGTCAAGCGTTTCGGGGGCTTTGGCGTTGCCGTTTTCGTCAACGAAGTTGATCGCTTTCAGCCAGTCGGCTCTGTAATAGATAGCCCATGCGGTGGAGGTTTCTACCGCGGGCACGATGTAGTGTCCGTCGTAGTACATAATGTTCTTGTACTGATCGCTGTAAACGAGCTTGTTAAGATAAGGATATCTCGACTCGTTCGTCAAAAGATAATCGTCGAGATTGTACAGCAAGTCCTGATTGGGGTTAGCCCAGGACTGAAACGCGCCGTCGGAGTTGTCGGGATCAGCCCAGATGATATCGGGGATATCGAGACTGCCGATCATCGGCGAAAGTTTGGTGTAATAATCTTCGGCGGTTGCGCCCTCGAACTCAAGCGTTACGCCGATTTTCTCTTCGATTTTTTGGAAAACGGAGTCCATCGTCGCGCCCTCGAATTCGTTGCCCGAATAGGTGAAAACTCTTATAACGTTTTTGTCGTCTTTTTTGTTGTCATTATTGCCGCAAGCAGCAGCCGTAGAGAACAACGCTACAGCCGAAAGCATGCCGCATAAGACTTTGAGTGCTTTTTTCATAAATTATCCTCCCTGTATCCGATGATTTTCATTTCGGTATCGAGTATTTCCCGCATGTCGGGATCGATTGCAATAGTGATTTTTTTGCCCGCAGGCGATTTGACGAGATCGCATTTATCAAGATTTACCGTCATGCCGTAAACGTAAGGGCTTTCGGTTTCGAGATGCATTTCTATCTCTTTCGTCTTGCAGTACCCTGCTTCTAACGCCTGCCTTACGACGAGAACGTCATGTAAAACAATTCTCCAGTTCGGCAACGGTTTAGACACAACCCACAGCCTTGAAAGCTCGGCAAGATAAGCGTAATATGCATCCTTGTTCATATTAAAAATGTATTCTTGCTGACTTTCGGTTACTGAAAATTTAGATGTAACCTCATGTCCGAACGCCGTAACGTTAAGTTTTGAAGTAAACAGCACTTCGGCGGCTTTTACGTCGCAAAAAATGTTCCATTCCACGTACTGATTGGCGTAATCTCCGCCCATCATTATAACCCCGCCGATTTGCTCTATAGCGTCTTTATCGCGCAATATGGCGGCGGCAACGTTTGTAAGCGGACCGATAGCAAGAATATAAAGGTCTTTACCGTACTTTCTCGCACAGTCGACGATAAAATCTATCGCCGCGTTTTCGTCGCAACGCCCGCCGTTAAAGTTTTCGGGCGAGTATTTGCCGTCCGCAAGATCGGCCGTCCACTGACAGCAATGCTCGGTAGTACGGATTATGCCGTCCAAGGTTTGACTAAGACCTGCGTAAACGGGAATGTCTTTGCCCGCAAGCGTAAGCATTTTTTTAGCGATACGCGCGCGGTCGTCGGTATTTTTGAACACCGTGGTTATGCCCGCAAGCCCGAGATCTTTCTTAAGCGCAAGATCGAGTGCGAACGCGTCGTCGATATCATCGCCGATATCGGTATCTATAATATACTTTCTCATAATGTTTTTTGTCGTTAGCCTTTAACTGATCCCAACATAACTCCTTTTGTAAAATACTTCTGATCAAACGGGTAAACCAGCATTATGGGAATGATGGAAATAACAACGGTTGCCATTTTTGTAGACTCCGCAAGAGCCTGAAGCGAGGAATCTCCGCCGATACCCGAACTCGAGGACACTTTGGAAAGCATTCCGCGAAGAACGTTTTGTATAAGCAGTTTTTCCGACGAATTGATATAGAGAAGCCCTGTCAGATAGTCGTTCCACTTGCCTACCGCAACCCACAACGCAACCGTTGCGATTATCGGTTTTGAAAGCGGAAGATAAATCGAGAAGAAAATTCTGAATTCGTAAAGTTCTTCGGGTATACCCTGAAAATATCCTTTTACGATGAAGATATTGAATGCGCCCGTCGCTCCGATTATAATGTACACAAAGTAACTGTCGGTCAGTTGCAAAACGTTTCTTATCAGGATATAAAACGGAATAAGACCGCCCGAAAAGAGCATTGTTATAAGTACGTAAACTATAAACGCCTGTCTGCCTACCAACGATTTTCTTGACAGCGGGTACGAACCTATCGTCGTCAGCGCGACGGCGAGCAGCGTGCCTGAAATTGTGGTGAAGAAGGTGTTTATATACGCGCGGAAAATGCTTTCGTTTTCAAGCACTTTTGCGTAGGCTGCAAAACTCCATATTTCCGTGGGGACGCCGTCCACGAGCTTACGCGATTTGAACGATTCGCAAATGACGTATACGAACGGCAAAAGCATTATGACCAAAAACGCGATGACGAAAACATATAAAATTACGTTGAAAACGATATCGCTTGCGGTTACGCCGAAAGTTCTTTTCAAAAAGCGCACAAATCCGTTTGCGGATTCCTTTTTGTTGTTTGCGGTTGCGCTTACCATATTCCGTCACCTCCTATCGCCTTGGTTATAAAGTTTGTTATAATGACGAGAATACACCCGACCACCGAATTGAATAGTCCGATTGCGGTGGAAAGCGAATAGTTACCGCCTTGAATACCCAGCCTGAACAAGTACATTTCGAGCGTTTCGCCTTTGCCCGACAAAACGTCGTTATAAGTATTGTAAATCTGATCAAACCCCGCGTACATTATGTTGGACAACGACAGTATTGCGTTTATCGAAATGGCGGGAATCAGCCCGGGAAGGGTTATATACCACATTTTTTTGAACCTGCCCGCGCCGTCGAGCGAAGCGGCTTCGTACAGCTGCGGATCGATATTCATCAGCGACGCGAGATAAATTATAGTGCCCCACCCGATTTCTTTATAAATGCTTGAGAAAACGAGAAAGCCCACGTATAAGTCGTCGTTACTGAAAAAATGCACTTTATGCCCCGTCAGCCAAGTCATAACCGACTGAAAAACTTCGGATTTATCGAGCGAAATGAATATTCCGCCCAAAACTACCCACGAAAGGAAGTGCGGTATATAAGATATCGACTGAACGAACTTGCCGAATCTTACCGACGACAGTTCGTTGAGCGCAAGTACCAGAATTATGGGGGCGGGAAAGCCGAACAACATTTTAAGAAAAGATATTCTCAGCGTGTTTATCAGTTTTTCCGAAAACTGCGAGGTCGTAAACAACTGATTGAAGTGCTTGAATAGATTAAGCTGCCCTTCCGCATCGGTAGCCCACGGACTGCCCCAAATTCCTTTGCGGGGAAACCAATCCTTGAAAGCTAATTGTAATCCGAACATCGGGTAATAGTTAAATATAAACAAATACACCAAAAGCGGTAAAAGCATTGCGTAAAGCGGCCAGAATTTCTTGATATAATCCAACTTTTTGCGCCACTTTCTCTTTTTGCACACCTGTTCGGCGGTCAGCGTCGCTTGTCTTTCTTCCGTCATAGGCAAATCCTCTTGAAAAAATTCCTTACCGCGGCGACATCGCTGCCGCCGCGCGTAAGATTTTAGCAATATTAGAGTTTTTTACATTACGCTGTTCGACAAAAAAATTTTTTACCTGAACAACGCTTTCGTTAAAGTTTTAATAATCGGTCTTTTTCTTAAGAGCGACAACTGCAGCGCCGATAGCAAGAACCAAGCCGCCAAGCCCCATCGAAGCAACGCTCGAAGAACAGCCCGATTTCGGTTCGGAAGTTTCAACGGCTTTAAGCGCGCCGATTGCTTTAAGTTTAGCGGTGTTGCCTGCCGATTTACTCTTTGCAGCCATTATTTCGGTCTTGCCGTTTGCAAGAGCTGCGTCGAGAGCGGCTTTGTTTTCTTCGGTGTAATGATTGTTCTTAACGAGTTCGTCGTATTCTTTCTGAAGATCGGCAACGTACTGTTCGAGAGCCGCTTTGAGTTCGGCTTCGGTCTGAGCAATGGTCTTAACAGCTTTAGCCGCGGAAAGAACTTCGTTATAAAGAGCTTCTACGTCCGCGGTAGTCGAAACCTCGGTTTCGCACTTTTCGCCAAATCTCTTGAGTTCGTCCTGAACCTGCAACCAGTTGGTAGCGGAGTAATCGGCTTCGGTAAGGGTTGCAAACCATTCGTCGAGAAGGGCTTGTTTAGCAGCGATAAGATCGGTTACTTCCTGAGGCAGGTCGTGGTTTTGTTCGGCGTATTTATCTTCGTCAAACGCGGTGGAGTCAGCAAGGAAAGTGGTCGCATAAGGCGATTCGGTGTTTCTTTGGCTGCCTGCGTCTATAGTGGAAAGCGCGATGTATTCGATATAGAGCATATCGCCCGCTTTCAGATAGTAAGTTCCGCTGAAGTCTGCGTCCGATTTAGGAGCTTTGATCTGCCCGATTTTTTTAACTTCGCCGTTTCTTACGATATATTTGGTAAGAGTGGTGTCGTCGGTGTAACCGTTTTGACCTTTGCCGTCGGCAATACGAATATCGGTAACGGTAATCTGACAGTCAACGTTTGCTTTGAATACGGTTATAACACCCGCTTCGCCGGTAACGTACCATTTCCAGTTTTCGGCATAAGCCGCGGGTGTTCCCGGGGGGTAAAACGTGTTGTTGTACATTTTGTGTTCGGTATCGTATTGCGCGTTGAACTCGAGAAGTCCGTTGGCAACCGAACCGGTCATAAGTTTGGTATCTACGATTTCGCCCGTTATCCAGCTGTAGCCGTTTTTGTTCATGGTCGACGGATAATCGAGGTATTTCATGCTTTGCTTGGAGACCTTGACGGCTTTCATAGCAGCCATCTTTTCGGTGTAAAGATTTCTTACTTCTTCTTCGGTTTCGAGTGCATCGATACTGCCGACGAACGCATCGTATGCGCCTTTGATTATTGCCCAGTTTTCTGCGGTATAGTTACTTTCGGTAAGAGATTCGTAATAATTCTTAACTTCGGCTTTAAGTTCGATTTTAATGTTATCGATATTGTTTTCGAGAACGGCGGCTATATTCTTGGACGCCTCATTATAAGCGACCATAAGGGGCGAAAGCGTGGTATAACCGCTGACCGCGGCCTTGAAATCGGAAAGATATTTCTGAATTTTAGCCCAGTTTTCTTCACTGTATTTCTTGGGGTTAAGAGCGTCAACCTGCGCCTGAAGTTTATCAACGTATTGCTTGCGGAGTTCGTCGGTGATTTCGTCGCTCGTTCCTGCCATTTGCGCATAAATTTTCGCTTTGGTAAAGTCCTGGAAGTTTCTGCCGATATCCGCGCCGAATTCATAATAAATAACGTCGCCAATGTTAACGTCAACCGATACGCCCTTGGTCACCTCGGTCTTGAGTTCGTTTGCGTCGGATTTATGATAAGCTTCGGCAATCAACGTAACGGTGCCTGTTGCAGCTTCTTTTTTATAAACGCGGTAAAGACTGTTCCAGTCGATCCAACCGCCGAGAGTAACGCCCGTATAATCCCAGTAAATCGTGCCGTCGACCTTGCTTTCGACAACCGCTACGACGCTGCCGCCGGTCTCAGGGAATTCATACTTCCAGTTTTCAACGGTAAATCCATCAAGTTTAAGTTTATTATCATTGACTTTTTCGGCAAAATCTTTAAGGTTATATCCTTCAACGTCCTTATTGAAGTATTTTGCGGTGCTGTCGGTGTACATTAGTTTAACCTTCGAACGACCGAGATCATATCCCTTATACTCACCTTTCCAGGTAAAGTAAGGTAAATCACCCATCGTACACTGTTCAACTACAGGTATAACCGGTTCTTCTGCTGCCGCAACCGAAAGAGTTCCGAATACGGCGGTAACAGAGCAAACGAGAGCGAGAATCGCAACAACAAGTTTACTGTGTCTTAATTTCATAACATTTCTCCCTTTTTTCTCCTTATGGCGGAGTAGCCTTTTTATTTTTCCACACGGGTTAACCGCATGTTTCGACCTTTGTTTTTATTTCGGCGAGTACTTTAACCTTACGCCGCCGACTGTTTTTTTTGAGCGTTTTTATTTGCGTAGTAATTCGTAAGCAAATCGAGGCTGCCCTTGCCGCCCGCCGCTTTCTGATATTCGTAAGCGAGTATTTTAGGCGCGCCCGCCACCATATCGGTGGTCAAAGTCCAATCTTTATAATCTCTTGCGGGATCGGGATCGGCAAAGAAACCGTATCTCGATACGCCGTCGTGCCCCGCAGCCCATGTAGTTGCCGCGTTATCGAACAGGCGGAAGATATTGACCGTTTCTACATACGGCATACTTTCTTTGAACGCTTTCATCATTGCCATAACGTTTGCGGCAGCAACGTCGTCGCCCTTGCCCGTATCGGAATACCCTACTTCGGTAATGAACACTTTTTTGTGCTTTTGCTCGTTATCCAAAATGACCTGATAAACCTTGTGGTTTTCCTGAATGAAATATTCGGGATCGAAATCTTTCGTATCACGGTAAGGGTGCCACGCCGCTATATCGAAATAGTCGTCGGGGTTAAGCGATGCCGTTTCTTCGGTTTCGGTGCTGTAAAAATAACCGTACTCGCCGCTTGCGATGTTGTCGTATATTCTTTGCAAAAATTCCACGTTGGACGGTCTGCTCTTGGCGGCGTTGCTCTTACCTTGCCCCAAAGGTTCGGTAAGCCCGCCCATTACGCTCTTTGCGTTCGGGTTTGCGTCGTGTATCGCGCGGGATGCGTAATACATCATATCGGTGTAAATATCAGCCATCATATCGCTTGTAAAAAGCGAACGGTCGATATAATCGTACATAAAATCGGGGTTGTTCGGCTCGTTGTCCATTTCCCAATAGGTAACCTCGGGAAATTCTTTGACAAGCGTGTACCATGACGTGTAATAATCGTCGAGCCATTCTTTATAATAACTGTCCGTTGCAAGATTGCGCCTGACTTTGCCGAGGCTTGTAGAACCGTTGTTGAAATTGTGATGGTTCATGCCTATCGCCACAAGTCCGTGCTTTGCGCTTTCGGCAAGTTCTTTGTGCATAGTTTCGCAGTTTTTGCTGTTTACCGTCTGCTTGTCGGTAAGCAAATAATTAAAGTGCATCCAATGGCGAACGGTCTTTGCGCCGAGATTTTCTATAAGCTGGAAATCAATATCGAAATCGCGCGCGGTAAACGGCGAGCCGTAATATTCTCTATCCTCTATAAGATAGCAAATTCCGAAAAGTTTGCTTTGGTCGGCGATGCCGTGGTTTACGTCAAGAGGAATTTCTTCCGTCGTCGACGAGTTATCGTCGGGCTTAGTTACCGACGACGAGGTCGGCGTGTTGCCTCCGCAAGCCGAAAAAATGCCTGTACAAAGAAAAATGCATAGCAGAAAAGAGATTATTTTTTTCGTTTTCATATTTTCCCCTTGTGGTTTTCGTTCATCGTAGAGCAAAAACCGTTTTACTTGCGCGTGTTACTTGCTCATAAGGACTTCAAGGCTGCCCGAGCCGCCCGCAAGTCTTTGATATTCGTACGCTTTGTTCTTGGGTGCGCCGGGAATACAGCGTCCGTCGGCGGCAATGTTTATCGAATTCTTTTCGATATCGAGTTTGTAGTACACGCGCGACGGGTTGGGATCGTGTATCAGACCGAATCTTACTTCGTCGTAACTGTCCCAGTTGCCCTTTTTGCCTACGTCGTAAAGTTTGAAAATGTTTACCGTTTCGACGTAAGGCATGGTCTTGACCGCTTCGTACATTTGCGTCATAGCCGATATCGCGTTTTGCTCGCCGCCCATGTTCGTGTCGTTCCAACCGATTTCGGTAAAGAATACTTTCTTGTGCTTGCCTTCGTTATCAAGCACTATCTGATAGTATTCGTTATTGATCTCTATAAAATTCTTTTGATTGAATTCGGACATGTACGGGTGCCAGCAAGCAACCTGAAAATAATCGTCGGCATTCTTGGATGCGTTTGACTTTTCTTCTTTGCCGTATAAATACCCGAACTCGCCGCTCGCTATATCGTCGTATAACGTTTGCAGGAATTTCGCCGTGTTTCCGCGACCTAATCCCGTGGGTTCGGTAAGTCCGCCCATAATCGTTATGGCATTGGGGTTTGCGTCATGTATTGCGCGCGACGCATAATAGAACATGTCCGCGGTGATCGCAGCCATTTGCTTAAGCGAGTACGCCGAGTGCGACTGTCCGTCCCACATAAAGTCGGTGTTGTTAGGCTCGTTGTCTATTTCCCAATAGGTTACTTCGGGGAATTCTTTTACGAGCGTGTACCAAGCCTGATAATAGAGTTCAAGCCACTTTACGTAATTGCCGTCGGGATCGGTGTTTCTCGAATAAGGCTTCGCGGTCGAGTTGGTCGAACCGTCAAGATTGAAATTGTGATGGTTCATCCCGATATTGACCATGCCCGCCTTTTCGCATTCGGCAAGCAGCTTGTGCATATTCTCGGTCGCTTCGCAATTTTGCTTTGTTTCGGTGGGCGATTTAAGAAAATGCGTGAAATGCATCCACTGACGGACGGTCTTTACACCCATATTCTTCATCAGCTCGACTTCTTTTTCTATATTGAGCGAATCAACGCTTCGCTCTTCCAGAAGATAGCACATTCCGAAAACCTTGCTCTGATCGGCTATTCCGTGCTGCGGATCGAGCGGAGTTTTGGTATTGCAACCGGACGCCACGCCGCATGTTAAAGCCGCTGCCGCAAGTGCTATGCTTATCGTTTTTTTCATCGTTTAATCCTCCCGTATGCACCCCGCCCGACTTGTCAGCCCCAAGCGAAGCACCTATCTTCGTGAAAAATCATAATATATAATTTGCGAATTGTAAATACCCTTTTTCAAACAGGCGTATTTTATACAACGAATATCTTCATTTTTTGACATAAAGGTATATTTTTATAAATGCTCAACCCGTAATTTTTGAAACCGCATAAACGGGCAAAAAACAGTAAAAGATAAAAAACACGCAAAAAACACCGACTTTTTGCGTTATTTTTTGCGTTTTTCGTCAAACATATTGACAATATGAATTTTTTTTGATATAATCATACCGTAATATTTTTTGAAATAAAAACGCGCCCGAAAACGGTAGTTTTTTGAATTGAAAATGCGGTTTTTCGGGATTGAAAATACCACTGCTTAAGATTAAAAACAGCGCGGCTTAAATAAAATCGAAAGCGCGATTTTCATATTATATAAAACAAATTAAATCAAGATTTTTTACAAGGGGAAACAATGCTCGGAACGGAATTGAAATCATGCATACGCGTGAACTACGACAAAGATTATTTCAACGGAAACCACTTTCACCCGTACTATGAACTCGTTTACTACTACAACGGACACGGACAGGTGAATATTCTCGGCACGAACCACACGTTTGAAGCGGGGACTTACTCGATCGCTCGCCCCGAAGCATATCATAACGAGGAAGGCGTTAAGGGTACCGACGTTATTTATATTTCGTTTACGCTCAATAATTTCGAACTTGAAAACGGCTTGTACCGCGACGACGGCACTATAGGCAAACTTATGCTCGAATGCTATAACGAATTGCAGGAACGCAAACCTATGTTTCAACTCGTGCTGAATAACCTTGCCGAAAGAATTATTTTGCAGTTTATGCGCTGCAACCTGCCCCAAAAACAGCAAGGAAACGACAATTTCGACTATATTCTCAGCTATATCGACGTTAACGCAACGCGCAATCTTTCGGTGAAGGAAATCGCGTCGAATATCGGTTATAATTATAACTATTTCCGCGAGCTGTTCTACGAAAAGAAAGGCATTTCGCTGAAAGATTATCTTACGCAAAAGAAAATCTCCTGCGCCGAAAAACTTCTTAAATCAACCGATTACGGTTTATCGCAAATCGCCGCAATGAGCGGATTTTCTTCCGCATCGCACCTTTGCACCGTTTTTAAAACGATTAAAAACGTTACGCCGCAAGAATTCCGCACTACGTCCGCGGACTCGTATAAAGCGGAAGAAAAATACCTTCCGCCCGAATTCAGCCGCAAAGCCCCGCCCGTTAAAAAGCAACGGTAAAAATAATGCCGCTAATGGCGGTAAAACCACTAACGGCGGTAAAACCACTAACGGCAGTAAAACTAATACAGTAAAATATTGATTGCGGCAAGCACTAATGCGGCAAAAACTAATAGCAGCAACTAATGGCGGTAAGTACTAACGGTGAAAAATTACATTTTGTTTTTATATTTTTCTCAGATCAGACAAAGCGTAATAAACAAGCCCAAAAACATAGCCGCGCTCGACACGTTGAACGAACCGACGATTTTAAACGGAAACAATGCGATTACTATCGGCAAAGTGTTGAACACACACGCCCAACGCGGCAGCCCCGTCGCGCCCGAAACGACCGCGACGAACAACGCCACGGAAAAGGCTAACACGCCGAAAAAGCAAATCGCCATCGTGCACGACGTTTTCTTGAAAAACTCAAGAATGATTTCGCGCGCTTCTTCCGTACGCCCCATTCGTATGTAAAACCACTCCACCACGCCGCAAAAAACATGGTGCGCCGTGCCCGATACGATGAATACGACGTAAGACGCAAGCAATATTCCGCCGTAAACCGCGGAATAAGTCGAAACGTATTCGTACAACGCCATATACCCGAAACCCGACATAGTGAGCGCAAGCACGCCGCCGAGCATCGAAAACAACTGATTTTTCAGCGGCGCGCCGTTAAACAGCGCGGAAAGTTTTGCGTTGTCGTTAAGATCGCCGAAATGAAACCTTCCGTTAGGCGTATAAGTGATCGCGCGGTCGCAAAAACAACACAACACATGCCCGAAACAGGCAACAAGCAACAGAATTTTTATCATTGTCAAAGACATATCGATTCTCCGTCCTTTTGCTCTTTCGGCTACATTATATCACGCAAATTCTGAAAATACAAACGGTTAGCATTATCTAACCCGTAAAAGTTCGATTTTTTTTAATTTAGTTAAAAATTATTTGTTCACCTTCATATGAGTTTCCGTATTGTAAATACTTCCGTTATATTCATAGGTTTCGCCTAAAACCACGTCACGGAAAAACTCATTCGTTTTGCGATTATAAATTTTTCCGTCCTTCGTGTAAAACAGCCGGCTAAGCCGATGATTTTTTCTTATTTTTTATAAAAATCTGCCTATAAGTTCGTTATCGCCACTTTTGCCTGCAATAACGCAAATTATGCAAAAAAAATCAAAAAGTCAGCCTATAGGTCGATTATCGACTATTTTACATTATTCGCCGTCAGAAACTCATCGGCGGATTTTTTTTGATATTTTTTCTTTGTGGCAATGCCGCCGCGGATATGTTTTTCGGCAAAATTTCTTTTTAAAACGGCGGCGGTTTTTAGATACAAAACGTTATCGATATATTTCAGTTTAGCGGTAACGTCTTTATGTACGCAAGATTTACTAACGCCGAAAACTAACGCGGTTTGTCTTACCGTCGCGCCGGTGGCGCAAATATATTCACCCTCGCGCACGATACGATCTTCTATAGAAAAGAGCATAAATAAGGACTCCGCCATAAACTTATGTAACGAAGTCCTCGATTATGCGCTATTCGCCCAAACGTCTGAATTTTTGTTCGCAGTCCGTCAGCAATAATTTAATGAACAATACGCTTAGGCCCGCAAGCAGTACAAGCAGTATAATCCAACCGAGATAGCGGCTTACGAACAACGTCGCAACAATCTGAACGCCGCCCATAACGAGCGCGCCGAGCATACCGATAAGCATGCAAATCATTACGGACGCACCGCGTTTTACCACTTCCGCCTCGTTTACCCAGTTGAAGAAATTGTATTTGAAATTGACTAAAAGCCCGATGGCGATATCGCACACGCAGTACGCGACGACTATTACGCACGAAAAAACAATATCGAACGCGCTTGCGTTAAGCCCGATTCCCGCTATAACCGTAGCGATAACAGCGAACGGCGCGCTAAGCACTATAGACACGAACATTTTTACGCCGATTATATCTTTTACGGCAATCGGCAAACTTTTAAGCACCCAAAGTCTTTTGCCCTCGAGCGAAAAAGCATACGACGCGTATGTATTGACCGATATGAGCATAACCGTAAAGAACGGCAGCGCCGAGATAAGAATATCGGAAACAAATTTCAGCGAACTTGCAACTTCGTCGGGATTCAATCCGCCGTCGCTCTCAAACATGGCTGTTATGCCGCCTTTTACAAGAAACATTATACTCAGTGCGATAACGACCACAGGTCCGATAAGCGAATTCATAATATTGGTTGACGATGAGAAAAACAATTTGAATTCACGGCGGAGGAGCGTTTTTTTAACCCTTGACTGCGTTTGCCCTTGCATAACGAATTTTTTACCGCCGACTTTTGCGGCGATAGACTGATTTATGCGCTTATAGTTTGCCGAAATCGCCCATACCGTCAGCATGCCGACAACCAAAGAACCGAAAACGGTTGCAATCAGTCCTGTCGACTTGCCCGCTATACCCGAAGCGATAAACCATACGGGCGCAAACGACGCGTTACTGAAAAACGAAAACAGCCACGAACCTTCCGATTCGTTATTTCCGAACAAAAACAGCAGATACAGCGCGATAAACAGCGCCGAGCCGACCACGCCGACGAGCGTTTTGTTTTGTATTTTAGAAACGATAAACGAAACAAGCGTACCGATTCCGAGCCCTACCGCCATCGGCACAAGCGGTATAAAAAAGCAATACAGCACGGAGCACAGCGAGTAAACGAGCACAGCGTTTTCGGCAATGCCGCAAATTATGCCCGACGGCACTATAAACGCAACGGCAAACAAAAAATCTACTATGTAAACGTAAGCGATTTTAGACAAGACCACCGCGCTCGGCTTTATCGGCAACGACATAAGCAAGTCGTAATCGGTACAGCCGAACATAATTCGCGACGTGCCGACGGTCAAAAACAAGACCACCATAATATAAAGGCAAATCGATACGGCAAGCGCTTTGTATTTTTCGCCCGAGGGCAGCATTGCCGCAAACGACAGCGTGAGCGCAGCAGATTCGACTATTACAAACAAGCCGATGAACACCGCTCCTATCGCGATGGCGACAATCCGTCCGCCGCCCTTGCCGCTTTTTATTGCTTTGTTGATTCCGAACAGCCGAAGAAGATCGACTTTTAATAAAGATAAAAAGGTTTTCAAGGTTACACCTCTTCGCTCTTAAGGAATACGGATTCGAGCGAGCCGGAGCCGACAACCGTTTCGGTATCGCCGCAAACAACCAACTTGCCGTCCTTTATAATAGCAACTTTATTGCAAAGTTTTTCGGCAACCTCAAGCACATGGGTAGAGAAGAATATCGCTGCGCCCTCCTTGCAAAGTTCGCGCATGATATTTTTCACCTCGAAACTCGCCTTGGGATCAAGCCCGACGAACGGTTCGTCCATAACGAGCAGTTTAGGCGAATGTCAGCACGAGTTTTTGTTTCATTCCGTGCGAATAAGAACCGACCATATCGCCGAGATTTTTCTTTATATCGAACCGCGTGGCATAATCGTCGATTTTCGCCGTACGCGTTGCCGAATCCACGCCGAACACGTCGCCGATAAAATTCAGATACTGAATACCCGTCAGATGATCGTAAATATCGGGGTTATCGGGTATGTAAGCAAGGTCTTTTTTGCAAGCCATAGGTTCGTCTTTAACCGAGTGCCCGTCGATAAAAATATCGCCCGAATCGAACTCGAGAATACCAACGACCGATTTAATCGTTGTGGATTTGCCCGCGCCGTTGTGCCCGATAAAGGCAAAAATATCGCCCGCCTCCACGGTGAGCGATAAATTGTCTACCGCAACCTTGCCCCCTTTGTACTTTTTTGTAAGATTTCTTATTTCAAGCATAATTTCTCCTTTCCCGCTTTAATATAAAACAACGAACGTCTGATATAAAAACAACGAACGTTTGATATAAAAACAACGCACGTTTAATATAAAAACAATGCACGCTCAAACAGTCGTTTTAGAACGCGCGTTATAGTATATTATGTTTTGCGGCAGTTGTCAAGCATAAACGGCAAAATTGCACAAAAAACTTATCGGCAGGTTCGCCTTTTACCGCTTGCCCGCCGATTTATTTGCATTTTGCTTTTATAAAATTTGCAACTTATTCTTTATTGATTTCCTCGCGCATGGTAGCGGCAACGGCAAGAGCGTCGTGCAGCAGGAATTTATCCGTGCCGATCGCGCTGAGTTTTTCGGCGGATGAAAGATTGATAATGCAGTCGGAAAACTCGAGTTTAAGTTTGCCCGCGCACAGCCCCGAGAAGAAAAGTTTCGTGCGTTCGTCGTTTAACGCGCAGTTGCGGACTACAAGATAATCTACCTTAGCCGCAGTCGCCGCCTCGACGATGAACTCGGCTTCTTCGTTGGTGATAAGCAAGCTGTCTATCGAGAGTTTAAACACGTTCTTCTTGCCGATTACAAAACGATATTTCTTCAGCGATTTAATGATATTCTTGCGTTTTTCGTCCTTTAAAGCCGAAATTCTGAAAAATACGTCAATCTCTTTCGCGCCGTTGCTCTTCGCCTCGCGGATCTCGCAAATTTTAGATTTTTCGGTCATTTCGCCCGACGGATAAGCGATTACAGCGCAAAATACCTGTTCGGCTGACTGTTTTTTGAACATTCTCATTCGGCTTGCAAGCGTGCAAACGGACGCTAAACCGAACAGTTTCGCCTGCTCGGCGCGGTCGGCTATTTCCGAGGACGACAAGTTAGGCATCGTGCAGTCCAGATCGATTTTAGACGCAAAAGTCGCAAATTTTCTTAACCTGAATTGTTCTTTCAAATCGTCGCTGCAGTATGCGTCCGCACTCGTTTGTACATGCGGCTGAACGTTTTCCTGTTCAACTTCGGCGGGCTTTTCGCTTGCCGTAACGTTTTCGTTTTCGGTAAACTCTTCCTTAGCGAAAGGCTCTTTTTCGGTCGGTTCGTCCTTAACCGTTTGGTTTTCGGCGGGTTCTTCGGCAGCCTCATTTGCGGGTGTTTCCGTTACTTCTTCGGTAAACTCTTCGCTAGCCTCCGTTTCGGGTTCGACAACTTTTACAGGTTCGTCTACTACCGCTTCGGCGGGCGCGTCGCCGCCAAAATCTTTCGGCATTTCGGTTTCGGGCATTTCGGAAAACTCCGAACCGAAACTTTCAAAAGGATTTTCGCTCGTTTCGGTTGCGGTCGAATTGCTATTTTCGACGGTTGACGAGCCGAAACTTTCGGCTTCGCCGTCCGATAAAAATTCGTTTTCTTTCGTTTCGTCGTTTTTCTCCGAGGACGAAAGTTCTGTATTTGCCGCAGGCTCGGCAGTTGCATTACTCGCGGCGGAATAACTCTCGCCGTTTTCGACTGCTTTCACATTCTCGCGCTCTTCGTCTTGTTTGCGCAAAATATCAAATAAAGATACTCCCATAATTACTCCAATAGAACATTAAAATACTACACGCCTTATCGGCGGTATGTAAAAAAGTATGTATACTTAACTGTTTTTCGACCTAAAACATTTATAATCGGCAAAAATCGCAAAAATCGCTTATGCGACGCATGGTATAATTTCCATATAAAACATGGGGGTATACTATGCCGAATCCGTTTTTAGGTTTAGCGGCGTTAGCCGTATTGTACATATTTTGCCTTATTATTTCGTTTTTGGTAAGCCTTGTTTGCTCCAAGCGCGGCAATGCCGAACCCGAAGACGAGCCCGCCGAACAAACCGACAAGCAGCCCGAAGAAAAGATTTATTATTTCGAGCGGGTGCGAAGTCGCCGCCGCAAAAAGCCAAGCAAAACTATTGCCATTCGCGGTAACCTTCTGGACGACGAAAAAACGCCGACCGCCGAATAAAAAACTTTTTTGCAAAACATTGGTTTTTACCGCCGTTGTATCGCAACTGTTTTATTTACTGTGCGCTTCAGCCGTTTGACGATCGGCTGTTTACCGTGCGTTTCGACCGATTATTGTTCGTCGTCGGTAACGCGTTCAAAATTATCGCCGTCTTCCCACAGTTTTTCAAGGTGATAGAAAAGTCTGTTTTCGTCGTCGAAAATATGTACTATGCAATCGCCGTAATCGAGCACCGTCCAACGACCTTCGGATTCACCCTCTCGGCGCTTTACCTCTACGCCGAGTTTGCTCATACCCTCGTCCACATATTCGGCAAGCGCCTTAACCTGCGTGGACGATCTTCCGCTCGCAATGACGAAATAATCGGCAAGCGAGCTTTTTTTGCTTACGTTGATTTTTACTATATCGTTTGCTTTTTTTGCAAGTAAAATATCGCAAATTTGCTTTGTTAAAGTTTCGGAATTCATAATTTTACCGCCTTTGTAATTTTATTGTTTAACCTTATTATCGTTTAACGCGGCTGCCGCCGCAACGTTTCTAATCGTTTTTAGTTACAATGCCGCCTGTTTTGCGGCAAAAGTTTATTTTTTATCGCCGTTGTAATACTCGTTTGTAAGCACGCTCATATAATACACGCTTTCGTTGCCCGCCTGCAAAAACTTTAAAAGTTCGCTTACGCACAGCCTGAAACCGCTTTCAAAATCATCGTCCACCGCTTTACGAAGCAGGTCTACTCCGGGAAATTTTCGACCGGGCTCTAACAAATCGGCGGTATAAATAATTTTTTCGAGCAAGCCCATATCCGGTCGCCCCGTCGTATGCCATTTTATCGCATTCAACACCTCGGCATCCTCGACGCCGAGCACTTTTTCGGCAACGTACGCGCCCAAAAATTGGTGAATAATCGGCTCGGGAACGTCCTCGTCGCATTTAAAATCGGGGTAATCTTCTTTGCTTAAATATTTTGCATTGTCGTGAAGAAGAGCGGCCAACATTGCTTTTTGCACGTTCGCATCCGTTTTTTCGGCATAACGTTTGGCTGTGATTTCCACGCCCACGGTATGAACAAGCCTTGACGGTTTAGAATGAGTACGCAAAAACTCGTGATATTCATCGGGCAAATACAAATTATTTTTCCCTATATATTCGCCGACGCAAGGCAAAAGCATATCGGCGGTACTAAGCCCGAGCGCGAGATATTCGCGCGCTACGGTGCTTGAACAATACCCCGTAAAAGGTACGATAACGGGCTTATAGCCGTACTTTTTATAAAAAATATCGGTTGCAGCGTTTGTATCTTCCTTATCTCTTGCGACAACGCAAACGGTAGATAAACCCGCTATTATATCGGGATTTTTCCAAGTAACGAAAGTATTAAGACTGTCCGCGCCGATAAGAAAATATAACTTTGCGTTCTCCTCTTCGGCAAAATGTTTTACCGTGAGATACGAATAGTTTACGTTTTCGGAATCGATTTCGAACCTGCTTACGGTAACGAACGGACAGTCCGAAAAAGCAAGGCGCAACATATTGTAACGATCTTCCGCGGACGCGCCGTTTTTTTGCTTGAACGGCGAAAGACGAGCGGGCACGACGTAAACCTCGTCAAGACCGAGCGCGGAATGAAACGCCTTACATATATTTACATGGTCTATGTGCACGGGATCGAACGATCCGCCGTATATTCCGATCTTTTTCATGGCTGTATTATATCATGGTTTTTCGCGATATACAAGTTTATTTTGCAACATTCGGGGCAATAATTCTTTAAAAAGAGGTTAAATCGAGGTTAATAATATGCGAAAAAACATAATACCTATAGTTTGCGACTCCCTTCTTTCGTGTTTTATAACGTTCTTTGCAGTAAGCGTATTGCTGCGGACAATGCTATCAAAGACGGTTGCCGTATTTATTCTTTCGATTGTTGCGGCGGTTTTGGTTTGCCTTACCGTATTTTTAACTCTTTCAAGAAAAAACAAACATAAAATATTAAAATTGAACGACGAAAAAAGATGGGACTTTATACTTTCCGAACTCGAAATAATGCCCGATAATCGACTTATAGACCTGTTTTTGCCGATTTTTAAAGATTGTAAAATTATAAATATCGAAGATAATTTTATAGAAACCGAAAATTCCGTTTATCTGTTCGACTACTCTAAAACCACCGAAAGAAACCGCGCCGTAAACCTTAAAAAAAACTCGGTCGGTAAAAATGCAATATTATTTTGCAATATGCCGACGGACGATTGCCTGACTTTTTGCAAACAAAGAAAAATCACCGTATTCGATAAAAACGCGCTCCCCGAACTCGAAAAAGAATACAACCTTGCCTTTCCGACGCAAACCGAAAACATCGAAAAGCCGAGAATATTTGAAAGAATAAAAAATAAATTGACCGAACTTGCGACCTTTAAACGCGCTGCGACTTCGGCGTTATCGGCGGCGGGAATCATACTTTTTTCAAGATTATCGTTTTTCCCGAAATGGTACATTTTTTGCGGAAGTTTGCTGCTTGCGTTTTCGGCAACCCTTCTTGTAATAAGAATTGCAGAAAAAAAACAGCCGTCCTCAATCAAAGACACGCTGTTTAATTAGTCTTATTTTATGCCGATAATCGACTTATAGGCTTACTTTTTAAATTAAAACACTATGTGATCGATATCTTTTCTTGAACTTTTGCGGTATAAAATAATCTTTTTGCCGATAACGGCAACCACTTCCGCTTTCAAAGCGTCGGCGAGGTTTTCGGCGATTTCTCTCGCGTCGTCGGCAACGTTATTGAGCACGCTGATCTTTATAAGTTCGCGGGCTTCGAGCGCTTGCGAAAGCGACTGAACGAGCGCGTCGGATATACCGCCCTTGCCCACCTGCGTTACAGGCTTGATATTTTGCGCCATAGCGCGCAAATTGCTTCTTTCTTTTGACGTAAACATATATATTTCTCCGTATTATTTTTATATAAGTGGGCATACGCAACTCGGCGTACGCCTTTTTATTCAACGAAATCGAACTCTATTTCGCCAATCACCACAACGCTGCCATGAACCGCGCCGCTCCGCCTGAGCGCGGAAATAACGCCTTTATCGCGCAGCATTTTCTGAAAATACGCCATAGAATCGACGTCGTTAAGCACGACGTTACGCTCTAACAAATCGACAAGCGGACCTATGACTACGAATGCGCCGTCGTCGTCGCGTTCGATCTCGAAAGAATCTTCGCGCGTGTTTTCGTAAGCAAACGGCTCGAATTCAAGCGGTTTTTGCGGAGGCAGAAGCGCGAGTTCTTCGCAAATTTTGTCAAGCAGCTCCTCCACACCCGTGGAGTCGATCGCCGAGGTGAGGAAAATATCGTATTTTTTGCCGAATTTACGCTTGAAACGCTTGATATTTTCTTCCGCGCCGTAAATGTCGGTCTTATTAAGCACTACAATTTGTTTAAGTTCGGCAAGTTTTTCGCTGTAACCTTTAAGCTCGTTGTTAATCTTAACGAAATCGTCAAGCGGATCGCGCCCTTCCACGCCCGAAATATCGACGAGGTGAACGAGCATGCGCGTGCGCTCGATATGCCTTAAAAACTCATGACCTAAGCCCGCACCTTCGGCTGCGCCCTCGATAAGCCCCGGGATATCGGCAACGATAAAATCGCTTTCGTGATGACGGACAACACCCAAATTAGGCGTGAGCGTGGTAAAATGGTAGTTGGCGATTTTCGGCTTTGCACCCGAAATTTTAGAAAGCAAAGTTGACTTGCCCACGTTCGGAAAACCTACCAGCCCGACGTCCGCAATGACTTTCAGTTCAAGGATTACGCGACGAATTTCGGTTTTTTCACCCTTTTGCGAAAAATGCGGAGCGTGCCGCGTGCTTGTGCAAAAACGCTTATTGCCCTTGCCGCCGCTGCCGCCTTTAAGCACGATTTCGCGCTGACCGTCGTAAAACATATCGCAAATAACCGAACCGCTCTCTTTATCGCGAATAACCGTACCCAGCGGAACGGGGATCACAATATCCTCTCCGCAACGCCCCGTGCAGTTTTTCGTATCGCCCTTTTGCCCGTTTTCGGCAAAGAATTTATGACGGAACTGAAAGTCAAGAAGGCTTGACTTGTGCCTGTCCCCCACAAAAACGACGTTGCCGCCCTTGCCGCCGTCGCCGCCGTCGGGACCGCCGTCGGGCACGCCTTTATAACGAATGAACGACGTGCAACCGTCGCCGCCGTCCCCGGCTTTTATGATTATACTCTCTTTATCGACAAACATATCTCTATCCTTTTATAATTTTTCGTATTTCGTTTTACTCTTTATTCAGCCGAAAATAGCCGATAATCGACCTATAGCCGCACTTTTTATCAAATAATTATTTTTGTTTGAGTACGGTTTTCTTGTAGTACTCGCAGTAGTCGGATATTCCGCACTCGTTGCCAAAGCGGCTTACGCGAACCGCACACCTCGCGCCCGTAAAATATCAGATAATGATGAAAATCGCCGCGAAGTTCTTCGGGAATTACTTTATTAAGCCCCATCTCTACCGCAAGCGGAGTTTTGCCGACAGCAAGCCCCAACCGATTGGAAACCCTGAAAACATGCGTATCCACGGCGATTGCGGGTTTTTTAAAAGCGACCGCGCTGACGACGTTGGCGGTTTTCCGTCCGACGCCGGCAAGCGACAATAAATCGTCGTAATTTTCGGGCACTTCGCCGCCGAATTTATCGCAAATATCACGCGTGGCGGAAAGAATATGCTCGGCTTTGCTCCTGAAAAAGCCGCAGGAATAAATCTTTTTTTCAAGTTCGGTTTGGCTTAGCGTAAGCATTTTTTGCGGAGTGCCGTATTCTTTGAACAGTTCGTTCGTGACGATATTGACGCGTGCGTCCGTACACTGAGCCGAAAGAATTACCGCAACAAGTAACTGATACACGCTGCCGTACTTAAGCGCGGGGCGCGGCGACGGATAACGTTTTGCAAAATATTCGGTTATTTTGCCGAGTTCTTCTTTAGTCATACCGCCCTCCGTGCGTTTCTTTATTTAATTATTTTAGCATGTTTTTTGCGCTTTTACAATCTTTTTTAGGTCAAAACGC
>ERZ857629.1731-NODE-1731-length-22653-cov-5.950173_pt1 | contig 22653 bp, 18 predicted proteins | sample MGYA00519700_ERZ857629 | MGnify/ENA primary metagenome ERZ857629 (study PRJEB31778, sample SAMEA3449351) | human gut metagenome | biome: human gut; feature: human-associated habitat; material: faeces | place: United Kingdom | collected 2010/2012 ...
GGATTGCTCCACTGGTGTTTGAGACCAGCGCGTCTACCGATTCCGCCATCTGGGCTTTTGCGGTTGCAAAGGTACTAATAATTTTTGAACTGACAAACTTTTTTGGAGAAAAGTTTCAGAAAAGATGATTTTTCTTATACGAAAGCTTAAATAATTGTTTTATTTTGCCTTCTCTGTCTTAAATTCTGGAAAAAAGCTTGGTAGGTTCATAGATATTGTTTAATTTTACACATGATTTAAAACAATATTATTATATTGCCTGCAAAATGACAAACAACGACCATAACAATTATTGCATCATACTTGCCGGAGGAAAGGGAAGAAGACTGTGGCCCAGCAGCCGCAATGCTTATCCCAAACAATTTCTTGATTTCTTCGGGGTAGGACGTACACAGTTACAGCAAACTTATGACAGGATGGCACGGATTCTGCCAGCCGATCATATCTATATTAATACCAACGAGGAGTATGTGGAATTTGTAAGGCAGCAGCTGCCTGATGTTTCCTCCGATCACATCTTGTCGGAACCCATTCATCGCAATACGGCTCCCAGTGTGGCATGGGCTGCTCATCGCATAGCCATGCAGAATCCTGAGGCTTGCATCGTGGCTACGCCCTCCGATCAAGCTGTATTCAACGAGGAGGCTTTCTGTAAGGATATGCAAGAGGGATTGCACTTTGTCGCCGACAACAGCTGCTTTCTCACGATGGGTGTGAAGCCTACCCGCCCTGAACCAGGCTATGGCTATATCCAGTTGGGCGACTCTGTGGGTGATGGATTATATAAGGTGCAGTCGTTTACGGAGAAACCCGAGCGCGATTTTGCCAAGATCTTTGTAAATAGTGGAGAGTTCTATTGGAATACGAGTCTCTTCCTTTTCAAGGTAAAGCATCTCTACGAGGAGTTTGCTCACCTCTTGCCATCTGTAATGCGCGGTTATGATGAGCAACATCCCGTCTTCGATGTGGAGACCGAGAACGCCTATATGAAGGAGAACTTCCCTTCTTATCCCAACATCTCTCTCGACTATGCTATATTGGAGAAGTCGAGTGATGTCTATGTGATGAAGTGCGACTTTGGCTGGGCCGACTTAGGCACGTGGCACAGCATCTATGAAGCGATGCAGAAAGGAGAGGACGATAATGTGGTAATTGACAGCGATGTCATGCTGGAGGATTGTCATAACAATATAGTCAAACTGCCGAAGGGTAAATTAGCTGTATTGAATGGCCTTGATGGCTTTATTGTGGCAGAAAAAGACAATGTGCTGTTGGTTTGTCGCAAAGAAGACTCCTCTGCGTTGGTGCGCAAGTATGTCAACGAGGTACAGATTAAGAAAGGAGATGAGTTTATATAACTCTCATCCATTCGATAACATACTAACAGAAAGGGAAGTGAAGACGCATCTTCACTTCCCTTTTCCTTTGAGTAGCCTCTCTTCCTAAGTTATCGAAGAGAAGAATTATAGTTTTTTGAACGCTTCGTATATCTTATTTGCGATATCCTTAAATTCTTCTTCATTCAGTTTGAGGTGCTCCTTACGGAAGTTGACATCAGCCTCGCTGTTCATAGGAATCAGATGAATGTGAGCATGAGGAACTTCCAATCCGAGTACCACCTGTGCTACCTTCTTACAGGGGAACACAGCCTTGATGGCCTTTGCCACCTTCTTGGCAAAGACTTCAAAATCAGCCAAATCCTGGTCTTCCATATCGAAGATATAGTCTACTTCCTTTCTTGGAATCACTAAGGTGTGGCCTTTACCGATAGGACTAATGTCGAGGAAAGCGTAGAACTTATCGCTTTCAGCACACTTGTAGCTGGGAATTTCACCAGCAGCAATCTTTGAGAAAATACTTGCCATAGTCTGTTTCTATTTTTAGTTCATCAATCTGTTGTTAACAATTTCTCATTCTTGGTAAAATATCGTTGTGGCTTACATATCATAAAAAAGGAACTGCCATAGGGGTTTGTATGCCCTTATGATAGCTCCTTATAATTTTACTCGAATGAAATCTTGTCGATACGGAGGTTGATGGTGCCGCGTGGAATCTTGATTTCCACGACATCACCCACTTTCTTGTTGAGCAAGCCCTGTGCGATAGGGGTCTTGATAGAAATCTTGCCCTCCTTCAGGTTTGCCTCGCTCTCGCTCACGATGGTATAAGTCATCTTTGCCTTGTTGCCCATATTGGTCATCTCCACCTTCGACATGATCTGCACACAGTCGGTGCTGAGTTGCTTGGTGTCGATAATCTTGGCCTCGGCAATGGTGAGCTTGATGCGATTGATCTTATCTTCGAGATGAGCCTGTGCCTCTTTAGCTGCATCGTACTCAGAGTTCTCACTCAGGTCACCCTTGTCTCTTGCTTCAGCAATTGCGGCTGATGCCTTAGGGCGCTCCACAGCAACGAGCTGTTTCATTTCAGCCACGAGTTTGTCGTAGCCTTCTTGTGACATGTAAGCCATAATTTTCTTGTTGTTTAATATAATTAATAATGTGTTCTTAGAGAAGGGGTAAAAAATAAAGAATCCCGGTGCCTGTATAGCATCGGAATCCCCAATCTTATATTCTCTATTTCGTTTTAGTCGTACCTATATCTGTTTGCAAAGATAGGACTTTATTTCTGAATCGCCAAACATTTTCGATGAAATTTGATAAAAGTGCGGACTTTTGTCTCTTTTACGCATTAGCCTAAGCATCAAACAGGTATAAAACTTGTGAAAAAGTGAGAAGTCCCTTATATTTATACTCCTAAGATGTGGTTTATTCATTAAAAAGTTGTATATTTGTAACCCCGATTTTAAAAAAATGGGATGAGAATGTATAACTAATAACTCGAACAACATGACAAAAGAACAACTGATGCATAGAGCTATCCTTCTGTCAGAGAACAGCGTGCGCCATGGTGGTGGTCCTTTCGGAGCCGTCATTGCCAAGGATGGTGTTATCGTGGCTGAGGCCTCCAATAGTGTTACCATAGACCAAGACCCTACGGCTCATGCCGAAGTGAATGCCATCCGTATGGCTACCCGTGCCTTGCACACTTTCGATTTGAAGGGTTGTGAGATTTATACCTCTTGCGAGCCTTGTCCCATGTGTCTTGGCGCTATCTACTGGGCGCATCTCGACCGTATCTATTATGCCAACGATCGTCAGGATGCTGCGAAGATTGGTTTCGATGATGAGTTTATCTACGAGGAGATTGACCGCAAGATAGCAGATCGTCGCAAGCCGATGATTGCCTTGATGCGCGATGAGGCTTTGGGTGCCTTCCGTATGTGGGAAGAGAGTACCGAGAAGACAGAGTATTAAGAGCGCTATCTTCCTTTTATAAACACTTTTATCTTTACGAGGTGCGAAGTATGAAAAATAAACAAAACGTCCCGATGCAGGATTTCCTTGCGTCGGGACGTTTTTGTTACGATGGATATCTTGTTAAAAACCTACAAACTCAAGTTTTTGTTGTTCGCCTTTTCCTCTCTTACTTGATCTGCGTAATCACGAAAGGATGTTTCACTGCCGCATGAGCAGCTTTCTGTGCGATGTTCTTCTGTTGCAGTGTTGTTCCTTCAGGTGCATAACGGTTTCCGATGACCGATTTCTTGAAGATAGCCTCAAACCATGTGCAGGCAGCGGTGTATCTACCATAGACCAGTTGCAAGTGATAGCCGTCACGGTTTAGGTTGTCACCCAGTGCCGAAGTACGGGCATTCTGTATGGCTGTACCTGCTGGCACCAAGATGTCGATAGGCGCATCTTTGAGAGCCTGTTTGGTTGCTCCCAAGATAGAAGAGAACATGGTAGCTTGGCTGTTGCCATATTTGCGGAATCCATCATGGTCAGATGTCTGAGCGTATGCCCATGTCTGATGGAAGATAATCTTCGCCTTGGGTGCCTTTTGTTTCACATAGGCAATGAGTTCGTTGAGATAGGGCTGGTAAGTGTAGTAAACTCCCGAGAAATGACTTGCCTGTTGCACGCTCACATAGTCCCAGTCTTCCTCGCTCAGTGCTTCGCTCACCTGCTTATGGGGCGTTTCCACCATCTTGCCGTCTACACCCGTCTTTCTGTATCTATATGCTTTCAGGTCGCCCTTTACACATTGCATGTGTCTTTCGAGCGAGCATCCAGGGATATAGAGGTTGGCAACAATCGTCTTGATGCCTGCTGCATCAGCCAACTCGTGCAGGTTCTGCTCAATAGCGTCTTCAGAGAAGCTGTTGCCTATGGCAAGAATCTTTACTGTGTTCTCGGCATGGACTTGCGGAAAAGCCCATGCCAAGATGAATGTCATTATAATCCAAAGATTTTTCATATTAAGTAGTGTCTATCTTTATTTTAGTGTGAAAGTGAGGGTCTGCACATCCTTACTGTTTGGACCTACCATAACCTCAAATTCACCAGGTTCGTTTTTGTATTCCAACTCCTGGTTGTAGAACTTCAGGTCTTCAGGAGTGATGGTGAAAGTAACGGTCTTGGTCTCACCCTTCTTGATAGAGATACGCTCGAAGCCTTTTAGTTCCTTGACAGGACGAGAAACACTGGCTGCCAAGTCGCGAATATACATCTGTGCGATTTCATCTGCATCGTAGTTACCCGTATTGGTGATGTCAACACTGACAGTTATCGTCTCGTTGTTGGTCATTGTGTTGCTTGAGAGCTTTGGAGTACCATATTTAAATGTGGTGTAGCTCAGACCATAACCGAATGGATACAGTGGATCGTTGTCTATATCGAGGTAGTTGCTTTTAAACTTAGAGAACCATGTTCCCTCCTTCAGAGGTCTACCTGTGTTGAGGTGGTTGTAGTACAGTGGAATCTGTCCTACGCTCTTAGGCATAGTAGCAGTAAGTTTACCGCTTGGCACCTTGTCGCCAAAGAGTACGTCGCAGATAGCATCACCCGATTCGCAGCCACCAAACCATACGTTGAGGATAGCAGGGAAGTTTTCGTTCTCCCAGGTCATCACGGTAGCACGACCAGAGAAGTTGACCAGAACGATAGGTTTGCCCGTCTTCTTCAGAGCGATGAGGAGGTCTTTCTGTGCATCAGGCATCTCAAGGTTGGTGCGGCTACTACATTCTCCACTCATCTCTGATGATTCACCCACAGCAGCTACGATGATGTCGGCTTGCTGAGCCACGTCGAGTGCCTCTTTCAGCATCTCCTCATTGCTACGGCTGTCGCGCATCTCTCTGCCAAACATGGTGGCGTCAGCTTCGCGCTTGGCATCGTACATCAGGTTAGACCCCTTGGCATAGAGAACTTCAGCTTTGCCTTCCAGAGCTTTCTTCATAGAACCGAGGATGGTCTTGTTGTCATCGAGGCGGGCTACTACGCTCCATGTACCCGACATGTTCTTAGAGTTGTCTGCCAACGGACCGATAAGGGCTATCTTACCCTTGCGCTGCAAAGGCAACAGGTTGCCTTCGTTCTTCAGTAGTACGAAAGTCTTGGCTGCTATCTCGCGTGCGATGGCTCTATGCTCAGGTGTATAGATCTCCTTCTTGGCACGTTTCACGTTGCAGTATTTATATGGGTCGTCGAAGAGACCGAGCTTGTATTTAGCTTCGAGAATACGGCGGCATGCGGTGTTGACAGTTTCCATAGACACCTTTCCTTCGTTGATAGATTTCTCTATAGTACCTAAGAATCCATCAGCCACCATGTCCATATCGGTACCTGCATTGAGAGCCATGGCAGAAACCTGCTGTAGGTCGCCTAAGCCGTGCGCCATCATCTCTTCGATGGCAGTATAGTCGGTTACTACCATACCCTTGAAGCCCCACATCTTGCGCAGCACATCGGTAAGCAACCACTTGTTGCCTGTTGCAGGAATGCCGTCTACCACATTGAATGAGGTCATCACGCTCAAGGCGCCAGCATCGATGGCAGCCTTATAAGGTGGCATGTAATAATTGAACATACGCCAGTGGCTCATGTCTACGGTGTTGTAGTCGCGTCCTGCTTCGGCACCACCATAGAGGGCAAAGTGCTTCACACATGCCATCACGGTGTTGGGCGCAGCCAGGTTTTGTCCTTGATAACCCTCCACCATGGCCTTGGCGATGCAAGAACCGAGGTATGGGTCTTCACCACTTCCTTCTGCCATACGTCCCCATCGTGGGTCGCGGCAGATGTCGAGCATCGGACTGAAAGTCCAGTTGATACCATCAGCCGAACATTCCTGTGCAGCTATCTGTGCAGTACGCTTGATGGCTTCCATATCCCATGAGCATGAGAGTGAGAAGGGTATAGGGAACACGGTCTCGTAACCATGTATCACGTCCATACCGAAGAGCAGTGGGATGTGCAGACGGCTTTGTTCGACCGCAACTTTCTGTACATCCTTAATCTTCTCAACACCTTTTAGGTTGAAGAGTCCACCCACTTCACCACGTTTTATTTTGCTTGCTACGTCGCTGCTCTTCGCCTGTCCGGTAACGATTTCTCCCGTGACAGGAAGGTTCAGCTGACCGAGTTTCTCTCTCAGCGTCATTTTGTTCATCAGATTATCGATGAAGGAGTTCATCTTAGCTTCATCGCTTTGAGCCTTTGCCAGAGAGGGGCAGAGGCTTGCTGCCAGCAAGGTAAATGCTGCAAGAATGTTTTTTGTATTCATAGGTCTATGTCTTGTTTAATGGTTCTTGAATCCGAGTTTCTCGAGTCCCTGTTGTATCTCAGGGCAGCTCATGAAGAGTCGCCAGAGCAGTCCTGAGCGATGGTTCTCTATCATTGGGGTAATGGTCAGCTGGTCGATAGCCAAATAGCGAGGTACCGTCCAGTTGGCTGTTTCAGAGAAGGCATCGTAGAAACCATATTTTCCCCATATCCAGTTGCCTTTGCTCCAGAAGTATTTCAGGGCAGCCATCGATTCAGTAGGCGTATAGGGGAACGATGACAAGGCTGCTGTCGGCGTGATGACACCTAAGTCGTTGTTGGGCGAATGAGCAGAATATCCGTTTACCGAATAGCTTGCTGTCAGTCCCCAGCAGTTTTTGCCATAGCCTTTATATCCCTTCGGATTGCGCGCACAGTATTCATAGTCGCTGAGGGCATGGTTCTTCACCACGTTCCAATATTTAGCATATTGGTCGCTGAGGTTCTTGGGGTTGAGGCAGATATAAGAATACTGAGCCCAGAACAGCGGACCACCCGTCTGCTCGGCTCCATTGTGTTTCAGTTCGAGAGGATAGCCGTAGGGCTTAGCGTTGCTCTTGATGCCTCCGCTTCTTGCCCATCCCTTGTGATAACATTCTGCAGGGATAGAATGAGTCGGTGAGGAGGCTCCTAAGATGTAGGTGATGAGGCACTCGTTGTAACCTTCGAGTGCGAAATTCATGTCCCAGCCATAGTTGGGCGACCAGTGCCAGTAGAGTACGTCTTGTCCGCCACGGCGATACCAGTCGAATTCCATTTCCTTCCATAGCTTGTCGATATTGCTTGCCAAGAGTTTCTCCTGTTCGTTGCCGTTCTCGAAGTATTGTCTAACACACAGCAGACTCGCCATGAGGAACGAACTTTCCACGAGGTCACCACCATCGTCTTTTTGTCCGAAGGGGACGGTTCTGCCAGTGTTGCCATCTATCCAGTGCGACCATACGCCATGATGCCGGTCGGCCTTACCTAAGAAGTCTACTATCTTGGTGAGGCGCTGCACTCCCTCTGTACGGCTGATGTAACCTCTGTCTATACCTGCCAGCAGACCGGCAATACCAAATCCGCTACCGCCTGTTGTAACCACGTGTTTATCGTTCTGTGGATAGATGCCATCGAGGTGGATGCGCTCGGGTGCCAGTCCAGAGTTTGCGTTGGCTCCCTCCCACATATAATTAAGGTGGCTCTTCTCAATGTAGTCGAGCATTTCCTCATCGTTGGCGAATGAGGAGGGTCTCTCTAAGGGCTGGTCATGCTCGTCGGTAACTATGCCTGTAAGCTCATATTCGTTAACCACAGGGATGTAATAGTCGCTCACCTGTCCTTTAACAACCTTGACTGAGTCCTGGCTGGCGAAACATGAAGCGGCTATTACCAGCATCCATGTGGCGAATGATAGCTTGGTAAAATTCATTTTGTATATTCTAAGTTTACGAATACTGCATTGTGGTCGGACAGATAAACCTTGTCGGGTTTATCACCGATAACTCTGTAGCGAGTAGCTTTCAGCTGGTTGCTGATAAAGATATGGTCGATAATGCTTCGCTCGTTGAGTGGCAGTCTGCCGTAGTCGTGCCATGTCCAGTCTGGACCATAAACGATGGCAGCCTTGTTGCGGGCATTTTCCATCTTGTTGGCTCTCAGTATGGCCGAAGGTTCTTCCTCATCGGTACAGTTAAAGTCGCCGGTGATGATGGCAGGCATGTTCTTAGCTACTTTCTTCATCTTGGAAAGGATGAGCTTGATGCCTTCCTTGCGTGCTATCTTACCGTCGTTGTCGAGGTGGGTGTTGAAGTATACCACCTGCTTGCCGGTTTTTTTGTCTTTCAGTATCGCCCAGGTACAAACACGGTTGTAAGAAGCGTCCCAGCCCTTCTTTCCGAACCGTTCTGGTGTCTCGCTCAAGGCAAAGTCGCCATGCTTTACCATACTGAATCTGTGCTTGTTATAGAAGATTGGGCTGTGTTCGCCCTGATGTTTTCCGTCATCTCGTCCTACACCGATGCCCTCATATATGCCATTGAGAGCAGCCTTGAGGTCTGCCATCTGGTTGGGGCAAACTTCCTGCATGCCCAAGAGGTCGGGCTGATAATAGGTGAGCATCTTTGCCACCTCGCCTTTACGGTTGTCCCAACGGTTTTCATTGTCTACCGAGGCGTCCAAACGTATGTTGAACGACATGACGCTGATTTGTGCTTTGGCTTGCGATGTAAAGCCTGCAACAAAGAGAGAAAGTAAGAAGAGAGTTTTTCTGAAGATATGCATAATAGTGTAAAGAGTTATATGAAAAAATAGCAGAGAATAGTGATGAATAAGTTGTTAGAAGATTCATGAACCAGCCTTCTGTAACGAAGGACTGGCTCATGAAATCGAAATAGAGCTTATGAATTATTCAATATGAATGACGTTTTCTCGTTATTCGTCGATAGGATCCTTCAGAAGGTCAGGAGTTGCTGTTACCTGATTGAAAGGTAGTGGGATAAGAGCCTTCTCCTTAGACCAACCTACAAGTTCTGTGGCAGCCTTGCCCGTGCGTACGAGGTCGTTGTAACGCTCACCCCATTCGCAGCAGAGCTCCATGCGGCGCTCGTCAATAATCTGGTCGAAGGTAACATTAGTAAGCTCAGGCATGTGAGCACGACGGCGAACTTCATTGAAAGGAGCATCACCGTTTTTGCCAAGCTTAACCTTTGCCTCAGCGTTCATGAGCAGCACATCAGCATAGCGCAACACACGGATGTTGTTGTTTGTGCCATACTTTGTACGTCCAGGAGTGAGCTGAGTGGTTGGTGTATAAGCCTTGCCGTTCCAGCAATCGGTCTTTGTAGGGTTGTCCTGAGGCTTGATGTAGTCACCATCGGGGGTGGTTGAGTCAGCCAATAAGAACGATGTGGTTGCACGAATGGTCTCGCCACGGCCATAAGCCCAGTCACGGAACGATTTCAAGATACCGCAGTCGCCCCATCCTGAGATGTTGCTGCCTGAGTTGTTGGGACCTTGACAACCAAACCATTGGTCGGGGTCTATCAACTCGCCTGAGCCGTTGCCGAAGTCTGTACACTGGCTTTCGAAAATAGATTCGTCGCAGAGCTTTCCTGGAATTTTCCACAACTGATAGTAGTCTGGATAAAGTTCGAAGTTACCATGCTGAATGATATCGTCGGTTAGTTCTTCTACCTTCTGGTAGTTGCCTTGGTTGAGATAAATTTTAGCAGCTAATGTGGCAGCTGTGAATGCTGTTACAGCACCCTTGTGCTCGTTTTGGTTAGGACGGATGCGAGGCATGTTGTCCATGCCATATTGTAAATCTTCCAAAGCATACTTATAAACAGCCTCTGTGGTAGAACGTCTCAAGTCTGTTTGGTTGTTATCACGCAGAATGGTACAAGTACCGAATGCCTGAATGAGGCGGAAGTAAGCGTAAGCACGCATAAATTTTACCTCGCCAATGTAGGCACGGTTGGCCTTTTGCTGAGCTTCTGTAGTGCAGTGCTGAGCATAGCCGTCAAGAGCCTCAATAGCTGAGTTCGCATTCTTGATGATGTTATAATACTGCATCCATATTTCATTGAAGCCCCAAAAAGAGTCGTTATACTTATACTCTGATAATTTGTAATAGTCGCTACCATTCCACTGACCGCTGAATACATCTTGATCACGAATGGTTGTAATCTCCCATATTACCCAGTGTAAAGCACTCTTACGAAAGCGAGCATACATACCTGATGCGGGCTGATACATGTTGTCTAAATTGGCATAGTCGACCTGTGTGTCAGGAACCTTGCCTTCAGGCGTCTTGTCAAGATAGTCGCTGCATGAAGATACTGCACCCATCATGAGGGCAGCTGCCGCTAATATGATTGTATTTTTGATAATTTTCATAATGTAGCAAATTTAAATTGAGGTTTAGCTTTAGAAATTGATTTTCACGTTGAACGTGTAGGTAGAAGTCAGAGGATATACTTCGGTATCCCATCCTTCAGGATCGGTCAATTCTGGAGAGAAGGTGTTTGCCTTGAATGTAGTGAACGGACGATCTGCTGTCATGCTAAGGCGGATAGATGGCAACGTATATGTTCCGAATTTCAAGTTCTTGAAGGTATAACCCAATGTGATGTTCTGGATACGGAAGTAGTCAGCACTCTCAACAAAGTATGAACTGTATTTCTGGTCGCTCACGTTCCATGTGCGAAGTAACGCAGCTGCAGATGGAGCCGAGTTGGTAGAGCCTGGACCTGTCCAACGTTTGTCATACTGATCTTTATCAAAGTTGTAGTTCTGTGAAGCATAACGCAAAGCACGCTTGCGGTTGAACATTTGTGCACCAGTTTGTCCGTAAGTTGTCAATTCGAAGTCAAAGTTCTTCCACTCTAATCCAAGGTTGATGCCATAAGTGAAGTTTGGAATATATGAACCCAATGTAGTGCGGTCGTTACCATCGAGTACGCCGTCATGGTTCAGGTCTGCATACTTTAAGTCACCAGGTTGGCAACCATTGGCTTTGCCTATAGGGTCAGCATCAACCTCTTCCTGTGTTTGGTAAACGCCAATCATCTTGAATCCGTAGAATGAGTTCATCTCCTTGCCTACGATGTTCACGGTCTTCCCGCCTCTGATGATGCTATGACCACTAAGTTCCTTCACGCGGTTGCGAAGAGTTGACATATTGACACCAACACGATATTTGAGGTCCTTGCCGATTCTGTCGTTCCAGTTGAGAGTGATATCAAAACCTTGGTTTAGAATCTTACCATAGTTGCCAGCCAATGTCTGTGTGCTGAAAGGCAACAATGGAGAAATAACAGCATTGTTAGTCATGCGATGGAAGTAGTCGATATCCACATTCAAGCGATTGTCGAGAGCGATGAGGTTGAAACCTGCGTTCCACTCCTCTACAACTTCCCACTTCAGCCAACTGAAGTAGTTTGAGTTCTCATAACCAGGAATAGTGGTGTTACCAAATACACCTGAGAACTTGTTACCTGTGCTTATAGAGTTGAAGCCATCAGATGCAGCGATGTGGTCGTTACCGAGCTTACCCCAACTTGCACGTAGTTTCAACATGTCGAGCCACTTCTGGTCTTTCAGGAAGTTTTCCTGTGAGATAACCCAGGCTCCACCGATTGATGGGAAGTAACCCCACTTCTCCTGATATTTTGAAGAACCGTCAGCACGCATAGTGAAGACGAGCATATACTTGTCATCGTAGTTATAGTTGAGACGTGTAAAGTAAGACAGACCGCGGTAGCAATAACCATCGTCGCCTACTGTTGCTCCTGCAGCGTCACCATTCTTGATGTACCAATATTCATCCTCGCCATCGGGTACGTTGCTGGCAGAACCATTGAGGTTACGCCACTGTTCCTCACGCATGGACATACCAACCATAGCACCCACCTTGTGCTTGCCAAACTGATCGTTGTAAGTCAATGTGTTATCCCAGATGCGGTTGTAATATTTGTTCTCACTCTTTTTTAGCTTGGTAGTTGTCGATTGTTGCCAACTGCTCACATAGTACGCAGGTGTAAACTCGCGACCTTGTGTTGAGAGGAAACTGTAAGAGTAGTTACTGCGCAGATTCAACTTGTTAGGAATAAAGTCTACTTGTGCGTAGAAATTTGTCAATGCCTGATAGCTCTCGTTCTTAGAGTCGTAATACTCAGCAAAAGCAATTGGGTTGTAGAAGTTGGAAGAGTAGCCTAATACGTCGGGTGAACCATACTTATTAGGGAAGGCCTTGTCATTGTTTTTATCATACAGAGCTACGATAGGAGGACAGTTGAATGCCTTCTGCCAAGCTGCATTGTTTGGCACCTGTTGCTCTGACTGACTGAATACACCATTGAAGCCCACCTTCAACCAGTTGGTTGCGTTATAGTCTACAGCAGCACGGAAGTTGAGGCGTTTATAGTTGTTGTCAACATCCATGATGCCATCTTGGTAGAGATAGCTACCACCCAAAGAATAAGTGGTCTTATCTGAACCGCCAGCAATGCTTATGCTATGGTTAGTAATGAGGGCTGTACGCAGCATCTGATCATACCAATCATTGTCTGTGTTGTAAGTCCAGTTGTGGAAATCGGGGTCTGCATAGCTACCGCCATAATTGTCGATACTTTTCTTGAAATGAGAAACATAAGCATCGTAGTTGCCTTCAAGCATCATGGTAGCATACTCCTTAGCGTTACACAGTTCCAATACGTTGGAGGCTTTCTGGAAACCAACGTATCCATCGTAGGTAATCTGTGCCTTCTGGTTCTTCGTGCCCTTTTTGGTAGTGATGAGTACCACACCATTGGCTGCACGCACACCATAGATGGCTGCAGCAGACGCATCCTTAAGAATTGTGAAGTCTTGAATGTCGTCGTTGTTGAGGAAGGTGATGTCATCGTAGAACATTCCGTCAACTACATAAAGAGGTGAAGAGTTCTTGAAAGAACCAGCACCACGAATGCGAACGGTAGGTGCGCTACCAGGTGCTCCTGAACTAACCACGTTCACACCAGCCACCTTACCCTGCAGAGCAGTCATAGGCGATGCTGAAGGAACAGACTGGATGTCGGCTGCCTTAACCACGGTGATAGGTGAGGTGAGGTCCTTGGCCTTTGCAGAGCCGTAACCGATAACTACGACATCGTTAAGGTTTTGGAAATCGTCTTTCAATGTAACATTGAGGTTGCCTGATGCCTTGAGGGTAACAGGCTGCATACCCACATAAGAAATGTTGATAGATGCGTTAGGATTAACTTCCTGGATGGTGAAGTTACCGTCTATGTCCGTAACGGTAGCTTGCTTTGTACCGAGTACTTTGACAGTGGCGCCAATGACTGGTTCGCCAGAACTATCCAAGACAGTACCTTTGACAGCCTGAGCTTGGGCAAATGCCAACTGGGCTACAAAAGCGCAAATGAATAATAATAGGTTCTTTTTCATGCTTTTTTGGTTTTAAGATAATTGTTGATTCAAAACTGCGATGCAAAGTAAATACTTTTTAAGGGTTTTGGCAAATTTGTTACCACGATATAACTACGATGTGTATTCTTGCCGGTACGATTTTACTACGATACCAGTTTCTAAACATTTGGTATAGAGAAAGATAGAAAAGAAGAAAAAATAATCAATTTTTCTTTGTTAGATTGTGTAAAATTATTAATTTTGCAAATACATAACCACTAACCCGTCTAAATCATAGAATGAAAAAGCAGTTTTTATGGCTCTTGATATTTGTCTTTTGTCTAAGTCCGCTCATGACTAAGGCACAGATTTTCATGCCTATAATCTCATACTATAACTCGTTCACTTATCATTATGGCATGCAGAACTGGTGCTGCACACAGGATGATAGAGGCATTATGTATTTTGCCAACAATAATGGTGTACTGAGTTTTGATGGCTATTCGTGGCGCACCATAGCCTTGCCCAGCAAGGGATTGGTGCGATCAATTCTTGCTGATGGCGACCGAATCTATGTGGGTTCTTATACCGACTTTGGCTATTTCGTGCGTGATAATTGGGGCAAGATGGAGTATCATTCTCTATGGCCCAAGGGTTATCAGTCGCATAACGACGAGATATGGAATATCGTGAAAGGTTCTGATGGACATATCTATTTCCAGTCGTTCTGCTCCTACTTCGTTTACGACGGCAAGAAAGTTACACCTTATTATTATAAAGAGCATTTGCCCCTCTGGTTTTTCAAGACTGGTGGTCAACTTTATGCCCAGTTGATTTCGAAAGGATTGTGTCGTGTCAGCAAGGTGTCTTACCCCCCCCATGCTACATCGTAGAGACTTAGGCAACGACAATGTGATGGGTTTGCACCAGTTGGGCAAAAACTTATTTCTATTGGCTACCAACCAGAATGGACTCTTCTTGTACGATGGTCTACAAGTGCAGCCTGTACGTACTGATGTCGATGCGCTACTTCGACAAGCTCTGATCAATCGTACCGTCATGCTCAATAAGCATACCTTGGTGGTGGGAACCATCAAGAGTGGAATCTTTGCCATCGACCTCAATACCAATAAGGTGTTGTGGCACTACAGCAAGGCTAACGGACTGGGAAACAATACCGTGCTCAATCTCCTGGTGGACAGAACGGGCAACTTATGGGCAGCCTTGGACAATGGTATCGCCCTCATCCATACAGGTTTGCCCCTCTCGGTTATGAAACTTGAGGGCATTGGTATGGTTTACGATGTGACTACATTGGGAAGTGATATGTATATAGCCACCAACCAGTCGGTATGGCGATATGACATGAAGGAGCAATATATCGCTCAGGTAAACGGTTGCGAAGGACAAAACTGGTATGTTTCTCAGTTTGATAATCAGGTGTTTGCTGGCCACAATTTGGGTACAAGGGCTTTGGTGGGCAATCAGTCTTTTGGCCTCTTGAATGATAACCAGGGTAGTACCATGATGCGCGAGTATCAGCATTATGGTCAGCATGCGTTGATAGAATCTTCCTACAACTTTTTCAGAATTTATCTACGCGATGGCGACAAATGGCGATATGGCTGGACGGTGAAAGGCTTCAATGCTCCTATCAGAGAGATAGAAATAGACAATCAGGGTGTCATCTGGGCTGCCCACATGAGTAAAGGTCTTTATCGACTGGAACTTTCCAAGGATATGAGGCAAATTGACAAGGTGAACTACTATTCATCGTTGCCCAACAGTAAGGGTGATGCATTTCATGTGATGACCATCATGGGGCGCGTAGTATTCTCGTATGGAGGACGACTCTTTACTTACGATGACATCCGCAAGCAGATATTGCCCTATTATGGTTGTGGCAGGTTGAGCGACATGGGCATTGTTTCGTCAGCCTTCCTTGATAAGAAAACTTTCTGGTTGCTCAACAGCGATGGCTATTGGCTCATGCATTCGGGCAGCAAGGAGAACCTACCAGTATTCTTTATCTCCAACTCTTCGTTTGGACAGGAGTGTAACATTTATGGACATTCGATGTACGTATCGGGTCGTGCCACCTATTTCTTCCTCAACGACGGGATAGGCAGGTTTTTAACAACGGGTTCAGAAATGGAAACGAAGCCCGCCTGCTATCAGGCTTCTTTCAGCGAGGTGACGACCAAAGACCGTGATAATGTGGCGCATCAGCTGCCTGTGGTTAGCGATGGCAAGGTGAAGGCGTGGGGTAACATCCGACTCCGGGTGTCATTCCCCAACTACGATAACGATAAGTTGCAGTTCTGCTATACGCTGAAGGGCGGAGGCAATACCCTTACCGAGTCTTCCTATTCGCCCGACATCGTGTATAGTAACTTGGGCTTTGGCGATTATGAACTGACGGTGGTAGTGAAGAACCTCAAGGGCGATGTCATAGGCAAGCCTCTTGTCTATCAATTCTCCTTCCCCACACCTTTCCTACTCTCATGGTGGGCGTGGCTGATGTATCTGTTGCTGCTTTCAGCTTTGGTTTATGGCTATATCCGCTGGCGTACCAACAAGATTGTCCGTCGTAACAAGAAGATAGCTGAAAAAGAACTCCTGGAGCAGAAAATGAAATCGCTGGAGCAGGAGCGCATCATTGCTGAACAACAGAAACAGTTGTTGGAGAACGAACTCGCCCTTAAGGGAAAGGACGTGGCAAGCATGGCTTTCGATATGGTGGCGATGAACAACTCCATCAGCGAGGCTAAGGAGGCTTTGCTCGAAGGTATGCGAAAAGGAACTATCAGTACCAAGAATGCCAACAAACTGTTGTTGCAGATGAAGAGTGGCGACGATGAGTTGTTCTGGAATACGTTCCAAAGCAACTTCGACTTGATACACAAGAAGTTCTTCCGCAGTCTGCGTGAGAAATATCCTGATCTCACGTCGAACGACTTAAAGGTATGTGCTCTGTTGCGCCTGAATCTGAATACTAAGGACATAGCCAACTTTACTCACCTCACCATCCGTGGTGTGGAGGGTGCAAGATACCGACTCAGAAAGAAGTTGGGTATTCCTACCGATAAGTCGCTCACCGACTTCCTCATTGAGTTCGAATAAGGGAGGATTTTTATTGTCCTCCCAGTCGCTCGAAGAAGGTGATGATTTCCTCAAAAGTCTTGAATTCATCGCTGCCATATTCGATGGCGGTGCCCATGAAACCCTTATCGGGACAAGGGTCTATGAAGTAGTCGCCATAGAGCAAAGCCTTCTGGTTGCAGAAAATGACGTGGTTGTAGGCAGGGGCAGATAAGTATTCTTCCACCCAGGCGAGTATCTGTGCCATGTAAGCATGGTCGTTGGAGGGCGAAGGTGCCACGATGTATACCTGATAATATTCTATCAGCATTTCGTAGGCCTTGTGCATCGAGCTGGTAGCTTTCATATAGCTATCGTGTAGAGCATCGAAAGCTATGTACACGATGGGGCGCTCCTTACCGTTCTGCTTATCGTCTATCCATCGGATGACGGGCGATAGATAGTGGAAAGCCACCTTGTCTATGAGGCGATGCTCGCCATGGAAGCGAATTGCATTCGGGTAATGCTGATGGAAGAGGTCGAAGGTATGTACTACAGGGTCTTTGTCGCCAAAGAGTCCATATACCCGTTCTTGTTCTTCGGGGGTGACATTCTGGAAGCATAGGGTGGTGATGTCTTTGTACTCCTTGATGAGTCCTTTGTTCACCATCAGTTCCTGCACACCATCTTTGCGAGGGTTCTGAAATTCCTGTCTTCCCGTCATGCTACTCATGGTGTTGCCCATCTCGAAAGCTGGGTTTACCAAGATACGGTCGGTACCGTGTAGCATCTCGGTGAACATACCACCCATGGAGGTGCCAATGATGAGGTCGGGCTTTTCTGTCTGCTGCATCTTTCGCAGCATATCAATGGCTTCTTCAGGATGCACCGGAATATCTTCTGCCACGAGGATGGCATTCGGCATCAGTTCCTGCAACATCTTTACAGTGCCACTCTGTCCCGACGACAGGAAGCCGTGTACATACATGATTTTTTTGCCCTGCATGAGGTCAGGGAACTGTTTGATATATTGATTCTCCATTGCTTGTTATTAAATTCAAAATGTAGTTGCAAAAGTACTGCTATTTGATATGAAAACCAAATTATGGTAGGAGATTTTTCTTGTCTTTTTCAAATATTGAGGTTAAAGGACAAGTTTTCTCGGATTTTATTTGTACTTTTGCCGCATCTTTCTGAAATATATTTGTCACAATGGAACAGTCAATAGAAAATCTCTACAAGCTCGACGGTAGAGTGCCCGTCGCTAAAGCACTCCCATTTGGTCTTCAGCATGTGCTGGCTATGTTTGTGAGCAACATTGCTCCTATCATGATTCTTGCAGGGGCAGTAGGTCTCGACAGCAAGGTTAGCGCTGTGCTTATCCAAAACTGTATGGTTATAGCAGGTATCGGTACATTGGTACAGCTCTATCCTGTGTGGCGCATCGGTTCGCGCCTGCCCATTGTGATGGGTATTTCTTTCACTTTCCTCTCGTTGGCGATAGCCATAGCGGGTTCTCAGGGCATGGGCACCCTCGTTGGTGCTGTCATTATCGGTGGTTTGGTAGAAGGTACGTTAGGTCTCTTTGCCAAGTATTGGATTAAGTTGATTCCACCCGTAGTAGCAGCCACGGTGGTAACAGCCATTGGCTTTTCACTTCTTCCTGAGGGTGCCAACTCATTTGCAGGAGGAGTAGGTGCTGCCGACTTTGGAAGTGTGGACAACTGGATAGTAGGTAGCGTCACCTTGTTGGCTTGTCTGCTTTGTCAGATCTTTGCCAAAGGATTTTTGCGTTCGCTCTCTGTCCTTGTCGGTCTGATTGTGGGTTACATCCTTGCTTGCTGCATGGGAATGGTCAATTTCAGTGGCCTTTCCTCTTTGTCCTTGGTATCATTACCTCAACTTCTGCCTTTTACTCCCGAGTTTCATATTGGCGCCATCCTTTCAGTGGTGGCTGTTTATCTTGTCTCTGCCACAGAGACTATCGGTGACACCTCAGCACTTTGCAATAGTGCGCTGAAGCGTGACCCCAGCACCAAGGAGATGGGCTCTGCCGTCTGCTGCGATGGTTTTGTGAGCACAGTTTCTGGTCTCTTCGGCTGTACCCCTATCACCTCGTTCAGCCAGAATGTGGGCTTGGCTGCCATGTCGGGAGTAGTCAATCGTTTTACCATTGCCCTGGGTGCCATCATTATGATTATCGGAGGTGTGTTCCCTGCCATAGGCTATGTGCTCACTACCATTCCTCAGGCAGTGTTAGGTGGTTGCACCATCATGATGTTTGGTAGCATCCTCTTTGCAGGATTCGGCATGATGGCGCGCACTGGTTTCTCGCAGCGCAACATGGTGATTGTGAGCCTTTCGCTGAGTGTGGGGCTTGGCTTCACTCAAGCTACCGGCATGTTTAACATCTTCCCAGAGATTGTTCGCACGGTATTTGCCGACAACTGCGTGGCTGTGGTCTTCCTGCTTGCTGTGGTTCTCAACCTCGTGTTGCCAAAGGACTTAGAACAATAAGTGATGGTGAAAAAGAGAATTATTTGCTAATATCAATATAAATTCTATTCATAATGGATTTGCTGAAAGAAAGAATTATGCAGGAAGGCAGATGCTTTCCTGGTGGAATCTTAAAAGTTGACAGTTTCGTAAACCATCAGATGGACCCCATGCTGATGATGGATTTGGCGAAGGAGTTTGTACGTTTGTTTAAGGATATAAAGTACAACAAGATTGTCACCATTGAGGCTTCTGGCATTGCTCCTGCCATCATGGTGGGTTATCTGACCAATCTTCCTGTAGTTTTTGTCAAGAAGAAACAGCCCAAGACGATGGAGGGCATGATTACATCGGTGGTTCACTCTTTCACCAAGGATCGTGACTATACGGTGTGTGTGAGCAACAGCTATCTTACTCCCGACGACCATGTCATCTTCATCGACGACTTCCTCGCCAATGGTAATGCTTCAAAGGGTGTGATGGATCTTTGCGAAAAGGCTGGTGCCAAGATAGAGGCGATGGGCTTCATTATCGAAAAGGCTTTCCAGCATGGTGGCGACTTCCTGCGCCGTGAGGGAATGCGCTATGAGGCGCTCGCTACGGTTGAGAGTCTGGAAGACTGCCAGATTGTATTGAAGTAGGAGAGGGGCTTTTTTAAAAGAAAAGAGTTTTTAAGAAATTAGAGAAGTTATCACTTCCTTCGGTCGTTAGAAGTTAAAGCCAAATAAAAAATGAGGGTGCATCACACCCTCATTTTTGTGTTTAATGTTGACAAGCAAGATTGCACTGGGGAGGGCGTGGCATCTTGCCCGCCTGTAATATCGAATATTTTCCTATGTTTTTGGGGAGTCTTATGGATATTGCGTGGATATTGGGCGGGCAAGATGCCACGCCCTCCCAGTGCAATCCCGCCGTTGTCCCTTAACTTCTCGAGCGACTGAAAGGAGCGATAACTTCCCTCTAACTTCCCTTTAACTTCTCTCTAACTTCCTTCTTACTTTCCTTTAACTTCTTTGAGAAAAGCTTCCCCTCGCTATTTCACGATTTCAGCAGCATAGATACCCATTACCTTATATCCAGCGGGGTTGGGATGTAGCCAGTCGCTGCAGACATATTCTTTTTTCATTCGGTGCTCGTCTGCAGGGTCTTGCATCAACTTGGCGAAGTCGAGCACACCGTCCACTTTTTTCTCTTTTCCCTGGTTACGTATCCATTCGTTCACGTATTGGCGGCATGCCTCGTGAAAATAAGTGTAATAGCCTGCACCCTTGAAAGGCGTGATGGTGGCGAGATACACCTTTAGCTTTCTTGCCTTAGCCTTCTTGATCATGTTCTGATAGCTCTCTATGAGGAGTCGTGCCACCGTCTCGCTGTTGCCACTCTTTGCGTTGCCTATGTCGTTGACACCTTCAAAGATAATCACCTTCTTCACGCCACACTGTCCCAAGATGTCACGGTCGTAGCGGTCTTTAGCCAAGGTTCCAATGCCGCCAGGTAGCACCACTTGGTTGGCTCCAATACCTAAGTTGAGCACGCCCTGGTTGGTAATCTTGTGTTTCAGCTGTAGCATTTCGCTCATGATGTCGGGCCAGCGGTTTTGTGCATTATCGGTGGTACCTCTACCATCTGTTATCGAGTTGCCGATGATGGCGATGGCGCTCAAGTCGTTCTTCATCGACCAGACGTCGATGCCTGCAATGGTGTACCAATGGTTTACACGCAGTGCTTTCTCAAAGTTGGAATGGGCGTTGGTAACCCCCTTCATAATATAAGAGGTGGTGCGTGAGCCAGGGTGGATGGTGGGCTTTGTTGGTGCGGATGTGTAGTTGATGGTGATAGCCACTCGCTCTAAGGCTTTGAGGTCGAACTTCAGCGGGTCGCTCTCTATGGCCTTGCCAGCAGGTATCACAGTTTTGTATTTCCCTCCAAACTTCAGGTATTCAGCACTTTTGGCATTGATGCTAAACGAATCTTTGGCATGAGCTATATATACGGAGCGAATCACCAAGGGTTCTGAACTATAGATGTTGCTCAGTTTGAGGCGAATCAAGTCGCCCCCCACAGAGACTTTCACCACTTGTCTGATGGAGTGGGGCGTCTTGCTGTTGCTATAGAGCACAGCGTTCTTCTCTGCTGTTTGAGGAGCCGTGGCCCATGTCCCTACCCATGTCTGTGCCGTGACATTCATGATGAATGTACACAGCAAGCATAATAATGCGAATGTTTTCTTCATACGATTTTTCTCTTTTACTTTTTTCTGCTTTGTTTTTATTCTGCGTGTTATTTTCTGTAAAGGTACGCCTTTTTCTCTTTTCCATGGTGAAGACAACCTATTCTCTAACTTCCTTTAACGAGTTTAACTTCCATTGTAGTGTCAGGGCATCCAAATAGTCAAAAAAATGAAGATACTTGCGATGGTCATCGCAAGTACTTTCATCGGTCATCGCAAGTACTTTCGTTGGCCATCGCAAGTACTTTCGTTTTTTGAGGCTGTTTTGAGGTCGGCTGATGGCACTCGATATCAATATGACGAGTCAACAGGAAACTATTACCTACAGTCGGAAACCTCCTATGCAGATGCGCGTCATCGTGCGTTATGCCCATGGCGAAGTGCGAAAAATCGTCATCCGATGATTTATTCTGCGATATTCCTTAGGGATAAGTAATGATGCAAATTCAACAATGCCCACCCTTGGTACGGTAAGTAACCAAAGGTGGGCATTATACGTCTCCTCTTCATTTAATTTCATTATATTATGGGTTAGGATAATCTTGATTGATTCCTCTGGGGAGAAAATAACCTTTGATGCAATTTGGATTGCAGACACAAATCTGAATATGATTCTTTTCTCTGAATCCTGCATTAGGATATAGTTCCTGTCCTTCCCAAAAGACTCCTTTCACAGAATCATAAGGATGGGCGTTGGCCTTTTTGTTGTATGTTAATGCTGTTTAACAACAGCACAATCTAATTTTCTAATCAGTAAATCTGTAGATTTACCGATAGATGTATTTTGGGGTAATTCTAATTCAGACTCTTTATAGAGTTCAACCATAGATTCATAAGCATCTTTCAATTCCTGAAGATAGGCACTGTCTGTAAGGTCAAAACAATATCCCAAGTCTATAATAGCTCCAACAACAGCCGGTTCTTTGATTTGCGAATTTCTCCTTTTTGCTAAATCTTTAGCCCATTGCCAAGCTCTTTCTTCATTGTTTTCCCAAAAGTAGATGCCATTTCCCAACCAGTCATAATCATTTGTGCTGGCAAGAAGTTCTGTCTTGCCAGCAATGACTGCTTCTACTACAGATTGGTCGCAACCATGAAATCCAATCACAAGATTGGAGCGTCTGGAATAAAGAGATTCATCCATATTTCTATCGCAAATGTGGTGCAACTTCTCCGTTAGGCAACAAAATTCCTGCCTCAATGAGGAATTTTCTTGCCGCTTCTTTGCTGGCTACAGAAGCCTTTCTTGCAGCCTCTAATCTTTCTTGTCTTTTGCTATCAAATAAATCC
>ERZ857629.1734-NODE-1734-length-22581-cov-5.548788_pt1 | contig 22581 bp, 20 predicted proteins | sample MGYA00519700_ERZ857629 | MGnify/ENA primary metagenome ERZ857629 (study PRJEB31778, sample SAMEA3449351) | human gut metagenome | biome: human gut; feature: human-associated habitat; material: faeces | place: United Kingdom | collected 2010/2012 ...
AATTAATAATTAATAATTTAAAATAATAAATATATACCAGGAATCAAGAAGTTAATATATTATAAAGAGTAATTAATTAAAAATTATGAAGTTAATTTAGAAATAAAAAAAATAACTTAGTTAAAAGTTATTAATAATTAGTTTATAAAGATTAATGATTTACTAATAAGGGATTATACTATAAACTATCCAAAATTATTATCCAAAGCAAGAGTTAACATAACATACATTATAGGAAGTTATGTTAAAACTTAAAAAAGCTTATAAATTGTATATCTTAATGATTTAACTATAAATCAATAAATTCATTTATAAGATATTTATAACTAAATTTTATTAAATTATAAATATATAAATTTGTAATCTATCATACTCTTATTAATTATTATCTTTTAAGAATATATTTATAACTATATTATTAGTTATGTTACCTATAATTAATTTTTGCTAATAAGTTAATAAATATATAGATTGTTTTATTAAAACCACTCCCCTTTTTATGTGAAAATTTAAAGTAGGGGAAGTGGTTATTTTTTTTAATTCTTTTTTCGAGATTCAATTTCGTAAATCTTTTCGTAAACTTCAGCTGCGTTTTCTGTGTTAATCTCAGTATAACCGAGTTCGCGTAGAGCTTGAACCTTAACAGTATTAAGTTGCTGAGTACGAGATAATTTTTCTTCTTTACGAGTTTCAATTTCTTGAACGAATCTATTGTGGGATTCAATTACCCTATTCTTACTTGCATTTCCACTATTGTAAAGTGTAAAGGCAGAATGGACAATTCCTTCAAACATAAATTGTTTATCTTCATTAAATTTAAATTCATTTGGATTAGTAAACCCAGCTGCCTTACTCATGTAAGCAAGCATATATTTAATTTCTGGAATGTTCTCAATAGATTGAAGTAAACGGTACATATAAAGTAGTGCATAATAACTTTCTTCATGATCATCTGTATCTAAAAGTTTTTCTTTAATTAAGAAAGAAATATCACTTACTAGTTGTTGTTCTTCTTTCTTTAATCCTTTTAAATCAAGGTACTCCCCTTGCATGTTATCTTTTAATCCTTTACTTAACCTATCTTCTACTTCCATTAAGTATTCCGTAGTAACTTTAATATTTTTAATAGTTTCTTCATCACCATCTTCAATATCTAATAATTTAAGTAAAGATATCTTTTTCTCCTTTGGCCATTTGCTTAAATTAGGTAGTTCTAAATAGTTATAAACCATTTGTCTACTGACTCCTAAATACTTGGCAAGTCTAACTTTAGAGATGCCTAATTCTTGTAATATATCATTTAAATATTTCATAATATTTTTATTTTCTCTCCTATTCATTATTGTTTACATTATTATTGTACCCAGTTTACGTTCACTTGTCAAGTGAGTTGGCATTAAAAAAGCCTAAAATTAAAGGCTATATTTTTATTTAGTTGATTATTTATAAATACCAAAGGTTTTCACCATTTTTCATTACTGTCTTAATTATTCCTGAACCTAGACATTGTTCTCCTAAGTAGAATACACATGCTTGACCAGGGGTAACTGATTTAACTTTTTCAGGGTATTTTACTAGTATTTCATTATTTTCTAAATACTCAAGGATTACTTCGTAATCGTTACCACGATATCTAAATTTTGCAGTACAAAATGTTGGTCTTGATGGTGAGATGAAGTTTACATTATCAACTAAGCAAGCATCTGAATAAAGTTCTTCTGGATCATCACCGAATGAAACGTATAGAATGTTTTTCTCGACGTCTTTGCCTACGACAAAGTGTTTTTCTAAGTTACCAGATACACCAACATTTCTTCTTTGACCAATCGTATAGTTCATAAGACCTTGATGAGTACCGATAACATCACCTGTTTTAATATCAATAATATCACCTGGATTAGGTTTTAAGAAGTTAGAGATAAACTTTTGATAGTTACGTTCTCCAATGAAACATATTCCAGTGGAGTCCTTCTTTTTAGCAGTTGGTATTCCAACTTCTTCAGCTATTTTTCTTACTTCTGGTTTAGTTAAGTGCCCAATTGGAAATAATACATCTTTAAATTGTCCAACAGAGACTTGTGCTAGGAAGTAGGTTTGATCTTTATTTAAATCAACTCCTCTACATAATCTATTACCAATAATTCTGGCATAGTGACCAGTAGCAATTTTATCTGCACCTAGTTTTTTAGCTTCTTTAATAAATAAATCAAATTTAATATATTTATTACACATTAAGTCTGGATTAGGTGTTCTTCCAAGTTTTAACTCATTTAAGAAATATTCAAATACGTTATCCCAATATTCTTTAACAAAATCTATACGGTGAAGAGGAATACCTAGTTTATTACATACTTCTAAAGCGTCGTTATAGTCCTGTTCTTGAGGACAAATATTATCATTAAGAGTTGGGTTACCGAAAACGTCTCCATTAACCATGGCGTCCCAGTTACGCATGAATAATCCAATTACTTCATATCCTTCTTTTTTTAGTAAGTAGGCAGCTACTGAAGAGTCAACTCCCCCACTCATTCCAATTACAACTTTTTCCATAAATATCACATATATATAATAGCAAATTATAGAAGAAAAAGCAAAAGGCTTATGATTTTATTGCTTAGAAAGTAAATTAGGGTTTCATTTATTAATGTTATTCCTAAAAGGATACTTAATCTTTTAATGTGTTTAATAATAATACTACTTTTATCTGTATGTAGTTTTTGAATGAATGATATGCTGTAAGTAATACTTATTATACATAAATAACTAATTATTAGAAGCCAAACTAGTTTATTACATATAAATATACCCGTACCAAATAAAAGCCCTGAAATACCTTTAAATTTAATCATAGATGCTATAAAGAAACCAAGTGATGCTATTTCATAAAAATTATAAAATAACACTAAGATGCTTCCAAATACTGATAAAGATAAAACAAATAGTACACATAATATTATAGAGTGAATTATAATAAAATTTTGTGGTTCATTAATAGATGCTTTAATATCACTTAGACTAGTCATAATTCCTTCTTTAACACTTGTATCTAAATTTAGAAAGATGTATACGCCAAATAAGAAAGCAATTATTAATAAACCAAATAAAAACTTAATTAGAAAGGTACTGCTATTATCTTTTAATTTCATAGCGTTCTCCTAATTAAGTATATATTTTTTATTTAATTTAAGACCACATAGATGTTAAATTACCATCATTTTTATAATATTTATCCATTAAAACGACATGAGTAAAGGTATTTCCAATATTGGTTTTTAGATATTTTTTAGCTACAGCACCGCCAAGATTTGGAAGGCTTTCTGCGACATAGATACTGTCTTCATCTATTCCAATAATCATCCCAATATGGCCCCAGTAATTGATTAAATCACCTGCTCTAATTTTTCCGGATTTAATTAGTTCTGGTGTTAATCTTACAAATTCTCCTAATTTAGTCATTTGATATGGATATTCACTATCTCCTGCTCCAATATCTCCTGGATCAAAGCCGGCATTTTTTAAAGCCCATGAAATAAATCCCGAGCAGTCTAGTCCATTGGGTTTCTTAGAACCCATAATATAACCATATTCAGGTGCTGGTTCTAGGTTTGTTAAAGGGCATCCCCATATTGCAGGGCCTCGATAAGAAGCAATAATATCATCTTTTTTAGAATCATCTAAGTATAATCCCACTTTATAATAACGACCTTCACCATCAGCAAAGTGAACTCCACTAGGATGAACTCTACCATTTTCATAAAAGTAAGGTATTCTATATTTAAACTCTAGTGTTAAAAATCTAGCAGCCTCTAGGGCTCCAGCTCTTGTTTTATAACCACTTTCATTTATTCTAAAGCTAAGTAACTTATCTAAAAGTTCAGCTTCACTCTTACTATATCTATTGCAAGGAATAACTTCTTTCTTCTCTTTATGGTAGGTTGGCTTTTCAATTATATCTGTAACTACTATTTTTATACTCTTACTTTCTGTCTTTATCTCACATTCACCAGAGGCATTAGCTTTCATTACACCATTATTAATACTAACAATATCTTCGTTGCTAGATTTAATTTTACTTAACTTCTTATTATTATCAATAACAAGCTCATCATATTTTAAACTTTTTTTATCACCTAAAACCATATAAATAATATCATCTTCAAAATTAAAAGATAAAATATTATCTACATAATCGGTTAAATTAACTTCTTTAGTTTTTCGATAATTATTTTTAAGGTAAATCTTATAATCTTTACTTATTTTTAGTGTTAGATTGCATACCCCATTAGTTGATGGACTACTTGTATTATAAGTATCATTATAAGCGGTGCAGATAAATTCTTTTTTAGAGTTTCCTTTAATATTTATATTAAAACTAGTCTTATCATCATTAACCTTAACAATGCTAATATTGCTTAAACTTAAAAAGATATTACTTTTATAATATACTGCATAAAAAATTAGGAACAATACTAGTATTAATAAACTAACCAAGACCCCAATTATTATTCTTTTAAAATCTTTCATAAATACGACCTTTTACTTATAAATTAAGTATAGCATAATAAAAATAAATAATAAATACTTTAATTTTAATATTTTTTTTAGTATAATTGTTTCATGAGGTGAAGCATGGCATATAAATCTAAAAAGAAAAGCCTAGGAATGAAGATATTCATTTGGATTATGATTCTATCAATGGTTGGTAGTGTACTAGGCACTGTTGTATATTATATTTTTGCATAAGAAAAGAGCATTTATTTGCTCTTTTTAAAATATCCAAATATTTCTGTTATTACTTCATATATGCTTAGAAAGAATAGTTTAACGTCTACTTTAAAGCTTTCAATTTTAACGTACTCTAAATCATATTTTAGTTTAGCATCGTTGGTGATGTCTCTTCTTCCATGATATTGTGCAAGGCCAAATACGCCTGGTTTAACTTTATATCTTTCGGGATTTAAAAATTCTTTTGGCATTGTATCGTCATGAGCCATAAGTGCTCTAGGACCAACAAATGACATATCGCCTTTAATAATATTAAAGATATTTGGTAATTCATCTAATCCACTTCGCCTAAGCCAGAAACTAACTTTAGTTATTCTTTCATTGTGAGAAAGCGTTGTATCATCTTTCATAGATTTAAATTTATATATAATAAATGGCTTCATATTAAGGCCAAGTCTTTCTTGTTTAAATATTATTTTACCCCCTAAATCTATTTTTAAAATAATATAAACAATGATGATAACTGGCCAAATTACTGATAAAATAGCAAGACCTAAAAAGAAATCAATTAATCTTTTAATTTTCTTATACATTGCTATTACCTAATCTCTTTAAAAAGAAGACTTTCTTTCTCATTTTTAATCTTGTAATTATTTTATATTTAGGAATATTTTCTAAGATACCAGTTTGTTTCTTTAATAAATAATTAAAGTATTCTTTATTAGAATTCATTAAAATTGGTCCATAAATAAGTTCTTTTTTACTATACTTTTTAAAACCTCTTTGGAACATTATATTAATATAGTATTTTCCATTATCATATATAACTGCTTCATGAGATATATAAAATCCATTATTAGTTAAAAATCTACGTAATAAGAAGTGATCATTATTTGATTCTATAATAAGTTTTTTTATTTGTTTAAGTTTATTACTAGATAATATCTTTATAATAGTTGATGCACCCATTCCTGATATAATAATAGTATCTATTTCGTCAGTAATAACATCTAGACCATTACCACACTTAGCAGTTATCTTATCTTCTAAGTGATACTTTTTTACATTTTTAATACCATTTTCTAAAGCATTTTCAGATATATCAGCAATAAGAACCTTTTTAGTTATATTATTTTTAATCATGTATACATCTAATAAAGCATGATCACAACCAATATCAGCTACTTTATCATCTAGTGTAACTAATCCTGCAAGGGACTTTAAACGTTTACTAATTTTCATACTAATCCACCATAAAGTCTTTAAGTTTCTTAGCTCTAGAAGGATGTCTAAGCTTTCTTAATGCCTTTGCTTCTATTTGACGAATTCTTTCACGCGTAACGTTAAATCTTTTTCCAACTTCTTCTAATGTATAACTTGTTCCATCAATAAGACCAAAACGAAGTTCTAATACTTGTTGTTCACGAGGTTGCAAAGTTGATAATACGCTTTTAATTTCTTCTTTTAAAATTTCATTAGTTGTATATTCTTCTGGACTTAAGCTTCTTTCATCTGGAACAAAATCACCTAAATGTGAATCTTCTTCTTCACCAATTGGAGTTTCTAAACTTACTGGATCTTGGCTAATCTTCATGACTTCACGTACTTTATCTGGACTTATACCCATTTTTTTAGCAAGTTCTTCATCAGTTGGTTCACGGTTAAGTTCTAGAGTTAACTGTCTTTGAATTCTAGCCATCTTATTGATAGTTTCAACCATATGTACGGGAACTCTAATAGTTCTAGCTTGATCAGCTAAGGCTCTTGTTATTGCTTGTCTAATCCACCAGGTAGCATATGTACTAAATTTATAACCTTTATCATAGTCAAACTTTTCAACGGCTTTCATTAAGCCAATATTACCTTCTTGAATTAAATCTAAGAATAATAAGCCTCTTCCTACATAACGTTTAGCTATTGATACTACTAGACGTAAGTTAGATTCAGCTAAAATATTTTTGGCTTCTTCATCACCATTAGCTACTCTAATAGATAAATCTGCTTCTTCTTCTGGACTAAGCAAACTAATACGTCCTATCTCTTTTAAATACATTCTTACTGGGTCATTAATATTAATATCTTTAGTTAAATCTTCATCAGTTAAAAGTTCTACTTCTTCTTCTTTAATATTTTCTGGACCAGCTGTTTCGCCACTATTATTTTCCTCACCAGTAACTACAGTAATACCATTTTCTATAAATTGATTATATAATTCATCTAAAGCATCACTATCAATGTCTAAACCTTTTAGGGCATCTGCTAATTGTTCAAAAGTAATAAATCCTTCTTTTTTTCCTAATACAAGTAATTCTTCCTTTCTTTCATCAAATGTTTTGACTTCGTTAATTTTCTTCATATTCTTCACTCCCTCGTTTAATTTTGATTATTAAATCATTAATTTTTTCTTTCTCATTGATATCTGTTATTTTCTTTATTTCCTCTTTTAATTCTTTGATCTTTTCTTCATTATCCCAATTTTTGATATATTTAATAAGCATTTCAAAGTCATCTGGACTATAATCTTCAATACTTAATATTTTTAAGATTAGGTCACTATAAGGATAACTTTCAGTATATGATATAAAATCAGCTACATTAAATGCATTATGTAATTTATAGTACGCTAGAATATCATTAGCAATAAGCCGATAAGTTTTATCTGGAATGTAGCCTAATCTTTTTTCGTATAACTTTATGTATTTAGGATCGCTCATCATAATATTAATCAGTGCCTCAGCACTTTTCTCATTACGGCTTAATTTTCTTTTATTTATTTTTACTGGGATTATTTTAACTGGTTCTTTCTTAATAAGCTTGCTTTCTAATAATTTTTTATCTAAATTGTACTCACTTGCTAGTTTACTAATGGTAACACTCTTTAAAATATCATCATCACTCTTATTAAGCTCATCAATAACTGAATTAATGTAGTTAGCAAGCTCATCAGCTTTATTTAAGTTGCTTTGACTCTTAAGCATGTTCATCTTAAAGTCAAAGTATGTTACTGCATTATTAATCGCATCACGATAAGCATCTACACCATATTTTAAAATGTAACTATCTGGATCTTTTTCTCCAGACAACCTCACAACCATAACTTCTAGATTATTTTTAATAAGAGCTTCACCATTTGCTAAAGTACTCTTTTCTCCTGCTTTATCATTATCCATACACAAGATAACTTTAGCATTAAGTCTTTTAAGTAGTTTAATATGTTCATCAGTTAAAGCTGTTCCAAGTGATGCACAAACGTATTTTATTCCAGATGAGTAAACTCTAATTGCATCCATTTGGCCTTCAACTAATATAACTTTTTTCTCTTTAGATGCTTCTGTTTTGCATTTATCATAGTTAAACAAGATATTGCCTTTTTTAAAGATGATGTTTTCTCTTGAGTTTATGTATTTGCTATCTGATTCGCCATTAAAGATTCTTGCTGAGAAAGCAACGGGCTCTCCTTTATCATTATTTATTGGAAAAGTAATTCTTCCTCTAAATAAATCTAAGAGGCCAGTACTTCCAAAACTTGCTAGGGATACATCAATAATTTCTTTATCACTATATCCTTTACTTTTGAGTAACTTACTTAAATTATTATCATTAGAAGCAAATCCTATATTAAATTCTTCAATTGTTTTTTCATCTAGATGTCGCTCATTAATTAAATATTTTCTGGCTGCATCTCCACTAATACCATTTAAGTTATTAACAAAGTACTTACTGGCAAGACTCGTCATATCATAATACTTTTGATTAACTCTATTTTCATTGATGTTTATGTTTATATTATAACCTATTTTATCAGCAATTATTTTAACTGCTTCAATAAAGGAAACGTTTTCATAATTTTGAACGAAACTAAAGACATTTCCACTTGCTCCACATACAAAGCATGTATATATTTGTTTATCTGGTGATACACTCATACTAGGGTTATGATCATTATGAAATGGACATATCCCAAAATAATTTTTACCTTTAGCCTCTAATTTAATATAAGAACCAATTATAGAGACAATATCAGCATTACTTCTAATATTATTTATATCTTCTTCTGCAATCCTTGACACATATATCACCTTAAATAAACCCTCTATATATTATTTATTACCCATAACATGCCTATTTCCTTTATTTTTTTGTCAAAAATTGCAAATTTTCGCATTTTTTTATAAAAAAACTACCATTTAGGTAGAATTTTACTTTATTTTAATAGTTTATCAATATATTTATGCATGATACTTACTAAGAATATTGCACTAATTACTGCAAGTGATGGGAAGCTAAATGATAAAATAAACATTAAGATTCCTAAAATTAATGCATAACATATTCTTCCTCTTTTAGTATATGAGCTAGTGGTTCCCATTGTGCTTACAAACACTAAACTAAAGATAGTTCCATTGGAAAGTAACCTAACAAACAAGCTATTAATATCACCAATAAAACTTAAATAAATAACCATTAAGATGCTATAAATAAGAAAACTATATAAAGGTATTTCTTTTTTATAAAAGTCTTTAGTAGATAAATAAAGATAACTTGCAAGAGATAGAAGTGTACATGATGCATTAAGCCCTGCACTACCCTTTCCAAGTAAGTAATCTAGTCCATCTAAATTAGTATTGCTATTTATAACTAAATTTAAATAACTAGTTTCATAAAAATTGTTTATTAAAATAACAATTAAAGCTATGACACATACTATATTTACATTATTCTTATTAATCTTCTTATAAATGAATAATGATATAAAACATATAAGGCCAAAAACAATTATACTTGTATTTGGAAATACTAGTGAAGCACTAAGAAGACCATAAAATGGATAAAAACTTGTTAATGGTTTTTTCTTTTCTAAGATAATACTTACAAGTGCTCCAGAGGCAAAACCGACTAAATCTAATATTAATGGATGAAGTATATATATACCATCATAACTTTTAATTCCATTCTTATAAAATCCAAATATTAAAAGAGGAATAATACTTATATAAAGATAACTAATTATTTTTTTTATGTTTGTCTCTTCTCTTACAAAAGTACTCATTTTACTACCTCTCTTTTACTAGGACACATGTAAGTACATAAACCACACTTAATACATTTATCCATTTTATAATTAAGTAAAGGATCACACCCCATCGGACAGACCATATTACATAAGCCACAGTTAATGCAATCTTCTTCTTTAATATTAGTTTTATCTATTAAAAAAATACTTCTTACTTTTGGTGTTACAACACCATCAAGGCTCTTTATTTCATATCCACTCATTAAGCCATTAATTATAACTTTTTTATCATCAAACATACCATAATATCTACCAATAATATCTTTAAAAGAAGAACTGTTTTTAACGTGAAAACTTTTTCCCTTAGCCCCAGGCACTTTAATATAGATATAAGTCTTATCACTGGGTCTTCTTTTCTTAAGAGCATGATATATTTCCATAATTTCACTTACGCTTAAAAAGCAAATACCCTTATCCATCTTATTATTACTTACAAGTTCTTTAACTAAAATATCTTTAAAACCTAAAGGATACTCTGAAGGCATGAGCCTTAAATCAATATTAGGATAAGTACCAATGTAATTAACTAAAGAGCTTACTACATCTGAATCACCACTATTTACAGTTAAGAAACATTTATGAAAATCAAAAATACTAATTAAAGCATCAATACACTCAAGTAAATTATCCGTATTCTCACAAATAATACTAGAACAAACATGTTCAAAAGGATCTTTATCAAAACCACTAATAATAAGTGTTTCGCCATTGATAGATTCACTTATATCAGTATAACTTTTAATTAGGCTAGATGCTTCTAATTTATCATAAAGTCTTAAATTACGTTTACTATATGTAATATTTCTTTTTCTTTCTTCAAAATCGTTTTCAATAACAATACAAGGCCTATATTCACCATCACATATCATCCTAGTAGCACCTTTAATTTCTCCACTAACTGGACTATAAATAGTATTACTATCACTTTTTAAAATAGCATCATTAAAGCATACTTTATCTCCATCTTTTATACATAGCCTATAACTCTTATCATATGGTACGTATACTAAATCAGGGTCTAAAAATTCACATAAAGTACTTTCAAAATCATTATCTTTTATATTAACAAACTTTCCCAAGCTTATTCACCTCTAATATAATATTATTTTACTAGAATTATAAAAAAAAGTCTATCTATAAAAATTATGTTTAAAATAAAAAAATTAGGCACTTAACCTAATTTTCTGTGTATGAACAACTAGAACATTTAATCTTTTTATTTTTTTCAGTAAGCATTGCTCCACATTCTGGACAAATTTCACCAGTTGGTTTGTCCCAGTAAGCCATTTTGCATTTTGGATAGTTATCACAGCCATAGAAGATTTTCCCTCTTTTAGAATGTTTTTCAACTATGTTCCCATCACATGCAGGACATTTACATATCGTGCTAGTTTCTTTTGGTTTAATGTATTTACATGTTGGATAGTTAGAGCATGCAGTAAATTCTCCATATTTACCAGTTCTTATTACAAGTGGTGCTCCACATTCCGGGCATATTTCACCAGTTTCTTCAGCTTCCTTTTTTTCCATTTCACTGAAGGCTTTTTTTACTAAAGGTTCAAATTCGTTATAGAATGATTTAAGTACTTTGATGTTATCTTCTTTAGCATTAGCTATTTCATCTAAATCATTTTCCATGTTTGCAGTATATTTAACATTTATAATATTTGCAAAGAACTCTTGTAATTTATCTGTGGTTTCAATACCAATATCTGTTGGATAGAATTTTTTATCTTGAACTTTAACATAGCTTCTTTCTTTGATTGTTTCCATTATTTTGGCATATGTTGATGGTCTACCAATTCCTAGAGCTTCTAGTTCTTTAATAAGAGTACTTTCCGTAAATCTAGGTGCTGGTTTAGTAAAATGCTGTTCTTTTACAATATCTTCTGAGACGATTACTTTTGTTTTGTAATCACTAAAGTCTGGTAAGATGACTTCTTCACTATCCATATATTTATTATATGCTTTTAAGAATCCGTCAAATGTTATTACTTGGCCTGTTGCTTTAAATAGATAGCCATTATTTTCTAAATTTATAACAGTTGCTAGAACTTTAGCATTTGCCATTAAACTAGCTAGAGCTCTATAATATATTATTGAGTATACTTTAAGTTCGTCTGGTGTTAGGTATTCTTTGATAGAGTCTGGTGTTCTAGTAATAGATGTTGGTCTGATTGCTTCGTGGGCATCTTGGACATTTTCTTTGGCTTTACTAACCTTTACGTGGCCTACATAGTCATCACCATAAGTTTTCCTAATGTATGAGTATGTATCTTTAACAAACACGTCTGATAATCTTGTACTATCTGTTCTCATGTAAGTGATTAAACCGACAGTCTCTGTACCAATATCAACACTTTCGTATAGTTTTTGGGCTATTTTCATAGTTTTACTAGCACCAAAGTTATATTTATTAGCACATGCCTGTTGAAGCGTACTTGTTGTAAAAGGCATTACACCTTTCTTTTCTTTTTCTTTTTTATCGATGCTTTCAATATTAAAACTTTTAGATAGTTTAGCTAGAATGTCATCAGCTTCGACTTCACTTTTAACATCTATTTTTCTACCATGATATTTTTCAAGGTCTGCTTTAAAATCTTTAAAATCTGCGGTAATAGTCCAATATTCTTCTGGAATAAATGCTTCAATTTCTCTTTCTCTGTCGACAATTAGTTTAAGAGCGACACTTTGAACGCGTCCAGCACTTTTTCCTCCTGTTTTAGACTGCATAAGTTTAGATAATCTAAAACCAATAATTCGATCAAGCATTCTTCTAGTTTCTTGAGATTTAACTAAATTGTAATCTATTTTTCTAGGTCTTTTAAAGGCATTTACTACTGCATCTTTAGTTATTTCATTGAAGACTACTCTTTCATATTTATCATCTTTGATTCCTAGGGCATCTTTAATATGCCAGCTTATTGCTTCTCCTTCTCTATCGGGGTCGGTTGCTAGGTATACCATATCACTTTTTTTAGCATCACTTTTAAGTTCTTTAATAACGTTTGCTTTGCCTTTAATAGTAGTATAGTTTGGTTCAAAGTTATTATCTACATCTATACCTAAACCATATTTACCAGTAGTTGCTAGGTCTCTAATGTGTCCTTTGCTGGAAACCACTTTATAATTACTGCCTAAATATTTACCAATTGTTTTTGTTTTACTTGGGGACTCCACTATAACTAAATTACTCATCTGTCTCCTCCTTACTTGTTATATTAACATATTTACTTCTTTCTTTAAATAAATAATTAAAATAATCATTTTTAATTGCTAAGGCACTCATTTTTTGTCTAGTGTTAATTTCACTGTTGATTGCTAGTAGTTCTTCAGATGTGTAAGTATTTTCGCTATCTTTTGGAATAAAATTTCCTTTTGTAGCACTGAAGTATCCTTTATCATCTTGCCATGAGCCATCAGCAAAGACTGTTCTACCATGATTATTACTAAAGATATCTGTTCCTAAATATAATCTTGGATCATAATCCATATTAAACATATTAAGTAGTGTTGGAAGTAAATCAATGATACTTGTATATTTAGTAATTGCTTTACCAGGAGTTGCACTATTATATATTACCATTGGTGTTCTATCTACTTCATTATTAACCGTAACATCATAAGGAAGTACCTGATTAATTTGTTTAGTAGTAAGTCCGTATGGATAGTGATCTGCAAATATAGCAATAACAGTGTCATCTAATTTACCTGCTGCTTCTAGTTTTTCTAAAAGAAGTTTTAAGGCAGCATCTAATTCTTTTAATTTAGACATATATCTTTTCGTATTAATACTATAGTCATAATCACTAAATTCTTCTAAGTGTTTATCACCCATTTCACTTGATACTGTATAAGGTTGATGTGGAGTTACAGTTGTAAGATATGCCATAAAGTGTTCTTCATTTATAAAGTAAGGTGTTGCTTTTTCAACAAGTTCTGTATCACTAGGCCACTCTTCATAAACACTACTCCATGGTATTTTAAGTTCTGTAACGTTTCTATAAGCCATACTACCCATGTTAGGATGGATCGTTCTTCTTGCATAGTAATACTCTGCGTAATCATGATAACTACTTGTAGTATAACCTTTATTATTAAATATATTAAAGATTGCTTCTGGATAAACATTCTTTTTATAAGTGTTTGCTGTGCATGTATTATTAATTGTAAATAAACTTGTCATACTGGTCATTTCGTTATTACCGGTACTACAGTTATTTCTAGGACTATAGTTATTTCTAAAGCTAAATCCTTCAGTATATAGTTTATAAAGTGTTGGATATTCTTTTTCGTTAATAAAGATTTCGTTAGTTGATTCCATTAGTATTACAATTAGATTCTTACCTTCAAAGATACCAGTATATTCATTTTTAGGTGTAATATTTCTATTTATAAAGTAATTATTAAGCTTATTATATGTTTTATTAACTTCATTTTCAATTAAAGCTTTCCAGACTGTATCGTCAATAGTTCTTGTATAGTCGGCATTCACATTTGAATTACCTATTTGATTGCTAAATTCAGAATTACTAGATAAGTCTTCACTTACTTCTATGTGGAATATATTACATATGATATCACTAAAGCCATATGTAAAGATACCGAACTGACTAACTGATAAGTTAGAGTTATCACTTGAAAATAGAAGTACAGTGTTAGGAACTGCCTGGCTCTTATTTTGCATAAATGAAAGTGTTAGTGAACTATAATATAGGCATGACATTATAACTAGAGCAAGTGCTGTATATAGAAGGGCTAAAGTCTTGGTTAAAGCACTTTCCCTTTTAAAGATAAAATAAATAGTTTTCTCTAACTTCTTTAATCTATAAGTTTTAAATAAATACCAAACTAGTACTAGCAAGATAATAAATGGAATAATTACTAAATAACTTTTAAGTGGTGCTGCTCCAACAAAATCTTTAACATAGTCTGTTATCTTAGTGCCTTGTTCTGCATTACCTACTCCCATAAAGAAACCCATATATGAATATAAGTTAATTTCTATCCATGCATAAATCATTAAAAGAAAAGCAATAATGCTAGTTACAATGTTTTTACCGCGATAACTAAAACTGCTTATGATAAGGCTTATAAGTGTACCAAATATTACTGATGAGATAAATATTCTAATCAGTGAGACACTAAAAAAATGACTACTAGTATTAAGTCTAACAATCATTTCTAAAGTAAATATATATAAACTCATAAGAGTTGCGTTTTTAAATATGCGTTTTCCTAATTTGTCTTTCACTAAAATCACCATCATTTATTAAAACACTAATTGGTTTAAATGTAAACCTGTAATTATCAAGTAGGCCATACTGCTTTACATTATTTATATGTTCTTTTGTCGGATAGCCTTTATGCTTAGCAAATCCATACTCTGGATATTCTTTATCTAATTCATACATCATACGATCTCTAGTAACTTTAGCTATGACACTTGCTGCAGCAATACTTTCACTTAAGGCATCCCCTTTAATAATACTTGTTGTTGGAATATCTAAATCAAGTGGCATCGCATCTATTAATACATGTTCTGGTTTTACAGATAAATTATTAATAGCGTCTTTCATTGCTAACTTAGTTGCTTCATAAATATTAATTTCATCTATTACTTTATTATTTTTAATCCCTACGCCAATTGCTATAGCATCTTTCATAAGAATATCATAAAAAGTATTACGTTTTTTTTCTGATAATTTTTTAGAATCAGTTAGTCCTTCTAATTTATATCCTTTAGGTAATATAACGGCAGCTGCAACTACCGGACCAACTAGTGGACCGCGCCCTACTTCGTCTACACCTGCAATATAATTTATGCCACTACCATATAAATTATTTTCATAATTTAATAGGTCCACTGTCTCGATTACTTTTTTCATTTACTTCTTTACTCCTTAAACTTAAAACAAATTCTCTATCATATGGAAACATTCTTAAAAGATTATCCCTTGTAAGATCATCTGGACTACTAAAAATTTTATAAGGTTTATTATATCCACCATCTTTTTTAACAAATATCTTGGCAAATTCTTTCTCACTAGCATGAACCATATTACTCCAATTAATACTAGGATAATCTAAAGTTTTCATAAGCATATATCTAGCATAAATAAGTTCATTACTAACTCTATAATCATCTGGATTAAGTATAAGTTTAGTCTTTCTTAAATGATAACTATGATCATCAATCAGTCCCATTAATGTATATTTGTCTCTTAAAGATTCAATAGATACATTTAAAATAGATGGGCTCATTCTAAGAATATGAATAACATCCATTAGAGTAAACCCAAGTTCAAAACAAAATGTTTTAAAATCTCTTATATTATTTCTTAAACTCTCTGAAGTTCTACCTTTAATTTCTTCTGAACGATTATGTTGTAAATATTTCATAAAATCTTTAAAGAAAGCATACTGCTTATCAATAGATAATAATTTATTTAGTTCTAATTCTTCAAATAAAACTTGCTCTAAGGCAAGAGAATCTTCTTCTTTCCATTTTACGCCCATTAATTATCATTCCTATCTAAGGTTATTCCTTTTATGTATTCCATTCTTACATCATCTATAATAGTTTTACTAATAATATTAAATGATGCTTCCCCTTTTATATTAAGTTTATTCTTAATAATATCATAATCACTTAAAATATCATCAGTTAGTTTATCTAATCCATATCTTTCTTTTAATTTATTAGGATAATATTTATTTAAACAATCTAGGATGTGGTAGGCAACGTCGTTTATTGGTAGTACTTCTAAACGAATTGCTCCAGTAGCTGCAAGGTTATAAGCAACAAGTTTATCATCCATCTTAGGCCATAATACACCAGGGGTATCTAGGATAACCATATTATATTTAGTTTTAAGCCATGTATTACTTTTAGTAACTCCGGGTTTATTTCCGGTACTAGCAACCTTTTTATGAGCTAGTTTATTAATAAATGTACTTTTACCTACGTTAGGAACTCCCATTACTAAAGCTTTAATTTCTTTAGGCTTTAAGCCTTTTTCTTTTCTAATATCATTTATCTTATTAATAACTTCACTTGTTGCATTAAGCACATCCTTATAATCATCACCACTGCTTAAATTAGTTAAAACTACTTTATATCCCAAATTCTCATAATAATTAATCCACTTATTAGTAACTGATATATCACATAAATCTTTCTTAGTCATAACTAAAACTCTAAATTTATTTTTAATAATATCATCAATATCTCTCATCTTTGATGAATAAGGTATTCTAGCATCTATAAGTTCAAATACTACATCAATTAAAGGCATTATCTTCTTTACCTCATTTTTTGTTTTAGCCATATGTCCTGGATACCACGAAATGGGGACTTTTGAAAAATTTTTTTGACTATCATTATTTTTCTTTTCTGCTCTGATTTTTCTTTTTTGGTACATATCCATTTTAATCACTTCTTTCTATTCTATCATTTAAAAAAATACTTAAAAGTATTTGTTTTTCGTTTTTAACTTGAAAGTATTATATCATATTTTTGTTTATTTATAAAGTCAAGAACCTCAAAACATTTATCTTCATATTTGAATATTACTTTTATATTACCATCTACTTTAAGAATACTTGAATTATGTAACAAATATAATTACACTCCAAATAAACTTGCTGAATTATCTGCTATTGCACCATCAATATTAAGGGCATTATTGGCAAACTTGGAGTATTAAAATAAGAGGCTTGTAATAGCCTCTTTTATCGTTTTATCAGATATATTATTTTTCCTTAATTATATTTTTACTGCAAATATAAGTTACTAAGAAGTATCCTCCATAAATCGCAACAATAAATATTGCAATACCAATTATTGATGATACTAAATTAGCAGCTCCAAAGGCACTTAACAAAAAATTACAAAATTTAATTCCAAATATAGAATGTATAATTGCAACTAATAACGGAAACATAAAAAATATACCAATTTGTCTAAACAATGCTTTATTAATCATTTTTTCATCTACGCCTATTTTTCTTAGCATATTAAACTTTTCTACATTATCACTTGATTCCGATAATTCTTTAAGTGCTAGAATTGCAGCACAAGAAATTAAGAATATAATACCTAAGTATAATCCTATAAAGGTAACCATTGCACCTAGTCCAATACTTTTTTCTTTAATTGTCATTTTAGAATTAAAATCAATAACAGTATTATTAGAATTTTCTTTGCAAATTTCACTTAACTCTTTTTCCGAAAGATTTTTCTCATTTATATCTGTAACATTATAATTAGCAGTTAAATATTCATATTTTTTCATTGAATCATTTACTGCATTATCAGGAACAACAAAAACTCCCATATTTGAATATGTTGAATTCATTGCAATAAAACCTTCTACACAACTATCATATTTTGGTTTTAATTCCTTTTCATTTATATTAAGTATTGTATCTACCTTAAGTCCCTCATTCCTGAATTCTACATATTCTGAATAATTAGCAACAATAAAATATTCATCATCATTTAATGTATATTCTTTTAGTCCAAACAATTTTGCAATTTTGTTGTAATCACTTATCTTTACAATACTTTCCTTCTTATTGTATGGCATTAAAGGATATTTATCCTTTGCAATATCATAGTAAGATCCAATACTGGTTTTTAAGTCAATATTATCAAAGTTATAAACATCAAGTTTTACTATATCTTTAAGTTTGTTATCTACATCATAGCCTAATTTTTCAAGTGTATCATATATTGAAATTTTTGAATCTTCTATTTGTTTTTCAGAATAATACTCATAATCAGTTACATTTATAAACTTACCAATTTGAACATCTGCTGGAGCCAATTTTTTCAAATTATTTGTCATAGATATTTTCATAGACATTGCACTCGATAGCACGCAAATCGTTATAAATAACATCAAACATATTATTGTCATCGAAAAAGTCATAGTATTTATTTTACTTGAAAACTGTCTAAGGGTGAAACTATTTAACCCTTTATAATAAGTGTTCTTCATACTTATAAATATTTTTAAAAGCAATCCCGATAAAGACCAAAACACAAAGAAAGTTGAAACAGCACCTATTCCTATAGGAACAAAAATACTATTTGCATTAGCCATTTTCTCAATACCACCAGTAACCTGATAATAAGCAAATCCTAATGCTATACAAGAAATAATAAACACTATTGTACAAAACAATGGATTTTTTAATTTTATTTTTTCAGATTTTTTGTTAGAATGCATTAAATCTATCAATTTACATTTACTAATATTTATAGTATTAAATATCATAACTACAAAATACATAATACTAAAATAAATCAAAGTTTTAATACAAGCATTTGTTGAAAATACGAATTGAAATCTAGTTAAATCTGCTTCAAACATATTAGCAACCAAAATACTCATCAATTGTGATAATAAAAAACCTATTCCTAAACCAACTACCAATGAAACTATACCTATTATTAATGTTTCAATAAATAATATTAAGGATATTTTCTTTTTGCTCATTCCAAGCGTTAAATAAACTCCAAATTCTTTATTTCTTCTTTTTATTAAGAATCTACTTGCATAAACAATTAAAAACGCTAATATTATAGATACAAACACGCTAACACCAGAAAGAACATTGGTCATAAGTTTTATTATTTCTGCTGTTGTTGATGATACCTTCATCATAACTGACTGATCATCTATTGCATTGAACACATAAAAAATTGCAACACCTAGTATCAGAGTAAAGAAATAGATGGCATAATCCTTTATACTCTTACTAATATTTTTTAATGATAACTTAAAGAGCATCGTTTAAGTCACCACCAAGTAATGTTACAACATCTATTATTTTATCAAAAAATTCTTTTCTAGAATTTGTTCCTTTAATTATTTCATTAAAAATTTTGCCATCTTTGATAAATATGACTCTTGAAGAATAACTTGCAGTAAACGCATCATGTGTCACCATAAGAATTGTTGCTTGTAATTCTTTATTCAAATAATCAAATTTTTCTAAAAGCATTTTAGCTGACTTTGAATCCAATGCACCTGTTGGTTCATCTGCAAGAATTAACTTTGGATTAGTAATTATTGCTCTTGCACTAGCGACTCTTTGCTTTTGACCTCCACTCATTTGATATGGATATTTATTAAGTACATTAACAATATCCAGTTCTTTTGCAACTTTTTTAATTCTTGTATCAATTTCTCTGGAATTCACATTTTGAATAGAAAGTGCCAAAGCAATATTTTCATAAGCAGTTAAAGTATCAAGTAAATTAAAATCTTGAAATATAAAACCTAACTCTTCCCTTCTAAACTTATTTAGACTATTTCCTCTTAATTTTGTGATATCATTACCTGCTACATAAATATGTCCAGATGTAACTTTATCAATTGTAGATATACAATTTAAAAGAGTAGTCTTTCCAGATCCACTTGCTCCCATTATTGCAACAAATTCTCCCTTTTCAACATCAAATGATAGGTTATCAATTGCTTTTGTAAGACTAGACTTATTGCCATAATATTTTTCAATTTTATCAATTTTTAAGATATTTTCCATAATCTTTCTCCTTTCTGATTACATTGTAATATAAAAGATAGGATTAATCGTTATTCTAATATTACAGAATATTACAATTTTGTAATATTTATTTTTAGTACCAAATCTGCATAAACCTTAATCAACTTTATAAAAATCATTTTTATAAAAGATAATTGTAATTTTTGTATATTTATGTATTTCAGATTCAATAATTATCTTATGTCCTAATTTATCGCATAATTTCTTGACAATATAAAGTCCCATACCTGTTGATTTTGCCATTATTCTACCGTTTTCACCAGTGAAAGATTTATCAAATACTCTTTTTATATCGTTTTTAGGTATTCCTATTCCATTATCCCAAATAGTTAGATATACTTTATCTTTTTCATCTTTTACACTGATTTTTATTATTGGATCGTTATTATTTTTTTTATATTTAATACTATTGTTTATAATCTGATTTAATACGAACTCTAACCATTTTGAATCCGTTAAAACTTTTTCATTATGAATATCAACTTCAAGATTAACTTTGTTTTCTAATAAGTCATCTTTATTTTTTAAAGCAACATCTTTGATAATCTTCTGCAATTCAATTTCTTTGATAAGATAATCTTTCTCGGCATTTTCGCTTCGAACGAAATATAAAATTTGATCTATATAGTTATCTAACTTTCTAATTTGTTCTATATATCTCTTATCAAACATATTTTTGTTGTTATGAATTAATAAAGTTAAACTTGCTACTGGAATCTTTACTTCATGAATCCACATTTCTACATATTCCTTGAAATCGGTAATACTTAAATTATATTCTTTTACATTTTCAATCATTGACTTGTTTATATCATAAAGAATTTGATAAAAAATTTCGCCATCATAAAAGTTCGGCTTATTTAATATTTCTAAAATTAAATATTTTTTATCTAACTTATCAAGCGTATTTAATAATTTTTTGTAAAATTTGTATTTCCTGAAATAATCAAAAATAATATTAAATGTTGCAACTAAAAAAAATAATATTGTCAATGCTATTTTCAAATCATTTTCCACTTTAAATGCGTTTAACATAAGAATAGCAATTATGAATCCAACAATTGACACAGTTATCTGTACTGTTTTATCTAATAAATATTTTTTAAAACTCATAATAATTTATACCCTTGTCCTTTTCTTGTTTCAATTCTATTTTCAAGTCCAAAATTTTGTAATTTATTTCTTAATCTACTAATATTTACTGTTAGAGCGTTGTCATTTATAAATTCATTATTATTCCATAAATCAGTCATTAAATCATCACGAGTTACTATTCTACCACGATTACTTAAAAGATATGTAAAGATAATCATTTCATTTTTAGTTAGTTCTAATACCTTTTCGCCTTGTTTCAATATTCCTTTTTGTGGATTAACACTAATATTATCATAAAATAAGTCGTACATATTATTATCCATTCGTTTAAATATATTTTGTATTCTCAATAGTAAGATTGTTGGATTGTATGGCTTAGTAATATAATCGTCTGCACCATAAGATATAGATAAAACTTCATCTACTTCTCCTACTCTGCTCGTAACCATAATAATAGGTACATTAGATTCTTTTCTAATTTCTTTTAATAAAATTTCACCATTTTTATTAGGTAAATTAATATCCATTAAAATTAAATCAAATTTCATAGTTTTTATATTTTCTTTAACATTATCAAACTTTTCTATAATTAATACTTCATACCCTGAATTTTCTAACAAAGATTTTAACTCATTTCTTATGATTTTTTCATCTTCTATAATTAATATTTTTTTCATAGTTTGTCTATCTCCTATATTCAAAATCTTAGTTTTCCATAAGTTGGTATATCTCAATTATTGGTTTTATTTATATTTTCATTATCCATTATTTTCAACTTCTTGCTTAAGCATTTCCCAACTTTTAAAATATATACATTCATTTTTATCATTAAACATTATCTGATAAATTCCATCATAAACATCGTTATTTTGTTCTAGATACCAATTAGCTATCACAGTATTTCCATCTATTGCTAATACATTTATTTCTATATTATGTATTTTTTCATTTTTAACATGATACCATTCTTCTTTTATTTCTTAGATAGTCAAAAACGGTTTTATAAAAGGCATTTCTTGATAAAATTTTGTGTTAGTAAACAAACTACACGCAGCATCTATATTTATCTCAAGCCAGTATTTTTTTAATTTGTATATCCATTTTTCAGC
>ERZ857629.1739-NODE-1739-length-22515-cov-3.660419_pt1 | contig 22515 bp, 22 predicted proteins | sample MGYA00519700_ERZ857629 | MGnify/ENA primary metagenome ERZ857629 (study PRJEB31778, sample SAMEA3449351) | human gut metagenome | biome: human gut; feature: human-associated habitat; material: faeces | place: United Kingdom | collected 2010/2012 ...
TTGAATTAGTAAAGAAATCTCAGTTTGACTGGTACTTTTTCTTGACGTAGTACCACTGGATGAATGGTTGATGTATGAAATGAGTGATCACGATAAGCAGTTCATTTCAGAATTAATGGAAGTAAGACATGATACGTGTTCAACTATCTTCTGTAGTCAGTATCCAACTGAAGACTGGTATGATAAGCTGCATAAGTCAACATTGACAGAAGCTCTGCTTGATAGAATAGTACATAATAGAATCGATATAGATATGGGTACTGATAATTTTAGAATAAAATAAGGTAATTATTTAGCCAATCATGACTATCATGATTGGCTATTATTCTGGTAAGAGTCAGGTGGTGCACTTAATGCGACAGGGGTGGTGCATAGGTCTGCGACTACCGGTGCAATTACCAGCGAATAATCAAATTCATAAACACCTTTTCTTGATATTCTGGGAATACTTAATTTTTCTATAATCAACTCCTTGTACTGGTCAAGCCTGCTTGGCTTTGCCCTGTTTTTAGGCTTTCCCTTGTAGCCTTCGTGATACTTTTTCACTGTTCTGTAATCCATGCCATACTTTCTGGCAAGATCTGCATAGTTTGGTTTACTTTTAGTAAAATCCATTACATTAAATTCAGCTGCTAGCTGATAAAAATCATTTGAATTCATCGATATTACCTCCGGTAGAAAATATCAATAAAATGAAAAAGGACAAAATAATTATGTAGGTTGTCCAACATTCTTATATTGGCTTTTACCTACATTTTTATTTTATCCTTTGCAGAAGGAAAGAATTAAAGATAAGATAGATAATATCACGATGCATCTAAACAAAATAAAAGTGCCTGTCCGTCCAAACAGGCACTTCCAACGCTAGGGTAGAATCATGAAAAGTCCACCATCATATCGCTTTAGACTTGATGGAAGGAACAATCCGAAATACAGACGACACCAGTCTGTTCTCATGACCGTAGCCCCGTAGTTAAGAATATACATATATCTTCTAACACACAATTTTTAAAAATGGGCTGATTTTTTATGGGGATTTATGCGCTTTTTTTGGAGTTGAGATTCAAGCACAAATGAATCCTCATCATCATTATTATACGAAATTAAAAAAAGCATCAACTTAGCGGATGTTTAAATCCTTAAGTTGATGCCATTGGGTAATATTATAAGTAGACCTAAAGAAATAGGTGATATACGTGGTATCTCTTATATTTATCCTATCTTTTATCGTTTAGGTTTAATTGATGTTCCAGAACATATTGCTGATATAATGAGTTTGCAATAATAAATATTAAAGTATATTGGAATAATAGAAAAACAGGAAGGAACGAATGAACGTTATCGTGAAGCGATGGACTGTTAGTTCCTTTTGTCCTGACTTTTGAACCATCTTCTTCTCTTTATAGTTACGATTGTTAGGTGGTCAATCTAATCGGAATGAATGATCAACTAAAGTAGAATAATCAGTTTTGAGATTTCATTTCTGACATGCCTAGTGATAGATGTCTGTAAATCTCTTTTTATTTTTTCCTCATATATTTCAAAATAAAAAAATCCTTTCTTATAAAATTAAGATGTAGATACGATGCTTATTTACATCTTAATTTTACTATAAAAGGAGTATGTATAATATGATTGGTCAACTTAATTGGAATGATTAGTCAGTCAAGTTTATTGGAATTAATAATCAGGCTAAATCGGAATTATTGGTCAGCTACGCCAAAATAATCAGTACCTACTTCTAATTTTTTTTACCATATTTTTATTTCTTTGCAGTCTATCATACCATGATCTTCCTTTGCTTCCACACTCATCACGTATTTTGTCACGAAATTTACCAGTATCACTTTCTATTGCAATCATCTGTTTATATAAATATCTTGTGGTTTTAACGCATAAATCCTTAGTTTCATATAATTGCTTTTTTTCGGCAGGTGTAACACGTATTTTTTTCTTTCCGATATTGACGAGTATTTGTCCGATTTCATCACGTGTGTTTTTAGCTTCTATATAATATTCATATGCGAAAATACCTGAAATATGTGAGCGGAAATGCAAATTTGTATACTTATGAAATTTATCTTCATTTAATCTTCTTGCATTTTCATACTGTAAATTTTTATCTAGCTTATTTAAAAGGTCTGTGTATTCTTGAAAATGATTCATCCATACTGTACTTTTTTTTATTAAACCTCTGTTTTTTTCTTCTTGTATAATTTGTATATTTCTAGAAATCTCTTTTTGTAGGTTACGTTGGTAAGTATTTACTTTAAATTCTAAATCATCATTACTCTTCAAGTCAGCGAGAGTGTATTTATTTTGAATTTTATGTTGCTTCGTTGTATTAAATATCTTTTTCAAGATTAAAGATATAATTATAATTGTTATGGCTATAAGGGCAATTTTTATATATTTTCCTTCATTAACAAAATAAAATATAGGTTCCATAAAGATTCCTCCTAATTTTAATTATTAAATTTTATTGATTAATGTCATAATGAAGTTTTCATATACATATTCTGTTGTAGTTACTTTGAAACGAATTAATTGGTCATAATGTTGCAATTCCTCAGAAGTTATAGTATTACTCTCTAATTTTTTCGCATAATGGTCACATATTTTTTGTGTTTCTTTAATTGCCTTACGGATATTTTTTTGATAATCTCTGGCATTTTTTATTATTTCACGGAAGTGTCTTTCTTGCGCTTTTCGTTCCTTATCTAAATTATCATAAAATAACTTCAATTCATTGTTTTTTAAATTGTACTTATAAGCTAGTTTTTTCATTTCAAGATCATGTTGTTGATTAATGTAAATTATTTCTCTTTCATAATCTCCTTTTATTTGAGTTATTTGAACTAACGTATTTTTTTGTATTTTTTCCATTTCTATATTATATTGTTTTTCGACACCATAGAATAAAAGTTTTGTTTTCATTTTAAATTCTTGATGTGAATTATATATTTCTTTGCGTTCATTGAAAAAATTACATAAAGATTTGATGACATTAGGTAGTATTGATATTTCAGGAAATGAACTATTTGATCGCTCTTTATCTAAAAATTTTGCTAGAGATTGACAGGAATCAATATCCATTACAGGCACTGGTAATGAGCTTGTAGTTATGTTTTTCATAAGACCATGTGAAAAATCATTGGATAAACTTCTATTTCCTTGTGTATTTTTTTCATGATCTTGATGATTTCTGTAACTCTTATATTTTGTGTTTTTATTTTTCATAGTGATCACCCCGTTTTCTTTTGTTATATTTATTATAACATAATCTGAATACCTACAAAACACTGATTACTAAAAATCTGTTTCATTAACACCGATTAAACGGCGTTAATTAAGCTAAATCTAGCACATAGATTTTCCATCTGTTTTATAATTAGATTAGAAATTAGATGGAGGTATAACCACATGTCAAACAAAGTATTAAAGCCTAATGCAAAAGTCAATATAAAAATGTAGGTTTTCGGGAGGTTTTCCTACATTCTTATATTGGCTTTTTAGTCTTCATCCACTATGAATTGAAGCTGATCTTTGAGTCTATATGACGGACCATTGATGTTTAATACAGAACTATGATGAAGAAGTCTATCTAATAAGGCATTAGTAAGAACAGGATCGCCAAACACCTCTGGCCATTTAGAGAATGTTAGGTTTGTCGTGATAATCGTACTTGATTTCTCATATCTTTTCGCAATGAGATTGAAGAACAGATTGGCAGTATCTGCATCCATCTTCTCATATCCTAATTCATCAACTATAAGAAGCTTATATCTGCAGATCCACTTGATTCTTCTTTCTAGTCTGTTCTCATATTTGGCCTTTCTAAGCTGTGCTATGAGGTCATGAAACGAAATACAATATACGGAATATCTCTGCTTGGTGCAGCTTCTGTACCAATACCTACAGCTAGATGCGTCTTGCCTACTCCTGGCGTTTCGCATATGATGATATTCTCACAGTTTTCAATGAATCTCAATGTAGCTAGATCTTCAATCTTTTTTCTATCCAGTGAGGGCTGAAAGCTGAAATCAAAGTCCTGAAGATTTCTCTGAAAAGGAAAGTTAGCTACCTTAACACAGCTGACTATGGCTAAATCCTCCCTGTATTTCATCTCCATCTGCACCATCTCATCTATGGCTTCCAGTGGTGTCTTTACCCCGTCAGACATCATATCCAGGTACTTGTTTATATTCTCCTTCATCTTGGGAAGCTTCAGCTTCTCTAGATTATTCATTAATACATTTATTGAACTCATACTATTAATCCTCCATTTCCATTCGGTATGTTTTTAGATAATCTGTTGTCTCTTTTTCAAATTCTTGGTAGATCGAATCATAACCTTCCTGTGATAGAAAGTTATAGATATCCATAATATCAAATCCCCAATCAACGGAATACTGAGCACCATTGAAATAGACAAGCTGCTGTGATGATACCTTTACTTTGTGAGGGCTGAGGTATCCATCCAGGACAGTTCTGTCAGGAAGAGGTATGAGGTATTCCTTTTCTTTTATAAAAAGTACACAGGGAGACATTTGAGTGCCCTGACATATATTTGTATTCATCTTCACAATGAGCTTATCCACAATCTCCTGAAGTTCCTCTATGGAGTCAAACTCACCATGGTAACTTCTAAGCCAGTCCATAATCTTGTTGCGGGCCTCGTTGGTTCCTTTTGTGTAGGCATGTCTGGCTTTGCATGATTCCACCTTGAAATTCATATCTTTGGCGAACTGCACCATCTTATGATTGATTCTCTTAAGCTTTACATTTGTATTTATGACGGTGGACATATTATCAAAAAGGATTCTTTTTGGAACTCCGCCATAGAATTTAAATGCGTTAATAAGACATCTGAAAATAATTGGCTGCTCCTTTGAAAGAGTCAGTTTAATATAGCTAAATCTGGAGAACTTCAGCACCAGATGGAAGATATTGACTACAAAAGTCTCACCACTTCTTGATGTGAGAATCATATTCTCTTTCCAGTCGCATTCTGTCATATCAGCGGGATCAGTCTCATAGCGAGTGCCTCCTCCACCTGATGCATCACCTTTGGATGGATTAAGCTTATGCTTCTTACAGTAAGCCTTGAAGTTTGAATATGAACCTATTTCACTATCTCCATACTGATCTATTAAGAATTCATATACACCTTTTCTTGATATTCTGGGAATACTTAATTTTTCTATAATCAACTCCTTGTACTGGTCAAGCCTGCTTGGCTTTGCCCTGTTTCTAGGCTTTCCCTTATAGCCTTCGTGATACTTCTTCACTGTTTTGCAATCCACGCCATACTTTCTGGCAAGATCTGCATAGTTTGATTTATTTTTAGTAAAATCCATTACATTAAGTTCAGCTGCTAGCTGATAAAAATCATTTGAATTCATCGATATTACCTCCGGTAAGATAATATCAATAAAATACAGCGAAAGGTTTTTAATTACACAAAAATACTAGAAAAAGTGGGAGCCACTGTGTGACCCCTACAAAAATTAAAGACCCTTATTTAATACTCTCAAATGATGATTACGGCATGAAGGAAAGACAGGATGAGATTGATTTCCAGCACATAAGGAAGGTCATGGATTATAAGGAATTCAGAAAAGAAACGCGCACCATCTATATGATGCTACCTGATATATGCGGTGTTCATTTTGGAAGAAACAAGATTCTCAGACTGATGAGAAAATACAACTGCATATGCGCCATCCGCAAGGAGCCATACTGAATTGAAAGCAAACAGGGAATTATTGAAAAGCAACAGGAAGCCAAACTTCCTTAAGAGAATGTTCCGTCTGGCTAGACTGGGCGAGTTGTGAGTCATATTACCTCTTCAGGCAATGATCTTAATCTAGCTATGGATACAATAGATACTCTTGACCCTGCTGATGACGCTGTTTTCCATTCTGACCAGGAATCCCTCTATTTTAATGATTTGTTCCAGGGAAAGACTAGACGCAACTTTGACCCGTCTAAAGTGGAATTTAACTTTTCACTTTAGATTTTCAAATGAAATATTAAAATCTAGTAGCGCATATGTCAGATATACCGTATAATCTTGTTGGTATGTTTTTATGATAAAATTATCATACCATATTCTTTTTATGGTATTTTTGCTGAATAAGATAACCTAAAGCAACAATTTACTTAAAAAGAGCAAAATAACATAAAATTGTAAATATATATGTTAACGGAGGAAGAATATGAAAAGTGATGAAATATCAAAAGAAACAAGATATACCACTAGACACAAATATGGTATTACAATTGTAAAAATAGTATTACCTGCGCTTTTAGCTGGTTCTGGTGTTAACATACTTAAAGACAATGAATATAAAAATACTATAAATGACATGAAAAAGAACAATACAGTTCTAACAAAACAGATAGATGATTTAAAAGATAGTAATGACAAATTTGAAAATCAAATCAATGAATTAAAAGCAGCTAATGAATCTTTAAAGCAAAACAATGAAAGAAAGCTGTTAGAAGAAATGCCAAGTGGTTATTATAAACCATCAAGTGATGTTTTTTTATTGGATAAATATAAAATGGTAAATCCTGAGGAGTGTGATTCTTTTGAGAATGGATCCTGTCTAATGAAAGGTGAAACATATAATAATGGGTTTTTTATGAGTTATTCAGGCGGTGTTTCTTTTTATCTGAAGAAAAAATATAAATTATTACAATTTAGTATTGGACCGGTAGATGACAATAAAACTGAAGACAGGATTACTTTAAGAATATTTGTTGATGGAAATCAAATTGATACTGTTATAAATCGTAATTATGATGATGATGTAAAAGAATGTTCTATTGAAATACCTAATGTAAATGAATTAAAATTTGAATGGTCAATTAAAGCTTCATCACATTCATATGCTTTAGGTAACATAAAAGTATATGAATAGTAGAACAATTTAGATTCTTTTAACGATTTTGGAATATATCGCTTTATTGATATTTAAAAATAAATAAATTGCTAAGAGTATTTATAGAAAGGACTTGAACTTAATTAATGGATATTATATATTTGTCTATTCCATTTTGGAATGGAGGGATTATTAATGGAAAAACTATATGTAAATAAACTTAATGATTCAGAATACATCGCATTAATAACAGTTCTTGATTATGAAATATTAGTAAGCAAATATCTAAAACAGTTATCATTTGAACCTTCTCCCAATAAACCTGAACATGTACTTGTTGATCTAGCTTTAAAAACAGGAATAGATAAATATAGATTTGTTGAATTTGATATTAATGAATCAGGAAAGATAGACTTAAATAGTCATAGATATGTTTCACTTAATCCATTCTATGAGACTCTAGCAAACAACTTTCTTAAAGATAAGAAAGAAATAGTATTAAACTCTATTCTGACTGATTCACAAATAAATCAGTTATTAAAATTTTGATTACTTTCATTGACAACTCACCAATCTGTGATATCTTATAGATAAAGTAAAGGAACAGTAATGTTCTCGGTGTACTGGCACCGTAAAAAGTCGAATTCAAGAGGTAGAATTCAAAATAACCACGTCCGAGTATATATCAAACAGATATATGAGCCTTGCAGTTAGGAGATAAACTGTAGACAAGAGATAGTCTTAAAAACAATCTCGTCCGATTATATATCGAATAGATATATGAGCCTGGCGACCAGGATAAAACCTGTAATTCTTATACTATGAGCAGGATAAGTTCCTGCTTTTTTTTATATTCCATTACTCATACTACTCTCTATTCTCTATATAAGAGTACCACTATTTCTATCTATCACCTATATCTCAATTTTACTAGACATAATCAACTAAATATGGCATAATACATCACTGTACGAAAGGAAATGTAGACTATGATATCAACACATAATGTATCACTCAGATACGGAGATCGCGCTTTATTTGAAGATGTATCAGTTAAATTTACTGATGGAAATTGTTATGGGATTATTGGTGCAAATGGTGCTGGTAAATCCACATTCTTAAAAATATTATCAGGTGAGATAGAACCTAATAAAGGTGAAGTTATTATTGAACCTAATAAGAGATTATCTGTTTTAAAACAGGACCACTTTGCTTATGATGACAACAAAGTAGTAGAAACAGTCATCATGGGTAATAAGAGACTTTTTGAAATCATGCAGGAAAAAGAAAAGTTATATGCTAAACCAGATTTCAATGATGAAGATGGTATTAAATTAGGAGAACTTGAAGGTGAATTCGCAGACATGGATGGCTGGAATGCTGAAAGTGATGCTGAAATCATGCTAAATGGTTTAGGTATTACAACTGAATACCATGATATGTATATGAGAGACTTAGATGGTAATCAGAAAGTCAAAGTATTATTAGCTCAGGCTTTATTTGGAAACCCTGATATTCTTTTACTAGACGAACCTACCAACCATCTAGACCTAAAGAGTATCAGATGGTTAGAAAACTTCCTATTAAACTTTAAAAACACTGTCATTGTTGTATCACATGACCGTTATTTCTTAAACAAAGTATGTACACATATTGCTGATATTGATTACAGCCGTATTCAGCTATATGTAGGTAACTATGATTTCTGGTATGAATATTCTCAGATGCAGATCCAGCAGATGAAAGACCAGAATAAGAAAGCAGAAGCTAAGAAGAAAGAATTAGAAGAGTTCATCGCTCGTTTTAGTGCCAACGCTTCTAAAGCAAAACAGGCGACTTCTCGTAAGAAGTTATTAGATAACCTAGAAATGACTGATATGAAACCATCACTTAGAAGATACCCATTCATCGGTTTCAAACCAGGTAGAGAAGTAGGAAACATTGTATTAAATGTAGAAAACTTAACTAAGGTAGTAGATGGAGAAAAACTTATTAATAATGTATCTTTCTCTATTCTTCCAAATGAAAAGGTGGCTTTTGTCGGCGACGATAAAGCAACTGAAGCATTCTTTAAAATCATCATGGGAGAAGATAAAGACTTTGAAGGTTCTTATAAATGGGGTATTACGACTACTCAGTCATATTTCCCTAAAGACAATTCAGCATTCTTTAATGATTGTGAATTATCTTTATTAGACTGGTTAAGACAGTTTACTGATGGTAGTATGTATGAACAGGAATTAAGAGGATGGTTAGGTAGAATGTTATTCTCTGGTGATGAAGCATTAAAGAAAGCGAATGTTTTATCAGGAGGAGAAAAGGTAAGATGTATGCTTGCAAAAATGATGATGCATGATGCAAACGTCTTAATCTTTGATGAACCTACAAACCACCTTGATCTTGAATCTATCCAGGCACTAAACCAGGGCTTAATGAGATTCCCAGAAAATATTCTATTTACTTGTCATGACCACCAGTTTGTTCAGACAATCGCGAATAGAATTATCGAATTTACTGCAGAAGGTACAATTGACCGTCTATCAACATTTGATGAATATCTAGAATATAAGGACACACTTGAAGCATAAGAGCGGATTAACCGCTCTTTTTTGCTTCTCAAGGCTAGTTTCTTATACGATGAGGATGTTAATGCCTGTATCATCCTATAAGGCTTAGAAAAGCTGAGAATTATTTTATAAATCTGAAACTTACTTATAAGCAGATTCTAAAAGTATTATCATAATACCTATAGAAAATAGGAGGATAACTTAATGGGTAAACTATTATTAACTGGTGTTGATGGAAACTTAGGTCAATTAGCTGCCGACGTATTACTTACATTAGAACCAGTGGAAAACTTAATCTTTTGTGGTTATAATGAAGAATCACTAAAGAAATATGCTGAAAAGGGTGTAGAAACACACGTAACTAACTTTAATAATTCTGATGGATTAGTTGAAGCATTTAAAGGGGCTGATGCTCTTGCATTAATCTCTATGCCTTTTGTTGGTGTTAAAAGACAGAATGCGCATAAGAATGCTGTAGATGCAGCTAAAGCAGCAGGTGTTAAACAGATCATCTATACTTCTTTAGTCAATGCTGATGATGAAACAAACCCATCAGTAGAGAAGAAAGACCATATCTATACTGAAAAATATATTCAGGAAGTAGGTCTAGACTATCAGTTCATGAGAAACTCTCAATATGCTGAAGCAATGGTTACTAACTACTTTACTTATGCTCATATGAATGCACCACTTACTAATTCACAAGGTGATGGTTTAATGGCTTATATTTCTCGTAAAGACTGTGCTAAAGCATTAGCTTATGCATTACATAGATCTAATGAATTTCATCATAAAGTATGGAATATTAATGGCTTAGAACTAATGACTATTTCAACATTCTGTGCTATTGGTGATGTAAGTACAGGAAACCATGTACCATTTGTAAATGTCACTGATGAAGAAAATTATCAGATCTGGGATGCAATGGGTGTCCCTAGAACTACTGATGGCGTATTCCTAAAGGATTCAGAAGCACCTTTCTCTTCAGATGGCATGGTTACATTTGCACAGGCTATTAGAGAAGGTAAAATGGATATTCATACAAAAGACTTTACTGAACTAACTGGAGATACACCTATCTCTGTAAAATACATGTTTGATCATAATGAAGAATTCCAAATCGGTGAAAGACATTCTCAAGACAAATAAACTATACACTAGAGCGGATTAAACCGCTCTTTTTTCTTCTTAAGGCTAGGAAAATATATTATTGCTATTAGAATGAGATAATAGTATTGAACGCTTTATTAATAAAAGGCATAATATCAGTAAAGGGGGACAGAGGAATGAAGATATGTTTATTTGGAGTTTCTAACGTTGGAAAAACAACTGTGGGGAAATTACTTGCTGAACGTTTAGATATTAAGTTTGTCGATTTAGATGAAGAAGTAAAAAACCGCTTGAAAATGTCTCTTGAGGAATTTGTTAACACTGAGAATTTATGGTGGAGAGATCAGAAACGAGGAAGTATTATCAAGAAGATTATTAAAATGGAAGAAGATGTTGTCTTTGCAATTTCACCCATTTCTTATACTGAAAGCTTTAAAACAAGCATTATATCAGATGATAATTTACTGATTGAGTTGTACGATACTCCAGAGAATATTTTTTCGAGGCTTGTATTTAGTGATGAAAATGACGAGATCTATACTGATGATAATTACAAAAATGCGAATAAAGATTATTATATGAGAGAAATTCAAGCAGATCTTGATTGGTATGGAATGGTTAATGCTAAGATAGGGATACACAATCGTGTATTTGTTAATAACAAGTCACCGGAAGAAGTTGTGGATAGAATAATCATGGAGTATAGTTTGGAAAATGACGATTGTGGAAAGTAAAGGAGTTAGGTATTTTTTTCAATCATACAGAAAAAGACTTAGAATATCTAAAACCGGTTAGGAGGATTTTTTATGCCAGAGAAAATATATAGTTTTAATGGAAAAGATATTACTATGAATGTATGTATACAGATCAGAGATGTAGTGAAATTATTACAGGAACATTTTCAAAAATCAGTTTTGAAGAAGCTGTATTACGTTTCTATAAATCGGAAACATATAAGACGTTGCAGGAAACAGAAAATGGTCTATGGGCAGAGTCAGCGGAATATATAGCAGATAGATATTATGAAGAAACAACTGGCTAATATTCCGACACTGATAGAGAGGCTGAAGAAAATAGAAAAGTGAGTTTAAAAGAAAAGGCAAGAATACATTTGATATCTTAGGTAATTCAAAATAACTAGGGATTTCCTATATTTTATTTATCACGTAGTATGGGTTTAATGGGAGCCTATTTTTTCAAGCTTATTAAGAGGCTCAAGTCATAAAAATGCAAAGGTAATGCATAAAAATAGCGAGTAGCATATTACAAGTTAGTTTATAAAGCATATAAGGAATCCTTAACACACAGGATTCCTTTTAAAGTAGACTTGCTTCTTTTTCAAACTCCTCATAACTACTTACAAAACGATAAGGTTCATACTCTCCATATGCAGTGGGTCTACTGATAGTAATAATTTCTATATCATATCCAAGTTTTTCTTGTATTCTATCTGCAAATCTTGCCATGTCTTCTCCAGGCTCTGTCTGTAATGCAATACATCCAGTTTTATTTATCCTCTTTGCGACTAGATAACACATAAACCTATACCTCCTGACTTGATTATACATCTACATATTATGAACACAATAGTGTTTTTCTTCTCTTGATAATCACTCATTCCAATAATAGAATACTCCTAAAGGAGGCTACTATGGATATCAATAATGTATATGTAAGAGATGCGATTTTGTATTATACAATCCAACAATATTTCAATTGTAACGATAAGAAAACAATTCAATTCATAACACAATTAGACCACTTCGATTATAGAAGTGGTCTAATACATAATATCCCTTACTTATCCTTACAATTACGTGTATCAGAGAAGGATTTCTATCATACCTATCTAAGAGTCAAGGACAGTTTCAAAACACTCCCAGAAGACGTTATATTAGTTAAAAAAGGTGATGAGATATACTCTAAACTATTAGCTATGATTCCAGCATCACCACCATATTTATTTCTTAAAGGCAATGTACGCTTATTAAATGAAAAGTCTGTTAGTGTAGTAGGGAGTAGAAATGCTTCTAGGGAAGCAATGGAAAAAACAGAAATACTTGTAAAAGCATTAGTCAAAAGAAATATAGTAGTCAATGCAGGACTTGCGAAAGGTATAGATACAATAACCCACCAAACAGCATTAAAAAACAATGGAAGAACTATAGCTGTCATAGGAACACCTATTAACCGGTACTATCCTAAAGAAAACAAAAACCTTCAACTCGCAATTGAAAAACATGGACTTGTTGTCTCACAGTTCCCACCTTGTAATAAAGTATACAAATGGAATTTCCCTACAAGAAATGCGACTATGAGTGGTATTTCTATTGCGACTATTATCATGGAAGCAGGAGAGAAGAGTGGGGCATTAAGACAAGCAGATCACTGCATTAAGCAAGGTAGAGACATCCTCATACCATACTCATTATTACAATCTTCTCTATTGTGGCCTAGGAAGTATGTCCAAAAGGGAGCATATACCTTTAAAAATATAAAAGAACTATTAAATAAATTAGAAGGAGAACAAATATGTGTATTGAAATAGAAAACTATAAACAACATGATTTCTTCAATTACTTTGATTACAATCAAATTGATACTGATGCTGAAGAATTACTTAATACTCTCTTGAATAAACCAGAATACAATCTAAAGCTCAATAAAAGAAGAGTACCAGTATTGGAAATTGCGAAAGTGTTAGGCTTTAATGTTTATACTACAAAATTCAATGATTACCATATCAAAACAACTCATTGACAAATACAAAAGCGCTAAGGTCATTATTCTTAGTAATGAATATACGGATGAAGAAATTCTTTTCTCTTTATGCCATGAGCTAGCTCATTACATCTATGATAGTGATTCAAGTAATGAGTATTCTCATACATATAGAATCAATGATATAGAACTAAGAGCTATTCGTTTTGCGGATGCTTTATTAATGCCACTAACATCCTTCAAAGAAGCATATACTGAGCTATCTAATAATATTAATAATCAAAAACTTCTAATTCATGCATTATCTGATACATTTAATGCACCTCTAGGTGCAGTAGAAAGACGAATAAAACAAGTGGTAAATACAAAGCTTTAAAGGAGTGTAAGCTTGAATAAGTCAGAGAAATCTGGCTTATTTTTTATTGCAAGAATGTTCATGCTTCTATAAGTTGGAGGAGATAAATAATAATATAGGTTTAAATTAAGTAATCTTTACGTATAAAGGGTATAGATAATATAGGACACTTATCTTGTATCTAGAAGAGAGTATTTTAATAATCCATGACAAAGAATTAAGCAGAGTAATACATTGCTTAAAAGAGTTTTAGACATAAATGTCAGTGAGAAAGGATGGTTATATGAACAAAACAATTGAACAGCTTATTGAAAGTTTAGACACAATACCTTTTTTGTTTGTTGGTTCAGGATTATCAAGAAGATATTATAATTTACCTGATTGGATAGGGTTGTTAAAAGTAATGGCTGCTAAATTAAATAAAGATTCATTTGCATTCCGTTCTTATGAAGATCGAGCATCTTTTGAAAATAGTCCATATGGTATTAATCCTAAAATAGCATCACTTATAGAAGAAGACTTTAACAAAGAGTGGTTTCGCAATCCTGAAATTAGAAGCTTAGATGGAGCTTATACTGAAAAGGTAGAGAACGGATGTTCTCCATTTAAGGCTGAACTGAGTTATTATCTAAAACAAAAATCAGTTTTATGCCCAGAATTAAAAGATGAAGTTACTTTATTAAACAATATTGCGAAAAAATCAATTGCTGGAATTATTACGACAAATTATGATTTGTTTTTTGAAACATATTTGTCTCAGTATACAATTTATATAGGCCAGCAAGCACTCTTATTTTCTCAATTACAAGGTATTGCAGAAGTTTATAAAATTCATGGTTCTCTAAATGATCCTCAATCTATAGTTATCAACGAAAAGGACTATAAAGAATTTAAAGAGAAACGTGAATACTTAGCTGCTAAGCTACTTACTATATTCATGGAGTATCCTATTATTTTCATGGGCTATTCTATTTCAGATTCTAATATTAGGGATATTTTAAGTTCTATAGTAAAATGCATGTCAAATGAACAGGTTAAATTACTGAAAAGAAGATTCATATTTATTGAATATGATGCAGAAATGGAAGGATATGATATTGGTGAATCATCATTTGCATTTGAAGATAATAAAATGATTACAATGACAAAAATAACTCTATCTGACTATTCATTGATTTATAATGCAATCGGCAAAAAGAAAATGAAAATACCCGTTCGTTTGCTACGATTGTTAAAAGATGAATTATATTTGTTCACATTATCAAATGAACCTACTGAAAATATTAAAGTAGCTGCAATTGATGATGATAGAGTTTCAAATGATGAATTAGTAATTTCTATAGGCACAACAGAAACAATTAGCTTAGATGGATTAAAAGGCATTTCTACAGATCAATGGTATAGAAATATTGTGATGCATGATCTCAGATATAATACTGAAGATTTATTAGATTATGCACCAACGCTAGCAAAACAAGTTTCGGGTATATTACCTGTTAATTCTTTGTTTGAGGATAAATATCAGAGAATAGAAGGGATTGATAAGCTGCTTGTAAAAGATTTTGAAGATATTATTTCTAAAACAATAGAGAGAGCACGTAGTAGACACCCTCAAATTGACATAGAAAGTATTTTAAGCGAAATACCTGATATAGATAAGCAAATGCTAAGTATAGCTTACTTGAAAGAAGGGCAAATAAACTTGATTGAATTAGAAAATTATTTAAAGAATAAGTTTGAACAAGATAACGATATATTAAAGAATTCTAAACCTTCTACTCGAACAAATTTAAGAAGGCTAATTAGAATTTATGATTATTTAAAAGGAGAAAGCAAAAAAGCCTCTGATTAAAGCACCCTTTCAAAGGACACCATCAGAAGCCTCTTTCTTACTAGAAAACCTTTCAACAAGGCGGCTCTCTAAAAGCTACCCTATATTCCAGCTCTCTTCGTAAGTATTATACATAATTATTATAATATTGCAAGTATACAGTGAAAGGAGTCAGAACAATCTGGCTTCTTCTTTTTTATACCAAAAAAGCCTCTAATTAAAGCTACCTTATAAAGGTCACCATTAGAAGCCTCTTTCTTACTAGAAAACCTTTCAACAAGGCCGCTTTATAAAAGCCACCCTATCTTCCAGCTCTCTTTATAAGTATTATACATATTTATCGTAAAATTACAAGTAAACTATTCGATTTTTTAGATGTCTAAAGTGAAAAGTTAAATTCCACTTTAGATCTGTCAAAGTTGCGTTTAGTCTTTCAGATCTAAAGAGATTTTATCATCATTCTTGCCTGTTTATTGAAATTTATTACTGCATATATAGAGGTAAGGAGCCTGTTTAAGGTATTATAAAAGGAGTCAGATTTTTTTCTGACTCCTGAAAGAACTTTTATCCTTTATATACTTCCTGATCAACCATATTTTCTTTCTTAGCTACAATAACTGAAGTAGAAGCATCACCAACTACATTAAGTGAAGTAACTAACATTTCAATAGGTCTATTGATTGAAAGAATTAATGAGTATGCAAGTAATGCAGCATCATTTGTATAACCCATACCAGTTAAGATAGTAAATAGGATAACAGCACCTGCACCTGGTGCAGCTGGTGTACCAACTGATGCAATTAATGCAAGTACTGCAATAACAGCCATAGACATGAATGTAATCTTATATCCAGAACTTGCTGCAATAAACATAGCAGCAATAACCTGCATGATAGCTGTACCATCCATGTTGATTGTCATACCTAAAGGTAATACGAATGAAGCAATCTGATCATCTACACCTAGTTCTTCAGTTACTGTTCTCTTGTTGATTGGAAGAGTGGCAGCACTTGAAGAAGTAGAGAAACCAAATAAAGCAACCTTCACCATCTTCTTCATGAATGGCTTTGGATTAACTCTAGCCATAGTCATTAAGTAGATTGGATAAGCTAAGAATAGATATACAAATAATGCAATAACAACTGTAACTACATAAGCAAGTGCTGGTCTTAATGAATCAATACCATAAATTGCGAATGTTCTTGTTAATAAGCAGAAGATACCAATAGGTGCGAACTTATTAACTACAAATGATAAGAATAAAGTAATAATCTTAGATACTTCTTCAAATAACTTCTTTAAAGTCTTTGTTTCATCTTCTAAAGTATTCATTGCGAGACCAATAGCAACAGCTATGAATACAATGGCTAATACGTTACCGTTAGTAGAGAATGCTGAGATAAGATTGTTAGGAATAATATTTAAGATAATATTCAATGGGTTAGCACCAGTAGAACCCTTCTGGATAGTTACTGCTGCTTTACCAACTGCATTAAAGAAACCTAAACGATATACAACAGAAGCAATCACACCTGCAAAACATAAAGCACATACAGTTGTAATAAAGAAAGTTAAAATAGTTTTAGTAGAAATTCTACCTAATTTCTTTGTATCTGTGATAGTTGAAATCGCAAGTGTAATTGATACAAATACCATAGGTACAATAATAAGCTGTAGTGAGTTAACGAATAACTGTCCTACAATATAGAAGATACCAACAGCCTTTGTTGCATTTGGCTGTGTAATATCCTGAAAGAATAAGTTATTGATCTTTGTCCAAAGATCAGTCTGTCCACCACTTACTAAGTGTTCTCTTAGCATAATGCATCCAAAACCACAAGCAAGACCACAGATCATTGCAATCAGCATTTTCTTAGCTAACTGCTTACCATTACTAGTTTTCATTTTTACCCTCCTGAAATTAATCCCAAAATTGTCATTATTATACACTAAATAACTCTTAATGCAAATAGTATTGATAAAAATGCCTGTAAAATAAATATTATTATATAGGACAGAAAGAAAAACGATTTGTGTCATATTAATTAAACAAGAGACTTTTGACTTCACATAATTATCCCATTATTGTAATATATACTCATCGCAAGGGGGAATTTTAAATGTTTGGAATTTATATTTTATCGATGTTATCGATGATGTTTATCTTTGCTGGTAATATTGTTTCTTACGGCGGGATGTTTCAGTCATCATCAACACTTACGGTGATTACTTTGTGGGCCATGTTTTATCTTGCTTACATTGCAATCAACTGTTTTGCATTATCTTATGGTTTTAAGGAATATGGTAAGAAACATAAGTTATCACGTTATTTACTACTGCTCTTAACTGCACTTATCTATAACGTGGCTTTAACTTATGCATTCCATCTCTATAAGCCAGAAAATGTTACAATGCATTCTGTAACGCATGCATTCTTCTTATTATCGAATAATGCTTATTGGTTATTCACAGCCTTTACAGGCATGTTCTTACTAAGTCCTATTGTAGACTACATGGTAGAACATATTTCTAGAGAAACAGCGATTAAAGCGGTATGGATCATTGGATTACTTGGCTTCTATGGCTTATTTAGTGCAGGAGAATTAAAGGATCCACTTTTATTTAAGAGTGGTCGAGGAATCATCTGGTTCACATGTCTTTATTTCATTGGCGCAACTGTAAGAAAACATGAACTTTATAAAGTCAATGTATCAAAAACCGCATTGATCGGTTTATGCTCATTTGTCTTAAATGGTTTCTTAATGCTAAGCTTGGACAAGTTTATTGGTAATACATTTGATGATTACTTCTTATCAGCCTTATCACCATTATTACTTGTAACTTCTATATGCCTACTTTATGTTTTCGCAAATATGAAGAGTAAACAGGAAAAGATTGTACAATTTATTGATGAATCAACTCTTTGTACATATTTTCTTGCTAGTCATTCTTTATTCTTGGGCTATGTCTTATTAAACCAGTTTACAACACTAGCAGGTATGCCTTTCTACTTACTTGTTCTTATGGTCATCATGATTGCATTATCTCTTTATGTCGTTGCATTAATCATCGATTTAATCAGAAGAGGAATATTCAAGGTATTAAGATTAGAAAAGCTGGCATTATGGATTGAAACACTATTTGGAAAATTATTAAACAAGTTATCTGCTTAATACAAAAAGAGAGAGTTCACTATTGTGAAATCTCTCTTTTTAAGTTCTTTCCAATTGTCATCCACATTGTAATATAACAAGCACCACCACCTATAAAATTACTGATTGCTTCTGATATGAACACACCTTCAATACCAATAAAGCGGGGAAGAATAACAGTCAGAGGGGCTACTATAATCACTTTTCTAAAGATAGAAAAGAAGATAGCCTGTTTTGATTTGCCAAGTCCTACCGCTACAGATTGACCACAGATCTGTAAAGACTGCATAAAGAATCCCGCAAAATATAATCTAATATAAATAATTGCATGTTTAGTAATATGAGGATCATGAGTAAAGATATTAATAAAGTATTGTGGGAAAGCAGTAATTAATACCCAGATAATAAACATTGTCCCAAAACATAAGAATGTCACAAAGTAGATAGAAGACAATACACGCTTATATTCCTTCGCACCATAGTTATAGCCTAGTACTGGCTGAGAGGCATTCCCAAACCCCTGAGCAGGTAACTGTACAACCTCTCTAATAGAATTAATAATCGTCATAATCGCAATGTAGAGATCACCACCATATAATTGTAAAGTAGAATTACATACAATAGATACAATAGAATTAGTGATCCCCATCATAAATCCAGCAGTTCCTAAAGAAAAGATTCTCTTTACATAATAAGGATTTAAATGCATACATTTTTTCTTTAACTTAAGGATCGTTTTATCACTTGTTAGAAAGCGTATTGTCCATAAAGCAGATACAAATTGTGATAGTACTGTTGCGAGTGCTGCACCTTTTACATTCATATCCAATATAAATATAAATACAGGGTCCAATATAATATTCAGCACTGCCCCAATCAGTACTGTCATCATACCAATCTTCGCAAACCCTTGACTATTAATAAAACTATTCATACCAAGTCCTATTAACACAAACACAGTACCAAACAAGTAAATAGTCAAATAATCATTCGCATACTTGAATGTATGTGCACTTGCGCCAAACATCCATAAGATCTTCTCTTTAAAGATAAACCCAATCACCATCAAACCTATTCCAAATAGAACCAATAAGAAGAAGGCATTCCCCATAATCACTTCTGCCTCATCATTTCTTCCTCTTCCTCTTGCAATAGAACAAAGTGGGGCACCACCCATACCAAACAAGTTCGCAAACGCAATCACTATAGAAATAATAGGAAGACATATTCCCAGTCCTCCCATAGCCAGTGTTGCAGTATGAGGAATACGTCCTATATATATTCTATCTATCACGTTATAGAGTACATTAATCAACTGTGCTACGATCATTGGTCCTGCAATAGATAATATATGTGTAGAAACCTTTCCCTTCGCAAAATTATTCCTTTCTTCCATATAACCATCTCCCTTAACACTTTCTTTACTTTCTCATATATCTTACTCAAATGTTCTGTTTTTTCCAATATAGAAATTATTCTGATTTCATATTAAATATTATCTTCTGTATATCGCATTTTTTCTTATGTATTGAATGAAATATTATAATAAAATAAAATTTCATTTAAATAAAATAAAAAGCGGAATTATGTTGCATAAGTAACATGTAAGCGCTACAATAACTATGCTAGATACATTCGAAAGGAGAAAATAATATGAAGAAAGTATCCGCTATAGCTCTAAGTACAGCTATGGCACTCTCAATGGCTTTGCCATCTAAAGTCAATGCCACAAGCAGAGTGGATCAATTACTCTCTAATATGAGTACAAGACAAAAGATCACACAGATGCTTATGGTAGACTTCCGTTACTGGGATGAAGACTTAAGTGATGGTTTACAGACTACAGGTCATGAATTTACTAAGATGAATGACCAAGTCAGAAAGATTGTCGAAGACTATGATTTTGGAGCACTTATTTATTTTGCTCAGAACATCCAGGAAACAGAACAATCTTATAACTTAAGTATGGCTATGCAGAAAGCAGCTACAAAAGATGGTGGTATTCCACTATTAATCAGTGCTGACCAGGAAGGTGGTAACGTTTATCGTTTAGGTTCTGGTACAGCATTACCTGGTAATATGGCACTAGGAGCAACTCATAATACAGAGTATGCGAAAAAAGCAGGCCAGATTATTGGTAGTGAATTAAGTAGTATTGGTATTAATACAAACCTTGCGCCAGTTGTTGATGTTAATAATAATGCCAACAACCCAGTTATCGGTTTAAGAAGTTATAGTGATAATGCGGATGTTGTTGGTAACATGGCTTCTTCAACTATTGCTGGTTTGAAGGATTATAATGTTATAGGATGTGCGAAGCACTTCCCAGGTCATGGTGATACAGCCACTGACTCACATTATGGTTTACCTATCGTAAACAAATCAAAAGCAGAATTATTAAATAATGAATTAAAACCATATAAGATTGCAATCAATCAGGGTATTGAAATGATCATGACTGCACATATCTTATATCCACAATTAGATAACACAACTGTTGTTTCAGAAAAAACAGGTAATGAAGAAAAGAAACCTGCGACTATGTCAAAAGCAATCATCACTGATCTTCTAAAGGGAGAAATGGGATTCAATGGTGTCGTCACTACAGATGCGATGAACATGAAGGCTATCGCTGATACATTTGGTCAGGTACAGGCTGTTAAGCTTGCTATTGAAGCAGGGGCTGACTTAATTTGTATGCCAACTGTTCTTTATAGCCTAGATGATGTCAAGAACTTAGATGCTATCATCGATGGTGTTGAAGATGCTGTTAAGAAGGGTGAAATCTCTGAATCTAGATTAGATGATGGATGCAGAAGAATCTTAACAGTTAAAGAAAATAGAGGCATCTTAGATTGGAAAGAATCTGATTTCTCTCTAAACAAAGCTTTATCAACAGTAGGAAGTGCAAATAACAGAGCAACTGAAAGAGAAATCTCAGCAGCTGCTGTAACAGTTGTTAAGAATGAAAACAATACTTTACCAGTAGTTGTAAAAGAAAACCAGAAGATCTTAATGCTTTGCCCATATGACAATGAAAGAGCTCAGATGATCATGGGTTATAACCGTGCAAAAGAAGCAGGACTCATTCCTGAATCTGCAGAAGTTAAAGTAGTAAGATATAACGGTTCAAATATGGATGCTGTAAAAGAAAAAATTGATTGGGCTGATACAGTATTCGTTAACTCAGAAATCAGTGCTGCAAGCCGCTTCTCATCTAATCATTGGTTATATTCTTATGTAGAAGGTATCGTAGACTATACTCATGAAAAGGGTAAGAAGTCTATCGTGATGTCAGTAGATAAACCATATGATGTACAGATGTATGCAAATGCAGATGCTATTTTAGCTGTATATGGATGTAAAGGTTCTTCAGTAGATGTGACTGAAGCAATTGTTGGTGGAGTTACATCTTCTAAAGCTGCTTATGGACCTAACATTATTGCAGGTATTGAAGTTGCTTTAGGTACATTTGGTGCTCAGGGAACACTTCCAGTTAATATTCCTGTATATGATAAGACTGCTAAGCTTTACACTGATACTATTAAGTATAAACGTGGTTATGGTATTACTTATAAGTCATTACTTAACAAAGATACTTTAAATGACTTAATCTCTAAGGCTGAAAGCTTAGATTCTAAGAAATATACAGAAGAATCTTGGAATAAACTTGTATCAGCTTTAGCCGCTGCAAAAGAAGTAGCTAACACAAATGGTGTTTCTCAGAAGAAGATTGATGAAGCGATTGCTTCATTACAGGCTGCTATGGATGCTTTAGTAGAAAAACCTGCTGAGACAAAACCAGAAGAACCTAAGAAAGATGACACTAAGAAGGACGAAACAAAGAAAGACGAAACAAAGAAAGACGAAACAAAGAAAGACGAAACAA
>ERZ857629.1741-NODE-1741-length-22508-cov-3.655770_pt1 | contig 22508 bp, 20 predicted proteins | sample MGYA00519700_ERZ857629 | MGnify/ENA primary metagenome ERZ857629 (study PRJEB31778, sample SAMEA3449351) | human gut metagenome | biome: human gut; feature: human-associated habitat; material: faeces | place: United Kingdom | collected 2010/2012 ...
AGGATTCCTCTTCCAATCTTTATTTTTTCTACACTTGGAAAACAATCTATAAAATTATTATAATCCTTAACAGTAAAAATATCTCCATTATAACATACTGAACTTTTACTTAAGCTTAATGCATCTTTAAATATTTCTAAATTAGGTTTATTTCCATAAAAATCTTCTCTAGTTCTTGGATGAATTATTAATTCCTCTAATGGATATTTATTATAAATATTAATAAGCTCATAAAACTCCTCTGGCTTATCTTTTCCTATTCTAGTTTTTATAGAAATCTTCATATCATCCATCTTAAATATTTCATCAAGAAATTTATCAAGCTCTTCTCTTTTAGCTAAAAAGCCAGAACCTCTATATTTTGATACCACAGTTCCAGAAGGACAACCAAGATTTAAATTTATTTCATTATATCCTAGTTCCTTTAACTTTTTAGCAGTACTAATAAATCCTTCTGAATCATTAGTAAGTATTTGTGGAACAACATTTAATCCTTCATTATTTTCAGGCAATAAATCTCTAAGTTCTTTAGTCTTAAAGCTTTTACTTGTATTTGGTGTAATAAAAGGTGTAAAAAATTTGTCTATATTATTAAAATACTTATTATAAGAGTTCCTATATATATATCCTGTAATACCTTCCATAGGTGCTAAATAATATTTCATGTAATAACTCCTCTACTTTTATTCTAAAGAAATTATATCAGCCTTATCTTTAGTTATCTATATATGTTTTATTTATTGAATAATTTTTTTATTTCCTCTACATTTTTGCAATAGAAATCTGCCTCCGTTTCTTTACAAACATCTTCAATATTTGTAAATGCCATTCCCCCTACTATTATTAATGGTGATTTATTTTTAAAGTAACTTCTAATTGCTTGTATTACATTTTTAGCAGATTCTATATTATTAGAAATAGTAACTGAAATAGCAATGAATTTAGGATTTTCTGACTCTATGGCATTAATAATACTAAGAGTTGGTAGATTTGATCCAAGGTATACTACTTTAATACCACATACTTCTAATAAATCAGAAATCATTTTTATTCCAATATTATGTTGTTCTGGACCAGCTGTTAAGCAAATTATAGAATCTTCTTTATGTTCATCATTTTTTCCATAACCTTTTAACTCTCTCATTATATCTAGTATACTTTCTGAAATATAATGTTCATTCCAAACATCTATTTCACCAATCTCCCAAAGTAATCCAACTTCCTTTAATGCTGCCTCAAATATATTTATGTATATCCATTGTATATCAATCCCCATATTATACATATTTATTACAAAATCTCTAGCCTTATTTTTATATCCATTTTCTAAATATTTTAAAAATACTTTATATTCATCTTTACTTATAGAATACTGAATTTTGTGGCTTACTTTTTTGTCTTCATTGTTTATGAGATAATCTATGGAAACATTAAATAAATTAGAAATTTCTTTTAACTTATCTGCATCTGGAAATCTTAATCCTTTTTCATAATTAGATATAGTAGTTTGTTTTATACCTAGCTCTTCTGACAATTCTTTTTGAGTATATCCATATTCGTTTCTAAACTTTTTCAATCGTTCTGCAAATGTACTCTTCATATTGCAACACCTTCTTCCTTACTATTATTGCACTTTATTCTTATTATTGCACTTTATTTATATATATATCATATAATATCACATTTAGTGATATTTTTAAATATTCTCTGAAAATTTCTATTGATTTATTTCATTATGTGATGTAATATTAATACAACAAGATTTATTTAGAAATAATAATTATTGTTTATATAGAGATTATAAATGAGAATTTAGGAGGAAATAATATGAAACTACCATTTAAAATATCTTTACGTTTTTTAAGCTCTAGTAAAGGGCAAACTTTATTAATTGCTATTGGAATAGCTATAGGAGTATCTGTACAAATTTTTATAGGAACTCTTATAGACAGCTTACAAATTGGTTTAGTAAACAAAACCATAGGGAATTCTCCAGAAATAAAAATAACTTCTACAAAAGATGATAAATTAATTAGTGACTATAGTGATATTCAATCCAAAATTGATAATGAAAATATTGGTATTACCAATTTATCTTTATCAGCAGATAATCCTGCATTAATAAAAACTACCGATAATAATTTTTCAGTTTTATTAAGAGGAATGAATATTGATGATTCTGATAAAATTTATAATATAAAGGAACGCATTTATGAAGGGAAAGAAGCTACAAATGACTATGAAACTATAATTGTAAAGAACTTCAAAATGAACTTGGAGTTCAAATAAATGATTACATCACAATAACTTCAAATAAAGGGGCAACAACAGATTTAAAAGTAGTTGGGTTTTATGACTTAGGAGTAGCATCTGTTAATAAGTCTTGGTTATTAACAACACTTTCTACATCCCAAGAAATTTTTTCATTAGGAGATACTGTTACTACATTAGAAATGCAAACTACTGATTTATTTAATGCAGATGTTATAGCTAGTAAGCTATCTTCAACTCTTGGTAATGATTTAAAAGTAACTAATTGGAAAGATGATAATGCTGAATTATTAAGTGGACTAAACGGACAAAGCGTTTCAAGCATAATGATACAAGTTTTTGTATTAATTTCAGTAGTTCTAGGAATTGCAAGTGTATTAGCAATAACTGTTCTTCAAAAATCTAAGCAAATAGGAATATTAAAAGCAATGGGAATCAAAGATAAAGATGCAAGTTTAATATTTTTATTCGAAGGCTTAATACTTGGTGTAATTGGTGCTTTTATAGGTGTTGCACTCGGATTATTACTAGGATTTATGTTTAGTAAATTTGCATTAAATCCTGATGGAACACCTGTAGTAAAACTATTCTTTGACTTTAAATTTATAGCTTTCTCAGCAGTAATTGCTGTATTATCATCAACAATAGCAGCATTAATACCTGCTAGAAGATCATCAAAACTTAATTTATTGGAGGTAATTAAAAATGGCTAAAATAGTATCATTAAATAATATAAATAAATATTTCGGAAATGTGGTTAAAACTCAAGTTTTACACGATGTTAATCTATCATTTGAAGAAGGTACATTTAATTCAATTATAGGAGCATCTGGAAGTGGTAAAAGTACTTTATTAAATCTAATAGGTACATTAGATAAACCTTCTACTGGAGAAGTATATATAAATTCTAGAAGAACAGACACACTTAAGAAAAATGAACTTGCAGAGCTTAGAAACGAAACTATAGGATTCATATTTCAATTTCATTACCTTTTACCTGAATTTACTGCTCTTGAAAATGTATTAATGCCTTATAAAATTAAATCATCAAAGGTTTCAAAAGAAGTTATTCAAAGAGCTGAATATTTATTAGACTTAGTTGGATTATCTAAAGTTAAAAATAATCTTGCAGTTAATATGTCAGGCGGGCAGCAACAAAGAACTGCTATTGCAAGAGCACTAATGAATAATCCTAAAATAATATTAGCTGACGAACCTACTGGTAACCTTGATTCAGAATCAAGTGAAACAATATATAATATTATGAGAGATATAAATAAGAAATTTAATACTACATTTATTATTATAACTCATGATGATAGGATAGCTCAAAAAGCTGATAGAATAATTGAAATTAAAGATGGAAGAATTATTCAAGATAAAATAGTTAATGAAATTATAGAAGCTATAGATAAAAAAATAAGAACGGCTTAAATAATGCATGGAGCTGAGCACTACTTTTAGTGTATCAGCTCCAATTTTTTTATTAGAATTTAGGACTTATTTCTGAAGCTTGAATTCTTTTCAAATCCTTTTGTCTTAATCTTGTTTCTTCCATTATCTTATCCCAAGATTCACCTGATATCATCATTTCTTTAGCTCTAGAATATAATTCATTTTTATTTTGTCTATTCATACCTTCCTCCAATAACACTAATTTTATATTTCTCTACATATTTATTATTGAGAAAAATATAAATATTTATTACAAAATCTTTTTCTTATTTTTATTGGCATTTAAATTTTTAATTAAGTCCCCTTATCTTTATTCTTCTAACAGTAGTATAAATTTATCTTCTACAATAAAAATAAAAAAATAAACCTCTTATGTTTTTCACAACTATAAGAGATTTACTTTCATTTCAATATATAAATTATAGCTAACAACTTTTTGTTTTCTATAAAATCCCAATATCATTTCTATAATATTTATCTTTAAAACTTACTTTTTCAATAGCTTTATATGCATCTTCTCTAGCTTCTTCAATAGTATTTCCTACACCAACTACTGATAATACTCTTCCACCGTTAGTTTTTAATATTTTATCTTCAAGCTTTGCACCTGCTATAAAAACCTTATCCTTAACTTCCTCTTTAATATCTATTGAATACCCCTTAACAAAAGTACCTGGATAGCCTTTTGATGCTAATACTACATTTATACAAGTTTCAGGCTTCCATTTAATTTCTAAATTATATAGTTCCTCGCTTAGTGCTGCTTCTATAACTTCAAGTAAATCACTTTCCATTAAATAAAGAACAGATTGAGTTTCTGGATCACCCATTCTTACATTATACTCCAAAAGATATGCACCTTTTTTAGTTATCATAACTCCAAAAAATATAATGCCTTTAAAATCAAATCTTTCTTCTTTTATGCCTATTAAGGTTTTATTCATAATATTTTCTTCAAAATCTTTAAAAACCTCATCTGTCACATACGGATTTGGTGCTAAAACACCCATTCCACCAGTATTAGGTCCTTTTCCACCATCAAATATTTGTTTATGATCTTTTGCTGAAATAAATGGAACTATAGTTTTACCATCCGTAATAGAAAGAATAGATGCTTCTACTCCCTCTAAAAATTCTTCTATTACTATTTTTTGTCCTGCTCCTTTAAATATGTCATCTATCATAAATGATTTTACTGCATTTATTGCCTCTTCTTTACTTTCACAAATAGAAACACCTTTTCCAGCTGCTAATCCATCTGCCTTAACTACTATAGGATAATTGCATACTTCTAAATACTCTAAAGCTTTATCAGAATCATAAAAAACTTCATATTCTGCAGTTTTAACACCATATTTTTTCATAAAATCTTTTGAAAAACTTTTACTACCTTCAAGCTGTGCAGCTTTTTCACTTGGTCCAAAAATTTTAAGTCCCTTTTCTTTAAACTTATCTACTATTCCTTTAGTTAATGGATCTTCTGGCCCAACAACTGTTAAATCAACACAATTATTTTTAGCAAATTCTAATAGTTTCTCTATATCATTTACATCTATATTTACGTTTTCACATTTATATTCTATTGCAGTTCCACCATTTCCAGGAGCCACATATATTTTCTCCACTTTATTATTCTTAGCTAATTTCCATGCTAATGCATGCTCTCTACCACCAGATCCAATTAATAAAATTTTCATAAAAATCCCCCTTAGAAAATTAAAAATGTAAAATGTAGAATGTAGAATTATTGTTGAAATTCCACGGGAATTTCCTGAATATAATAACTCAACTACGTTGAGTTATTTCCACAATTCTACATTTTTCATTCTTCATTCTTCATTACACTAATCTTTGATTAGTGTTTAAAGTGTCTTATACCTGTAAATACCATTGATATTCCATGTTCGTTACAAGCATCTATTGACTCTTGATCTCTTACTGATCCACCTGGTTGAATTATAGCTTTAATTCCATTCTTAGCACATTCATCTACTACATCTCTAAATGGGAAGAAGGCATCTGATGCTAATACTGTAGCACCTTTTCCTCTTTGAAGTGCTTCTTCTGTTGCCCATATTCTATTAACTTGTCCGCCACCAATTCCTACTGCTACTCCATCTTTTATTGCAACTATTGCATTAGATTTAACATATTTTACTACTTTCATTCCAAATAATAAATCTTTCATTTCCTTTTCTGTAGGTGATTTTTCAGTAACTACTTTTAAATCTTCTATTAATCTAGTATCTTCTTCTTGAACTAAAATTCCTCCATCTACAGTTACCATATATTTTTTTGCATTAGGTTTATTATTACATTTTATTACTCTTAAATTCTTTTTACTTCTTAATACTTCTAAAGCATCTTCATCATAATCTGGAGCTGCTACTACTTCTAAGAATATTTTAACCATTTCTTCTGCTGTAGCTTTATCTATTTTTCTATTTATTGCGACTATACCTCCAAATATTGAAGTTGGATCTGCATCATGAGCTTTTTTATAAACTTCATAAGGAGTTTCTCCTATTGCAACTCCACAAGGAGTATTGTGCTTAAGTCCACAACAAGCAACTTCATCAAATTCACAGGCAACCTTCCAAGCAATATCTAAGTCTTTTATATTATTGTAAGATAATTCCTTACCATTTAATATTTCAAAACTATTCATTGCTCCATCAAATTCATTACAGCTATAATAAGCTGCACTTTGATGTGGATTTTCTCCATATCTTAAACTTTGTTTTTTCTTATATGAAATTGAAAGGTATTCTGGATACTCTTCATCTTCAAGTAAAAAGTTAGATATAGCTGCATCATATGCACTCATTAAATTAAATACTTTTCCTGCTAATTTTTTTCTTAATGCTACAGAAACATCTCCACTTTCATTAATTTCATTTATAACTAATTTGTAATCTTCTTTATCAGATATTACAATAACATCCTTAAAGTTTTTTGCAGCTGCTCTAAGCATAGTAGGTCCACCAATATCAATAAACTCTACTTTTTCATCAAAGCTCAAATTTTCTCTAACCTTTTGGAAGAAAGGATATAAATTAACTATTACCATATCTATAGTTTCTATATTTCTTTCCTTAATTGTATTCATATGCTCTTCATTATCTCTTATAGCAAGAATACCTGCATGTATTATTGGATGAAGGGTTTTAACCCTACCATCTAGCATCTCTGGGAAATTAGTAACTTCATTAACTTCTATTACATTAATTCCATTATCTTTAAGATGCTTATATGTTCCACCTGTAGATATTATTTCTACTCCCTTTTCTTGCAAAAACTTAGAAAAATCTAAAATACCATCTTTATCAAAAACACTAACTAAAGCTCTTTTTATCATATAAAAATCCCTCCTACTTAATGGATAATTCATAATGCGTAATACGTAATTGTTATTAAAATTCCTTCCGAATCTCTTTAATTTCTAACTCAACAAAGTTGAGTTATTTCATAAACTATTACTTCTTCACTATTCACTTATTCTTGTTTTTCCATTTATAATTTGAACTTTATTTTTGCTTATTAATTCAATTGCTTTTGGCAATAAAATATGTTCTTTTTCTAAAACTCTTTTTTGTAGTTCTTCTTTAGTATCCTCAAAATATACTGGTACAACTTCCTGAAGAATTATTGCTCCCCCATCTACTTCTTCATTAACAAAATGTACTGTACACCCTGTAAATTTAACTCCTGAATTAATTACTGCTTCATGTACTTTTAATCCATACATCTTAGGTCCACAAAAACTTGGTATTAATGATGGATGAATATTAATTATTTTATCCTTAAACTCTTTCAATAAATTTCCTTCAAGTATTGAAAGATACCCTGCTAAAACTATTAAATCAACCTTCCCCTTAGTTAATTCTAAAATTTTATCAGATGTTTTATTTCCGTATTTCTCTTTAGATATTATATAACTTTTTATCCCCTTAATTTTCGCTCTCTCTAATGCGTATATTCCTTCTTTACTTCCTATAACCATTTCTATCTTACAGTTTAAACTTCCATTATCTATAGAATCTATTATTGATTGAAGGTTGGTTCCTCCCCCTGATGCAAGTACTGCTATCTTAAACAACAACCCTCACCTCCAGATGTTACATAACCTATTTCATAAGCTCTTTCTCCCATTTCAATCAATGCTTTTATAATAGGATCCACATCTTCTTCATTAACGCATAATACAAATCCGATTCCCATGTTAAAAGTATTATACATATGATCTTTATCTACACCTTTTTCTATTATTTTTTCAAATATTAAAGGTAATGGATAACTATCTTTATTTATTACAGCTGTTAATTCTTTAGAACTGAACATTCTTGGGACATTTTCAATAAATCCTCCCCCTGTAATATGAGCCATTCCTTTTATTTCAAAGCTTTCGAGTAATTTTAAAACTGGTTTCACATAAATTTTTGTAGGTGTTATTAAGGTTTTCCATGCCTCTTTACCACCTATATCTTCATTTAAGTCTGTAAATAATTTTCTTACTAAAGAGTATCCATTTGAATGTAATCCTGAAGATGAAATACCAATAAGTTTATCTCCTACTTTAATATCTTTTCCATTAATTATCTTATCTTTATCTACTATTCCAACTGCAAATCCAGCCATATCATATTCTCCATCTCTATAAAAACCTGGCATTTCTGCAGTTTCTCCACCAACTAATGCACACTCCCCTTGTATGCATCCTTCTGATACTCCTTTAACTAAATCTGCCGCTACTTCTGCTTCAAGTTTTCCACAAGCTATATAATCAAGAAAAAATAATGGCTTAGCTCCATGGCATAAAATATCATTAACACACATTGCTACACAGTCTATTCCAACTGTATCATACTTTTTAGTTTTAAATGCAATATCAAGTTTTGTACCAACTCCATCTGTTCCTGATACTAAAACTGGCTTTTTATATCCTTCTGGAAGCTCAACCATTCCAGCAAAGCTTCCAAGTCCATTTAACACATATTCACTCATAGTCTTGCTTGCATATTCTTTTATTAATTTAACTGATCTATATCCCTCTTCTATATTTACTCCAGCTTCTTTATAAGTTATCATTTCACACACTACCTTTCAGAGTTATTTTGCTCCTTCTATAGGAGTTGCTACTGGATAAATTCCATTAAAGCATCCAACACAATATTCACAATCATTTTTAAAGCACTTATACATTCCTTCCATGCTTAAATATCCTAATGAATCTGCTCCTATAGTTTCATTAATTTCTTCTATAGACTTTTCTGCTCCAATTAGTTGACTTCTATAGGGAGTATCTATACCAAAATAACAAGGAAACTTAACTATTGGAGAAGCAACTAAAAAGTGTACTTCCTTAGCTCCAGCTCTTCTTAAGGAATCCACTAAGTGCTTTGAAGTAGTTCCCCTTACTATAGAGTCATCAATTAATATAACCCTTTTACCACTTATATTTACCTTTAATGGATTTAACTTAACTGCTACCGCCTTTTCTCTTATTTCTTGAGATGGTGTTATAAAGGTTCTACCTACATATCTATTTTTTACAAAACCAGTATCATATGGTATTCCAGATGCTTTTGAATATCCTATTGCTGCTGGTATACCTGAATCTGGAACTGCAACTACTACATCTGCCTCTATTTTATGCTCTTTATATAACTCTTCACCAGCTCTTACTCTTGTATAATGAACATCAAGACCATCTATAGTAGAGTCTGGTCTAGCAAAATATATATATTCAAAGGCACAAGTTTGACATTGTGTATTTTCAGAATACTTATAGGATTTAATACCCTTATCATCTATTATAATTATTTCTCCTGGTTCAATATCTCTAACTAATTCTGCTCCTATTGCATCTAATGCACAACTTTCTGAAGACAACACATATCCATCTTCAAATTTCCCTAGACATAAAGGTCTTATTCCATGTGGATCTCTAACTCCTATTAGTTTATCTTCTGTTAATATAACCATAGCAAAAGATCCTCTGACCGCTTGGATAGCATCAAATATTGCTCTTTCTATTCCTTTTTTAGCACCTCTTGCTATAAGATTAGCTATTACTTCAGAATCTATAGAAGTATGAAATATATGTCCTCCATCTTCTAATAATTCTCTTATTACATCTGCATTTACTAAAGTTCCATTATGAGCCATAGCTATTGCTCCAAGCTTTGATTGACTAAGTAATGGTTGTGCATTTTCAATTCTAGTATCACCACTTGTAGAATATCTGACATGTCCAATAGATATAGAGCCTTTAAGCTCATTTAAATTTTCCTTAGAAAAAGCCTCTGTAATAAGACCCATTCCTTTATGAATATTTATAGTCTCTCCATCTGAAACAGCTATACCTGCACTTTCTTGTCCTCTATGTTGAAGAGCATATAGTCCATAATATACCATAGATGCAACATCCATAGGTTTATTAGAATATATTCCAAACACACCACATTCATCTTTAAATTTGTCATTACTTGGATCCAGTATTAAATTTGAATTCAAAAAAACACCCCCGTAAATAATTAATAATGTATTATTTCTGCATTCTGTTTAGTATTTCTACATAAGCATCTTTTACATTACCTAAATCTCTTCTGAATCTATCCTTATCTAACTTTTCTCCTGTTGTTGCATCCCAGAATCTACATGTATCTGGTGATATTTCATCTGCTAATAAAATTTCTCCATTGTATCTACCAAATTCTAATTTGAAATCTATAAGTCTAATATTTTGTTTAATGAAAAATTCCTTTAGAATTTCATTTATCTTAGCAGTCATTTCATAAATCTTATTTAATTCTTCAAAGGTAGTAGCACCAATTCCAACTGCATGATAATCGTTAATTAATGGATCTCCAAGTGAATCATCCTTGTAAGATAGTTCAAAAACTGTTGTTTTAAGCTCAAATCCTTCTTGAAGTCCAAGTCTCTTTGCCATTGAACCTGCTGCTACATTTCTAACTATAACTTCTAATGGAACTATCTCAACTTTTTTACATAATTGCTCTCTTTCATTTAATTTCTTTATAAAATGAGTTTTGATTCCATTTTCATTTAGCATTTCAAATATCATTGAAGTAATAGCGTTATTTAAAACTCCTTTATCTTCTATTTGTCCCTTTTTCTCTCCATTAAAAGCTGTAGCATCATCTTTATAATAAACTATAACCTCATCTTCCTTTTCTGTAGCATATATCTTCTTTGCTTTTCCTTCATATAGCATTTCTAATTTTTCCATTATAAATCCACTCCTTGTCCATTTTCTTCTATAAACTTCTTTTTCATATCTATTCTAAATTTATTTAATTTTTCTCTTAATTCTTTATCTTTTATAGCAAGCATTTGAACTGCAAGCATTCCAGCATTATAACTATTATTTATTCCTACTGTCGCTACAGGAATTGATTTTGGCATTTGAACTATTGAAAATAAAGAATCTAATCCTTCAACTGCACCATTAATTGGAACTCCTATAACAGGCATAGTTGTTTGAGATGCTATAACACCTGGTAAATGTGCTGCAAGACCTGCTCCTGCAATAACTACCTCACATCCATTTTCTTCTGCTTCTCTTAGTGTTTCAGTTAATTTTTCAGGAACCCTATGTGCCGATAATATGTATGCTTTAAAATCAACACCAAACTCTCTTAAACAATTAGCTGCTCCTTTCATTACATCAGTATCAGATTTACTTCCAAAAAATATCGCTACCTTCATATAAAAACCACCTTTCATTTAATGCATTATTATAGGTAATACCTACTCGACTTCGCTCATAGGTGTAAGTTCGGCTAAGCCAAATCATAGATTTGGAGCCAATTTAGGTAACACCTATTCGGCTTCGCTCATAGGTGTAAGTTCGGCTAAGCCAAATCATAGATTTGGAGCCTTACTTATAGTAATTTACTCCTGCTTTAAATATCTTTTGATCAAAGTTTCCTGGTATATTTTTATATAGATCCTCTCCTATTCTTTCTGAATGACCCATTTTACCAAGAATTCTTCCATCTGGACTTGTTATTCCTTCTATAGCTAACATTGAACCATTTGGATTATACGGCATATCCATAGATATATTTCCATTTACATCAACATATTGAGTTGCTATTTGTCCATTTTTACTTAATTGTTCTAATACTTCTTTAGGTGCTACAAATCTTCCTTCTCCATGAGAAATGGCAACTGAATGTATGTCTCCTAAATTTACCTCACTAAACCAAGGTGATTTATTTGAAGTGATTTTTGTTCTTATAATTGAACTCATATGCCTATTAATCTCGTTATAAGTTAATGTTGGCATATTTTCATTAATATCAACTATTTCACCATAAGGTACTAACCCAAGTTTAATCAGTGCTTGGAAGCCATTGCATATTCCTAACATTAGACCATCTCTATTTTTTAATAAGTCCATTACAGCATCTTTAATTCTTTCATTTCTAAATACATTTGCTATAAATTTACCTGATCCATCTGGTTCATCACCAGCTGAAAACCCTCCAGGTAACATAATAATTTGACTTTTTCTTATTATCTCTTCCATCTTTAAAATAGATTCATTTAAAGATTCCTTGTTCATATTATTGAATACAAGCTCTGTAACTTCTGCACCTTCCTTTTTGAAGGCTCTAGCACTATCGTATTCACAGTTTGTTCCAGGAAATACTGGTATAAATACTTTTGGCTTAGCAATCTTAATAGTAGGTTTCTTTATTTCTTTTGTTTCAAATAAATTTAATTTTATACTTTCTTTCTTTTCTTCAGTTTTTATCTTAAATACATCAGATAATTTTTCTTCTAGTATTTTTTCTAAATCATTAATATCAAAATTAATATCATATTCTTTGAAAATAATAGCCCCATTTTCATTAGTTTTACCTATTGCTTTATAAGCGCAACCCTTAAACTCATTATCTACATCCACATTGTTCTTAACTTCTAAAACTAAACTTCCATAGCTAAGTCCAAATAATTCTTCTTTATTTAATCCTTCTATTTCTACCCCAATTTTATTACCTAAAGTCATCTTAGTTAATGCTTCTACTAATCCACCTGCTTTAATTGCTGATGCAGAAATAACTTTTCCTTCTTTTATTAATTTATGAAGTCTCTCTAAATTATTCTTAAACTCTTCAATTTTTAATGTCATATCATCATTTTTCTCTGCAATTAATAAAACTAATTTTGAGTCTGTATTTTTAAACTCTGATGAAATAATATTTTTTGATTTCTCTACATCAATTGCAAATGCAACAAGTGTTGGAGGAACATCTAAATCCCCAAAGGTTCCTGACATTGAATCCTTTCCTCCAATAGCAGGTATTCCTAAATCCATTTGTGCCTTATATGCCCCAAGTAAAGCTGCAAATGGTTTTCCCCATTTAATCTCATTTTTCCCTAATCTCTCAAAATACTCTTGAAGTGTAAGTCTTGATCTTTTATAATTTCCCCCCATAGCTGAAAGCTTTGTTATAGCCTCAATAACTGAATAATATGCCATATGATATGGACTCCACATTCCTATCTCTGGATTAAATCCATATGTCATTAATGTAGCATCCTTACTCTCTCCATCTAATACTGGAATCTTCGCTGCCATTCCCTCTGCTGGTGTTTTTTGATACTTTCCACCAAAAGGCATAAGTACTGTTCCAGCTCCAATAGTTGAATCAAATCTTTCTACTAAGCCCTGTTGTGATGAAACATTTAACTTTCTTAATGTATTCAACCATTCTTCTTTTACATTTAAATCATCTTTAATTAAGAAAGGATATTTTTCTGGTGCCTTTACTTTTATATTAGTACTTTGTCTTGCTCCATTTGTATCTAAAAATTCTCTCTTTATATCTACTATATTATTGCCTCTCCAAAACATCTTAAGTCTTTCGGAATCTGTAACAACAGCAACTTGTACTGCTTCTAAATTTTCTTTATTTGATAATTCTATAAATCTTTCTTTATTATCTTCAGATACTACAACGGCCATCCTCTCTTGAGATTCAGAAATTGCAATTTCAGTGCCATCCAAGCCTTCATACTTTTTAGGAACTTTATCTAAATCTATATCTAAACCTCTTGTTAATTCTCCAATTGCTACTGATACTCCACCAGCTCCAAAGTCATTACATCTTTTTATCATTTTTGTTACTTCTTTATTTCTAAATAGCCTTTGAATTTTTCTCTCAACTACTGGGTTTCCTTTTTGAACTTCTGCTCCACATTCATTTATAGAATCTTCAGTATGTTCTTTTGATGATCCTGTTGCACCGCCTAAACCATCTCTTCCAGTTCTTCCGCCTAGTAAAATTACAACATCACCAGCTTTTGGTTCTTCTCTAACTACATTTTCTCTAGGTGCTGCTGCTATTACTGCACCAACTTCCATTCTTTTTGCTACATAGTTTGGATGATACACTTCAGAAACTTGACCTGTTGCAAGTCCTATTTGATTTCCATAAGAACTATAACCATGTGCTGCTCCTAATGTAATAGTTCTTTGTGGAAGTTTTCCTTTTAACGTTTTTTCAACACTAACTGTAGGATCAGCACATCCAGTAACTCTCATTGCTTGATATACATAAGTTCTACCTGATAAAGGATCTCTAATTGCTCCACCAAGACATGTTGCTGCTCCACCAAATGGTTCAATCTCTGTAGGATGATTATGAGTCTCATTTTTAAACATTACTAAATATTCTTCATTTCCTTTATTTGTTTCAATATTTACTTTTATTGAACATGCATTTATTTCATCAGAAACATCTAAATCATCTAAAAGACCTCTTTTTCTCATTTCCTTCATAGTAATAACAGCTATATCCATAAGAGTTTGATCTCTATTAGTTTTACCATATACAAAGTCTCTGGATTTTAAATATGCTTCATAGGATTTCACTATTGGCTTTGTATATAGTCCTTCTTCAATATTTACACTTTCTATTACTGTAGAAAAAGTAGTATGTCTACAATGATCTGACCAATAAGTATCTATAACTCTTATTTCAGTAATACTTGGATCTCTTCCCTCTTCTTTAAAATAATTTCTTATAAGCTTAATATCTTCTAAGCTCATAGCTAAGCTCATTTCTTTATGAAATTTTTCTATTTCTATGTCATTCTTATTTATAAATCCATTTAATATCTCTACATCCTTTGGTTTTGGAAGTTTTGAATATAATTCTAAATTATCTAGTTTAACTTCTCTAGAATCTACTGGATTAATATAATATTTTTTTATTTTATCAATCTCGTCTTCTAATAAATTACCTCTTAATACTATTATTTTTGTCCACTTAACTTCTAGCTTTTCTCCAGAAGTCAATATTGCATAACATTCAGAAGCTGAATCAGCTCTTTGATCATATTGACCTGGTAAATATTCTACTGCAAAAGCTGTTTCATCTTCCCTTAACTCAATATTATTCTCATATAGCTTGTCTACTGTTCTTTCTGAAAAAATAGTATGAAGAGCTTTTTTATAATCTTCTTCTTTTACTTCCCCTAATGTATATTTATTAATTAGTTTCACTGACTTTAATGCATTTACACCTAAGTTATTTTTAAAATCTTCTAATAAGCTTTTACCTTCTACATCGTACTCGTCTTTTTTTTCTACAAATATACACCTCACCATGTACTCTTATACCTCCAAAGTTAATAGAATTTATATATACGAACATTTTCTTATAACAATTATTTTTTCTTCGTATTTTATACTTTAAGATTAGCATTTCAATATATCATTGTCAACATTTTCCTTGATTTTTATTGTATAATTCGCACTATAGCGAACATTGTAAGATTTTATTTCCCCTTTTGTTTTTATATTTTTCCTATTTTTCCTTTAAAAATTTATTTGTTATTGATATTTATTTTATTTTTTTTGCAAATACTAATACAGATATAAAAAAGGTGGTGTTAATCATGAAAAGAAATGCAAAAGATAATTTAAATCTCACTCTTGAGGAACTATGTAATTGTGAGAATCATTTAAATACTGCCTACTTAAATTCAGAAGAATCTTATAATAGAAATGAGATTCATGAAGCTCTTAAAGCTGTAGGTAGTGCTGTTGATGCTGCTCAAGAAGCTATTAGAAAATATAAAGACTAAAAGGAGTGTTTTCTTATGGGACATAGACCTAATGCGAAAGATGAATTGAAAAAAGCATTAAGTAATATCAATCATGCTCAAGAATTATTAAATGATGCTATTGATACTGTAGAACAAGATGAGAATAAACAATTATTACAAAATACATTAGCTAATGTAAATAAAGCAGTAAATATAACTAGAACTACCACTTACGGATATAAATAAAAAAGACTGTAGATTTTCCTACAGTCTAAATTAACTATCTTCTGTTATTTTGAGCTTTTCTAGCTTTTCTACAAGCTGGACATCTTACTGGTTCGTTATCGAATCCTTTTTCCTTGTAGAATTCTTGTTCTCCAACTGTGAATACGAATTCTGATCCACAATCTTTACATATTATCTTCTTATCTTCCATTTATAAACCCTCCATTTTAAAGTCTATTATAGTAATATTAATCTCTATAACGGAGAATATCATTATCTATCAAAAATCTTTAAAGTAATTATTTTTTAGTCAAATTGACTACTTTTCTATAATATCATATTTTATTCCAGAAATCCATAGAAATTTAAATATATTTAAAAAAAATACCGGCAGCTTATAACTACCGGCAAAGAAACCTACGTAACCCTTTTGGGTCATTTTTATTCTTATCAATTTTATCATTTTATATTCTAAAAATATAAAATTTATTTTTTATATATTACTTCTATCTAATAATATTTCTAATAATTCCTTAGATTTTTTAGAACGCTTATCCATTTGTAATTCAACTTCTGTTAATTTCTTTTCCATTTTATTTATAAATTCCTCAGTTTCTATATTTCTATAACCCTTATTATCAAATCTAGTGTCTTCTATACTTAACTTAATTATTTTTAATGCTTCCTTTAGCTCTTTATTATAATTCTTTTCAGTTGTTATTGGCTTATTCCTCATATTATTATTTACACTTTTTTCTTCCTTAATATTATAAATTAATAAATTATAATCATTTGGTTTACCTAACAAATAGTATTTTAAATTGCCATTTTTATAAAAATTCTCTATTGTATTTGAATGCTGACTAAAATATATAGTTTTATTATCTAATAAATCAGTAATTGCCTGTGAATGAAAGGCTATATTATTAGGCCTTGTATATTGAATAATATCTCCTATATAGATACTTGAATAAATTTCATCCCAATTTTTCAAAGCTTCTTCAATGCTATATTTTCTATATTTATATACTCTTTTTCCCGATTTTCCAAAATGTAAATTAAAGGCATTAGCTGAAGTCCATGTAGAAGTTCTATTTGGTAAATCAGAAGAATAATAAAACCATGAATCAATACTTGTGGCATTTTTTCTAGAACCTATAAAATCCATACCACCAGCTCTTAAAACCTGTGATACAAAATTAGTGCAATCTCCTCCATCATTTATATAATTATAATATTGCTTATTGGAAGATATTGCCCATTTAATAGCATATTCTCTGGCTAATTCTCTATTATAGTTATTATTCTTCTCTCCTGCTAAAGTAAAGTTATTGTTACTAATTATACCGACTACAACTAAGATTAATATAACTAATAATACTTTTATTTTCTTATTTTTAATTAATATTCTCATGTTTTATTTCTCCAGATATTTTATAGTATATTATATCTTTTGAAATAAAATTAAAATTATTACAATATCTTTTATCTTATAAAAATCATTAAAATTATACTTAACAAAGTAGAAACTGTAATAGCAATTTTAATTCTTTTATTATCTTTACTTGAATCTCTATCTAAAAGTTTAAATTCATTTTTAACTATTCTCTTCTTATTATTTATTATTATAATTAATTCTATAATCATATATCCAATAATAGGACCGATAACACTTCCCCAAATTATAAATATAGGATTTTTAGCTATACCAAAAAACGCAAGTATAATAGATATTATAATTGATACATATTCCATAACAATTAAATATTTAACATTATCGTATAGCCTTTCCCAACTTTCATCTGAAAATGATGCTGTTTTAAAAAAGTTAAAACTCTTCTTCTTATTATATACATCACTTTTTCCACCTTCGTCTAAAATTTCTTTTAAACGATACATAAAATCTCCTATATTCTCAAGTACAACAGTTAATCGAATTTTTCCATTAGTATGTTTAATTTTCATCCATCCCCCCATATATCTAATGGACGGATATTTTATTTCTATAATTTCATCATATGGTATTACTATTTTCTTCTTACTATTATTATAAATAATAGCATCCTCTTCTAAAGTAACATTAATATACTTAAATCTTCTTAAAAATAAAAAGTATAATAAAATAAATTCAATTAGTATAAATGTAAATATTACTATAGCTACAATTATTAAAATGAAAAAATCTATCATTTCAAATTTTGCTTTTCTTGATAATATTGCAGCAAATCCACTTAAAAGTCCAATACTTAAAAATATAATCATTCCTAAAATGTAATTTAAAAATGATGCCCTCAAATGTTTTCTATAAACGTACATACATACACCCCCCTTAATAAATTATATATATTTAAAAGTCGCATTTTTACTGAAAATGCGGCTTTTAAACTCTTATTATTAATTATATACTCGTATAACTATTAATATATATTATACCTTAACAAAATATATTCTTTATGCACTTTTAACTTTGAAAATCTTATCTAATACAATTTTTAAAATATCACTATTTATCATATCTTCATCCCAGCATCCAATATCAAGATATATATTATCTGAAACAATTATTAAAGAATTACCATACTTATTAGAATATATAGTTATCCCATCTTTAGAATACTCTGTTTCCACTTCCTTATAAGATATATCTTAATTAAATCTCTATAGCACCTATTATTGCCAGTTAATCATTATAATAATGTCTATACTAAAATTAATCAAAAGGCTATTTACATAAAATAAAGGAGCTTTGCACTAATTTTTAGTGCAACAGCCCCTTTACTTTACTTTGTAGCTTTGCTATCAGTTCCTTTAAGCATTTCTCCAATTGCTGCAATACTACCAAGTGAAGATAAAGTTTCATTTGGTAATATAAGCTTATTAGCTGGATTGTTAGCCATTTCTTTAAGAGCCTCTACTTGTTTAAGTGCAATAACAGTTTCATTAGTTCCAGATTCTATTATTGCTTGATTAACCTTCCTTATAGCTTCAGCTTCGGCAATTGATATTTCTTCTATGGCTTTTGCTTTACCTTCAGCTTCAAGTAATTGAGATTCCTTTAAACCTTCTGCTCTTCTTATATTAGCTTCTTTTTCAGCTTCTGCAGCAAGTATCTTTGCTCTCTTTTCACCTTCAGCCTTTTCAATTTGAGATTGTCTTTGACCTTCTGCTTCAAGAATCATAGCTCTCTTATTTCTTTCTGCTTTCATTTGCTTTTCCATAGCTTCTTGAATTTCTGTTGGTGGTATTATATTCTTAATTTCAACTGAAAGAATTTTTATACCATATGCATCAGTAACTTCATCAATTATGCTTAAAAGATCTTGGTTAATCTTATCTCTACCTGATAATATTTCATCTAAACTCATATTACCTAGAATATTTCTCATATTTGTTGTTGCTGAATATATTATACCTGATCTAAAATCTTCTATATTATATACAGCATCTTTTGCATTTAAAAGTTTATAGAAAATAACATTATCAACTGATATTTTTACATTATCCTTAGTGATAACTGATTGTGGTGGTACATCTAAAATTTGTTGTTTTGTTGAAACTTTCTTTCTAACAAAATCTACAAATGGAATCATAAAGTGCCATCCTGGTTCTAAGGTTTTATGATATTGACCAAATCTTTCTACTACATATAAATATCCTGTATTTACAATCTTTATTGATGATAAGATTATAATTAAAATGAAAAATACTATTACCCCTGCTATAACAAGTCCTATTATTTTATCCATTTAAATTTCCTCCTCTTTTTTTATAATTAATTTTATACCCTCAATTCCTATAATCTCAAAATTTTCACCTCTTTTAATTTCTTCTCCTTTGTTTAACACAGTCCAATAAATTCCGTCTACTTTAACTTTTGCTTTTTCTATTATGTCCTCTTCGGCTTTCATTACTCTTCCAATATAAGTTTCTTCCATTAATGGCGTTCTTTTAACTGATTTTTTAAATTTCTTTTTTGCCCATGGATAACCAAGTGATACTGTTATTAAATTTATTACTAAGAAAATAATAACTTGAACACCGAAGCTTATTCCAAATAAGTCTGCTATCATAGCTGCAATTGCCCCTATAGTAAACCAGGCAAACAAAAAATTACTTGTTGCTATATCTATTATAATTGCTATCGCTGCAATGATAATCCAAATAATTACTGCACTCATATTTTCCCCCTCCTTTTTTATATTATTATATCATTAATTAGTAAAAATTTGAAATCAAATGATTTACGGATTTATTATATTATACTATATAACTCTTTACAATACTCTTTTTATCCTTTTATGTAGTAATTATAACTATTTATTACTTGTTTTTATTTCTTTTCTTCTATTATCATTGATTTTCTATAGTTTTCCTTTTATTATTTAAATAGCAAGTTTTGAATTTATTATCTTAAAAGAGTTAAAATATTATTATTAATATTTAGATTGGAGAGATTTTATGGATTTTATAAAAGTTGCTGCTGCATGTCCTATTACACGTGTTGCAGATATTCAATATAATTTAGAAAATATCTTTTTATGCATTGAAGATGCCTATAAGAATGGAGCTAAGGCAATTGTATTTCCTGAGCTATGTGTTACTTCCTATAGCTGTGGAGATTTATTTATGCAATATAGCCTTTTAGAAAAAGCTAATTTAGCAATTTCAAAAATAATAAAAAAAAGTTCTAACTTAGATATGCTAATAGCTGTAGGTGCTCCTTTAACCTTTAAAAATTCATTATTTAATTGTGCTTATATAATATTTAATGGAAAAATTCTTGGTATTGTTCCAAAATCATATATACCTAACTATAGTGAATTTTATGAAAAACGTTGGTTTAGTGAAGGATTAGGAATAATTGATGAAAAAGTAGACCTTGAATTCCAGAAAGATATACCATTTGGAACTAATTTAATTTTTAAGTCTGGAGAATACTCTTTTGGATTTGAAGTATGTGAAGATCTTTGGGTAACTATACCACCAAGTTCTTACCTTTCACTTTTAGGAGCAAATATTATAGGAAATTTATCTGCTTCTAATGAATTAGTAAGTAAAAAAGATTATAGAGAAGCTTTAGTTTCTAACCAAAGTGCTAGATGTATGTCTGCATATATTTATTCTTCAGCTGGAGTTCATGAATCTACAACAGATATATTATTTAGTGGACATTTATTGATCTCTGAAAATGGAACTATGCTTAAAGAAAATGAAAGATTTCAAAGAGATAACCAAGTTATTTATTCATTTATAGATGTATTTAGACTAAATAGTGAGAGACTGAAAAATATAAGTTTTAGAGATGCTTCAAGAATTATTCCTTTTGATGCAAATATTATTAATTTCGAATATAAAGAAAATAAATTAAATAGTTTTGATAGATATATAGATAAACATCCTTTTGTTCCTGCTAATGCTAAACAAAGAGAAGAAAGATGTAAAGAAATATTTAGTATTCAAGCTGCTGCACTGGCTAAAAGAATGGAGCATACCAATCTAAAAAAAGCAGTTATCGGAATTTCTGGTGGCCTTGATTCAACATTAGCTCTATTAGTTGTAGTAAAAACCTTTAAGCTTTTAGGAATTGATAATAAAAATATAATTACAATAACAATGCCAGGCTTTGGTACAACAGATAGAACATATAATAATGCATTAACATTATGTAAGGAGCTTGGTTGTGATTTAAGAGAAATTAATATAGTAAAAGCAGCATTGCAACACTTTGAAGATATAGGTCATGATAAAGATATCCATGATGTAACATATGAAAATGTTCAAGCAAGAGAAAGAACTCAAATACTTATGGATATAGCTAATAAAGAAGGTGGATTATTAATTGGAACTGGAGACCTTTCAGAACTTGCTCTTGGATGGTGTACTTATAATGGAGATCATATGAGTATGTATTCTGTTAATCCATCAATTCCAAAGACTTTAGTTAGATATTTAGTTAAATATGTAGCTGAGAAGGAATCTACTAATGAAGTATCTGAAACATTATTAGATATTTTAGATACTCCTGTTAGCCCTGAATTACTTCCAAAGGGAGATAAAGGAGAAATAACTCAAAAAACTGAAGATATAGTAGGACCTTATGAATTACATGACTTCTTCTTATACCACTTTATAAAAAATGGTTCTTCTAAAGAAAGAATTAAATTCTTAGCAGAAGAGGCCTTTAAAGAAGATTATAGTAAAGAAGAAATAGAAAAATGGTTAGATAAATTTATTTATAGATTTTTCACTCAACAATTTAAAAGAAGTGCATTACCTGACAGTCCAAAGGTTGGTAGTATATCTTTAAGCCCTCGTGGTGATTGGAGAATGCCTTCTGATGCCTCCTTTAATTCTTTTAAATAAGAAAACAAGTTAAAAAGTACCTATTTCATAATGTAAAATAAAGAAATTAAAAATGTAGAATTAAGAGTTTATTCCTTAATTCTACATTTTTAATTTTAAAGTTATTT
>ERZ857629.1747-NODE-1747-length-22466-cov-3.989514_pt1 | contig 22466 bp, 22 predicted proteins | sample MGYA00519700_ERZ857629 | MGnify/ENA primary metagenome ERZ857629 (study PRJEB31778, sample SAMEA3449351) | human gut metagenome | biome: human gut; feature: human-associated habitat; material: faeces | place: United Kingdom | collected 2010/2012 ...
TGAATTGGGGCAAAAATCCTGTCTGAGACTTCTTACCGAATTGCGCGGTGCTGCCTTAATTTAGCGTTATCAAGCATTACATTTCCTGTCTGCCTTCCAGTGCGCGGGACAGCGTAACCTCGTCGGTATATTCCAACTGGCTTCCCACCGGAACGCCATAGGCCAGACGGGTGACCTTGACCTCCATGGGACGCAGCAGGCGTGAAATATACATGGCTGTGGCCTCTCCCTCCGTATCCGGGTTTGTCGCCATGATGATCTCGTGAATTTCCCCGGAGGCAACCCGTTTTAAAAGCTCCCGGATTTTGATATCCTCCTGCGTCACATGGTTCAGAGGAGAAATAACGCCGTGGAGCACGTGGTACACACCCCGATACTCCCGGGAACGTTCCATGGCAATCACATCCCGGGGCTCGGCAACTACACACACGGTGCTTTTATCCCGGCTGTCGTCATCACAGATGGGGCAGACTTCCCGGTCCGTCAGATTCTGACAAATCGGGCAGGTATGCACCTGCTTTTTGGCTTCCAGAATCGCATTGGCAAAAGCCTGCGCATCCTCCAGCGGAAGCTCCAGTACATGAAATGCCAGGCGTTGGGCGGTTTTTCCGCCAATGCCGGGCAGACGCGCAAACTGATCTGTCAGATTTTGCAGTGCCGCAGGAAAAAACTGCATGGCTCTCTCCTCAGAACAGTCCGCCCAGATTCAGGCCGCCGGTGAGCCGGGACATGTTGTTCGCCGCCTCCGTATCCGCCAGGCGCATGGCCTCATTTACAGCCGCAATCACCGTATCCTGCAGCATTTCCACGTCCTCGGGATCCACTGCCTCCGGCTGAATGGTCAGCTCCACCAACTCATGCTTGCCGTTCACAGTTGCACAAACTACACCGCCGCCAGCCTTTGCGGTAAAGGTCCTGTTCTCCTGCTCTTCCTGCATCCGCAGCATCTCCTGCTGCATTTTTTGTGCCTGCTTCATCATCGCAGCCTGATTCATTCCACCGGGCATTCCCCGAAAACCGTTCTTTGCCATACAATAAAACTCCTTCTCAGTGATCTTTAATTCTAACAAGCCCCGGATTTGCTCTTCCGAAATCCATCAGCTTGGACATGCCGGAACCGTCCCTGTCCTGTTTGGACAGATCTGTTGTCTTAACCGCAACGTTGCGCTTCAGCAGTACGGAAGCTTTCCTTCCGACAACCTCCAGAATCTCTTTCTTTCCAACGATCTCCGCTGTAAACGTATCCCGGCACAGGAGGGTCAGGGTATTTCCGGAGACGGCAATTTCCATGGGGGAATTTGGTGCCGCAATAAAGAATCCGGAAACCGGCGGCTTCAGTTCCTTGCGAACAGCGGCAGCCAGATCCTGCCAGAAGCCCATGGGAAGTTCCTCAACCGGCTGCGGTGTCGCCGGTTCGACGGGCTGCTTTTCAGGCACTCCGGCTTTCACCTGCTCCGGTGCCGCCTCTCCGGCGGGCACACTAGCCGTTTGCGTCCGCGGAAGTATTTGAAAACTCCCTGTTTTCAGCTGTTCCTCCACCCGGGTCAGCCGGGCGTTAACGGTAGAAATATCTGTGCTCAGTTCAGGCCTGCTCATTTCCAGAATGCAGAGTTCCGCATCGCTGCGGCGGCTGGCGCTGCGGGTGAAAAGATTCAGGGTCTTCTGGAGAAGTTCCATCATCCGGATCAGTTCCCCGCCGGAAATCTTCGCGGCAAGGGCTCTGGCTTCCTCATCCTCCGCCACCCCGGAAAGCATGGTAATACCGGCATCCGGTGCGGTTTTCAAAATCAGCAAGTCCCGAACCAGACTGGCAAGCTCATCCAACATGGCGGACAGGTCCTTGCCCTCCGTATAAAGCCGGTTGAACAGTGTCATGGCCCCCGCTGAATCCTGCTCGGCAATTCTGTCCAGCAGTTCGGCACAGCGCCGCTCTCCCGCAATGCCCAGGCAGTTATAAACCCCCTGTGCGGTCAACTCCCCGGTCACAGCAGAGGCGCACTGGTCCAGCAGGCTGAGTGCGTCCCGAAGGGCACCGTCCGCCAGTCTCGCCAGCACCCGGGCCGCTCCCGCGTCCAGATCAATGGATTCCTGATAGGCAACGTATTGCAGCTGTGCCGCAATATCCTCCTGCCCGATCCGGCGGAAGGAAAAGCGCTGACACCGGGAAAGAATGGTTGCAGGAACCTTATGCAATTCCGTTGTAGCAAGAATAAACAGCAGATGCTCCGGCGGCTCCTCAATAATTTTCAGCAGCGCATTAAAAGCACTGGTGGAAAGCATGTGGACCTCGTCCACGATATAGACCCGCTTTTTTACCTGTGAGGGAGAATATACCGCGTCATCCCGCAGATCCCGGACGCTGTCTACGCCGTTATTGGAGGCAGCATCAATTTCCAGCACATCCATACAGGTGCCGTCGTCAATGGCCCGGCAGGCCTTGCAGCGATTGCAGGGATTTCCGTTCTCCGGATTCAGACAGTTGACCGCCTTGGCAAGGATCTTTGCGCAGGAAGTTTTTCCCGTTCCCCGGCAGCCTGTAAAGAGGTAGGCATGACTCAGCTTTCCGCTGACGATCTGTGCCTTCAGAGTCTGGGTCACCGCACTCTGTCCCACCACATCGTCAAAGGTCTGGGGCCGGTATTTCCGATACAGTGCCTGATAGGCGCTCATGATTCTCCTCCTCTCTCCAAAAACAGGGGCCTCCAAAACACCAATTTCAGAAGCAAAAAGCAGACCGACTCATAACAAGATCGCACACCCACATTTGGATCCACCCTGTGTCCGGCATCCGTGCAGACGGCTCAAGATCGGAGGCCTTCGCGGCACACGGGAAGGTCCGCTTAATGCTGCTTGGTTCCCCACCTGACATGGTTCACGGGATCCCGTTGCGCAAGACCGATCTATCAACACCACTTACACGTGCCAGACGACACAGAAGCGATCCGGGTATGGGAATTCATCCCTGCTGGAGCGGATTGCAGGTACAGGGCACCGCTATCTCCCCGACTAGTGCGACCTTGTTATAAGCCGGTCAGCCATAACAAGCTATATCAAAAAATCAGCTCAGCTTGGACTCAATAAAGTCCGCCAGCTCCTGGAAGGTGGTAATCTTCTGATCCTCCATATCCAGTTCCACGCCCAGTTCGCTCTCCAGATCCATGATCATCTCAACAATATCCAGAGAATCAATGCCAAGGCTCTCAAAGGTGCTGTCCGGGGTAATTTTAGACTCATCCAGTTCCAACTGCTTTGCGGCGTACTTTACCAGTTTCTCGTACATAAGGTTTCCCTCCAACTTATCTCATGGGATTATCTGATGGCTATTTTAGTACAGGAGCGCACTTTTGTCAATAGGCGGAAACACCGGACGCATTTTTTCCTGCAGCTACGGCAGTCGCCCATGCGATCTGAAGGTTAAATCCGCCGGTATAAGCGTCGCAGTCAATGATTTCCCCTGCAAAATAGAGCCCCGGAATCCGCTTGGACTCCATGGTTTTGGGATCGATCTCCGAAACCCGGATTCCCCCGGAGGTGATGATTGCCTCCGAAACCGGGCGCTTTCCAAGAACCGGCAGAGAGAAGCTTTTCAGCAGATCCACAAGCTCCCGCCGTTTTTGCTTTGTCAAAGCGTTTGCCTGAAGTCCGGCCGGAATTTCCAACCGCCGCAAAACCACGGGGATCATGGAACGTGGCAGCAGATCCGTCAGCGCATTTTCCATGGTGCGGTTCCGGTACATATCCAGATCACGGAGGATCCGGGCGTCCAGCTTTCCCGCGTTAAGTGCGGGCTTCAGATCCAGCACCAGACGGCAGCTCTCCCCTTTCAGGTGGCAGCTGGCACTGAGTACCGTCGGGCCGGAGACCCCAAAATGGGTAAAAAGCAGTTCCCCAAAGTCCTGATAGAGAATCTTTCCCTTATCGTTTAAAAGCTTGACCCCTACATTCCGCAGAGAAAGTCCCTGCATATCCGGGCAGTCGTCTCCGGCAATTTCCAACGGAACCAGATTTCCGACAGGCTCCACTACCGTGTGCCCCAGTTCCTTTGCCATGGCATAGCCATCGCCGGTAGAGCCGGTAGCAGGATAGGACACACCGCCGGTGGCAAGGATGACCCATTTTGCCGCAAAGGAACCGTTTTCCGTCTGAACACCGGACACCCGGTTCTCCCGGGTCAGAATATGGACAGCACGCTCGCCCCGAATCTCCACACCGGCTTCCCGCATGGATCTTTCCAGACTGGTTAAAACGGACTGGGCCTTATCGGACTGGGGAAACACCCGGTTCCCCCGCTCGGTTTTCAGCGGACACCCGTTCTCTTCAAAAAAAGCCTTTGCCCGCTCCGGAGGAAATGCCGTCATGGCACTGTACAGAAACCGCCCATTTCTTGGAACATTCTGCAAAACCTCCTGTGCGGAGCAATCATTGGTAACATTGCACCGGCCTTTGCCCGTGATCAGCAGTTTTTTCCCCAGCCTGCCGTTGCGCTCCAGCAGCAGCACCCGGCTGCCACTTCGCGCAGCTGTGATCGCGGACATCATCCCCGCCGCGCCGCCGCCAATGACAATGCCGTCAAACTTCATCGTCCTTGACCTGCTTCTCGTAAACGTTGTATTCGTCCCAGATCCGCTCCAGATTTTCGAATGTACGGCTGAGCTCCTTCTCCCGTTTTGCCGCAATTGCAACGATCAGTGCGTTGACAATGCTGAGCGGCGCCACAAGACTGTCCACAAGAGACAGCATATCACTCTTGGCAACCAGCACGTGTTCACAGCACTGCCCCAGTGGGGAGCTGATGCTGTCTGTGATACCAATGACGGTTGCGCCGGTAGAGCGGCAGTATCTTGCACCCTTGGTTGTGGACGCGGAATACCGGGGGAAGCTGAACGCGACTACCGCGTCCTCCGAATTGACCCCGACGATCTTTTCAAACATTTCTCCCGTGCTCATGCCGGAGATCACATGTACATTATTAAACATGTAATTCAGGTAATACCCGAGAAAATTTGCAAGGGGCGCCACGGAACGGACTCCCAGAATATAAATATGTTTTGCTTTCAGGATCGCGTTGACGGCGCTGGCAAACTCTCCCCGGTCTACGGTTTCCTCCGTCTGCCGGAGCTTTTCAATATCGGAATGGAAAACAGTAGACAGCACATCCTGATCCTTCAGCCGGTCATTGGCAACCTCGATTCTCTGGACAGAGGTCAAACGGTTCAGCACCATTTCCTGCATGGCCTTCTGCATGCTGGGATAACCGTCAAAACCCAGATCCACCGCAAAGCGAACTACGGTAGACTCCGAAACACCGACGGTTTTTCCCAATCGGTTGGCGGTCATAAATGCCGCCTTATCGTAAGCCTCCAGAATATATTGCGCAATTCTCCGCTGCCCCTTGGAGAACTCCGGAGTCTTTTCCTGCAGAAGGGTAAAAATATCTGTATTCAAGGCAAAACACCACCCAAATTTATCTTTAACCAATACTACCAGATGCACCCCAAAAATGCAATAGGCGAAACACAAAATTTCATATTCTTTTGAGAATTATGAGCTTTTCATGGAAACGGCATCTGCTAATCTGTATTTTCCATACCCTTTGAACATGCAAAGTCAGCCGGTGCAGTGGGTTACGAGCGGGATTGATTTTAAATTTTCTCCTCGGAACAGGAAATCGCGTCCGGAAGGTTCCGGTTTCAGGTTGCAGCACAGCTTTCAAGCATGCAGCTGCTTTTTATGTATCCTGCAAAGCTGCAATTTCGGCTGCATTCAGATACCGCCATTGCCCGACAGGAAGCGCTCCCAGAGACACCCTTCCCTCCCGGACCCGTTTCAGGCGAAGGACCTGAAGTCCTGCCGCCTGCGCCATCCGGCGGATTTGCCGGTTTCTGCCCTCGTGGATAGTCACGCGGTAAAGCGCCGTATTCCCGGTACTTTTCAGGAGCGTAATGCCTGGCGAGCGGATGGGGCGCCCATCCAGAACAATGGGGCGGGCAAAAAGCGCCGTGCTGTCCGGAGTGTAGCCCCGAACCTTTACCAGATACTCCTTCTCCACTTCCCCTTTGGGGTGAGTCAGCGCATTGGTCAGACCTCCATCATTTGTAAACAGCAGAAGCCCCTCGGAATCCATGTCCAGTCTGCCGACAGGATACACCCGGCAGCCACAGCCGCTGACCAGCTGTGCAGCATTGGGTCTGCCCTTTTCATCCGAAAGGGTTGTCACATAACCCCGGGGCTTATTCAGCATCAGGTACACGTTTTTCCCCGCTTCCGGCAGCAGCTTTCCGTCCACGGCAATTTTACTCTTCCCGGGATCTGCAGAATCCCCCAACACCGCCGGAACGCCATCCACGGTAACTCTCCCGGCAAGGATCATCTTTTCTGCTTCCCGCCTGGACGAAATCCCCCGGGCGGACAGGATCTTTTGCAGCCGCTCTGTCATGTGTTTCCCCTCCCTCCAAAATTTCCGCTCAAATTGGATTTTAGCGCCCCTAACTCCCACTGAGAGGGCCGTTCCGATATGGTGTCATTCCGGAGCCAGCGCACGCTGGCGTGGAAATCCCGTGGCAACCTGGGCTACTCTTCGGAATGCGCCGTATTGGAACGGCCCTCTCAGTCACAGCATTCGCCGTGACTGCTCTCATAGAGGGAGCGCCAAGTGCGCTAAATTCCAATTTACGAATTCATCTCACCGCTTCCGTAAAAAACGGAAAGGTTTTTGTGGTTCTTCCTGCTTTTGTTCGGAGGTTCTGCCATAGGTAACCGGGATTTTATCCACCGCTTTTCCGTTCAGGAGAATATAGGCAAATCCCGCATCCTCTCCCTCGGCCACCGGCGCAAAAACCGGGCTTCGGAGACTGAGCATGGTCGTGACAGTCTCCTCCGGAGCGAGGGCATAAGAAAAATCCTCCGCCGCGATAACCGGAACCCGATCCACCGTTCCACCCACAATCTCCTGTTCTCCTACCTGATCCCCGGCGGAGATAAGCTTCGTCAAAGTGAACCTGGAAAACCCCTCGTTCAGCAGCGCCTCATGGTCCTGCCAGTCGTTTGGGTCATTCAGGGTCACAACGATCAGCCGCCGGTTCTGGCGAGAAGCACTGGACACCAGAATTCGCCCGGCAGCTTTTGTAAAACCGGTCTTGACTCCGTCCGCCCCGGCTACCAGCCATAGAAGCTTATTATGGTTTCGCAGATACCGGCTGCCCACGGCAGCGGTTTTTGTGGATACGGTTTTTGCAAAAATCGGGTTTTCCATGGCATACGCTGCCAGAACCGCCAGATCTCTCGCTGTTGAGTAGTGTTCCGGCGCATCCAGCCCGTTGGGATTTTCGAAATGTGTCCCTGTGAGCCCCAGAAGCCTTGCCTTGTCATTCATCATCTCCACAAAGCCCTGCACCGTTCCCCCGCAGTAAACTGCCAGGGCGACCGCCGCGTCATTCCCGGAGGAAAGCATCAGGCCGTACAGAAGTTCCTGAAGCGTCAGCACTTCCCCCTCCCGCAGATACATGGAAGAACCCTCAATGCCAACCGCTTCTCCGGGGATCCGCATCCGGTCCAGTACGTTGCACTGCTCCGCAATCAGGAGCGCCGTCATGATCTTCGTGGTACTGGCAATCAGGCTGCGGCGGTCAGCTTCCTTTTCAAACAGGGTTCTTCCACTGACCGCATCCAACACACAGCAGCTTCGCGCACTGACCGCACCTGCTTTCACAGGGAAAAGCAGGACGGCGACCAGCAAGCCAGCCGCCGTCCCGGCGAAAATTCGTTTCATGGCATCTCACCCCGGAAAATCTTTCCCGGAATGGTGCCGTTTTATTCCCCGAACGGTTATTCGCCTTTTTTCTCCCCTCTGGCATCAAAGAACGCTGAAATCTTGTCCAGCGTATCCGGGACCATCTCCACAATCCGATCCGCCGTCGTATTGGCAGGCTCCGCAACCGGCATCATCCGGACGGCGCCGTCTTTCACAACCAGAAAACAAATGGGGGTCACCTTAACGCCGCCACCAACACCGCCGCCAAAGGGATTCTCTTCCCCGGGTCTGGTATTTTTACTGGTGAAATCAGATCCGCCGCCGCCAAATCCCACACTGACCCGGGACACCGGAATAATCGTTACGCCGTCCGGGGTGGTAATGGGACTGCCGATCACGGAATTCACATCCACCATTTCCCGGATTTTCTGAATCGTACTTTCCAGCATATTCGGAAGCTTCTGACTCATTGCAAAGCACCGCCTTTTCTTTTCTTCGAAATTTTCAGGTATTCTCTGAGGCCGCGGATCCCGTACACCACGGCCAGCCCAAGGAGCCGTCCCAGTGTAATCGTCAACTCCAGTCGGACAAAAACAAGCGTTTTTTCGGAGGTAAAATCGCACTCCACCTCAAGATTTCTCTTTCGGATAACCAGAAAGCGTTCTAACTTCGGCATAAGGTTTCCGAGTGCCGCCCAAGCTCTTCCGTAATTTACCGCCAAATCGCAGGGGTCATCACCGGCAAGAATCAGCTTCATCTCCAGATCCCGCACCCGAAGCTTTCTGCGGAAATTTCCCAGGAAATCCATCGCAACCCTGAACAGGGGCAGAAAATCTTTCCAGTCGCCGCCCTGGGGATCACCGGAAGCTTCCTTCTTTTTAACCGGTGTGGATGCTTCCTGTGTTTCCTTTTCCGAGGTCTTTTCTTCCTGCTTCTTTTCCTTCGGCTTTTTTTCCTTTTTTGGGGGTGAGTGAAGTCTTGGGTACAGTATCAACTTCACAGGTCCAAGAATCAGGCGGACAAGTGCCCCGCCTGAATCATACTGTGCCGACACACCCAGTGGAAGGATCGCAAGGGCCGTCAGAATGCCCAGCGCGATCAGCCAGCCCATCAGGTTTCCCCCTCTTCCGTTTTTTCAGGAACCGCATCCGGCTCCGCAAAGGATATTTTTTCAATGGAGGGCAATTCCTCCAACGTCGACAATCCAAAAGTTCTGAGAAAATCCGGTGTTGTCCGGTACTGAATGGGCCGTCCCGGAACATTCAGCCGTCCCGCTTCCTCGATCAGCCTTTTGTTCAGGAGCGCGGAAACGGAATAGGAGCTGTCTACGCCCCGAATCTGCTCCACCAGTGCCTTAGTCGCAGGCTGATAATAGGCAATGATCACCAGCGCTTCCAGCTGCGAGGAAGAAAGCTTGGGAGGCTTCCGGGTTTCCAACGCCTTCGTCACATAATCCGCCATCTCTCCGGAGGATACCATCTGGTACCCGTCCTCCAGCTTCAGGATCCGGATCCCACGGCGCTCGAAAGCATAGCGGTCTGCAAGCGCCGCAGCAGCTTTCTCCGCCTGCGCCAGCGGCACATCCGCCGCAAAGGCAAGGCGGGAAATTTCCACCCGCTCCCCTGATGCAAAAAGAATTGCTTCAAAAATACGTTCCAGATCTTCCAGTTCCATTTATGTGATCTCCTCCGCAGCAGGCGGTCTCCGGTTCAGCAGCCGGACATTGGGATTTTCTCCCGTTCCGTCATCCTCCAGCGTTACCGAATTGGTTTTGCACAAATCCAGCACCGCCAGGAATGTGGCAACAATTTCCGAACGGGACTTATTATTCCGGAACAGGTTCTTTAGTCGTTCCACTCCCCGCAGAAGGAGGCTTCGCAAAACCTCACCCGCTTTCCGGGAGACCGGATAGCGTTCCTTGCCGACGATCCCACGGAAATTGTCTGCCGGCGGCGGGAGCTGCCGTCCCTGCCGCTGCGCAATATTGTCGACTGCACGGAAAATATCCGCAAGATCATGCTGATAGCGGTACGTCTGATCCCTGCGCAGCGGCTCAGGATCTTTGGTAAAGAGAGATCTTCCGATATCGTTCCGGGGTTCCAGCTCGGCAACCGCCGTCCGGATCTGCTCCATGGCTTCCTTTCTGCGGCGATCCATCAAACTGCGGCGCAGCAGCTCCAGTTCCGTCTCCGCCTCCTGTTGTTCGGCTGCGGAAAGAAGCATCTTGGTCTTGATGAGCATCAAATGGGATGCCATGGTAATGAATTCACTGGCAATTTCCATATCCAGCCGCTTCATTTCGTCCAGATACGCAAGGTACTGTTCCAGAATTGCGGTTATGGAAACATTCTGAATTTCAATTTTATTCTTACTCAGCAGGAGAAAAATCGCATCCAGAGGGCCTTCGAAATCCTCCATTTCCTCACTGCGGGTATGGACAATTCCCTCAAGATGATACTGGGGTTCTGACATAAAGGCACCCTTTTCTTCATCATAATCCTTACTTTTGGGAATAGTATACCATTCTTTTCATACAAGTGCAAGGGTTCGGAAAAATTTTAAGCTTTCTCCTCAAAAAGATTGCAATTTTCGACAGGATGTGCTAAGATATGCACAAGGAAATAAGTGGAGGGGATTCACATGGCACGGCGCAACCGATACCGGGAATTTGAGAGCATGATGGCAAGAATCATGGTGGGTGATGCTGTTGCCTTTGCTCTTTACATGCTCTTCGCCAGCAAGGGCTGGGCGGTCGTTTCCGTCATTGCAACGGTACTGATTTTTGTGGTTTCCATCCTTGCGCTGGTTTGGCTGTTCTTCACGAAGGAACTTTACCGCCGCAGAAGCCTGTGGATGGTTACCGGCTTTGCCTCCATCTGTCTGTGCCTGCTGTTCTCCCTGATCCTCAAGTACCCCTGCCCCCCTGTTGTGGCGGGATAAAATTTCATCTCTCCAAAAACGGCAGTCCGTATGGGCTGCCGTTTTTTTCGTGAGCTGGTAATAAAGAAAATGGGAATTTAGCGCACGGCGCGAAATGCCCCCTTGGCTCCCCCTTTGGGGGAGCTGTCATGGCGGAACGCCGTGACTGAGAGGGCCGTCCCGATACCGTGTCATTCCGAGGCAGTAGGAATGACACGGTAATCGGGACTGGCTCGGAATGACACATGATTGTGGGTACCTTACGCCGCTAAATTCCTGTTTATCGATAAAACGTATTTCCGCCGATGAATTCCCGTACCAGGCTGGTGGGCGGGATTTCGTCATCCACATCCGCCTCCAGAATAAAGTTCAGGATTTTTACGATTCCCCGTACCTCTTCATAGCAGCTGTCCTCGGGCTGTACGGCGGTCAGAAGGGGGAAAATATGTTTCTTCAGGACAGGAAGCTCATACAGTGTGGAGCTGTTGAAAATCACGTCTGCGTTTTCCTGATACGGAAAAATCCATCTTTTTTCGCCCTGCCGAACCGAATCCCACATGGAGATGGTTTTCTGGACGGAGGCACCTCGGGTCTCATAGTCCCGGACAATCCGGCGCAGCAGGCGCAGATAACTTGTCGGGATCCGGTTGTGGTCATCCAGATTCAGGGGAAGCAGAGGACTGACATAGAGGCGAAAAATCAGGTTCCTGTCCACCTTTTCCGGCAGCATGGCAGGATTCAGGCCATGGAGTCCCTCGACGATAATCACGCTTTTCTCTTCCAGCTTCAGTTTCTTTTGGGTCCACTCCCGCTTTCCGGTCACAAAATTGAAGCTTGGAAGCCGGACTATCTGTCCTGCCAGCAGCTGCTCCACCTGCTGCCGGAACAGGGCCGTATCAATGGTATTGATGTGCTCCAGATCCAGCTTTCCGTCCGACCCTGCCGGAATTTTGTCTCTGTCTATATAGTAGTCGTCAAGACTCATCAAAATCGGCTTTTTCCCATGGACCCGCAGCTGCGTTGCCAGACGGTTTGCGGACGTGGTCTTTCCGGAAGAGCTTGGCCCTGCCAGCATGACCACCTTTGCTTCCCGCTGACATACCATATCCGCAACCTGAGAAAACCGTTTTTCGTGAAGTGCCTCATTCACCCGGATCAACTCCCGGATTTTTCCGGATTCCGTCAGTTCATTCAGATCCGCCGCCGTAGCGCACTCCATCAACTCGCACCAGCGCTGCCCTTCAGAAAACACACTGAAGAAGTGGGGCATTTCCGGCACCGGCGCCGTCGTATCCGGATTCTGGTCATCCGGATACACAAACAGGAAGCCGCCCGGTGCGGGAAGGATCCGGTAGACCGTGAGATAACCGGTAGACGGTGCCATTTCTCCGTAATAGTAATCAGAGAAGCTTCCATAGGCATACTCATCAAAATAATCCGCCTTCCGCCAGGACAGAAGTCTTGCCTTGTCCTCCTGTCCGTTTTCCCGGAATCTGTCAATTGCCTGCTGCAGCGGAACTCTGCGGCGGATAAGGGGAATGTCCTGCTTAATCAGTTCCGCAACCCGTTCTTTCAGGCGCTCCACATCAAAATCCGCTTCGCCCGTAACGGAAATAAACACGCTGGAGCCAAGGGTGCAGCTCATCATTGCCCGCGCCTGAGGCCAAAGCTGGGAAATCGCAAGAAAAATGACAAACTGGGCCGTACGAATATAGACATCCTTTCCGGCATCGTCCCCGTAACGCAGCAGGCTGACTTCCCCTCCGGATGCCTCCATAGCCCGCCGCATGGAGGAGCGCTCCAGCAGGACATCCTTCTGTCGTACCGGGACATAGTTCAGTGTGAATACCTCTCCGGCTATTTTTGCCGCTAACGGACGTTCTGCCAGTGATTTTTGACTCAGTCCAAGCTGCTGCACAAGCTGCGCAAGGGTCTCGCCCGCTTTCGGCTCCGTACAAACCCCATCTATCTTTAACTGCATAAGTATGACCTTCTTTTTTCTGCCCAAGCGGGCTGTTTGGGTTATTTTACTATAAAGTATCGTATTTTGCAAGGAAAATGCAGGTAATTTTATTTTCACGGCCGACAGGTTTCCAGTCTGGTTCCGCTATAGTAGTGGGCAAGGATTCGGGTATAGTCCGCACCGCCTGCCGCCATCGCATCCGCTCCGTACTGGCTCATACCAACCCGATGCCCATATCCCCGGGTGTGGAACAGGATGATCTCATCCTCTACCGAAATGGAAAATGCCGTAGAGTGCAATCCCAGTTTTTTTCTGAGGTCTGTTCCGGTAAAGGCTTTCCCCTGAATCTCCATAGAGGCTACGCCTCCGCCCGGCGTTTCCGTTACGGTTCCGAACCAGCCTTCCGGATCAGCCCCCATGGGAAGCCCGAGAATTTCCGAAAGTTCTTCCGGTGTAAAAGACCGGGTGTCGGTATAGAACGCAGCATTCTCCTCACCGGGGCTGTCCACAGAATGAAGATACGGATATTCCGTACCCCAGACTGCCGCGGCATCTTCCGTTTTTCCCCCGGAACAGGAGAAATAAACCGCCTCGATCAGTTCTCCGTCATAGGTCAGGACCTGACCGGAGGTTGCCAAAACAGCCGTCCGAACCTTCTCAACGTTTTCTCTTTGTACGGAGTCCTTGCCATATGCTTCCGGATCCTGATATGCCTGACAGCAGGAGAAATCTGTGCATACGCTCCCATCCCCATGTTTTCCACCGGTAACCCAGGCTTTTCTTGCAAAGGTTCTTGCGGTCACTGCCTGCGCCTTCAATGCCTCCATTTCAAAATAAGCCGGCATTTCCGCAAGCACAACACCCACAAGATAGGTATCCATATCCATCTGCTCTGTATTTCCACTTTCGAATCGTACCAGAACAGGAAGTGACACCGCCGGATTTGCAGTCTCCGGTTCCATGTCCCCTTCAAGCGTTTGATCTCCCCATAGCATCACCATCACCGCAAGGATCAGTCCCGGGACTACCATTCCCATAAAAACAGCATAAAGCGTTTCCTCCCACCCTTTTCGCACAGACAAACCTCCTCCGTTTTACCGCGCAGCGGCAGATTCAAGTCATTGCTTAGCGGTATGCCCCCTCAGCCGCGGCGCGCTGTCGTGACCCTTATCATTCACTCCCGCGACTGCGCTTCGCACCAGCGCCGGATTTCTGTTTTCATTTCCGCTTTTCCCCGGTTCCTTATCTTACCACCAGGTGCCCCCGGAAAAATGTCAAAAGATATTTGCAATTTGGAAAAGATTCTGGTATAATTATGAAGTTTTATTTTGCAAACCATCACGGAGGTTTTTCAATGAATCAGAAAAAGAAATGGGGCGACCGCCCGGATGCAATTTGGCTGAAGGATCTGCCTGCCATGAATCGGATGATGCCTGGCATCATGCCCAACCGGGCTGATAACGAGGCCTACATTAATGTTGAAATTGATCTGGCACCGATTCAGGCGTATATCGACAAGAAAAATGAGGGGCGGACAGAAGACAAGTACACCTTCTTTCATGTGGTCAGTGCAGCCATCGCAAAGGCATTTGTTCTGCGGCCGAGAATGAATCGCTTTATCTGCAATAACAAGGTCTACCAGCGGAAGGACCTGAGCATCGCTTTCATTGTCAAGAAAAAATTCAGTGATAAATCCGAAGAGGGTCTGGCATATCTGTATTTCGATGACAAGGAAACGATCGACAGCTATCATGAAAAGATCATGAAGGTTATCCATTCCAGCCGCAGTGAAAAGGTTGCGGAGGATGACGGCACACAGAAAATCATGGATTTTCTGGCAAAAACGCCCCAGTGGTTCATCAATCTGTTTATTCGTACCCTGCTCTGGCTGGATAAGCACGGCTGGGTTCCCAAGGACATCATCAGTACCGAGCCGAACCACGCTGCGATTCTTCTGAGCAATCTTGGTTCTATCGGATTGGAAGGTGGCTATCACCACCTGGTCAACTGGGGAACCAATTCCTGCTTTGTAGTTGTTGGCAAGAAATATCGAAAAATGGATTATTCCGACAGCGACGAGGGCGTTCTGAAGGACATTCTTCCGTTGGGCATTACGCTGGATGAACGGATTGCTGACGGCTATTATTATTCCGGTACCGTTGCTCTTGTGAAGGAGCTTCTGGCACACCCTGAGCTTCTGGAGCTTCCCGCCGACACCCCGGTGGAGTACAGTATCAAGCACTGAGAAATCCACATACCGCCTGCCCGGGAAGGTCTTGACTTTCCCGGGCATTTGTGGTAGCATTGTTTTTAAGAAAAAATGAGGGAGTAGCAGGCGCTAACCACGTACGGCAGGTCAACATCCCCGATCCTTCCGGATCTGGCTTACCGCATTTCTGCAAGACTCATGTGATACGCTTTCCGGCTGTCCGTGGGTGTCCCTTGGCTTTTGCCCGACATTTTCGGTTTTCGGAAGTGTACGGGTTTTTCTTTTTCTTTCGGCAGTCTCAGCGCCTTTTCAGAGTTTATGGTTTGTTTCTGTAAATTAGAATTTATGGTGTAAGACACCGTGTCGGGGTCTCGGAATGGTGATGCCATTCGGAGGGCGCGCCTCGGAATTTCAATTTACTTTCTCGCCGCTTTGGAGAAGCGCCTTGAACTGCCATCTAAATCTGCCGGGATTTTTCCGGCAAAAGGAGTGTCTGTCATGCTTGTATCCGTACTTTTCTTCGCACTGGGCCTTTTGCTGCTCATTAAGGGCGGCGACTGGTTTGTAGACGGTGCTACAGGAATTGCCCGCCGGTTCCACCTGCCGGACATCATTGTGGGCGCCACGGTAGTCTCCATCGGCACGACCCTACCGGAGGTCATGGTTTCCACCACCGGCGCTCTGGCCGGACAGGGAGCTATGGCCTATGGCAACGCCATTGGCTCGGTCATCTGCAATACCGCCCTCATTGCCGCCATTTCCGTTACGTTCAATCCCGGTCCTGTAAGCGTGAAGTCCCTGAAAATGCCGGTGATCTTCTTCTTCGGAAGCGCCGCAATCTACTGCTTTTCCGCCTACATTTTGGGAAGCTTTACCAGACCTATCGGCATTATCATGCTGATTCTCTGTGCCGTATATCTGTTTCTCACCGTTCGGCAGGGCATGAAAAATCCTGACAGTGTGGAGCCCGAGGAAGAGGAAAACGTCAAAGAACGGAAGCTCTGGCAGGAGCTTCTCCTGCTTGTCATCGGCGCTGCACTTATTGCATGGGGTGCAAACCTGCTGGTTGAGCATGGCACCAAAATCGCCCAGTGGCTGGGTGTTCCCGAAACCGTCATTGCGCTGACGTTTGTCGCGCTGGGCACCAGTCTGCCGGAGCTCGTTACCACCATTACCTCTCTCAAGAAGGGACATGCCCATCTTGGAATCGGCAATGTTATTGGCGCTAATGTTTTCAATCTGGTACTGGTCTCCGGCGTCTCCGTGGCCCTTGCCCCTTTTGATGTCCCCGTTGGCAAAATGCTGCTGGGACGCAATGCCTCTCTGGTGCTGGACATTCCCCTGATGTTGATCGTGATGGCTTTGCTTTGCATCCCGGCGCTTTCCAGCAAGAAACTCCATCGCTGGCAGGGAATTCTCCTGCTGTGCATCTACGCAGCCTTCTGCGCTTTTCAGTTTGCTTTTTAAGGAATCCATCCGGCGTTTGAACGTGCGTTTCCCACACCGATGCCAAAATTGGTGTGGGAAACGCACCCGGAGCCGGAAGAAATCAAAATCTTTTCCTTGACTTTCCCGTTTTTCTGCTGTATAATACTTTGCGTTCAGAAAAATAAATGGGGGCGTAGCTCAGCTGGGAGAGCGTACGGTTCGCATCCGTAAGGTCGAGAGTTCGATCCTCTTCGTCTCCACCAAACAAGGTTTGGACGAACACCTGTTTCTTCAACGGCGGTTTCGCCGTGAAGTGTTCGCTCTGATCCACAACAGAAACGCGCCGTCTTGGGAGTGATCCCGAGACGGTGCTTTTCCATATTTCTGAAGCGTTCTAAGGCCGCAGACGCAATTGTGCGGTGTTGCCCTAAGTGAAGTAGATGTGAAAAGGTTGTTTGACCGCTTTTATACGGTTGAAAATGCAAGAAAGTCAACAGGTCTTGGATTATCTATTTCAAGAAAACTGATTGAACAAATGAATGGAACAATATCTGCGAAATATGAAAAAGGTAAGTTGAACATCTGTATTCAGTTGCCAGAAGTTTGAATGGGCGGTAAAAACCGCATTCAACAAGCTCAATTAACGTTGTTGAACACGGATGAATATCTTACTCCACCCGAAGTAGAGTCCCGTTAAAGTGCGAATTTCGGACATATCAACCACTGGTTCCTGTTAAAAATCGTCATACGGCGATATAATGGAGGCAAGAAAGGAAGTGCACCTCATGGAACAGGGAGAAAAAATTGGAAAGTTCATAGCGTCCTGTCGGAAGGAGCAGGGTTTCACGCAAGCCGTTCTTGCGGAGAAACTTGGTATCACAGACCGTGCCGTATCAAAATGGGAAACCGGGCGGAGTCTGCCAGATGCAACCATCATGCCAGAACTATGTGACTTGCTAACAATAAACCTGAATGAGCTTTTCAGCGGGGAGCGAATCGCAATGGAAAACTACAGGGAAACCTCGGATGCTTTGCTTTTGGAGATGAAGAAGCAGGAGGAATCGTCAAATAAACGGATTCTGCATCTGGAAAAGCTTCTTATCACAATGACGATTGTTGTATCTCTCACTATGATATTTGTCGGATGCTATCTGATGAAAGCATATCTTGTCCTCGGAATCGCTTTATTGGCATTTGGAGCTGCGGTGGTTTTCGTCACTTCCTTTGCAGGTGTAAAAATTGAGCACGATACCGGATACTACGAATGCCCTGTATGCAAAGAGCGATATGTTCCGACAATGAAAGCTGTTGTTATGGCGCTGCATAGTGGCACATCAAGAAAGATGAAATGCCCATACTGCGGAAACAAATCGTATCATAAAAAAGTTCTTACGAAGTGATGCAGCACTCCATATTTTGAAGTACGGTATGATGGCCGCTTCACACGCATCATCAACGTCTGTAAGAAGCCGCTGCGTATTGGCAATAACCCACTGGATGATATGAAAGCTGTATTTGAAGGCAACAGTAAGCCTTGGATGGGTATTCATCTTTCTTTTCGTTTTTACATTGCAAAAAGCACCATTGCCGGGAACCGGGCAATGGTGCTTTTTCTGTGTTTCCTTAATTTTCAAATCCGTCGGTGAGGGCGGTTTTAGAGGCTTCCTCGATTTCTCTGCCCTCCATCAGGTCGGCAAACTGGGCGCCGGTCATGGACTCATGCTCCAGAAGATAGTCCGCAACCGCTTTCAGTTTCTCCCCGTCCGTTTGAAGGATATCGCGGCAGCGGTCGTAAGCTTTATCAATAATCGCCTTGACTTCCTCATCGATGGCACCTGCCACCTGCTCGGAATAGCTCTTGGTATTCTGGAAGTCCCGGCCAATAAAGACTTCGCCGTCATCCAGATAGGAAACCGTTCCCAGACGCTCACACATGCCATAGCGGGCAACCATATTCTTGGCAAGCTTGGTGGCCCGGTCAATGTCATTAGACGCACCTACGGAAATATCTCCCACATACAGGGCTTCCGCCACGCGTCCGCCCAGAAGTCCCACGATCTGCTCAAACATTTCATTCCGGGTCAGGTTGGAAGAATCGTCCTTGGGCAGATACCAAGTTGCGCCCAGACTGTTTCCTCGAGGGATAATGGAAATCTGGCGGACAGGATCATGGGTAGGCAAACGGTACATGGCAACGGCATGCCCTGCCTCATGGATGGCCGTCGTCTTCAGATCCTTCCGGGAAGGCACATGGCTGCGTTTTGCAGGTCCGGCCACGATCTTCATCATGGCCTCGTTGATGTCCTCCATATTCAGTGCCGGGCGGTTATTCCGCGCCGCCATAATTGCCGCCTCATTCAGAAGATTGCTCAGATCGGCACCGGTAAAACCGGCAGTGGAACGGGCAACGACAGAAAGATCCACGGAGTCATCCAGATGCTTTCCCTTTGCATGCACCTTCAGGATCTCTTGCCTGCCCTTTACATCCGGACGTCCCACCTGAATCTGCCGGTCAAACCGGCCCGGGCGCAGAAGGGCCGGGTCCAGAATATCCGGGCGGTTTGTTGCCGCGAGGACAATGACACCTTCGGTCCTGCCAAAGCCGTCCATTTCCACCAGCAGCTGATTCAGTGTCTGCTCTTTTTCATCGTGACCGCCGCCGAGGCCGGTCCCGCGCTTGCGTCCCACCGCGTCAATTTCATCGATGAACACAATGGCAGGTGCCATTTTCTTTGCCTGCTCAAACAGGTCACGCACCCGGCTTGCGCCGACGCCCACGTACATTTCCACAAAATCGGAACCGGAAATGGACAGGAACTGAACCCCGGCTTCTCCTGCAACCGCCCGGGCAAGCAGGGTCTTGCCGGTACCGGGAGGCCCCACCAGGAGCAGGCCGTGGGGAATCCGGGCGCCGATAGCAGTATATTTTTCCGGCTGACGGAGAAAATCCACTACTTCCTGCAGCTCGGCTTTTTCCTCATCCGCACCTGCCACATCCTCGAAGGTGACCTTCTTGTTATCCGGTACCCCGAGAACGGTCCGGGCCTTTCCGAAATTGTTCAGCGGGTTGCCGCCGCTCATTTTTCCCATGAGAACGGACCAGACAGCCAACAGTACCAGTCCCACGATCAAAAGCGGCAGAATCAGAGAATAGGGCGAGAACTTCTCCGCGGGCAGGAAGTCATAGCTTTCGAGAATCCCTGTCTCACTCTGCTGCCGGAAGGTATCTCCCAACTCCCGACGGAAATCATCCGGGTCAGCCAGAGACGAAGCCACCGTCGTTTTCCCGGCATAGGGAGTATTGAGACTCATCGTCAGGGTATTCCCTTCCACCACAAAGCTTTTGACCTGCTCATTTTCAAACAGGGAAAGCACCTGTGAATAGGGCACGGCATTCCTCGCGGGGCTGAACAGGCCGCTGCTCCAGGAAAATACCAGAATCAGAATTGCCGCGTAAATGATCAGAGGTAAATACTTTTGATTTTTCAACTTGCTTGTTTCTCCTTACAGGTATGCTTCCGGCTTCATAATGCCGATGTAGGGGAGGTTACGCAGATGTTCATTAAAATCCAGCCCGTAGCCCACCACAAACTCATTGGGGATTGTAAAGCCCACATAATCCGGCTTCAGGGTAATATTAGGCTTCCGGCGGGAGGGTTTATCCAGCAGCGTGCAAATTTTCAGAGAGGCAGGTTCTTTTTCCAACAGATGCCGGCAGGTAAAATCCAGAGAGGTTCCCGTATCGAAAATGTCCTCCAAAATCAGCACATGACGTCCCCGGATGTCTGTAGAAATATCCTTCCGGACGATCATTTCTCCGGTGGAATTGGTTCCTGCATAAGAGGACAGCCACATGAAGTCCATCTGGCAGGGAACACGAATCTGCCGGATCATATCCGCGTAGAACACCACAACGCCCTTCAGAACGCCTACAATGACAGGATTCTTATCCGCGTAATCCTCCGTCAGGATTTTCCCAAGCTCTTCCTCTCTGCGCCGGATGGTTTCTTCCGACAGAAGCACGCTCTGAATATCCTTTTCATAATCTACCATTTCTCTGCGCCTCCATATTTCTGTGTCTCATTCTCTTCCGCAGTGCGGATTTGCAACTTTTCAAAGCGGACTGTCACTGCCGGAAGCTCCTTTGGAATCCGGGCGAGATCCGCACCCATGCTCCAAACGCCAAGGATCCCGGTTTCATCACAGAGAACCGGAATCCGCCCTCGGACATCCGCGGGAATCTTTGCATCGATCATTCTCTTTTTCAGAAGCTTCGTACCGCCAAGTCGGCGAAGGGTATCGCCGCTTTGCCGACTGCGGAGGATCATCTGCCCCTGAGGTACCACCGTAAAACAGCAGGCATCATTTTCCAGCGTTTCCGCCGGTATACAGACTGCCGCAAGTCCTGCCTCCGGGATCTCCGTCCTGCCGGGACAGTTCAGGGGCCTCGGCAGAATATCCGTTTTTTCCTGTGCAAGGGTCAGCCGGTCATACTCCCGGACAATGATTTTTCCGCCGGGGAATGCCCCTCTTGCTGAGGGATTCTCCGAAAAAATGAGGGATTCCGCCAGCGCTATATGACTCTGTTCCGGCTCCCGAACACCGCTTTCCTGTAAAAAACGGCGAAGATGGCGACGGCGCAATGCAGGATCCAGTTTCCGCAGAGCGGAAACCGGCGGCAGTTCCCCCCCGGTTTGGGATTCCAGATAAGCCTCGTCCAGCCGAAGCGTCAGCGCCAGCTGAGACAGATTCTCCCCGATTCTGGGATTCTCCTTTTTCAGGAGCGGCATTACCTCATGCCGGACCCGATTCCGCAAAAAGGCATTTTCGCCATTGGAGCTGTCCTCCACATGCCGGAGGTGATATTCATTCAGGAATTGCTCCACTTCCTGCCGGGTCACCGTCAGCATGGGGCGGATCAACCGCCCGCTGACGGGGGGAATGCCTCCCAGCCCTTTCAGCCCTGTGCCACGGATCAGATGCAGGAGCACGGTTTCCGCATTGTCGTCCGCCGTGTGGGCAGTGGCGATTTTTCCCGGAAGGGACATCAGGAAGCCATAGCGGGCGTCTCTTGCTGCCGCTTCCAGCCCTTTCTCCCCCGGGATCACCTGCCCCGCCCCCATGTGCAGCGGGATTTCCAAGCGGTTGCAGAGGGCTTCCACGAACCGGGCGTCCCGATTGGATTCTTCCCCGCGCAGGCAGTGATTGAAATGGGCCGCATGAAGCTCGATTTGCAGCTTTTCCCGGAGCAGATACAGCGCAAAGAGCAGCGCCACGGAATCCGCACCGCCGGAAACCGCACAAGTCACCCGGTCACCCGGCCGGAGCATATCATACTGATTCAGGAAGCGGACCAGCTTATTCAGCATGCTTCCACTCCCGATCCGTGAAGGTCTGATACTGACCGACCCACTGGAGCTTGACGGTACCGGTTTCACCGTGGCGATTCTTTGCAATAATGCACTCGCTGGTGCCCTTTTCTTCCGTATTGGGATTATAATACTCATCCCGATAGAGGAACATGATCAGGTCTGCATCCTGCTCGATAGCGCCGGATTCCCGTAGGTCGGACATGATAGGCCGCTTATCGGTACGGCTTTCCACCGCACGGGACAACTGGCTCAGGCAAATGACCGGAACATTCAATTCCTTGGCCATGATTTTCAGGGACCGGGAAATCTCACCCACTACAGTAACACGGTTATCGTTTCTTCCGCTTCCGTAGCCGGAGCCGTTCATCAGCTGTAAGTAGTCGATAACCACAAGGCCCAGATTATCCAGCCGCCGGCACTTGGCACTGATCTCCGCCACCGTAATAGAAGGGTTATCATCGATCCGAATATCCGTCTGGCTCAAAGCGGAGGACGCCATACACAGCTTATTCCACTCTTCCTCGGACAGTTTGCCCGTTGCCATCTTCTGGCTGTCTACCATGCCCTGATTGGCAAGCAGACGCATGGCAAGCTGCTCCCGGGACATTTCCAGATTGAAAATCGCCACGGTCTTCTGATAGGCCTTGGCAACATTCACCGCAATATTCAGAGAAAATGCGGATTTACCCATGGCGGGACGGGCCGCGATCAGCAAAAGGTCGGATTTGTTCAGACCGTTGATTTTGGTATCCAGATCCCGCAGGCCGGTGGACAGCCCCGGGATCAGAGAATCCGACTGACTCAGCTCTGCCAGGCGGTCAAAGA
>ERZ857629.1751-NODE-1751-length-22419-cov-5.180424_pt1 | contig 22419 bp, 29 predicted proteins | sample MGYA00519700_ERZ857629 | MGnify/ENA primary metagenome ERZ857629 (study PRJEB31778, sample SAMEA3449351) | human gut metagenome | biome: human gut; feature: human-associated habitat; material: faeces | place: United Kingdom | collected 2010/2012 ...
TACATATCACTATGTAGGTTATTGCTTTAGAAATTCATCTTTATTAGCAATGTATCTATCAGACCTCCCCAGGTAAGAACAACAACCTTCGTCTCATATATCTGCTACATTTACTCCTAAGGTTTCGGGTAGTGTTGGACTTCATCTTGTTTAGCAGACTCATCCGACCTTAGTAAGCCTAATATGTAGTTTGTGTTCCTCAGACCAAGACTTTGCCTCCGACTTCCTTCAGATTCCACCTCACGATGGACACCCTTGTCATTGACTAGTGGTTCCCACTACCAAGCCCACAACGGACTTTCACCGTCAAGTTGTTGCCCATGCTGGGCACACTAAAAGAAGAAGGAGTATCCTTTATAGACACTCCTTCTTCTTTACTTATATAGTCAACCAAGCTATCATTTATTTTTAGTTTTATGGAATCTATTTCTCTTGTTTCATTTATAGTTATCTCTGATATTATCATATGAAGCAATTTCTTCTGTTGCTCTCTAGTTGCACTTTCTGTTAGAACTTTACTGAAATTCTCTAATATACTCTTTATGAATCCATAAGGTATTTCTTCACTTACATCATCTGAAAGTGTAACCAATAAAGGTTCTTTCTCCTCTTGAAGACTTTTAGCTCTCTTGTTTAGCTCATCTTTTCTCTCCTTGAATTCTTCCTTAGATATTAGGTCTTCTTCATATGCTTCGAAAAGTTTAGTTTTCTTTCTATCTATCTTTTCAAGCTCTTTATCTATTCTTTCTAGCTCCTTCTTAGCTGGGTTTATCTTTTTATGTCTTTCCTTATTAATATTATTTACTATAGTTTCAACCATTTTCTCATTAGAAAGTAATTCTGAAATCTTAGTGAATACATACTCATTAGCTTTATCAACTCTTATTGTATTAGAATTACATACACTTGTGCCTTTATTCTTCCATGCTCCACAACAGTAGTAAGCTATTCTCTTCTTAGTTCCATCAGCTAACTTATTGGTAGTTCTTGAAATTACCATACCAGCTCCACATTTAGGACATCTTAATATTCCTGTTAGTGGATATTCACCATCATATATTCTTGAAGGCTTACCTTTCTTACTTTCCATGATTGCTTGTACCTTATCCCATAACCCTTCATCTATTATAGGTTCATGTATTCCATCTGTTATTATTGGATTAGCATTTATATTTCTTCTTCTTTTCTCTGACCAATTTTGTCTTACATTATACCTAACCTTTCCTATATATACTGGATTAGTTAGAATTTCTCGTATTGAACCTACTGAAAAATCATTTCCTTTCTTAGTCTTATAACCTAGCTTATTTAGTTGATTAGTAATAGCCTTATATCCTTTCCCATTAACATATTCATTGAAAATAAACCTAACTGCTTCTGCTTCTTTCTCATTTATTGTTAGTCTATTCTTTTTTCTTTTAGCTCCTTCTTGACTATCTATTGGTACTAGGTCATACCCTAAAACTCTACCTCCACACCATTCTCCCGATTTTGCTTTTGCACACATCCCCATCTTTACATTTTGAGCTATAGTACCTCTCTCAAACTCTCCTATCAATGCCATCATCTGAAATTGCATTTTTCCAGCTGGTGTATCTGTTTCAAATGGCTCTGAATATGATTTGAATGTTATATCATTCTTCTCTAATATGTCAACTATCTTTAATACATCAGCTAACTTTCTACTTATACGGTTTATCTTCCATGAGATAACCATATCAAACTTTTTTTCTTCTGCATCTTTTAATAACTCTTTCAAAGCTGGTCTATTTTTAATATCTTTTCCACTAATCCCTCTATCGGAATAACACTTATACACTTCATAATTGTTTTTCTCAGCCCAACTCCTTAGTAATCTTTCTTGTTCATCTATACTATAGCCTTCTTCAGATTGCTCTATAGTACTAACACGAGTATATAGAGCTAATCTTTTTCTTACATTCTCATCTTCTATATTATTAAGTAACTTCTTTAAAACCATTTCATATACCTCCAATTTTCATGTTTTTCTATAATCAAATTTATAATATATACTTATCATCTTAGTTTATAACGGAAAATATCGTTATTATTAAAATAACAATAACAACGATATTTTCCATAATTAATTAATCTCTCCAAGTGTAGAAGTTACATAGTAATTTAAAATTATCTATTTTAACATTACTTAATTTATTCCTTATACTATTTACCATAATTCTAATATGTTCTTGGATTTCACTTACTGTTCTTATGAATGTAGTTTCACCTGTAAAATAATCCATACTAATTTTCTTTTCGGTTATCTTAACATTACTTATACCTGAATTGAATTCTTTATCTAATTCATCTAGTGATAATTCTTCTGCAATAGCTTCAATTGGAACTATTATTGTATATGTATCTATTGCCATCTCACTTTCCCCTTTTCCATTTTCATTAATATCCATATCAAAGTTTATTAATACATTTTCATTAATTGCTTCATTTATCATGTTTATCTTCTCCTTTTTATTGTTACGTAATTATTATTTTTTACCATATAACTTATAGCTTTTTAAATTTATCAGTATTGTCTATACTTGTCCTTTTTTTGATAAGTGATTAATTATTATCTCTGAAATTAAATCTATTATCTCATTTACTTGCTTATCTTTAGTCATGTTTATCTCTCCTTATCCAACTTTCTTATCTTTAAATGATTTTTGACTTTCTACTAGTTCATTAATCCATTCATAGGACTCACAAAAACTTACTATTGGTATCCTCCTACTTTCACATTCCACCCCTAAACTAACTATTAAATCAGGTCTAATATCTTCTATTGACCATAGCATTAATCCTTTAATTTCACCATCTTTAATATCACTCATTAATTCACTAAACATCAGAACACTACGATATTCATCTATATATAATTTCATTCCACCTTTATGTTCCTCAAGCTCATGTATTAGCCATTGTAACCTTCCGTATCCTGTTAAAAGATTCTCATTGTAATTCTCTTTTCTTATATATAAACCTATATTTCTATCTTTTATTTTATTTAAAACTTCCATATTTACTTTCTCCTTTTTTTCACCTTGAATTTATCGTCTTTATTGAACTACTAACTAAACATTGTACTAAAAAGTATCATTATTCATACACTAATACCTCTATTGATTTTTTGTTTCATCATAACAATTACCATTTATTTGATGATACCTAAGTAAATCAAGCCTATCCCCATCCATATCTTCGTAATCTATTAAACTTTTGGCTCTTGGAACTATATCTATACCTCTATGAATATTCTCTAGATATTTATAAATCATTATTATTTCTTTAATTAAATTTTCTACATCTTTTATTTTTAATTCATTCATATCATCCACTCCTACTAATTGTTATTATCTACAGTGATTATTGCTACTATATCTTTTTCATAAGTAATATATTCAACATCAGAAAATGTAATAGATGTTTTATTGCTAAAATCTAAGTTGCATTTACAAGTTATTTCATTTACAATCCCTGCTGAGTAAAGAATTCCTTTAGATTTATAATGTTTTATATATAAATAATTTTCATTATTAGGTAGTTGTTTTGCTATTGCTATCTTATTATCATTAAATGAAATAACTATTTTTTCTGGATTATTTAATTTATCCATCAGTTGTCGAGATAATGTTATTCTTTTTCCTGTTTTTGCATTTACTACTGACATTATTCCTTCTCCATTATTATTTCTATTCACTGTTTTACTTTCTGAAGCTTTGAATTGATTTAAGTTAGTAATTGTGTTAGCTTCTTTAGTATCCATTACTCTTTCTTTTTCTATAGAATCATTTATTGTTTTTGATTGAATTTTATTTAACATTTTTTATTCTCCTTTTTCTTTTGGATTCAATTTATCTCAACTTGTCCATAGACAAGTTGTTGTATTTTATTGATTTTACTTACATTGGGCGTAGGGGCGTATTTTGTATGTTATTTACTTTATTTATAGAAAAAAAATATCTTTTAGAGATATTTTTTAGAAAAATTTATTTTATTATGCCACTCCGCCCAACGTATTGATTTTACTTAGTTTTATTTGTCCTTACTTAGTCCTACATTTGCCCTTATCCACCCAATGTCCCTCTGTACACAGGATTATTTACTTCATCAAATCTAAAATCTCCAACTACTTTCACACATGTATGGTATCTTACATTTCCAGACTTTTTGGAAACACACTCTTCTATTCCAAGTCTTTTAGCTTCTTCTTCGAATTTTCTCCAGAATTTCTGAACGCTTATTTGAGCTAGTCCTTCCATTCCATTAGCCTTAGCCCACATTTTGAAACTTTTATATATTACTCTATTATCTTCTCTATAGCTTTTATCAACTTTTTGAATACATTCTTCGAAAAATAATATAAATGGATTAATTTCTCTTTGATACTGACTTAATACTTGTTCTGAATTTTTAGATTCTGTAAATTTATAGTTATTCTCTTTAAGTCTTTTTAATCCATCAATTGCCCATAAAAATATCCCTTGTAGTTCTGTTTTTAGCTTATCTTTTAAGTCTCTATCTCTATCTTCTTCTTTTACTGTATTACAGAAGTTAAGTACACTTATTCTTCTCCAATATCCATAACTATTATCTCTAGTATGTGGTAGGTTATTAGTAGATAAAACTATTTTAGCTGTATTTCTAAATGAAATAACTGGTTTATTTTTCTGTTCAGCATTTATAATATCTTCACCTGTAATCATTTTGAAATATTGAGTGTTTATGCTTTTTCCATTAGTCTCATTTTCACTACTTATATTAGCAAGTTTATTTAGTAGACATATTCTTGAAAAACCTCTATGAAGTTCATTCAACGGAATATTAGATATATTCTCTTCTCCTATACATTCACTAATTAAATCTATAAATACACCTTTCCCATTAGCTCCTGAACCATAAAGTAGTAGTGCTTTTTGAGCTTTAGTTTCTGCTGTCAGAAGATATCCTGCCCATTCTTGAGCTAGTTTCTCTGATTCTTCATCATCTTGAAAGCTATCTTTTAAAAACTTTATAAACATAGGACATTCAGCATTTGGTAAATAGTTGATTGGTATTTGTATAGTACTATAAAAATTTTTATTATGTTCAACTAAAATAAATTTCTCTAAGTCATACATCCCATTCAACATATTTATGTATCTTTTATTACTGTTAAACTCGCCATCATAGTAAATTATTCTTTTTAATGCTTCTATGTATTCCTTCTCCCTTTTAGTACTCCATATATCTTTATAATATTTATGAAGTATCTTCCTTAGATTTTGTAAAACTTTTAACTCTTCAATCTTCGTCCATTTTCCATTTTTGTAATTATAAAAGTCTCCTTTACTATAAATTAAATTAGACTTTTTTGAGACGTATTCTGCAAACCTATTAGGACTAAAATTCTTGAATTTCAATGTCTTATTGCAGATTGTTATTCCCATTTCTTGAATCTCTCTTAAGTGTTCTTCTGTAAGCATTTTTATCCTCCCTTCACTTTAATTCTCTAATTTTTATTAATCTATAATTACATCTCTCCTTCCTATTAAGATTTTCTTAAATTTCTTATACTTATTATTAATACTTCTAGAAAGTTCTTAATAATGCTGTACATATTACTTGTTCGTAATTCCATTAACTTTCAAGTGGAATTATTGAAGCCTTGAAGTCCTTACTTCTACAGCTTTACTCTCATTCGACCTAGGAACTCCTTATGTTGATACTATTAAATCAAACTTTTCTAGAAAGTTCTTAATATCTCCGTATATATTAGTTGTTGTGACTTCCATTAACTTTCAAGTGGAATTATCGGAGTCTTGAAATCCTCGCTTCTATATCTTTAGCCCTCTTTCTAGCTAGAAACTCCTTATAGTTGATTAATAAGAAAAAAAAAAAACTATTCATAACTATTTTTAATATTAAAACACTTATTTATTGACAATTAAAAATCCATTAGATATTAATTAAAAATTTAATAAATATCTAATGGAAATTTATTTGTTTATATTTTATAAGAACTTTCTTATTAAACTCTTAGGTACTCCAAACATAGCTGATGCTTTACCTATAGCTTCCCCTTCTGATAATCCAGAAGCTATCATTTGTAGTACTACTGCTACTATTTTTAAAATCAATACTATATACATCTACTATACCTCCTTTAAATAAGTGTAAATATATGAATAACTATCTTTTACAGGAATTAGCTTAATTATATATTTACCTATTTCTAAATCAATATACACTAAAGTTTCTTTCTTATAGCCTGTTCCATTGCATAGCTCTACTATTTTATTAAAGTCTTTTAATAGCTCAAATTGAATATAGTTAAGCTCTTTCTGTAACTTTCTTAAATCTATTTCTTTTCTATTATTTAATTCAATTATTAAATCTCTTGGATTCCATTGATTAGATAGTCTTCCATCATAGAAGTCAAATCTCATTACTCCTAAAAGCTCTTTACCATCATAATTAAAATTTTTTTCCTTACTTAAAATATTCATCTCAACTTCCTCCATATTAATACTCTGATGGATATAGCATAGTACTATATTCTTCGCTGTCTATTACATAAATCTTAACTTCATTATCTAATTGAATATCATCAACATCAATCATATGAACACTCTTATACTTAGGAATTTCTTGTTCATGTTGAATTTTAATAAATCTATTTTCTTTCTTTAACTTAAATATCTGTAAATAATCTATCTCTACCTTCCCCTTATCCTTTAGAATATCTATTAAAGTCCACATTGCTAATTGGAGTCTTATATCTACTTCATCACTTACTCCTCTAGTCACATATCTATTTTCTTTCTTGAACATATTTATTTATCTCCTCATTATTAGTTTTCATTGTAATTCTCCCATCTCTTATTACACCTACACATAAAATTCTCTTCATACCACTCTTTACTCCTTACAACAGAAAAAGTCTTAATTCCTACATTAATAGCAATTAAGACTTTTATATTTTATTTATCTCTTGTTTTAACATTTCAATGAATTCTTCTGAAAATACCTTTCTACTTATTGATTCTTTTATTAACTCTATTAGCTCTAGTTCTGTAACATCAAGACTTCTTGGAATATACCTATTATCCGATTTCACAGTATCCTTATAAAGGCTAAACCTTATCTCTTCTGTTTTCTTAGATTTTACATATATTCTTTCAATACAATAAGTATAGTCTTGGTCAACTAAACTAGCTTGGCTTAGCAAGTCACAATATTTTGTACTCTTTATTACTTCCCTATCCTTTTTCTTTCCCATGTTACCCTCCTTATTCTAGTAGGAACTTAGAAAGTTCTTCTGTAGTTACTACTACAATTGAAAAATCACTAGAAAGTAAAAATAGTGAAGAAGTCCAATTAACTTCTTCACTACATTCAATTATATCAGTATATTCTGATATTAGGCTTTTTAACTTATCTTGTTTCAGTATTTCGATATCAACGATATTTTCTACTATAACTATATATCCACCTAAATCATTGTCTATATTCCTATTAGCTCCATAGCTTTCATTTAATATATTTACTGTTTCTCTAATACTTTCAATAACCTCTACTGGTAAGTTATTTAATTCAACTAATTGACTTTCTTTATAAATTTTTTTCACTCTATATTCTCCCTTCTAAATATAAAAAACTCTTACCTGTATATCTAAATACAAGTAAGAGTTTTACTAAATTAAACTTTTATAAAATTCTATTGATGGCTTATCATTATTTATTAATAGATTTAATTTTTCATATGTTGAATCATAGAAATTATTATCTTTAGCATATTTAATTACTTCATCATATGATAACTCAAAAATATTATCTGTTATACTATAGTAAAAATCATCATTCATTACACCAAAGAAATACTTAACTGCATCTTCATAAGTCATTCTAGGTATATCTTCTAAATCACAATTTTCATCTGTATAACATCCATTTCTATCATTCCATTGAAGAAATTTAGTTATTTTAATACGATTATTCTCCATAATATAATTCACCTCTACTATAATTTCATCAACATTATAATATATATTTACTATTCTTTTAAAATACGTAAAGCATCTAATGCCATTACTTTGACATGAGGTTTTATAGTATCATTATCTTCAATTTCTTCTTTAGTAAACCAAAATAATTCCTTACTTTCTCCCTTTTGTGGGTTTACCTTATCTGTTAATGCTCTTGCAAAATAAATAAAGTCTATATTCTCTACTTCATGACCAACATTCTCAAGAAGTGTATGCATTGGGCTATGTAATTGAATTACTCTTCCTAAATTTAATTCATTATCTCTGTTATATAGTTGAACTTCAAGCCCTGATTCTTCATAAACCTCTCTTATAGCAGTTTCATGTGGTACTTCATTCTCATTCATCTTTCCACCTAACGGAAATAATGTATTATATTTTTTATGTCTATGTAATAGTACTTTATTTTTATTTACTATATATACTGATGCTGTAATACTTTTTTTAATAATCATTTCAACCGCCTTCTTTTATTAAATTAACTTTTATGGTATTATTTTCTTGTACAAGCTGTGAAGGGAGGTGTATTTATGAAAATATCAAATGAATCTAACTCTGCAAAATCTAGAAATGGCAATGATTTAAATGCACTAGTAAAAGATTTATTAAATAATTGTATGAAAAGAGGATTAATTAAAAGTTTTGTATTTGAACCTAGGTACTCACATCCATCTACAAGCTATGAACAGTTTAGCCCTGATTTCGAAATCACTTTAAATGATGACTCAATAATAATTATTGATAATACTACAACTGCTAGACATGATAGATTTAAACAAAAGCAGTGGGATGCTTTTGGCGTTAAAGAATATTTCAAATCAGATAATAAGACTGTAAAATATTATGTTGTTCTTCCCGATAATGATAATATTGGAAGTGATTCCACTAGGGAAAAAGAAATTAGAAATTATCTAAATGAAAAAAATAAACTTTATAATGGCACTTATTTTTCAATGATTGATGACATTATTCAAATTAGTGATTTAGTAAATATTATTGAAAGTGCTAATTTTGCAAATGTTTAATTAATATATAAGTAAGAATACAAATTATTCTTACTTATATATTTTTTTAATTACTCAATATTATCTAGTGCTTCTTTAAGTTTTTTTGCTAAAGCCATTACTAATAAGACAGGAATTGCATCACCACACTGTTCGTATTTATCTTGTAATGGGTCTGAATGAAATTTAACATAATCTCCTTCAAATACATACCAGTCTGGGAATGACTGTAATCTAGCTGTCTCCCTTGGAGTTAATCCTCTATCACTTGTTGGATGAACCATTTCATCTAAACAATGGCTAGTTACTGTAAACGAAGGTTCATTTTCTTTTAATCTTCTATTTCTTGCTGCATATAATTTTTTTGGGAAATACATTGAGACAATTTCTTCTTTCCCTTCATTTATTAATCGCTCTGCTGCTTTTTTCATACCTTCGCCTTGTTTTATATAACCTAATCTTTTAATCATTTTTTCCCTATGATTTACAGCTTTATGATTAGCTATTTCTCTTACACAATCATCATGATTTATATGATTAGGTACATATCCATCTTTTCCTGAAATAAATCTTATATATTTATAAAAGCCTTCATTAATCTTATCATTCTTGTATTCATCTTCATAAGTATACTTAATCTGTTGAATCTCTTCACCTTCTCCACTATCTAATGACGGTAAATACTTCAATGCATCTCCTACTGTTATATATGGATACTGTCTTCCTTCTCCATGAGTTTTTTCTGGATATGTAAATTTATTTTCACCATACTTTTCATTTATAGCTACTAAAAATACTCTTTCTCTATTTTGAGGTACTCCATAATCTGCAGCTAAACACTTTATCGTATTTTTATCTGTACTTGCTAATTTATAACCATGATTATTAAATTCATCAACAATAATGTTAAATACATTAATATTATTACTCTTCTTAGTTAATAATCCTGGTACATTTTCAAAAAATATAAATTTACTTTCAGTTGTTTGAGCTATTCTTAGCATATTTTCAAATAAATTATCTCTTTCATCTCCATCAGCTCTTTTTCCTGCCATAGAGAAAGACTCACAAGGTGGGCCACCTGCAACCACATCAACACTATTTACATTAAACTTCTTCTGTAATATTTCATTAATTATATCATTATCCACTAATCTAATATCACCATGAATTAATGCTGTTTTATCACTTTCTATATTAACTATATTCTCTAGCTTTCCTTTATTATCTATTAATTCTTCTAATTTGTAGATTTCTGCATCATGATTTCTCGCATAAGTCTTTACTGTATTATCGCTCATTTCTACAGCTATTAATGGTTTAAATCCTGCGTTTTTGAATCCAGTACAAAGCCCACCTGGTCCAGCAAATAAATCTATATATGTGTACATACTATACCTCTTTTCATAACTTAATACTCTCTACTAAGTAAATAAAGATACTAATATTAATTAGTATCTTTATTTACTATATATTCTATTTCTGATTCATTATATCATGAATTATAAATTATTATCTATCCAATTTTAGTAAAAACCGCACTTATTTATGGTACGGTTCATTTTTCATTATTCTAAAGCCTCTGTATATTTGTTCTAGAAGCATTACTCTAAATAATTGATGGGGGAAGGTCATTTTTGAAAAACATAACTTATAATTAGCCCTTTTTATTACCTTTGGTGAAAGTCCTAAGCTCCCACCTATTATAAAGGCTATATTAGAATTTCCCATAACTCCACAGTTTTCTATGTATGATGCAAATTGTTCTGATGTTAGGTTTTCACCCTTTAAATCCATAGCAACAACATGCATATTATCCTTTATTTTTGAAAGAATTAAATCTCCTTCTTTATCTTTTATTTGTAACTCTTCTTTTTCAGATGCATTATCTGGTGTTTTTTCATCTGGCAATTCTATTATATCTAACTTGCAATATCTAGATAATCTTTTGGAATACTCATCTATTGCCTGTTTTAAATATTTTTCTTTTAACTTTCCAACTGAAATTATAGTTATATTCATATCCCACATTCTCCTCTTAAGTATTATTTATTTTATTTAACTTCTTGATGAATTAGTATAATCCTCTACGTCTATTACTGTAGTTCCTTCTTCTATTTCTGGAAGTTTTTTTAAGTATATTCTTAATACATCTGCATTAAATACTGCTTGAATTCTCTTAGGATCAACCTTTGGCACATAAAAACTTTTTTCAATATAATCCTTATCTTGAATCATTGCTATAGTTATTGAATTAACCTTTAAGGCATCTCTTTTTACCTTTATACTTATATGCTCATTATCGTAATCTACATCTATATCTTTCTTATCTACGCCTTCTAGTTTTCCTTCTATAAGATATCTATCTCCATAGTCTCTAAACTCTAATTTTAATTCCTCTTCCTCTTCTTCTTCTTCTAGAAGAGAATTTACTACATCACTATTCATAACAGTATCTACTATACCATTTATTAATTCTTCATTATTAATTAATGTTGTAAAAACCTCATTAAATATATTGTTGAATGTTCCAGCAAAACTCCCACTAAATACATTAATTATATCATTACCATTAGTAAAAGTTCCATATTTATAATTTCCATTATCAGCGCTTCCACTGTACATATTCCCATTATAATTATTTTCGTTAAATATATCATTCCTTATATTATTACCTTGGTTATTTCCCATTAAATTATTAAAGAGTAAAGGAAACATTTCAAACATTATAATCTCCTTATTTATTAATTCCTATATAATATACTTATTTATTAATGTAGTTTTTGACACAATAAAAATCTTTATTTATTATTAATTATTTTCCTGGAAATATATATTACATCATCATTAGGAAATTATCTATAAAATTAATTATTAAGTTATCAAGAAAAATTGGAAGGACTATAAAACCTATGGAGGGCAATTAAATACTGAAGATGAGAATATTAAAAAACAAGGTGTAAAAATTAGTAGCTTCTTCGATTTATACGAAAATAGCTTTGAATAAACAATAATGAGGTTGGCTTCACTAAAGAGAAGTCAACCTCACATAATAACTACTTATTCTATATTTTTAAGTTTTGCCAAGCAAAACAGCAATAACTCTTACTTATTACTTCTTAACTATTACCTATGAAATATTCACCCTTATCTAAATTATTAGTATCCTATATTATCATTAATAAAAATAACATGTATTCTATCCTTATTTCCTTGGCTTGATATAACTGTAAATTCTCTACATATCTTGTCGCTTCCTTTACAATCAACACAATAGCCTACTTTAGTACAAGGTGTCATCTTATTTAGTCTCTTTGCATTAGCAGGAGCAGATATTTCTCTATTTCTTATAACTGCTTCATCTATGTTTTTAACTATCTTATTAACACCTACTACGAGAATTACTTTTTCTGGTCCAAATAGCATTGCTGCAACTCTATTTCCATTACCATCTACATTATATAGCTTTCCATCTTCAGTTACTGCATTACTACTTGCAAAATAAGCATCTGCAAAAAAACTTTGCTTAAATATATTATTAATTTCTTCTTTGCTTAACCCTTCTTTGTATCTGTCTAAAAATTTGTATCTTTTGCTTCTTAAGTGCTCTATAACTCCAGTTTCAAATAATGACATTGAGCCACCACAGGAAACAGTTGAACCTTCATTTACTAATTCCTTTATTTTTTCTATTAATTCTTCATTGTTGTTTACTAAATACCCATTCATATTGTTTTTCTTAAGAGCTTCTATAGTTCTTAGTATTTTTTGTTCATTTACCCATTTTACGTTATTGTCCATTATATATCACTCCCAAATATTTACTTCATCTTTATTATAATAAATATATATTTAAAAAAAATAAAGAGACCTAAAAATTATAGATCTCCTTATAAATAAATTATTTTCCACAACACTTTTTATACTTCTTTCCACTTCCACATGGACAAGGGTCGTTTCTTCCTATTTTATTTTCATTTCTTACAGTTACAGAATCTCTGTATTGCTTTTGAATTTCTCTTCTCTTTTCTGGTGAGAAAATACCTTCCCATTGTGGTAGGTTATATAAATATTCAGCCTTTGCATCTAGCATATTAAAGTATAATTTTTCTAAATCAACTTCAAGTACTATTTCTTCTTCAGCTGTTAAAGCTTCTAAGTCTAATTGATTCTTTAAGCTATCATTGATTCCATCTACGAATCCCATAATAAATTCAACTGTTGTATTTTGTTTTTCAGCTAAATCCTTAATTGTAAAAGTTAAATTTTGTGTGTGCTTTGATAGAATTTCCTTGTATATAGACTTTTCTATTTCCATATACTCATTCCAAAAAGCTTGTTCTCCTTTTACCTTAACATATTCAACTACCATATCAGTCCATTGCTTATATAAACTCATACTTTATTCTCCTTTTTATATGTTTTATAAGTTTTTTATTTAAATTGACTAAACTACAATTAAATTACTAGGACTATGCCTGTTAGCCATAGTTAAATCAATATCTTTATCTAGTATAATATTATTTTCTCTTAAAACGCCACTAACAGTTTCTAATGCTAATTCAGGATGATTGTTAGTTCCACTTAAGTGCCCTAAAATTATTCGTTTATTTGACTTATATTTTATTAAGTCTACTAATGCTTTTCCACAGTCCTCATTAGATAAATGTCCAACTTCGCTTAATATTCTTCTTTTTAAAGTATAAGGATATGGTCCAAATTTCAACATATTTACATCATGATTGCTTTCTAATAATATAACTTCTGAATCTTTTATATTATCTCTTATTTCTTCTGTATATATTCCAAAGTCTGTAGTAACACTTGCTCTCTTACCATTACAGTGTACAGTATATCCAACTGGTGCTACTGCATCATGAGGTATATTAAATGAAATTACATCTAGGTCTTTTATAGACATAGTAGACCTTCTATCCATTATCTTTATATTATGCTCTTTTATCTTTCCTATTGAGCCTTCTAATACATTCCAAGTATCTGCATTTGTATAAATAGGAATATCATATTTACGAGATAAAACGCCTATCCCTTTAATATGATCTGAATGTTCATGAGTTACAAAAATTCCGTCCAAATTCTTTGGATCTTCTCCAATATTTTTTAAGGCCTCATCAATTTTCTTTCCTGGTAAACCTGCATCTATTAAAATTCTTGCATTTTCAGAAGCAATAAAGATACTATTCCCACTACTTCCACTATATAATGAACAAAACTTCATTCTTCTTCCCCCATAGATGTTACTCTTCTATGGCTCTAGTAATATCTGCACCTAGGGCTGCGAATTTATTTTCTATATGAGGATATCCTCTATCTATATGTTCAATTTCGTATATTTCAGTAACACCCTCTGCTACTAATCCAGCTATAACCATAGCTGCTCCAGCTCTTAAGTCAGTTGCTATTACTTTAGCCCCAACCAATTTATTTTTACCTTCAATTATTGCAGTTCTTCCTTCAACTTTTATAGTTGCTCCCATTTTCTTAAGCTCATCAATATGCTTATGTCTGCTTTCCCAAATAGTTTCTGCAATTAAGCTTTTTCCTGGCACTATACTTAATAGTGCTGACATAGGTTGTTGTACATCTGTGGGAAATCCAGGATATGGAGCTGTCTTAACACTAACTCCCTTTAAATCTCCTTCTACATATACTCTAACGCTATCATCTCCTTCTTCCACTGTTGCACCCATTTCTATAAGCTTAGCTGCTATAGATTCTAAGTGCTTTGGAATAACATTATTTATAGTTACATCCCCTTTAGTTGCCGCTGCTGCAATCATAAATGTTCCTGCTTCTATTTGATCTGGGATAACACTATAGTTACATCCAGTTAATTTTTCAACGCCTTTTATTCTGATTACATCTGTTCCAGCGCCCTTAATATCTGCACCCATATAATTTAAAAAGTTTGCTACATCAACAACATGAGGTTCTTTTGCAACATTTTCAAGTATAGTAGTACCTTCTGCTAGTGTTGCTGCAATCATAACATTAATAGTTGCTCCAACTGTAACTACATCAAAAAATATATTTGCTCCACGAAGATTTTCTGCTTCAACTGTAACTGCTCCATGCTCAATAGTTACTTTTGCTCCTAATGCTTCAAATCCTTTAATATGCTGATCTATTGGTCTAACTCCAATAGGGCATCCTCCTGGAAGTTCTACTCTTGCTTTTTTAAATCTTGATAATAAAGCTCCAATAAAATAATATGAAGCTCTCATTCTTCTAACATCGCTAGTACATGCATCAACACTAGTAACATCTGTAGAATCTATCTCTATAGTATTATTATCTATTTTATTTATGCTACATCCAAGGCTTTCTAATATTCTTTCAAGACAATGTACATCTTCTATATCTGGTACGTTATCAATAATGCACTTTCCTTCACTTGCCAATATTGCTGCTGGCAATATTGCAACTGCTGAGTTTTTTGCACCATTTATTTCAACTGAGCCTTTTAAAACTTTTCCTCCATTTATAACTAACTTTTCCATCCGTTTCACCCTTATCATAAATTATATATATTAATGTTTCCTATTATTTCAATAATTATCCATTCTATGTAACTTTCTTAAAAACTTACATTTAACATTATATCATAAAAATAATTTAATTAAATAGCGTTTTTTCTTCCAAAAGGCTTTTTTCCTTACTTTAGAATAAAATGTGCATAAAAATTTTAAATTATATAATCTTTTTTAATTTTTTGTAATATGTTATAATTTATAACATAGTTTGTAGTATTTAAGATACATATAAATTAATATATTATGAGAGGCTGAAGCTATGAAATATTACTTAGTTGCATTATTTGATGATGAATCATATAAAAATTTAAATCCTATACAAAAGAATCTTTCTAAAAAGTTTAGGGCAAACAGAAATTCTCCAGCCCCTTATATACCTTTAGAAGTAATAGAGAATCCAAATATAGATAAATTAGATGTTGTAGTAGATAAAATAGTTAAACCATATAAAAACTTTAAGGTTCAATTAATAAAAGAAGTTACTATTTCAGAAAATAATAAAACCTTAAACATTAAGATCCAAGATGTTGGATATATCAAAAGAATGAATAGATTAATGAATGATACATTAAAGCTACATGGATTTAATGTTGAAGATAATTCTAATGAGTTACCAATGCATATATCATTAGCTAATCTAAATTTCATTCCAAGAGATATTAAGAAGAATGATGGTGAAATAAGTTTCAAAGCAAAATGTGATACTTTAAAGGTAGATAGAATTGAATTATGGAGATTTTCAAATAATAAAAGAGAAACCTTAGTTAAGAGTTATCCATTAAAAAAGAACTTATATTTATAAGTTAAAAGAAAGTAATAATTCCTATTTAAAATAATAGCAGACATTATTACTTTTTTTATTTATATACTTTTTATCATATAAAAAAATTTATTTTTTTGTATTCGTTTTCCATGCTTTTCATTTGCAAATTATTTCTGTAAAATAGTATTGGTAAACCAAAAAACCAGGAGGATGTTTATGGAAATTAAGTCTTTTTTTGAGGCTCAAATAGAAAGAAATAAACAACTTATTATTGATAGCAACTTAAGTGAGTATAAGATTTGGGCTAGAAAATATTTAGAGTTACATACAAAAATAAGTCATCTAGCTGATGAAACGAAATGTTATAAGTATTGGGTTGGAGAAGAATTAGAAATAAATAAAGAAGCTTTATTTAAAAAGTATTTAGATTGTTTTTCTACAATTATATCTATTGGTATAGATAAAAAATATAATTCAATCGAAGAAATTTCAATAAAGCCAAATGATTATTGTCTAAGTGATCAATTTTTAAATTTATTTATAGATCTAAATGACTTAATAATATCAAGTTCTGAGGATCACTATTTAACACTAGTTGAAGATTTCGTAAGCTTAGGAATAACTTTAGGATATTCCGAAACTCAAATTAAAGAATCATTTTTAAAGAATTAAAAGAAAACCTTCTATAATGTCATAGAAGTTTTTTTAATATTTATTATATCTCATGGGAATAATACCTTCGAGGTGATATGATGTTATCAATAATATATGCAATAATTTCTGGAATTTCAATGACACTTCAAGGAGTATTTAATACAAGGCTTGAAGAAAAAGTTGGAACTTGGGAAACTAATGTAATAGTCCAAGGAACTGCATTAGCATTGACATTAATAATATTAATGCTTTTTGGCAAGGGAGATTTTAAGGCTATAAAGGAAGTAAATAAACTTTACTTATTAGGTGGTATTCTAGGAGTTATTATAATTTTTACTGTTATGAAAAGTATAGGATCTATGGGTGCAACCTTAGGAATTGGAATAATATTAATAGCTCAATTAGCTTCTGCAGGCATAGTTGATGCTTTTGGTCTCTTTGGAACTGAAAGAATTTCTTTTGGCCTTAGAGAGTTCATTGGAATTGGTGTTATGATAATTGGAATAATAATATTTAAATGGAGAGGTTAAATCCTCTCTTTTTCATTTATTATATTAACAAAAATATACCTTTTAATATAATATATACTGTGATCATTTTTAGGAGATTAATATGTTTTCTTTCACTAGAAGATTGGAACCAAATTTAAAGTCATGTATGATATCAACCCCATCTAATAACTTAAGAATATTGATAAAATACAAGCGATTTCAAGATAGTATAATAAAAAAAATATCTTCATACAAGGGTGAGTTAATAAATCACATAGAATCTTGTAAGATAATATCTGCTAGATTAAACTCTAGAGGAATTCAAAGACTATTAGAATATCCTGAAATTGAATATATTTGCTTTGATGAATACTTATTTTTATGTGGTATTAGTGTGAATACTGCAAATAAAGTTAGATTATCTAATAAAAACAGAAATAGAGGTAAGGGAATTGGTATAGCTATAATAGATTCTGGAGTTTATCCTCATACTGATTTGATTACTCCATATAATAGAATATCTTTATTTATAGATTTAATTAATAATTTACATTACCCATATGATGATAATGGACATGGCACTTGTACTGCAGGTATTATTGCTGGCAATGGTAAAAAATCAAATGGAATGTATAGTGGTATAGCACCTGAAAGTTCAATATATTCTTATAAAGCTTTTGATAAAACTGGTAAGGGATACTTTTCAGATATATTATATTCAATGGAATTAGTTTCTAAGGAAGCTGAAAAAGGAATTATAAAGGTTTTATGCCTTCCCTTTGAGTTATTAGGATATAATACATTTTTACAAAAATTATTTGATTCTTTAGTTGAATTAATTAACAGTAAGAATATTACTTGCGTAATACCTAGTGGAAGCAATAAGAATGTAGATAGTTCTATTACTGGATTAGCTCTTTGTAATAAATGCATAACAGTTTCAGGATATGATTCATCTAATAATATCCAGCCTTATGCCTACTCTTCTGTTGGTTCTAAAAGAAGAGATAGTAAACCTAACCTTTGTGCTTCTTGTGTAGATATAGTTTCATTAAATTCAGACATAAATTTTCTTTCCGAAAAAGATGGAAATAAATTGTATCCTAACAAATTAGATTTATCTTATAAGACCTTTACTGGAACATCAATAGCTGCTGCTTATATAGCTGGTGTCTGTGCTTTAATTTATGAAGATGATATAAACTTAACTCCAAAAGATATATCATCAATCTTAAAAGTTGCTTGTGAACCCCTAGATAATCTTCAAAAAAATCATCAAGGTGATGGAAAAATTAATATTAAGCTAATATTAAAATAAGAACTCAATCATTATTTAGATTGAGTTCTTATTTTATATTATGTTCTATATTTATTATTATAATTTTCTTATTGTACTATATAATCTGTAGGATCTACTGCTTTATCATTTACTCTTAGTTCAAAATGTAAGTGTGGACCAGTACTAAATCCAGTATTGCCTACTTCTCCAATTATATCTCCCTTTTTCACTCTATCTCCTACATTTACTTTATATTTACTTAGATGCCCATAGTATGTATTCATATTATCTTCATGCTTAATTATAATTAAATTACCATATCCACCATCATTATATTGAGCATAAGTTATTTCACCATCCATTGCAGCAAAAACATTATCCCCTATATTTCCTGCAATATCTATTCCCTTATGAAATGAGCTCCATCTTTCACCATATCCAGAGGTCATGTATCCCCCCCTAGTTGGATGACTTAAAAAAGCAACTCCATATTCATAAGGATTTTTAGTTCCTCTATATATTTTTTTACTAATTGAGGTTTTAATTATATCTTCTTTAATTATTTTTGAATTTATAATTTTACCTGATTCAACTATATATTCTTTTGTATCTTTTTTAAGTCCATAAACTCCTTCTTCAATTTTAGACTCACCTAAAAATAAAGTTTCTGTTGGAATTATCATAGTAGATGGTTTTATATTATTTACTTCTTCTTTTAAGTATTTTATATTTATTATTATATTATAAGGTTCTTTTTTAGATAGCTCATAAATATTATTTGCTATTTCTTCGTTTGTTTGAATCAAGTCAACATTCATTCTTTCTTCTTTTAATGATATATCTCCTTTAATACGGAATTCTTTAACCATATCTTCTTGTATATTATTTTCATCTATATACTTTTTTAAAATAATGTTTTTTATATTATCTAAATTGTTTTCTAAAACAGTATATCCTATTACTTCTTCACCTAACATCACTTTATAAGCATTTATTTTTCCAGTTAATGCAACTATAAAATTATCTAGAATATTATCTGAAATTTTATTAGATGCTGAATAAATTCTATTATTTAAGTTAATATTTAAATTATCATTAACCTTTGCATTCACTTTTAAATAACTATTGCTAAAAATAATATTAATTATTATCAGTAGTAAAGCAGCTTTAATAAATATCTTACTTAGCCTTACCGATACACCTTTTATATCCATAAGTACTCCCTTCTTTTATTAACAATCACATATAATATTTTTCCCATTTATTTAAATAATATTCCTATTTATATTTTTTACTAATGTTGAGGCTATTTCTTCACTTTGATATAATGAAGTTATGTAAATATTACTTTTAGAAAGGTAAAGAAAAATATGAGCACTTTTATGTTTAAGTCAAAGCCTTTAAAATTTACTCCAGTCAGTAATATTTTTATTGAAAGATATATGCCAAAAGCTAGAGGAGAATTTGTTAAGGTTTATCTTTTAATGCTTAAATACAATTTTACAGGTGAACCTGGAGTTAATTCTACTGTTATGGCTACATCACTAAATCTTTTAGAATCGGATATAGTAAATGCTCTCAACTATTGGAATGATGAAGGTATTATAAAGCTTATACCTATAGATAATATGGGGAATTTTCATATAGAGTTTGTAGATATATCTAATGAAGGAACTACTACCATTGAAAAATTTAACTTAGTGGAAGAACTAACAAATACTAATAATGGTTCAATGTTAAAGGATATAGGAAAATTATTAGGTAGGACCTTATCCCCTAGTGAAGTAGAAACCTATATTAGTTGGAAAAAGGATCTAAATTTCTCTTCTGAGTTAATATTATTATTAATTGAATTTTGTGCATCTAAAGGAAAAACTAATTTTAGATATATTGAAAAAGTCGCAATAGCTTGGAATGAAATGAAAATTAAGACTGTTGATGATGCTCAAAATTATATAAGAAAAACTGAAGATAAATGGGGTACTTATAGAGAAATCCTTAAATTCTTAGGAATTCGAAATACAGATATTATGAAACCTCAAGAAGATATGTTAGAAAAATGGACTTCAACTTATAGTTATTCCTTAGATGTAATAAAGAAAGCTTGTGATATTTGCTTTCAAAGATTAAACAGAGCAGACTTTAAATATATTGATGGTATTTTATCAAGTTGGAATAAAGATAACTTAAGGACACTACAAGATATTGAGAAAAAAGAAGCTAGTTATAAAAATTCAGCTTCTAAAAAGGTTTATAACAATACTAAGAATTCTAATAAACCTAAATTAAGATTTGATAACTTCAAAGGTAGAGATTATGATTATGATGATTTAGAAAAGAAATTGTTAGGATGGGATACTGATGATTAAAGGATATGAAAAAGAATTAGCTTTAATTTATGAAAACATTAGAGCTGAAGAAGAAAAAAATTTAATAAAAAGACGTAAGGTAATTGAAAAGCAAAATCCAGAAATACTGGAATTGGATAACTTACTTCAAAAAAAATCACTTGGTCTTTCATTATCTATTCTAAAAGGTATGGATGAAAATACATTAAATAGATTTAAGGATGAGATAACTGATTTAAGAATTAAAAAAACTGAGGCATTAGTAGAAAAAGGTTATGATGCTGACTATTTAAATTTACATTATAGATGTCCAAAATGTAAAGATGAAGGATATATAGGTATAAAAAGATGCCCTTGTTATAGAAAGAAATTAGTTCAGCTCTATTATAAAAACTCTGATTTAAAAGATACACTTTCTGTTAATAACTTTAATAATTTCAATTTATCATTATTCTCTAGCCATAAATTAAATGAAGATGATAGATTCTCCCCTAGAAAGAATATGGAGAATATACTTAAATTTCTTAGGGAAGAATATATTCCAAACTTTAATGCTACCAATGATAACCTTCTGTTTTATGGTGATTCAGGAACAGGAAAAACATTTTTAAGTTGTTGTGTTGCAAAAGAACTTTTAGATGATGGCTTTCTAGTAATTTATAGAACAATTGATGAACTTATGCATAATTTAAGAGAAATTAAATTTGAGAATAATTCTGAACTTGAAAATATACTTCTAAACTGCGACTTATTAATTATAGATGATTTAGGTGCAGAACAAATAACAGATTTTACAACAACTGAATTTTTTAATTTACTAAATAAAAAATTACTTAGAAAAAAGAAAATGCTTATATCAACAAATTTAAGTTTATCTGATATAAGAACAACTTATACTGAAAGAATTTCCTCAAGACTTTTAGGAAACTTCAAACTTTATAAGTTCTATACTGAAGATATTCGAATTCAACTTAATTTAAAAAGAAGATAGTAAAAGAGATAAGTATTATATTCCGTGCTCCGTCGCAGGCTCCAAGTCGCAGCAATATAATACTTATCTCTTTCTTATACTAAAGGAAATAATTCCTCTCTTGATTCGGAATTATGAAAATTACGAAAGGTAATTTTATAGAGGATAATTATAAGTTATAAAATAAAAAAAGCTTTAGAATAATCTAAAGCTTCTTGGAGCTGGCAATAGGAATCGAACCTACAACCTGCTGATTACAAGTCAGCTGCTCTACCGTTGAGCCATGCCAGCATATTTATCTTAAGTTTAAA
>ERZ857629.1756-NODE-1756-length-22357-cov-4.610125_pt1 | contig 22357 bp, 23 predicted proteins | sample MGYA00519700_ERZ857629 | MGnify/ENA primary metagenome ERZ857629 (study PRJEB31778, sample SAMEA3449351) | human gut metagenome | biome: human gut; feature: human-associated habitat; material: faeces | place: United Kingdom | collected 2010/2012 ...
TTGGGGCAAAAATCCTGTCTGAGACTTCTTGCCGAATTGCGCGGTGCTGCCCTAACCCTAATATTTGTTTTTAAACAGAATGTTATACCAAAAACCGATGAAAAAAGAAATTAAGAAACTGATCATAATAATTTCCGATATTCCTCCGTGAGAATCAGTTCTCCACGGCCATTTATTACAATTCCTGCCCATTCCAAAATCGCAGCAATAACAAAAACAGGATCATACACAGATTGTCCGGCTTTACGTCCACGACATATCGCAATCGCACCAACCACAGTGTTTTCTTCGCAACCGGGTTGCCCCAATTTATGGTTTCTTCCGTTCCCTTTCCGGGCAGTCCCTTCCTGCTTTTTTAAAAGGTCGACAACCGAATCAAAGACGCTATATTCATACGGGGGCTTGATCGGAAGTTTATCGCTCGAAAAAGATTTTCCGTCCGGTTCTGCATATATTTCGCAGGGAAGTCCTCTGGAAGTATATACCGTAACATGCCCACCGCACTGCTTCAGCTTTGTTTTGACAATTTCCGAGGCGGAAGTACTGGAGCTGTCAGGTTCAAGTTTTCTGATATCCACTTCTTTCTTCTCCCTTCCTTCTTCTCCTGTTCTCAGATTCAGGGCAGAAAGTAACTCATCCAGTTTCTTTTTTGCTGTCGGATACGACATATTCATAGCTGCCTGTACCTCCTTTAAATTTCCTCTTCTTTCCAGAAACTTCAAAAGGAAATTACGCTGCTCCTCGCTTAACCTGTCAAAGGAACTCAACTCGAATTCATTTCTCACCTCCGTTCCACATTGCGGACAGCGAAGGGCGAAAATTTTCATCTGTGCGCTGCAAACAGGACATTGGGGAATTGCAGTTACCATGTTACTCACCTCTGCTTCTATTATAGCTTATTCTTTTCTTTTGTCAATATAGACTTTATATATTTTAATCACTATTTTATTTGTGCAATAACTATTTTACTTTAGAAGTGAAGCTTTCCGCAACGCGCCTTGATTTCTCTTGCATTTGATCGAAAAAAGGAGTATGATAGCAGAAAAACAAGCAGGAGGCAAAGACTATGAAACCGAATGAGATCATGCGGATTTTTGAGGACACCGCTTATGTACGCATGGGCGGAACAGAGGAGGAGCTGAAGACTGCCCGCTATCTTCAGCAGAAGGTTACGGCGCTGGGGCTGAGTGCTGAGATTGAAAGTTTTCCCGTAGATATGGCAGATATGGAAGAGGATGGTCTGTGGGTTGACGGGGAGTCCATTACCTGCAAGGGCTACCGGAATGCAGGAAGCGGCACGGTGGAAGCGCCTCTTTACTATCTGCGAGCCCGGGACAAGTGGTCTCTCAGCAACTGCCGGGGAAAAATTGTTCTGGTGGACGGCTATATGGGCTACTGGCTCTATCAGGATCTGCTGGAAAATGGCGCCGTGGGCTTCATCACCTACGACGGCAATGTGAACTACACCGATTTCGATATTGACCAGCGGGAGCTGCGGAGCTTTGTGCACAAGGGCAACAAGATTCCCGGCGTAAATATCAACGCCAAGACGGCAGTAGCGCTGGTGAAGAAGGGATTCCAAACTGCCAGAATTCACCTGAAGCAGTACGAATACACCGGTGAGAGCCGCAACGTGGTACTGGATATGCCGGGTGAAAAGCCAGAGTACATCGTCTTCTCCGCCCACTATGACTCCACCTCCCTGTCTCAGGGCGCCTACGACAACATGTCCGGCTCTGTGGGACTGCTGGGGATTGCAGAGTACTTCACCACCCACCCCCATAAATACGGCCTGCGGTTCGTCTGGTGCGGCAGTGAGGAACGGGGGCTGCTGGGCTCCAAGGCTTACTGTGCTGCCCACGAGGAAGATCTCAAAAATGTCGTGCTGAACATCAATCTGGACATGATCGGCTGCATCATGGGCAAATTTATTTACTGCTGCACCACAGAGGAAAAGCTCTGCCATTACATCGAGTATTTCGCCGCCGAACAGGGCATGGAGATCGAAGGCTCTCAGGGAGTCTACTCCAGCGATTCCACCCCCTTTGCTGACCACGGCGTTCCCGCCCTGTCCTTTGCCCGGGCTTCCTCACCCAACACCGCAACCATTCACAACAGCTATGATACCATTGCACTCATGAGCGGAGAGCAGATGGCGCGGGACATTGCGTTCCTGAACGCCTTCTCTGACCGGATGGCAAACGCCGCCCTGTGCCCGGTCGACAGAGAAATTCCCGAGAATATGAAAGAAAAGCTGGACGAATACCTGTGCCGCAAGCGTCCCAAGAAGTAAAAAAATTCTCCCGCCACTTAGCGGGGTGTTCGTAAGACAGTTAATGTCAACAAGAATAGCTGCAAAGCAGAACAAGGGACGCAGTCCCTTGTTCGGAACATAATGACGCAAAACAGTCCGGACATTCAGGTGTCCGGACTGTTCGGTCTCACAGAGCGCACATACGGGGAATACCCCGTATAGAAGTGCGCCCTTAGTATAATTACTAAGGGACTCAAGCGAAGGAATGAAGAGTTGCTGGTGCCTGAACATCATAATGTTTTTACAAAATCCAGCATCCTGCAATGGCGATCACAACAAGGACGGTCAGAAGAAAGGCAAGGACTTTTCGATACATGGTGTAAAACCTCCTTTTTGATTTCGCGCTTATCACACATGGAACGGTAATGATTATGCTCTCTTCCTGTGATATTCCAGATACATCATGGGAATCAATATGACAGACAGCGTAAGATATAGCGGAATACTGACATCTAAAGTACGGAAAACTTTACCAAAGATGGTGAGAATATTGAAGGAACCCAGATTTTGATAGAGTTCCAGCAAATGAGACGGCATGAAGCTCAGAATTTTATCCAACCAGTTTGCCATTCCCTCCAGGAAAGAGGGAAGGAATATCAGAATAAATGGGGTTGTCACCGCAAAGACAGTAGACTTTGTCTTGGCGGAGATCCACATGGTCAGGAACGCCAAGAAAAGGTTGCCGATGTAGCCGGATATGAGAGCCAGCATCCAAGCTTGCCACATATTCAGATTATAGATACTTTTCCAGAGCTGCCACTGGATAGCGCAGCTTGCGCCCTCGAAGCCGAGATAGCACAAGGTGAACAGGCTATAGATAAGCATGGCTCCCCAGTACAGGACTGTTACCAGCAGAAAACCTGCCTTTATCTTGGCAGAGGTAGCTTTATTCCTGCCACAAAGGGTGGAAAAATACACTGCATCCGCTTTCCATTTGAATTCGTTAGAGAAGATGCCAGCCAGCAGGAAACACAGAATCAGAATTCCCAGTGAGGGAATATATCCGGCGTTTTCCAGAAGCTGATGCCAACCTTCGTAGTATGTAAAGTAGAAGGGAGTCTGCAATTCCTTGTACTGCTCAATGATGTACTGCTTCTCCGATTCGGAATACTTGAAGTAAGCACCATCGGTTTCATCATAAAGCCAATTTCTCAGTAGTTTCTCACGGTTGGCGTAAAAGGTATCTTCATCGATGGCAGTGATCCTGTCAGCGGTGTAATAATCGTACTCCCGGAAACCATTTGAAAAGGACTCATTCAGAATTTTCCGGATGGGTGCGAAACCCTGTTTCCAGCTATACGCGATTTCATTCTGCTGCACAATATCTGACTTTGCTTCGGGTGTTGCATTGATCCTTTGATTTTCCTGAATCACTCTGCCCAACTTATCCTGATCCACCCAGCCTTCCCATTCGGTCTGGGCTTCCCGCTGTTTCTTGACAGCAGCTGGGCCATATTCGCTCTCCCCCTGTTCATTCACCCACTTTACCTCGGCATTCAATGCGCCGGTCGATGAAAGCCAACAGGACAGAGCCAGGACGGCAATGTACAATACAAGGGCGATTTTACCACCAACGCAGCCAAACACCTTTTTTAGTTCATACCGTACCATCGCTATCACCGGTCCTTTCTCCAAAATAACAGAGGAAAACATCCTCCAAAGTTGGTTCTACCCTGACGGCATCTTCTGCCGGTCGTCCCTTGGAAACGATTCGCAGCTCCGCACCTCCAGGAATCGTCTTCACGTTTGCAACTTTGTATGCCTTCAGACAGGCATCGATCCTGCTTTTGGGCACAGTACAGCTCCAAACCGGTTCTGGCATGGAGTTAATGAGTTCCTCAGCAGTGCCGGAAATGGAAAGGCAGCCGTCCTTCATCAGCAGAATGTCACCTGCGATATACTCAATGTCCGATACAATATGTGTGGACAGCAGCACGATTCGATCCTCTGAAAGCTCGCTGATCAAATTCCGAAACCGAATCCGCTCGCTGGGGTCAAGGCCTGCCGTTGGCTCGTCCAGAATGAGAATTTTTGGGTCGTTCAGCATGGCTTGGGCAATACCTGCCCGGCGCTTCATGCCGCCGGAGAGGGTTTTCATTTTCTTGTTTCGTGCTTTCACCAGACCAACTTGCTTCAGCAGTTCCTTGACCCGCTGCTTTGCCACCGCAGGGCGTATACCTTTGAGGGCGGCAATGTACATCAGGTAGTCGTAGATGGAAAAGTCTGGATAGTACCCAAAATCCTGAGGAAGATATCCCAACAGATTCCGGTATCTGCCGTCCATGGCAAAAATGTCTTCTCCATCCCAGATAATTTGCCCGGATGTGGGCTTCATCAAGGTAGTAAGCATCCGCATCAGGGTGGTTTTACCAGCGCCGTTGACGCCAAGCAAACCATAGACGCCGCAGCGTAAATCATAGCTGAAATGATCGACAGCTTTGAAGTCGCCAAATTCTTTTGTTAAGTCTCTAATTCTCAAATCCATAAAGGTTTCACCTCCATAATGTTTTGCCATACCCTCTGTCCGCGATAGAGGGTATATCCCATGAAGAAAACAGATGCAGCCAGCAAAGATACCCACGCAGGAACAGAAATGGCAAGGAAAACAGCATCATTCAGAATGAGCACTGACCAGGCTCCAGCCCAAAGGACACACAGAAGCAGGGAAAGTGCCTGAGAAATGATCCGCTTGCTGTAAAGGGTTCTGAAGCAGATACAGCAGGTCACATTGAAGGGGAGCATAAACTGTGTAAGCATTTCCCAGAGCGTCATTCTGCTAAGCAGGGTTGCGACCGCATAGAAGGCTGACAGCAGCACCATATCTACCCCGGCAAAGAGGGTCAGCCGTGCCGCGTAGATGGAACGAAGGGTATAAAATGTTGTACATTCGATTTCCAAAGCATCGCAGCTTCGGTTTTTCCAGATTTCCGGATAAATCAGAATTACAAACAGCGATCCGGTAAGCCCCAGAATACGGCGCACGGTGAAGTCGGTTTCTGAGTTTTTAAGCAAGAAACATACAAAGGCAAGCAGCAGCCCTTGCATCAGCCACCAGCGTTTCTTGATGAACTTACACTGCTGATACAGAAATTCTATGTGGGAAACGGTTTGTTCCGATTCCTCAGAAAGAAATGCTTCCTTGGAAACAGCAATGGTTTTCTGTATTTTGGATTCATCGCAGATCACATCGAAACGAAAGAGCGCCTTCATTCAAAATTCTCCTTCCCTAAATAGATCGTCAATAATTCTTTTGCGCGTTTGATCCGGTACTTCACCAGCGGCAGACTGATCCCCAAAATTCTGGCAATTTCCTTTTGCCGGACTTCCTGAAAGAAATACAGGATGGTTACTTCCCGCAGTTCCTGTGGAAGATGTTCCAGAGCCATATGGACATCCATCCGTAAATCCAGGGACTCCATCAGGCAGACAGGATGCTCCGGCAGTTCCTCCATCGGCAGTTCTTCCGGCTTTCTGTAATAATCCCGGCACAGATTGCCTGCAATCACATACAGATAATTTGCAGCCTTCCCATAGTGCTGGTACTGATGGAGCGTGCGGAAGAACCGGGCAAAGGTTTCCTGGGTCAAGTCTTCTGTGAAACCGGAGTCCTTGATATGTAGGTGACAGTAACGCATTATCTTTGGGTAATACTTCCGCACAAAGGATTCGATGGCCTGATCATCGCCATTTTGCATTCTGTGCAGGAGCAGGAAATCGCCGTCCATGTTTCCCCTCCTCTCCTGTGGATTAAAAGCGCTTTCAATCAGTATAACGAAGCAGAGCGGCAAAAAGATAGTCTGAGATGAAAAAAATTTACGCTGCGGCAAAGAGAATGGTATCTTTGCCGCAGTGCATCTTACTTCAATGGTTTATTTGCATGTGTCGGCGCACCTCACTTCAACGCTGGCAGTATCGATATTAAATACACAGCTTACAATTTTTTTCATGATAGCCTCCTTAGGGTCTATCTGAAAACCGGGAATATGACCAACAGCGAGGGATTTTTCGCCTGCTGAAGCCATTTTTCCGCAGGAATACTTTGTGTATTACAAGGGAAAATGGTGCACAGCAGGCGGAAAAGACCCGCTGTTTGGGCATGTTGACGGTTTTCAGATAGGCCCTAATGTAAATCCCGGAATGTGTTGTTTTCCTTAGCGAGCTTACTGGCAACCTCCCGGCGTTCCTGGGAGTAGGGAGCGGTCAGCCGGATACTGATTCGCTCTTTTGCAATCTCAAACCACAGACCACCCTGCCCGTCATCATCTGTCTGTTTACATAACTCTGGATACTTGGCAGCATAGGACAGCAGCCGCTTTTTCAGCTTGGTATCGTGGGTGTAGATTTCTGCGGCGGGGTCTTTGGCGTTGTAGAATACCTCTGTGACCTTTTGCTTCTTCGTAAGTCCTGTTTTCATAAGAATCCTCCTGTATTCAAAGATTTTTCCCGGCTCAAGAGCCGGGAAAGTGTGGCAATTTTCCGATAGAATTTGTCTGGACGATGCAGGATATGTTCTGACTCCCACTATCGTCAAATTTACGATTTTCCCGGCTCATGACCGCAGTTTTACCCCTTTCCGTTGGTGTGGCTCCGCAACCATTCCAACAAATCATGCTTCATAACCAGCTTCCGTCCGCCGATCCGCAAAGTGGGAAAATCCGGGCTGTTCAGCAGGTTGTATGCCCCGGCTTTGGAAATGCGAAGCACATCCGCAAGCAGCTTTGCATCCATCACATCGGGCATGGTTTCCAATGGTTCTCTGCTCATAAATCTCCTTCCCAGCATAAAAAAGCAGCCACGAAAAATCGTGACTGCCTAAAGTGCCTTGTGTTAAGTTGTGTGCTTGTCCAGGAAATCGCTGTATTCCCCGGAAACGAAATCTTCATAAGCCCCAGCCAGCTTCTCAATGCGCTTGCTGACTGCGTTGGGTGATTTGAACCCGGTTTTCTCGGCAATTTCCTTTAGGGAGTAACCCTCATAGCGCAGCTGCAAAATCTTTCTGTCCTGTTCGGTCAGCTTGTCCTTGAACTGCTTCATGCTCTGCTCGGTAAGTACCGTGGATTCAAACTTGCCCCGGGGATCGGCAATGTCATAAAGCTGCTCACCGTTGATGCTTGCGCCGTTTTCCAGCATATCCTCCAGAGAAATGTGCTCTGCGGTACGGCTGTGGTTCCATGACCGCAAGAAGTCCCGCTTGTTGATGTTCTTGCCGGTGTAATCCGCTACCTGCCGGTTGTTCCAGATTTCGTCGATCATTGGCTGCCAGTTCTGTTCCTCCACGATCATATCGGTCAGATTGCCAACCAGATTTCCGAAGTGCTGATAGCTGAGCCATGGCAGCTCCGAATCCTTGTCCATCAGGAACAGCCGCTGGAAGCTCCACTCCATCTCCGTTTCAAACTTCTGCCGGAAATACTTGATGATTTCATAGGACAGCTGCCAAAGAGGAAAGTCGCCGGAGTAGTTTGACCAGTTGCCGGGGATGTCGTGTTTTACGCCACCCTTGCCCGGCACCTGGAAGAATTGCCATGCCGCCCACGCATAGCAGTCCCAGACCAGTTCCAAAAGGTTTCCGACTCAATCAGCTTGCGATACTCTTCGGAGTGTAGCAGTTGGTGAATGTTCCGTGGAAGCTCCAGATATGCCGGACGCTTCTCAACCAGTTCCTTCGGCAGTGCGTAAAACAGCGTTATCCAGGACAGATTGCTGTCCTGCGGGATCTCCATGATTCCATCCGCCAGAACCACATAAAAGCTATAAGGGTTGCTCTTTTCCATATTCATCACCTCGTGCAATAGATTCCCCCATAATATATGGGCACCAGAATCGCGTTTTTTTCCAATCACTGCAAATTTTTTTGAAAAATTTTTCTGGGTGGAGATTTGTCGTACTTCGCATCTATTGTAACCGAAAAGTCGGAATATGTCCATTCTTTCTAATGCGGACAAAAAAATAAGCGATACCCGGTCAAAACAACCAGGTATCGCCTATTTTCGTGTTACCAACCCTGCAAGACAGATGCCGTAATAAATAATTCATAGAATTACTATGTTACGGATACCCGCCTTTTGTGGCGGGAGAATTTTTTGGATAGATGTCGCCAAAGGGATTTCCGTACAAGCGGTTCTCGGATCATCCGGGGAATTCTGCCGGCGGCATTTCCTTTAGTCAAACACCATCAGTCTTCGGATCGGTTTGGAAGAAAATACTATCCCGGAGACTATTTTGAAAGCTTTTTCTGCCTATTCTTTTATAGCGTTCTGAATTACTTTCACGAGGGCATCCCGTCCGTCTCCCTTTTCTGCCGAAAAGGGAATCACAGGAACCGTTTCGGGGAGCTCCAGATCCCGTCGAATGACGGCAAGATTCGGGGCAAGCTCGCTCTTTTTCAGCTTATCCATCTTGTTTGCCACTACCACAAAGGGGCAGCCGCTTTGCAGAAACCAGTTTGCCATGGTGATGTCATTATTTGTGGGCGGATGGCGGTAATCCACAATCAGAACGCCCAATGTGATCCGCCCGGCGGCAAAATAGCTCTCCATCAGCTTTCCCCAGCGTTCCTTTTCGGACTGAGAAACCCTGGCAAATCCATACCCCGGCAAATCCACAAGGTACACGGACTGATCCAGCAGAAAATAATTCACATGGACGGTTTTTCCGGGCTTGTCCCCTACCCGGGCAAAGTTCTTCCGCTGCAGCAGCCGGTTAATCACGGAGGACTTTCCCACATTGGATTTTCCCGCAAAAGCAATTTCGGGGAGCCGCTTTTTGGGAAAGTCTTCCGTGGAGGCAGCAGAAATCAGGAATTCCACATTCTGAAAATTCATGCTGTCTCCCCTTACTGCCGGAGCTCCGAGCGGCGGACCTTTCCGGCTGCGTCCTCAGGCAGGGTTCCCAGAATTGCCGGGGACATTTCCGTCTTGCGGTTGAGCGCCGCATCCAGAACCGTATCCACAGTCTGGGCGCTGATAAATTTCAGCTGACGGTGGACGGTCTGGTCGATTTCTTCCAGATCCCGTTCATTATCCTTCGGGATGATGACGGTCTGGATTCCGTGCCGCAGTGCCGCCATGGTTTTCTCCCTCAGGCCGCCGATCCGGAGGACTCTGCCCCGGAGGGTAATTTCTCCGGTCATGGCAACATCCCGACGAACGGAGACACCGGTCAGCGCCGAAACAATTGCCGTACAGACGGTGACGCCTGCGGAAGGGCCGTCCTTGGGAACCGCTCCCTCCGGGAAGTGGACGTGGATGTCCTTCGTCTTATAAAAGTCCGGCGCTACGCCCAGACGGGCTGCGTTGGCACGGATGAAACTCACTGCCGCATGGACGGACTCCTTCATGACGTCGCCCAGATTGCCCGTCAGCTCCAGCTTTCCGGAACCGTCCATCACATTGACTTCCACTTCCAGCGTTTCTCCGCCCACGGAAGTCCAGGCAAGTCCCGTCACCAGTCCCACCTGATCGGTCCCCGGGAGCCTGTCCGGAAGGAACTTCCGGACGCCAAGATAGTCTTCCAGATTACCGCCTGTCACGGTGATCCGTTTGGGCTCTTCCTGCGACAGGATCTGCATATCCGCCTTCCGGCAGACATCCGCAATACTCCGCTCCAGATTCCGCACGCCGGACTCCCGGGTATAGCACTCGATCATCTCACGTACCGCGTCATCCGTGAAGCGAAGCCGGGACTTCTTCAGGCCATGCTTCCCCAGCTGCTTGGGGATCAGGTGATTCTTTGCGATCATCAGCTTTTCCTCGTCCGTATAGGAGCTGAGCTCGATGATCTCCATCCGGTCCAGCAGGGGGCGGGGAACCGTATCCAGCGTGTTGGCCGTGGTTATGAACATGACGTCGGACAGGTCAAAGGGAATTTCCAGATAATGATCCCGATAAGTTCCGTTCTGCTCCCCATCCAGCACCTCCAGAAGGGCCGCGCTGGGGTCCCCCCGATAGTCGGTGCCCATCTTGTCAATTTCGTCCAAAAGCAGCACCGGATTGCTGGTGCCCGCCTGCGTCATGGCGGCCATAATTCTGCCGGGCATGGCGCCCACATAGGTTTTCCGGTGGCCCCGGATATCCGCCTCATCATGGACACCGCCCAGCGAAATACGGACCATTTTCCGGTTCAGGCACCGGGCTATGGAATAGGAAATGGAGGTCTTGCCGATACCGGGAGGACCCACCAGACACAGGATCTGGGGCGGCATCTGAGGCGTGACCTGCCGGACGGCGATGGTTTCCAGAATCCGCTCCTTCACCTTTTCCAGTCCGTAATGGTCATGGTCGAGAATTTTTCTCGCCGCTGCCACATCCAGCCGTTCCCTGCTCTTTTTATTCCAGGGCAGTTCCAGAACCGTATCCAGATAGTTCCGGAGAACGGAAGCCTCCGACGAGCCGAAGGGCTGCTTTTTCAGCTTCTGGGCATCCCGAATAAGCTTCTGCTCATATTCTTCCTTCAGCTTCAGCGCCTTGATTCTCTGAATATCCTCGTCCAGCTCCTGTGCCTCGTCCTCTTCACCCAGCTCCTCCCGGATCACGCGCATTTGCTCCCGCAGATAATAATCCCGCTGATTCTGGTCGATATTGGAACGGGTCTTTTCCTGAATCTCGGACTCCATGTGGAGCATTTCCACTTCCTGACGCAGAAATTTCACTGCCATTTCCAGCCGTCTGGTGGGATTCAGCTGCAAAAGGAGCTTTGCCTTATCCCCGAAGTCAATGCCGGAATTCTGGGCAATGGAATCCGCCACAAAGCCATTGTCATTGTTGGACAGCATTTGCAGCTGGATCATCTGGGCAGGATGCTCACTGATCTCCACATATTCGGCATACAGGCTGTTGGCTTCCCGCCGAAGTGCCCGGGAACGCAGAGAATCCGGCCCGTCCGGGCAGGGAATGGATTCTACCAGCCCGGAGAAGTAGGGTTCACTCTGCTGCAGCTCCGTAATGCGCGCGCGGGTCAGCCCCGTGACAAGGACCCGGGTATTTTCATCCTGGGACCGCAGAATCTGCTTGATCCGGACAACCGTACCCACGGCATACAGATCCGCAAGCTTTGGATCATCCACAAGCAGGTCCTTCTGGGGAACCAGAAGCATCAGCTGTTCCGCCGCCATGGCAGCCTCCAGCGCTTTTGCAGACTTGGCTCTGCCAACCTCAAAATGCACCGTCTGCTCCGGGAAAACCGCAAGTCCCCGCAGCGCCAGAATGGGCATTTTACCGGCATAAATTGTATCAGACATTCAAACTCCCTCCAATCGTGAGGTAAAATAGTTTTTCATTTAAGAAAAAGGGCAGATAACCTGCCCTTTTCTTATCGTTTTCCAACAAGCTTTTCTCTGGGATGGGCGGGATCACGCAGAATCTCCGGTTCGCCGCCGTCCACACACGCAGGGGTAATGGTAACCTTTTTGATGGTAAGATCCGAAGGGATCTCAAACATGATATTCGTCATGATCTTTTCCATGATGGCACGAAGCCCTCTGGCACCGATCTGGCGATCGATTGCCTTTTTGGCAATCGCCCGAAGGGCATCCTGCGTGATTTCCAGTTCCACGCCGTCCATCTGCAGAAGCTTTTCATACTGCTTGGAAATAGCATTCTTCGGCTCCACCATGATCCGGACGAGATCGTCCTCCTTCAGACTTTGCAGGCAGGTCACAACAGGCATCCGTCCCACAAGCTCCGGAATAATGCCGAACTTCAGCAAATCATGTGGCTCCACCTGGGCAAGAAGCTTTCCCACATCCCGCTGCTTTCGGCTTTCCACAGGCGCGTCAAAGCCAATGGCGGAACGATCCGTACGGGCCTCAATGATCTTATCCAGTCCGTCGAAGGCACCGCCGCAGATAAAGAGAATATTGGTGGTATCCACCGCAATGGTCTCCTGCTGGGGATGCTTTCTTCCGCCCTGGGGCGGAACAGAGGCAACGGTACCCTCCAGAATTTTCAGCAGCGCCTGCTGAACACCCTCGCCGGACACATCCCGGGTAATGGATGTATTCTCGCTCTTCCGGGCGATCTTATCCATCTCATCGATGTAAATAATGCCCCGCTGCGCCCGCTCCACATCGAAGTCCGCCGCCTGAAGAAGCCGCAGGAGGATATTCTCCACATCGTCGCCCACATAGCCGGCTTCCGTCAGAGTCGTAGCATCCGCAATGGCAAAAGGAACATTCAAAATCTTCGCAAGGGTCTGCGCAAACAGAGTCTTGCCGCAGCCGGTGGGGCCGATCAGGAGAATGTTGCTCTTCTGAAGCTCCACACCGGAATCGCTCCCCAGAAAAATCCGCTTATAGTGGTTATAAACGGCAACGGACAGAGAGACCTTTGCGTCCTCCTGCCCTACAATGTAATTGTCCATAAAGGACTTGATTTCCATGGGCGTAGGCAGCCGGTCCATGGTGGCTCCGCTTTCCTTTCCCAAATCAAGCTCTTCCTGCAGCAGCTCACTGCACGCCTTCACGCAATCACTGCAAATATACACACCAGGTCCGGCAATCAGTCTGGACGCCTGGTTTTCCCGCTTGCCGCAGAAGCTGCAGCGAATGGGCGGTTCGTTTGATCTGGCCATGTGCCTGTATTCCTCGTTTCTAAAAACAAATTCCGCAATGCTCTCCGTGGCACACCCGCTTCTCCCGCCGTATGGGAGAAACCAGGATATACCGGACGTGGCAGCAGGGAACGCAGGTTTCCCCGGCTCCCCGCTGCCGCGCGGCAGGACAGCTCAAACGATCAATGATGCTCCAGCACCCGGTCAATGAGGCCGAAGTTCTGTGCCTCGGGAGCGGTCATGAAGTTATCCCGCTCGCAGGCCGCAGTGACTTCCTCCACGGAACGTCCCGTGTTCTCCGCCAGAATGCGGTTCATTCTGTTCTTCACCGTCTCCAGCCGTTTCAGGTGAATCGCCATATCGGTAATCTGACCCTGCGTTCCGGCAGAAGGCTGATGAATCATGATCTCGGAGTTGGGCAGCGCCATCCGCTTGCCCTTTGCACCGGCGCTCAGCAGGAAAGCGCCCATGGACGCCGCCATGCCGACACAGATCGTCGCCACATCGCACTTGATGTACTGCATGGTGTCATAAATCGCCATGCCAGCGGTGACGCTTCCGCCGGGGCTGTTGATATAAAACTGAATATCCTTGTCCGGGTCCTGTGCTTCCAGATACAGCAGCTGGGCAACGACCAGACTTGCGGTGGTGTCGTTGACCTCCTCGGACAGGAAAATGATGCGGTCATTCAGCAGGCGGGAAAAGATGTCATAGCTCCGCTCTCCCCGACTGGTCTGCTCAACAACATAGGGTACCAAACTCATGGTAATGTCTCCTTTCAAGGGGTATGGCGGCACCGGACGGACATACGGGGAATCTCCGCCGCAATCGCCGGGTGCTGCCGTCCAGAACATTCTAACCATTCGTGTACAGACTTATTCCTCGCTTCCGGTCTCCTCAGCAGCCTTGGGCGCAACGGCAACGGCGCTGTCCACAATGATCTTCGTCGCCTTACGGGTCTTCAGGCTCTCGGTCAGCTCCTCCATGGGAACCAGCTCCTTGACCTTGGCGGCATCCATTTCGTACTGAGCAGCCAGGGAGTCGATCTCGGCATTGATCTCCTCCTCGGTCACGGTGATGCCTTCCACTTCCACAATCTTCTCCAGCGTCACGGAAACCTTTGCCTGCTTCTCGGCAACGGGACGGAAGGCATTGCGCATGGTGTTCACGTCGCCGCCCATCATCTTGGCGTACTGCTCCATGGAGTAGCCGCTCATCTGCAGCTGGTAAGCAAAGCGCTCCATCTGGGTGTCCAGTTCCCGCTCCACCAGAGCCTCGGGCATGTCCACGGTAGTGTTCTCCGCTGCCTTCTCCACAGCGGCGTTCTCGAAAGCGGAATCCAACTGCTTCTGCTGCTCGGCAACCGCCTTGGCACGGATGTCAGCCTTCAGCTCATCCAGCGTATCAAATTCGGAAACATCCTTGGCAAACTCATCGTCCTGGGTGGGTACGATGGTCACGGTAACCTTATTCACCTTCACATGGAACACAACGGCCTTGCCAGCCAGATCCTTGTGATAGTCCTCGGGGAAGGTGATGTTGATGTCCTTCTCCTCGCCGGCAGACATGCCCACCAGCTGCTCCTCAAAGCCGGGGACGAAGGAACCGCTGCCCAGCTTCAGGTCGTGGTTCTCGCCCTTGCCGCCCTCAAAGGGAACGCCGTTATCGAAGCCCTCGAAGTCGATATTCACGGTGTCGCCCATCTCAGCGGGACGGTCCGCGGTCTCGGTGGAGGATACATTCTCCGCCATTCGGTCCAACTCCGCCTGAACCTGCGCGTCCGTCACGACAGGCTCAGCCTTTTCCACTTCCAGGCCCTTGTACTGGCCCAGCGTGACCTCAGGGTACACGTCGGTCACCAGTGTCAGGGTAACCACGTTCTCGTCATTGATGTCCATGTCCTTCAGCGTGGGACGGCCGATCGCCTTGAAGTCCTGACCGGCAATGGCAAAATCATAAACCTTGGGAAAGATCTCTTCCAGACCGTCTTCATAGAAAACATGAGCGCCGTACATGCTCTCGATCATCTTCCGGGGAGCCTTGCCCTTCCGGAAACCGGGGATCATGATGCTCTTGCGAGCCTTCATGTATGCGGCATTGACACCGGACTCCATCAGCTCCTTGTCGATCTCCACCACGATGGTAGCCTGGTTGCCATTCTTTTCGGTACTCTTGATAATCATTACGTAATCCTCCTAAAGTTGGTTCCGCTGGACAGAACCATTCTATTTCTATTTTATTAGCCGATATATTCTATCAGAAAAATTCAGGAATGTCCACACTTTTCTAAAAAATCTTTTATGAAATAACTTTGAATGGATGAAAGTCCAGGAAATCGGCAGACACCAGATGGAATTCCGTTCCGTCCCAAAGTCCCTGTACGGCGAGCCTGTGGCTTCCGCCGTGCAGGTGTCCGTAAAAGCACTGCCTGACCTGATATTTTTTCAACAGTTCCAGAATTTCCGGACAGGAATACCCCTGATATTTTGGCGGATAATGAAGAAAAACGATCTTTTCCAGATTCCCTGCCGCTTTCAGACTGGTTTCCAGCCGGATCAGCTCCCGCCTGAATACCTTCTCATCATGGGTACCCTTCTTGTCCTCTTCAAAAAACCAGCCACGGGTACCGCACAGAGCGATGCCATTGTAGCAAAAACAATTGTTATTGAGCTGCTGCATATCCCGAAATCCGTTTTCCTCGCAGAACTTCCGGAATTTTGCCGCAGTGCACCACCAGTAGTCGTGATTCCCCTTCAGCAGGATCTTTTTCCCGGGAATCCGGTTGATCCACGCAAAATCCGCTTTTGCTCCGGTCAGATCCAGTGCCCAGGAAAGGTCCCCCAACAGCACGGTGGTATCCTCCGGGCCGATCACGGACATTCCCTTTTCCAGCTTGTCCATGTAGCCGACCCATGCGCCGCCAAAAACATCCATCGGCTTGGGTGCGCCGAGGCTCAGGTGCAGATCCCCGATTGCATACAGTGCCATAGCGTGTCTCCTTTCTGTCCCGGCAGTCTCCGGTATTTGTCACTGCTCCGGGGCATACTGTGCTAACAGAATGCAGGTTCTGTTTTCCGCCCCGGACGCCCGATGGTCCTGCATGCTGCCATAGCAGAGCGCGTCATAGCCCGAGAGCACATATCCCGTATTGCTCCTTATGCCCCGCCGGATGCGTTCCATCCGGCGCTGGCCGATCACATAAACGGACAGGCCCCTCCGCATGGCTTCCAGCGTCTCCTGTCCGGGCACATAAGGCGCTCCCAGCTCCAGACAGCTCCGGAACGCCCACACTTCCTCCGTCCCGCCGCAGGCAAACAGCAAACGTTCTGCCCCGGAGGGCACCGACACATCGCAGGCAGGGGTTTTTGTCGGGACTGCCACCCCATCCGTTTTCAGACAGCCCTGATGGAGCAGCTCCCACATTTCGGAATTCTCATTGCAGGCGCACAGCACCGCCCCCACCGGGAAGCCCCACTGACGAACATACCACCCGCTCATAACTTCCCCCAAGTTGCCGGAGACCGCGCAGAAATCCGCAGGCTGTCCTGGCTCCAGGACCCCCGCCCGGCGCAGTTCTCCGAGACTTGCGATCAGCAAAGCGGCATGAATGGCAATCCTCGCCCAGTCCCCCGGAACCGCCTCCGAAGCAGTCCCCCGAAGGAGACGCGCAAAGGCCCCCAGCAGCGGTTCCTCCGACCCGGAAGGTGTGTGCCAGCATTCCAGCATCACGGTTTTCTGCCCCAGATCCCGCAGGCGAATCGGGCGTTTTCCCACGCACAACTCCACATCGGCCCCGGTGATCTGCGTATCAAACAGAGCATTCAGCACATACGCCGTACAGGCGTGGAAGGAGAGGTTCAGAATCGCTTCCTTCCGTTCCCCGGCAAAGGGAATCTCTCTCGGAAGAAACAGTCCCCCATCCGCCGGAAGCTCCCGGGACAGCGTCCGCTGAGGCAGGAAGGTCTCAGTCGGATTTCTTGTGGTTACGTACAGCAGAGCGCATCACTCCCATGGCGTTGTTCCAGAAAATATCCATTACCGTTTCCTCCCCCACGCCCCGCGTCAGCAGCTGCCGCGCCATGGCAGGATAGCTTTCAATCCCCGTAAAGCCCTCCGCAAAGGCTTCGCATCCATCCAGATCGCCGCCAAGGGCAAGGTGCTTTCCGCTGGGTTCCAGCTCCAGAAAATGGAGAATATGGTCACACACCGTGTCCAGCGTGGGCTTATCCCCGATAAAATCCGCATACTGGTTAAAACCGGCTACACCGCCGGTTTTGCAGATCGCCAGAAACATCTCGTCCGTCAGGTTGCGGCTGTGGTTCCAGACGGCGCGGCTATTGGAATGGGTCGCGATCACAGGGGACTCCGTCATGTCCAGAATGTCCCAGAAGCCCCGGTCACTGATGTGGCTCACATCCACCAGAATTCCAAGTCTCTGCGCCTGCCGGACATACTCCCTGCCCTGTTCGGACAGGCCATCACCGGTGAGATGGGAGCCGGTCAGCGGATTGCTTTCGTTCCACCCCAGAGAGCTGATCCGGAAGCCGATCTGATACAGGTTCTCCAGGAGGCCCGGGTCGTAGTGAATTCCCGCCGTTCCTTCCAGTGTCAGCACTGCGGACATTTTCCCGGCGGCACGGTTTTCTTCGATTTCCTCCGGGGAATAGACGATTCCGATTTTCTCCCGGTTCCGGTACACTTCCCGCTGGATCGTCGCCAGTTCCCGCTCGAAAACCACCGTAGGGGAAATTCCAAACCACTTTTCCATATCCGGCGTAGTAAAGCAGCCAAAGCACTGGCAGTAGCCGGGAAATCCGGCAGCACGGGTCAGGTCGATATGTCCCTTGTTTTTCAGCAGACTGCCTGCTTCGTTCATGCTGCTGCCCAGCAGTGCCGAAGAAGTATCGCAATGCAAATCAAATACGGGAAAGGTCATTCAAACGCATCCTCCAAATGATGAATGGTAGGGCAAGCCGTTTTTTCGCCCTCCGGTGCGTAAATTTCGATCACGTCAAATCGGGGCTGGAGTGCGGTAGGGTTCTGCGCCAAGTATAGGGAAGCGGTCATGCGAAGCCGCCGCTGCTTTCCGCTGTCCACAAATTCCCTCGCCTGCGCAAACCGGCTGTCTTTCCGCAGCTTTACCTCCACAAAGACAAGGCAGGCACGGTTTCTCGCAATAATGTCCACCTCGCCGAACCGGCAGCGATAGCCCATGGCGATCACCTCATACCGCTTCTTTCGGAGATACTCCGCCGCCTTTACTTCCCCCCAGGCGCCCAGCAGATTACTTCTCCCCATAGAACTTTCTCAGGAAGGTTCTGCGATGGGCCGGACAGGGTCCGTACTGTTCCAGTGCGGCATAATGGGCTCTGGTGCCGTAGCCCTTATGGATCTCAAATCCATACTGCGGATACTGTTCTGCAAGTTTCAGCATATAGTCGTCCCGTGTCACCTTGGCAAGGATGGACGCCGCCGCAATATTCGCGCTTCTGGCGTCTCCCTTGACCACGGTTTTCACCGGAAGTCCGAAGTCCGTCTCCCGGTTTCCGTCGACCAGAGCAAGGTTGGGGCGCACTGTCAGGGCATCCATTGCCCGCTGCATGGCCCGAAAGGTTGCCTGCAAAATATTGATTTCATCGATCTCCTGCTCGGTGGCAAAGGCAATTCCGTACGCCACCGCCTGCCTGCAAATCACAGGGAACAGCTCTCTGCGGCGCTTGTCCGACAGCTTTTTGCTGTCGGTGAGACCCGGAATCTCACAGTGCTCCGGCAGAATCACCGCAGCCGCGCAGACAGGCCCCGCCAGCGGCCCTCGCCCGGCTTCATCGACCCCGCAGATCACGCCGATTCCCTCCGCATGGAGTTCGTCCTCAATTTCCCACATGTTAATTTCGCTCATTCGGTTCCCTCCTCGGGAAGCTCCAGGGTAAATCTTCCCAGTTTTCCGCTCCGGAATTCATCCAGAAGAACCTTTGCCATCCGCTCTGTGTGGATCTCACCGCCGGACAACAGGTATCCGCGCTTTCTTCCTGCCATTTCCAGCAGCCGGGCACCGGGTGTTCCCGGATCGGCAGTCAGCTGATAGCGCTGTGCCAGCGCCTCCGGGTATCGGGCAAGCAGCAGCTCCATCAGGCAGCAGGCAAGCTCCTCCACATCCATGACGTCTTCCTTCACCGCGCCGGTAAAGCCCAGCATCATTCCCACTCTGGCGTCCTCAAACTTGGGCCAGAGAATGCCGGGGGTATCCAGAAGCAGCAGGCCGTTCTCGACCGTCACCCACTGCTTTCCCCGGGTAACACCGGGGCGATTTTCCGCCTTTGCCCCCTTGCGCCCGGAAATCTGATTGATCAGCGTGGATTTACCCACATTGGGAATCCCCACAACCATGACCCGAAGGGGGCGATTCATTCCCCGGGCCGCGTCCCGCCTCAGCTTCTCCTGACACGCTCTGCGAACCGCCGGTGTAAAATTTCCAATTCCACGGCGGGATTTGCAGTCCGTTGCAAGAACCGTGATTCCTTCGGACTGAAACCGGCTTTCCCATTTTTTGGTTGCCGCCGGGTCTGCCAGATCCATCCGGTTCAGGACAAGGATTCTCGGCTTTCCTCTGGCAATGGTGTCAATATCCGGGTTCCGGCTGGAAACGGGGATTCTTGCGTCCACGATCTCACACACCGCGTCCACCTGAGAGATGTCCTGCTCCATCTGTCTGCGGGTTTTCGTCATGTGTCCCGGATACCACTGGATCAGCATGGTTTTTTCATCCATCAGTGCAGCACCCCCATCCGGTTAAAATTTCTTCCGGATGTACCAAGATCCGTCCCCGGGAACATCAGCAGAAAGGCTCTTCCCAAAATCTCCCGCCGGTCAACCTGCCCGATTTCCGGACTGCGGCTGTCCCGGGAAGCATTACGGTTGTCACCCATCACAAAATAACAGTTTTCCTCTATTTTCAGCGGAAAGGTCACTCCCTCGGGCAGATTGGTCGGGGTGTTGGCGTAAGGCTCGTCCAGAGCCTCTCCGTCCACGTAAACGGTGCCGCTTTCAAAATCAATATCCACCGTCTGTCCTTCCGTGGCGATTACACGCTTGACAATGGGCTTCCCGTTGTCAAAGCTTTGCTTGCTGACGACCACAATGTCTCCCGTTTTCGGTTCTCCGTACAGAAGATTCCCTATCAGGAGCAGATAGTCCCCGTCCACCAGCGTTGTACGCATGGAGCTTCCGGAGACGATAATAACCCGAAAAACCAAAAGAAAAAGCACAAGGATCACGGTCAGCATATACACCACATCGTGCAGATAAAGCACGACATTCTCCTGCCAGCTTTTTTTCTCAGCCGCAGTCTCCTTTTTTCTGTCTGCTGACATGGGATTACCTCCTGTCCGGATTCAAATTCCTTTTTATTGTATCACAGGAATCAAGTTTTTGCCATATCCCGAGACAATAAAAAAAGAGGGCCACGCCCTCTTTTTTTATTGTGGGATTAAACCTTCTCCTTGACCTTGGCAGCCTTGCCGTAACGGTCACGCAGGTAGTACAGCTTGGCCCGACGGACCTTGCCCTTACGAACCGTCTCGATCATTGCCACATTGGGAGAATGCAGGGGGAAGACCTTCTCACAGCCAACGCCGTAAGAAACGCGGCGAACCGTAATGGTCTCGCCGATGCCGCCATGCTTCCGGGCAATGACGGTGCCTTCGAACACCTGGATACGCTCACGAGCGCCTTCCTTGATGCGAACGTGCACACGAACGGTGTCGCCCACCCGAACCTCGGGCAGCTCTTCCTTCATGTACTGGCTATTCAGAGCCTTAACCAAATCCATTTTTTGTCCTCCTTAAATATTAGGCGTTCATACCCGCAGATTCGGCGGCAGAGGACACACCTTGATTTCAGACCGATTAAGTTTATCATGGAATCGTCATAAAATCAAGTGCAATTTTCTATTTTTCCTTTTTTCTTTTTTGAAAAATTTGCTTCTTGATTTTTTTCAAAAACGGAATACAATGGCAATAACTGCAAACAAAAACATTTTACCGGAAGGCGGCGATCTCATGTCTGTTTACGTTCCCACCCATTATGTGCCCACTTTGGACGCCTATGATACCCAGCGCGCTATTGCCTACATCAAGGCAACGTTTCAGGAAGAATTTTCCGGTGCGCTGAATCTCAAGCGTGTATCCGCGCCCCTGTTTGTCACCGAGAATTCCGGCCTGAACGATAACCTGAACGGATATGAGCGTCCTGTCAGCTTTGACATTCCCGCAGTAAAGGCAGAGGCTCAGGTTGTCCACTCTCTGGCAAAGTGGAAACGACTGGCTTTGAAGCGGTACGGTTTTACCACCGGAAACGGACTCTATACGGATATGAACGCCATCCGGCGGGACGAAGTGCTGGATAATATCCACTCCGTCTACGTGGATCAGTGGGACTGGGAGAAAATTATTACCCGGGAAAATCGAAATCTGGACTTTCTGAAGCTGATCGTCACAGCCATTGTCCGGGCGATCTGCAATACCAACGACCGTCTGCATGTCCGATACCCTCAGCTCCGAACCGAACTGAGCAGAGACGTAAGCTTTATTACTGCGCAGGAACTGGAGGATCTTTACCCGGAACTGACACCGCATGAGCGGGAGGACTGCTATGTACGGGCGCATCCCACCGCATGCATCATGCAGATTGGGGGGAAACTCCGTTCCGGCAAGCCACATGACGGGCGGGCGCCGGACTATGACGACTGGGCACTGAACTGTGATATTTTCTTTTGGGACGCAGTACTGGATCGGGCTCTGGAGGTTTCCTCCATGGGCATCCGGGTGGACGCCCAATCCCTGGACCGGCAGCTGACAGAGGCCCATTGTGATGATCGAAGGACGCTTCCTTTCCACAAAATGCTTCTGAACAACGAATTACCCCTGACCATCGGCGGCGGCATCGGACAGTCCCGTCTATCCATGCTGATGATGGGCTGCGCCCACATCGGAGAAGTTCAGTCCAGCGTCTGGGATGCGGAAACCACTGCCATCTGCGAACAGGCGGGAATTCCTCTGCTCTGAATCACACCGGGCAGCCCCGCACAGGTAATGTGGGGGCTGCCCTTGACTTTTTAAAAGGGAAATGTTATATTCTAAACTGCATGGAGAGATGTCCGAGCGGTTTAAGGAGCCAGTCTTGAAAACTGGTGATGCGGAAACGCACCGTGGGTTCGAATCCCACTCTCTCCGCCATATGTCCGCCGTAATTCAGGTTACGGCGGACTTTCTCAATTCACGATTCAGCCGGCTCCCGATTCCGTTTGATACGGAAATTTCAGGGATACATCCAAGTTGTCTACTCAGATTGCGTACGCTCAACGAATTTTTCCGGATATCAAAAAACTGGTTGACAAATCCGTAACTCCGTGGTATGATACAACTCGCTGAGGTAATCGGTAAATATGGGCGAGTGGTGGAATTGGTAGACTCGCTAGATTCAGGTTCTAGTGTTCAC
>ERZ857629.1757-NODE-1757-length-22349-cov-6.849332_pt1 | contig 22349 bp, 16 predicted proteins | sample MGYA00519700_ERZ857629 | MGnify/ENA primary metagenome ERZ857629 (study PRJEB31778, sample SAMEA3449351) | human gut metagenome | biome: human gut; feature: human-associated habitat; material: faeces | place: United Kingdom | collected 2010/2012 ...
TCGGAAAAGAGTATGCGGACTTTGATGTAGAGGAGTGGCACGACTTCTTGAGAAATAATAAGGGCGGAAAACTCACCGTCTCAGTGTTTGTGTTGAAAAATGGTGAATGGTTCAAGTATCAGGACTTCGATATCCATGTCAGCCCATACGCTCTTGATGACTGGGGCTTGACCTATCGTCGCATCGCTCCTGGTTATGAGGTATATGGCAAGTTGGGCATCTATCAGCGCAACCTGAGCAACTTTGAAGAGACTCCTATCCTTGAGAACACGGTAGCTCCTGGTGCTTGCTTCAACTGTCATACAGCCAATCGTACCAATCCCGATCAGTTTACCTTCCATGTGCGTGGCGACCATGGTGCTACCTTGGTCTCTCTGAATGGCAAGCGAGAGTGGCTGAAGGCAAAGAATGATTCGCTACATGGATCGATGGTTTATCCTTATTGGCATCCATCGGGCAAGTATTGTGCGTATAGCACCAATACCACCCATCAGAGTTTCCATGCCGTGAAGGATGAGCGCATCGAAGTTTTCGATCAAGCATCTGATGTCTTTGTTTATCATCCTGAGACTCATGAGCTCTTGCTCGACACGCTCTTGATGACAAAAGACCATTACGAGACATACCCTGTGTTCTCGGCAGATGGCAAGACGCTATACTTCTGTTCATCAACGGCAGAGCCTATACCTAATGGCTATAAGAATATCAAGTATAACATCTGTAAGATAGACTTTGATGCCGCAACAGGTAAGTTTGGCACCCGCGTAGATACCATCTTCAATGCACGAGAGTTAGGAAAGAGTGCCACTCATCCACGTCCTTCGTATGACGGCCGGTACATCATGTTTACAATGAGCGATTATGGATGTTTCCCTATCTGGCATAAGGAGGCTGATAACTGGCTCTTGGATTTGAAAACAGGACAGGCTCGCCCACTGACAGCAGCCAACAGCAAGGACACGGAAAGTTGGCACAACTGGAGTAAGGATTCTCGTTGGTTTGTATTTACCTCTCGGCGTGGCGATGGTCTCTATACGCGCCTTTATCTTGCCTGCATCGATGATAAGGGCCATGTGAGCAAGCCTTTCCTCCTGCCACAACGCAATCCAAAGAAGTATTACGATGAGTTGCTTGATTCTTACAATACGCCCGATTTTACATCGAAGCCAGTGAAGCTGAATGCCCGTGCGGCAGGAAATGAAATCATGAGTGACAAGAGGGTAGCTACGAAAGTGAGATGACATATAGGGAAGAAAACACAAAAAGCCCGAGCTGATAATGGCTCGGGCTTTTGTGTGGTTATCGGAATCTTTCTGCTTCTTGTTTCATGACGTTCTCTATGTCGATGGCATTGAAGGGCAGTGGACCGCGACTTAATTCAGGAATATTAAAACTCTTTAGGCAGTCGTCGTAGAATGATGGTTCTTTCTGTGGAAGTAAAAAGGGCTTGTGTGCTTTGCCCTCTTTGTCGATATAACAGAAGTAGGGCTTTCCGTATAGTCCGTCATCACGCTTGCTGGCAAAGACAAACCAACGGCTGTTATGTGACCAACTGTGATAAGTGTCGCTCTTCTTACTGTTCACAATGTTGAGGCTGTCTGTCTTGCCCGTCTGCAAGTTGAGCAAAAGGAGGTCGGCCTCTGGATGCCAGATGGGGAAGGTGCCATAGTCGGCAACGGTGAACAGGCAATATTTACCGTCGGGACTTATCTTGGGATGACATACAGAGCGTTCCTTATAGAGGGTGTCTACCAGGGCGGCATCGGTGGCTATCTGTCCTGTATTCTCGTTGAAGGGGATGCGTACAAGGGCATATTTGAGTCCTTTCAGTTTTTCGCTTTTCAGTCCCTTGGTATCTGCTGTGCAATAATATATATACTTACCATCTGCCGAGAAGGTGGGAAAGGTTTCCAATTGTGTGCTGTCGCAGGTCAGTGGCGAGGAGAAAATGGTGTTCTTGTCGAGATCAGCTACATATACATCACTCTTGGTGTCGTACACCTCCAGTCGCTTGCTGGGCTTGGCATGAAAGGCAGGAATGATGACGTTGGTAGAGAAGGTGACATATCTGCCCGATGGACTGAAACCATAATACACACTCGATGAAATCATATTGTCGGTCTTGATGTTGAGCTTACGCAATCTACCATCTCTATTGAGTATAGCGCCACCACCTTTGCCACGGATATACATCATGCTGAGGTTTGGGTCTTGATTGCCTAAGGCATGACAATTCATACAGCGGTTTTCCTGTAAGTTGTGGTCGGCAAGAATCGTCTCATCCCAGTTCTCTATGCAGCGTTGCTTGATTTGTATCTTGTTCCAGACTTCGTAGTCTGGCTCTATGAGGCGGTAGGTGAGATATGCGTCTATACTGTCGGCAACAATGGTCCAACAGAAGGGTTGATGTGCCGACCAGTTACCTTCCTTGTCGCAGGTATATACCTGTACGTTTACTTTCTTACCAGCGGCCTTCTGCATCAACTCTTTCCATTCAGCAATGTCGAATACTACACGATTGTCGTTTGACGTTGCGGAAATATTATTTTCCGGTACGCTTTCAGGAGAGGAAGTGTCATCTTTGATAGAGGCGATGACTTCTACATGTGCTACATTCTTGTCGCGTACCAGGAAGTTGAGCGGAGCTATGTTGACGGGTATCGTGACGTCTGTATAGTCGGGATAGATGGCAGGAAGATGGTTGGTCTTGATGGCATTCTCGTGTGTGGCGGAGCAGGAAGCCAATAGCATGGCCACCGCCCATACGCTCCATAAGGTGGTGTTGTGTATGAAATGCTGTAATTTGTTCATAATACCTTATTTTGATAGTTTAGGAGTTTCTGCTTTGTCGAAGTAGTACCAGTAGGTATCAGTAAAGGCAGCACTCCCTCGTTGCTTATTGTACTGCAAGAAGCGTTCTAACAGGTCATTGCGATGGATGTATTTCTGCCATTCGGACTGTGGCGCATGGGTGCCTGCCAGGTATATCATGAGTGCTTCCTGATATAGTTTGGTCTGATAGGGAGGATTCTCCATGCGATAGCAGAACTGGTCGTAATCTCTTTTGAAGGTTTCCATGTCCTTGAGTAAGAGGTCGCTGCACAACAGATAGTCGAGGGCGATATGGTTCTCTGCATTGCTCTCCAATAGTTCCTGCATGATGGTATAGGAGTTGTCGCTTAGCCTGATAGTATCGGTGAGGTTGGTGAGGTTAGCTTTCTCTTGATAAGCCTTCAGCAGTCCTTGGTGTTCACCTTCAGGATGGTCGAGGGCATTTAAAAGTTGTTCTGCCCATGTGTGCCATACGAATGTCTTTTGTAGGATGCGCAGAAATTTTCGGGCTGCATTCCATTCTCCACTGACGATATTGATTTCTGCCAGTCGTTTCGTCATGCGAATGTTTCGATTGTTGGGCGAATTGACCATTCCCAATATGGTAGCTCGCTCGGCAAAGGTCATGTCGCCCAATATCCAATACAGTTCGTTGAGTGTCTTGATGGTGAGGGTCGGGGTGTCGGGACCTATATTCTCGAAAGTACCTAAGTAGTTGTTGCTGAAAGCGAGTAGCCTGTCGGGAAGCTTTCGCTGCTGTGCCATCACTAAGTTGTAGTAGTACTTCATGTACTGGTTGGGGTTGGGGTCTGCTTCTACCATCCGTGTTAGTTTGCTGTAGTTGCCAAAATAGTATTCATCGTCTGCTGCAAATGTCTTCTCCAGGTCCAGTTGTGGCATGATGAGTTTGCCGATGCCTGGGTAACTATATAGCGCGTCGAACGGTAGAAAATAAAATCTCTTGCAGATGGAAATGATGAAAAGGGTAATGGCTAAGATGCCAAGATGTAGATAGCTGTTGGCTTCTTTGATATGAATCAGCCATCCTGTGATAAGGAGGAGGGAGTACATCCAGATGCCGCACCCAAATAGCCAGAAAGTGAGTGTGGCAGAAAGAAATATCATCATGGCAGAAAGCCATTGGGAATGTCTGTTGATGTGGCGTGCAAGTAGGGTACTTAACCAGAAGATGGTGGCGCCACCTGTGACAGCCAGTACACTTGGTAGCCGGTGGTCGTAATGGAAACTGAAGATGGCCTCTATGGTCATGATCATCATGGCTATGGATGTGGCTAACCATGGTCTTTGGATGCCTGCTGTTCGTAGAGCCTTTAGGCAGACGATGCCTGTTAGGAATAAAGCACAACAGAGGATGACAGGACCTGCGTAAAGATAGTAATAGAACTGGGTGAGCCAGTCGCCTAACAAACAGGCAAGCCATGCTGGTTTTTCGAAATAAGTGAAGATATAACTCCATGAGTTAAGAAACAGTTGGTTCTGTTCTTGAAAGAAGAAGTGATAGTGATACCACCCCTGAAAGAAAATCAGCCATACCATTGCCCAAAGTAAGATGAGTGTATAGGTGCCGAATCGTGAAAACAGGTTTTTAGGTTTGTTCATCGTCTTTTTACTTCATTTAGGTATCTCCAGGGGAGTCATTGACTTATTGGTATTCCCCACGTGAGAAAGTTTCTGTATTTGTATCTGCAAAAGTACACAAAATAATTAAGAAACCATCGTTTAAGTGCGTGTTTTTTCGGCAATACATTCCATTTCTATTAACCATCCAGGACGGCAGACACGTGCCTCTACAATGATGCGTGGTATGTGTGGGTATAGTTTTTGCATCAAGCTGTCTACATGGTGGTAGTCGGAAATGTCGCGCAGATAGATGATGAAGTATTGTATGTCGTTCATGGTGGCATCACCATCCTTCAGCAAGGCTCCTATATTCTCTAAGAGTCTGCCCGTCTGTCTTAGCACATCACCCTCGTATACTACTTTTCCATACTTATCGATGCTGGCAGTACCAGAAATGAAATACTGGTGTAGATATGTTGGATTGTTAAGATTTCCTGCTTGATGCACGGGCAGCGTGAGACGAGTACCTCTTTCAAAGGCAACACCATATTCGTGTGTGGGGTTTAAATGGTCGAGAGCTTGGAGATATTTCTTATCTTCCTCCTGAATGTTAGGGTAGGTAAGGAAGTCGATAGCTACGGAAGCCTGTCTTACGGGAGTGGCACCTCCGATACCTGTACTGGCGATGTAGTGTGTGCTTGATGTAAGATTATGTTGGCGAAAGATGTCATTGCGAGCTTCTACTACCCCTTGGTAATTGACATCGATGTGGGTGACATAAATCCAGGTTCTAACCAGGTTGCGCTCCATGGTGAGGCCTTTGTCTTCTATGGATTGGAGATACTTCTCGAAGAGCTTTGCAGTCTGCTGATAAGAGTCGCAACCGCTTGCTTCTTCTTCTGTGAGTCGCAGACTCTGAAAGACGAAGGGTGTAGAAGTGTTGGAAGTCTTGATGAGTAGGGCTATCTTGCTACCATCGAGTGGGGGCTGTTCTACGATACTGCACGCAGTAAGTGAGAGCACTTCCTCGTAGAGTAATGAGTTTTTCAGGTCTTCTGACTGATTTTGGGAATCACTAAGAAACACCTTGCAATATTGTAAGGTGCGTTGTCCGCTTAGCAACTCATAATCGAGGTAATCCTTGACTTTGAGGTATAGAATGTTGAGGCGTTCGATGAATGTACCTTTTGCCTCAGGTGAAATAATAATATATTTGTCCATCTTGTTCTCTCTTTTCTTTTTGCTGAGATGCAGCTTATCTTCTGCAAAGATAATGCAAATCGAATGCATAGTGTCAAGCTTGTTTGAACGCTTTGCTGAGATGCAGCTTATCTTCTGCAAAGATAATGTAAAAAAACGAGAATAGAGAAAACAAGATGGACTTTATGAGGTAAATACTAACTAATAGGTATATTTACAGCGATTCCAGCATGCGCTTGATAACAACTTCGGCAGAAATCTCACGGTTGGCAGCTTCGGGAATTACCAAACTGTTCTTGCTCTCGATGACATCATCGGTGACAATCAAGCCACGACGAACGGGGAGACAGTGCATAAAGCAACCATCATTGGTCCAACTCATGTGCTCTTCATCAATGGTCCAACTCATGTCTTGGCTTAGTATTTCACCATACTGCGCAGGGTTTTTGACACCCGGACAACTCCAGTTCTTGGCATATACAAAGTCGGCTCCTTCGAGTGCTTTCTTCTGATCGTATTCTACCTTGGCATTACCCACAAACTTAGGGTCGAGTTCATATCCCTCAGGATGAGTAACTACAAAATCAACATCGGCTGCATTCATCCATTGAGCGAAAGAGTTGGGTACAGCTTGTGGCAGAGCGCGGCAGTGAGGTGCCCAGGTAAGAACTACCTTAGGACGTGCCACCTTCTTGTGCTCCTCAATGGTGATGAGGTCGGCAAATGCCTGAAGAGGATGCACGGTAGCAGTCTCCATGGCAAAGACAGGTCGTCCGCTGTATTTTACAAACTGGTTGACGATGGTCTCTGCGTAATCGTAGTCGCGGTCTTTTAGACCGGCAAAACTGCGTATGCCAATTAGGTCACAAAAACTGCCCATAACGGGAATGGCCTCCAACAGATGCTCGCTCTTGTCGCCGTCCATAATGACACCACGCTCAGTCTCGAGTTTCCAAGCTCCTGCGTTCACATCGAGTACGATGACGTTCATGCCTAAATTCATGGCAGCCTTCTGAGTGCTCAGGCGAGTGCGGAGGCTATTGTTGAAAAATATCATCAGCAAGGTTTTGTTCTTGCCTAATTCTTGATAACCGAAACGGTTTGCTTTTACATCCTGTGCCTCGGCAAGCGCAGCTTTCAAATCGCCAAGGTCTTCAACATGAAAGAATGTCTTCATTGTTATTTCGTATTTAATTTGTTATTTCTGATATAAAGCTATTGAATTCTTCACTCTTCGTTCTTCACTCTTCACTTCCTCGTCTGTCCATTTCCTGTAATCAACCACTTGTAGGTGGTTATTTCTTCGAGTGCCATAGGACCGCGTGCGCCAAGCTTCTGTGTGCTGATGCCTATCTCGGCACCGAGTCCAAACTGAGCTCCATCGGTAAAACTGGTAGGAGCGTTCACATACACACAGGCGGCATCCACCATGGCTTGGAATTTCTTTTGTGCAGCCTCGTCGTTGGATACGATGCTCTCGCTGTGTCCGCTTCCGTAAGTGGCGATATGCTCAAGAGCTTCATCTTCCGTAGCTACAGTCTTGATGGCCATCTGCATGCTCATCCATTCCGTGTTCCAGATATGCTTGATGTGAGGGTCGTTTTCCTTCATTTTCTGCTCACTTTCCTCTGCCCTATATAATAAGGTGTTAGGATAGAAATCCTTTAAAGCTTCGTAGGCTTTAGCATCTGCATGAATCTTCACCTTACGTTCTGCAAGGTCTTCGCATAGTTTAGGAAGATCGTTTAAACGTTGTTCGTGGATGAGAAGAGTGTCGAGTGTATTGCACACGCTACATCTTCTGCATTTGGCGTTGGTGATGATTCGTTTACCCATCTCACAGTCTCCGTCCTTGTCGAAATAGCAATGCACCACGCCTGCGCCTGTCTCTATGACAGGTACCTTGGCTGTGTCGCGTACAATCTGGATGAGCTTCTTGCCGCCGCGAGGAATGCAGAGGTCTATATAACCCACGGCATTCAGCATTTCGCCTGTTGCTTCGTGAGTAGCAGGAAGAAGGGTCACCACATGTGGGTCGATGCCAAAAGTTTTCAGCACCCTGTGGATAAGTTCCACGCCAGCAGTATTGGAGGCATCGGCATCTTTACCTCCTTTCAGTACACACGCATTTCCTGTCTTGAAGCAAAGCGAGAAAACATCATAGGTCACATTGGGGCGAGCCTCGTAGATCATTCCGATGACTCCGAAGGGGACGGCTACCCGCTGCAGATGCAATCCGTTATCGAGTGTCTTGTCCTTGAGAACTCTTCCAAGTGGTGAGGGCAACGTACTGACGTGTCTCATATCCGAAGCAATATCCTGGAGTCGTTGCTCTGTGAGCTGCAGACGGTCGTAGAGCGGATTGGCTTTGTCCATCTTTGCCAAGTCTTTGGCATTGGCCTTGAGAAGCGATGGTGTCTCGGTGATGATGGCATCTGCCACTGCTAACAGAATTTCATTGCGTTGTGCATCGGTAAGCAAACCCAATGTCTTGCTTGCCGCCTTTACTTGTTGGAAGGTCTCTTTCAGTTCCATTGGCTTTTTCCTTTCTTGTTTATGATAAGTGACTTGTATTTTTACAGTCACTAAGCTGTTACTTTGTTGCAAAAGTAAGCATAATTATTGATAATTACAAGCTTTATGTGGGAAAAAGTAATGATTATGCTGATAAATGGATAGTTATGCAATAAATGATACAAAAGAGGGCCTATTATATTTGTAGCTTAGTTTTGTGCCCAACTGTATTATCCTGACAAAACATGGAACAAGCACCTCGGTATGTCACCTGCCCGTTATCGCATGGCTGGGACAAAGAGGGTGATGTCATATTATTCTGGTATTCCTAAAAAGTTTAGACTTTTATGGATTCAATTCCTTAAAAGTTATGTTTTTTATGGAGTATATTCCAAAAAAGTGTTCGAATCGAAAAGCTGCCATGCCATTATCGTTTTCTCGCTCTTATCCTGATGTAGATTTTAAGGTAGTGACAAGGGATAATTTTGGAACATTCTTGCTGTAAGGTAGAATTTTCTTGTTGTAAATATAAAGAGGTGAAGTCTTAAAGGCTGGTGTTGTCATCATTAGTGCCTTTTATATAACAAAACAATGCACCATGCCAAAAAGGTGGAACGTTGTCCCGCTTTTTGGGCATGGCGCATTGTTATTGGCAAGGAATGCTTGTAATGTAGCCCCTTGTCTTTTGACATTAATCGAAGAAGAAAAATCCATTTGACATTCGAAGATGGCTGAAAGGAATATGTTCGGCAATCTCCTTCAAAGAAAAGTTGGGATCGTATAGCTGGCTAATCTTCAGCAAGTCTTTTATCGTCTTAGACTTTTGCGCCGTAGTTGAGTTGCTTGTGCCAAAATATTCACAGATGTCATACGATGTTAGACTAAGACGTGAGTCCTTGCTGAATATGAAGTTGATGCTGCATATTGTGTAAACAGCAGCAGATGCCCAAATTTCAAGCCTTCCAGACTGTAACGGATTAGTACGTTTTCTCCCTAACTTTTGTATCAGTTGGGTACAGAGAGTAGCACATTCCTCATCTAACTTCTCGTTGCAGAAGTTCACGGCAAGTTCTATTATCTTCGCTTCTCTTTCCTTCAATTCTTTCTTGTCCATGTTTTCTTATGCCTATTAATTATATTAAATAATCTTCACCTCGAAAGGTTCATGCGTCTAAATATATTTATGTAATGCCTACAAAGAAATACTTACTCCTTGAAATCCAAAGATGGCAAGTCTTCGTTGCCGTCAAACTTGTCGAAGTCGGAGCGGAAAAGGCGGTCTTGGGTGATGCGGTATTTTTCAAACTCAGTCTCGGCATATTCCTTTGCATACTCTGCCGTCACCTCCCCAGCGTCTTTCAAGACGGCATCTCCACCAGCTTCCAAAACTATATCTATACGTTTCGCCCAATCCTCCATTGTCATGGGAATGTGACGGTCTGCCATGCGTTGGGCAAAATCCAAAATGGTGTTGACTAGTTTGCCCATATCATCAAGCTCCGATTCCTTGAGATAGTTCTTAGCTATGCTCACATCTGCTTTTACTATTTTTCCGTTGGGAGCTTTCTCCCATGTGGTCAACCCCATGTGTTCCTTGTCGGCATCGGCACGGTCAACGATAAGTTCTGCCGCAGTATGACCGTGTACGGCAAAATGCATCTTATTTTGCATTTTCTTATAAAATAGACGGGTCGTTGGTGCATCCTTATTGTAGTCGATACTTGTGGCATAGATGTCCGTCAACTTCTGGTAGAACCGCCTCTCACTCATTCTAATCTCGCGAATCTCGGAGAGCAGGTGCTCGAAGTAATCCTCCCCGATAAACGATCCGTTCTCCATTCTCTTCTTATCTATGATGTAGCCACGCAGTGAGAACTGGCGGATGACATAAGTACACCATTGGCGGAACTGGGTGGCACGGATGGAGTTTACACGATATCCTACACTGATAATGGCATCGAGGTTGTAGAAAGTGGTGGAACGGTTTACGGTTCGATTGCCCTCGGTCTGAACTATTTCCATTTTGGAAATAGTTGCCTCTTTCTTTAACTCGCCTTCCTCAAATATATTATTGAGGTGCTTATTGATGGCAGGCACTCCTACATCAAACAATGTCGCCATTGCCTTCTGCGTAGCCCACACCGTCTCGTCTTTATACAATACCTGTACGCCTTGTTCCTTACCCTCTGCCACGAAGGTAAGAAACTCTGCTGTACTGTTACGTATTTCCTTTTTCTTTGCCATTGTTTGTGATTCTATTATTTTTCCATCGGTCTTGGAGCAAACTCTGTATGTAGGGTTTCCATCGGATGCTCCTTTAGGTCGATGAGGATGTTGGGGGTATTGCCGTTGGCTATGATCACCTTGATGCCAGCATTCGCTACATCCTGGGCGGTCTTCAACTTCGAAATCATGCCACCTCTGCCATGACTACTCTTGTCATCGCTGACATATTCGCTTACATCTCGGTCGTAATATACTGAAGGGATGATGCGTGTATGAGGTTCGTTGGGGTCGCCATTATAGATACCATCTACGTTGGAGAGTAATACGAGTGCATCGGCATTCATCATCTGGGCTATCAAGCCCGATAACTCATCGTTATCCGTAAACATTAGCTCGGTGAGGCATACGGTATCATTCTCGTTGACAATAGGGAGTACGCCATTCTCCAACATCAGTTCCATACAAGCCTTTTGGTTCTGATACTGTTCCTTGGCAAGGAAGTTCTCCTTCATGGTCAATACCTGTCCCACCTTGATGTTGTATTCTCTGAACAAGTCATAATACAATCTAATCAGCTTGCCTTGACCTACGGAAGAGAACAGCTGTCGCTGCTCTACACTGTCCAGCTGGTGGTTAACCTGCAATTCACCCCTGCCTGCCATCACGGCACCAGAAGATACGAGTATCACCTCGTAGTCGTGCCTTCTCAACCAAGCCAGTTGGTCTACCAAAGCCGACATTCTAGTTACGTTCAAATGTCCATCCTCACGGGTCAGCACGTTGCTGCCCACCTTTACTACTATTCTTCTCATATAATTAAGTGAAGAGTGAAGAACGAAGAGTGAAGAATTCTCTTGCAAGTGCGAGCAGAGCCAAGCTTGCTTGAGCTATGCCGGTGCAGCAGAGAATCTTCTTTGAAGAATTCTCTTGTCCTTCAGGTTATTTTTTATTTCGTTCTTTTATAGTTTTTATAGAAGAAACGAGGAGTGCAATTAATTCGTTACAGTCATTTTGCATACTGTCATATGCGGATTGTTCTATATACTCTGTGTCATGAAGTATATTTAGCCAGTAAGATGTTTCGTTGGCTTCTTTGAGCCCTATCGATAATTTATTGGCAAAATCTAATTGGCTTTGAGCAAATTCCGCTTCTCTAACTAATGCTCCAATAGCTGTACCAGAGCGAAGAATTTGCTTTGTTAAGATAAATTCTTTATGAGTGAAGCTTATATGTTTCACCATATTAACTATTCTTATAGCAAATAGATAACTTTTTGTGTGTAATGGAGATTGCTCTCTATTATACTCTTTAATGTTTCTTGTTCCCATACAAAGCATTTGAATTCTTCACTCTTCACTCTTCGTTCTTCACTTATTATTGTCTTTTTCCCGAATCTCTACTCTTCGAATCTTGCCCGAGATGGTCTTTGGCAATTCATCTACGAATTCGATGATGCGAGGATATTTATAAGGGGCAGTCTCGTGCTTTACGTGATTCTGCAACTCCTTGATCAGGTCGGGACCTGCATGAGGCTTGTATTCGTCTTTCAGAACGACGGTAGCCTTTACCACCATGCCTCGGATGGGGTCTGGCACACCAGTGATGGCACACTCTACTACGGCAGGATGAGTCATCAGGGCATTCTCTACCTCGAAGGGACCAATGCGATAGCCTGAACTCTTGATTACATCGTCGATTCTTCCCTCAAACCAGAAGTAGCCTTCCTCGTCGCGCCAAGCCATGTCGCCTGTATGATAGTAGCCGTCATGCCATACAGATTTTGTCTGTTTCTCGTCACGGTAATAGTATTTGAAAAGGCCAATAGGTTTTTGGTCACCTATGCGGATGCAAATTTCGCCTTTTTCTCCATCTTCACATTCGCTCATGTCTGGGCGAAGGATGTGAACCTCGTATTGTGGGTTAGGCTTACCCATGCTTCCTGGCTTTGGCTTGATCCAAGGGAAGGTGCCAAGAGTCATGGTGGTCTCTGTCTGTCCGAAGCCCTCATAAATCTGAACGCCTGTCAGTTTCTGGAAGGTTTCTGCCACAGATGGGTTCATAGCCTCTCCCGCAGTGGTGCAGTATTCCAAACTGCTGAGGTCATACTTAGAGAAGTCTTCCTGTATCATGAAGCGATAGATGGTGGGAGGTGCACAGAAGGAGGTGATGTGATATTTCTCTATCTGGCGCATAATCTTGTCGGCGGTAAACTTCTCATGGTCGAAGACGAAGACGGTGGCTCCGGCAAACCATTGTCCGTAGAGCTTGCCCCAAACAGCCTTACCCCAGCCTGTATCGGCTACGGTGAGATGGATGGAATTTTCGTGCAGGTTGTGCCAATATACACCCGTGGTCAAATGGCCGAGCGCATAGAGGTGATCGTGTGCCACCATCTTTGGCTCGCCTGTGGTGCCCGATGTGAAGTACATCAAGAGAGTGTCCTCGTTGGAATTTACATGCTCAGGACGAATGAAAGGAGCACATTTGTTCCATTCCTTCATCCAGTCGTGGAAACCCTCAGGAATGTCTGGACCGATGCTAATCAATGTCTTGACAGTAGGACTCTCTGGCATGGCCTCGTTGATTTGTTCTACCACATAGTCGTCTCCACAGCAGATGATGGCTTTCACGCTTGCTGCATTGTTACGGTAGATGATGTCGTGCTTGGTAAGCATGTGGGTGGCAGGGATGGCTACGGCGCCCAACTTGTGGAGACCGAGCATGGCAAGCCACCACTGGTAATGACGCTTCAGAATGAGCATCACCTTGTCGTCATGACCGATGCCAAGGCTTTGGAAGTAAGCGGCTGCCTTGTCGCTCTGCTCCTTCAAGTCTTGGTAGGTGAAATGGATCTCCTCACCGCGTTCGCTTGTCCAAAGTAGCGCTACGTGGTCAGGTTTGAGCTTTGCCCATTCGTCCATCACGTCGTAGGCAAAGTTGAAATTCTCGGGTATGATAAACTCCAGATGCTCCTTGAAGTCTTGCTCTGAAGTGAATTTTGTTTGTTTTAGAAATCTCTCTATCATAGATGTTGCTATTGAATTTTTCAAAGAAGATTCTCTGCTGCACTCAGCATAGCTCAAGCAAACTTGGCTCTGCTCTCATTTGCAAGAGAATTCTTCACTCTTCACTCTTCGTTCTTCACTTAAATGATAATGCAGAGGAACTTGGCTGATTTCCCGTTCAGCGAGCGGAAGCAGTGTTGTTTCTTACTGTCGAAATAAATACTGTCGCCAGGATTAAGTACCATCACTTTATCCTCTATCGTTACTTCGAGCTGGCCTTCCATGACGTAGTCGTATTCCTGACCGTCGTGTCCGTTCTTGTGAGGCTTGTCATCTCCTGGCAGAGGGTCAACCTGTACCATGAAGGGATTCACCCTTCTGTCTTTGAAACCTACAGCGAGGCTTTCGTATTTATACTGGTTGTTGCGTTCTATTTCCGGACCTTGTCCCTTGCGTGTGACGTAGTAGCCCTTCATGCGAGGCTCCTCGCCAAAGAGCAGTACATCGAGGTCAATGCCATAGCGTTTTGAGATCTTGGAGAGGCGATATACAGATGGGTCGGCTTCTCCTGATTCTATCTTTAGGTAATGGTCAAGACTGATTTCGCAAAGCTCTGCCACTTCCTCTGCCTGGATGTTGAGAACTTCGCGCAGACCTTTCAGTCTTTCTCCTATTTGCTTAATTGCTTCGTCCATAATACTATGTTTTATGTTTGTTGTTGGCAAACGTTGTTGTTTGCCTTCGCTTTTTGTGGCAAAAGTACGATTTTTAAGTGATTTGAGCAAACAAAGAGGTAATAAAATGAATAATTGCAAGCGGTTTTGATGGTAAACTGTTGTAATTATGCAGAAAGAACTAAGTATTTGTTGTCTTGTGATTGTAGAAGCTTGCCTTTGTTGTTCTAAAGTATCTTATTTTTCTTCCTGTTTTACTCTCTTTTCTATATACTTCAATTCTTTCTCCTGGCTATATAGCTTGCCTCTCCTGAATGTATAACCTCTAATGCAATAGATCGAAACCTGTAAAAGTCTACTGCATACTGCTTCGCCTAACTTGTATTCTGTAAAATACAAACTATAATTAACTTCGTCTAAGCTATATTTCGTAGAATATAAGTTAAGTTTTATAAAAAGTAGTGGGCTTCTTGAGGTTTTGTAGTAGGAAAGTTGTAACTTTACAGGCATATTACAAACCTTTTAGAGTGATAGATTATGGCAAGATACATCAAGCAAGAGATGCCCGACCTGCAAGGCACTGGCGAAACCAAGTGTTATTATCGTTTAGAGAAGCGAAGAAATCTCTCCACCAAAGAATTCTTGAAGAAGGCAGGTGCTCATGGTATCCTTGACGAAGGCGTCTTAAAGCATGCGCTCAGCAAGATAGCCGAACAACTGGTGGAGGAATTGGCGGAAGGTAATACGATTACGCTCGAAGGCATCGGTACCTTCCAGGCTACCCTTGGTGTAAAGAAAGACAAGGAGATGGATACGATAGATGGTGATGGGCCGAAGCGAAATGCCAAGAGCATTGAGGTGAAGAACGTGCGCTATGTTTCAGACAAAGACCTCGTGAATGACGTCAATCTTCATTGTAAGCTTACTCGTGCCGGTGTATCCAGGGTGAATCGTTCTCCTTATACCAAGGAAGAACGCCTGAAGATGTTGCAAGATTACTTGGCTGATGCCACTCATCCCTTTATTCGTGTGGCAGATTATGCCGAGCTAACTTCCCTTCCTCGTTCCACAGCTACGAAGGAGCTTCGAACCTTCTCCGAAAACCCTGCTAATGGTATCACAACGAGTGGCAGGAGAACGGCGATAGTGTATGTTAAAAGGGTGGAAATATAAAATTGTTATTAGAAATATGAATGAAATGATAAAAGCAATTATGGAAGACTTTACTGCTAATTTTGCACCTCTTTCCAATCAATGAGTCCTTTGCCCATGTCATCTAATTCTACTGCTAATCCTATAACCTTTCTGTCATCTGCCAAGAATGGTTTGAGATAGCCATTGTCAATGACTTGTTTTTCGGCAGCATTTATCCCTCCATTGTTGCTTAACTTCAGTTCCACTACATAGATGAAGCGGGAGGTGGAGGCTACGATGTCTATTCTACCTGTTGATAACATGTGTTCTACTTCTACTTGGCAGCCTATGGCATTCAGTATGGTGCTGATGATAAGGCGATAACGCTCCTCCATGTCCATACTTGCCAATTTCTTATTGCTGTATGGGACATTTGAGATGAGAGATTTCATACACAGCTTGGCTTCTTCCAAATTGCCATTGTTCATGCTGTGCATTAACCTGCTTTGTATGGAGACAATATCCGTGATGTCCTTCTGGGTCAGAGTAGGCAATACGGCTTTATAGAGAGCCTTTCTTACTTCCTCATTCGGAAAACCTAAAGAATATCCATCTTCATCAAAACCCTTGATAGTGAGATAACCTGTCTGATAGAGGAATAGTTCGGCACCGCCTTCTATGACATCTGATGTCTCCAGTGTGTCTTTGTCGATGTAGCAATCTTCGAAGTCATGAAGGCGTAACTCCATGTTGTTTACGAATTTATTCAGCATGGAAGTGGCGCCGGATGAAATCCAATAGTTGCGCAGACGCAATTGGGAGAGGGCGTTGAGCAAGCTGAACGGATTGTAGATGTCGGTCATGTTCTCATCGCTGAAATGATAACCGTCATAATAGGTCTTCAACTTGTCGTGTGCTTCTTCAATGCTGCATTCCATCTTATCTGCCAAGGCCTCCAACTCTGGGGCGAAGTTAACTGTCATCTCTTCCTCGGTGATGCCACAAAGAGGGGCAAATTGTGGGAGAAAGCTGATGTTTGTCAGATGGTTAAGTACTGAGAACAGGGATATCTGGGTAAACTTCGTGATGCCTGTGATGAAGACAAAGCGAAGTACATTTCCTTTGAGTTTGAGCACGGAGAATACAGAACGATAAACTTCAGTACAACTTTCATGCTTTGGTGTCTTCCATGAATGCTGCAATGGGGAATCGTATTCGTCAATCAAGACAACTACTTGCTTACCTGTCTTTTGATGGGCAGTGTCAAGGATAACTTGGAGACGTACGGATTCGCGAGAAGTTTCTTTAGGCTTGATGCCGTATAATGCTTCGTATTTCGAAAACTCAAGATTGAGATAGTCTTTGATTTCGGCAGCAGTGGCACCTGCACCGCTCATGTCAAGTCTGATGACGGGATACTCAGTCCATTCTTCTTCCAGTTCCATAATCTTCAGCCCCTCAAAGAGTTCTTTCTTGCCTTCGAAGTAGCATTGCAAGGTATCTATAAGCAGAGACTTACCGAAACGACGAGGACGGCTCAGATAATTGTATAAATCACCTGAGTGAGTAAGTTGCCATACCAAGTCGGTCTTGTCAACATATAAGTAGCCTTCCTTGCGGATAATGCTAAAGAATTGTATGCCTGCTGGCAATTTCCTTGTAATCATCTCTGCCATAGTCTTTCTGTTCTTTTATTCTTTTGGCAAAGATACATTTATTTTTCCATTTATTCAAGAATAATGAATGATAAATGCACGGTTTCGTTCTATAAAACAGAAAAATGCTGCAAGAACCGAGGCTCTTGCAGCATTTCTATAATGGGTTGTTTGCTATATGTCATTTCTCCGAAGACCCTTCTAATGGCATTGCAACGAGTGGCATGAGAACAGCGATTGTGAATCAGTATTTCTTTTTGCTATATTCGCTCGGAGTACACCCAAACTGCTTCTTGAAGCTGGTTGAAAAGTGGGAAAGGGTGTTGAAGCCTGTCATATAGGCTATTTCCGAGATGTTGTATTTGCCCTCTACTATCAATGCGGCTGCACGATTGAGCTTGTAGGTCTTGAAGAAGACACTTGGGGCTTCACCCGTCAATCCCTTTACCTTATAGTATAATTTGGTACGAGAGATGAGCATCAATTCTGTCACCTTGTTTACGTCCAGCTCGGAATTGGATAGTTCTTGCTCCATAATCTTATACAATTCATCCATAAAAGCCTTGTCTTGTGGCGACAATACTTCTTCTATAGTCTTATCGGTTTCTGTGGCATTATTGAGAATGGTCTTAGCCTTCTCACGGTTGGTGAGCAGGGAGTTGATCATTGCCAACAATACTTTCGGTGTGAATGGCTTGGTGACATAGGCATCAGCACCACTATTCAAACCTTCCACTTGATTCTCAGGAGTAGTATTGGCAGTAACGAGAATCACAGGGATATGACAGAGTTGGATGTCTTCCTTGATGGTCTTGCAAAGCTCGTATCCACTCATTCCTGGCATCACCACATCGGTGAGAACGAGGCTTGGCTCTTCCTCACGTATAGCTTTCAAGGCACTCTCTGCATCAAAACAATAAATCACGCGATAGGTGGTAGCCAACAGCGTACGAAGATAATGTACCACTTCTGTGTCATCATCTACAATCAGTACCTTAGGGCGAGTATCATGTTCATCTTTTTGTTCCTGCTTGTTGATTATAACGGATTTGTCATTCGATGGGAGTTTCATTTTCTGGTCTCCTGCCAAATCTGTTTTCTCTGTATCGGAATATAAGTTCTCTTGGGTAGGTAGCTTGAGTGTGAAGATGGCTCCCTGGCACTCCTTGCGATTGCCTACCGTAAGCATGCCATGATGTAGAATCGCCAAACTGCGGGCATAGTATAGACCGATACCCGTACCCCAGTTGATGGAGCCTGCCGACTGATTGTTCAACTGATAATATCGTTTGAAGATATTGCCCAGCTCTTTTTCTGGGATGCCCCTGCCTGTGTCTGCAACTGTTATCTGAATCCATTGCATACCATGCTTGTCCAGTTCTGTATCCAAGGAAACATCTATCTTACCTCCGTATGGGGTAAACTTCATGGCATTGGACATGAGGTTGTTGATGATCTTCTCTAACTTGTCGGCATCCAGCCAAATAAGATAAGAGCCTTCCAAGCCATGACAGTTCAGCGTAATCCCTTTTTCCTCAGCATTGACGATAAACAAGTCCATGATTCTCTGCATCTCAGTGATGATGTCGCAAAGCTTAACATGCAATCGAAGGGTGTCATTCTCCAGTTTATTGAAGTCGAGCAACTGGTTCACCAACTTGAGCATCCGGTTGACGCTTCTATTGATGATATTGAGCAACTGCTTGTCGTGATTGTTGATGTCCGCACTCTCACAGAGTTGTTCTACAGGTCCCGATATCATCGTCAATGGTGTACGAAACTCATGGGAGATATTGGCAAAGAAGCTCATGTTCATTTTGTTGATGCGTTGTTCTTGCTCTTTTTCCTCCTCTGCCTTTCTTACCATCTCCTTTTCGATGCTGATACGTTGCTTAAACCGCATATAAGCATAGCTTGCACCAGCAGCCAAAAGAAGATAGAGACACCATGCCCACCAAGAGTTCCATGGTTCTGGAGCTATGGATACCTTGATGGATTTCTCGGCAATGGTATGGTTGGTGTCATTGCCCACAATCTTGACCTTGAAAGTATAGTTGCCAGCAGGCAAGTTGGAATAATAAGCTTCGGTATTGCTACCTGCATCTATCCACGTATTATCAAACCCTTCCATCTGGTAGAAGTAATGGATGCGCTTGTAGTCGCTATAATCGATGGCAGCAAAAGAGATGCTGAAACTGTTCTCTTTGTATCCCAGACGGATATGGGGAGCCTTCTCCATACTTTCCTCTATGTTGCCGCCTCCACTTGCTTGTACCAGCAGATTGTGTACCCTTAAGTTTTCGAACAACAGGTTGATATGCTGGTTGGTCGTTACATTCTGTGGATTGAATATGGTGAGACCATGGGTTCCTCCAAAGATAAGTGTACCATCTTTCAGCTTGCAGGAAGCACGATCATTGAACTGGAAACCACCAATGCCATCGGCTTCTTTGTATGAAGTAACCCTGCTGGTCCTGGTATCCAGCTTATTGAGTCCATACATGGTGCTGATCCATAGATTGCCACTTCTATCTTCCTCAATACTCGATATGTCGGAGCAAGACAACCCTTTAATCGGAGTTATATGACGAGTTTGTGCATCATACTTCAAAAGTCCATTGCTAACAGTGCCCAACCAGATATTCCCCTTGCTATCTTGGAATGTCTTGGTTGGAATGAAAACACTGCGCTTAATACAGTTCTTCCAATCATCAGGACTTACCTTGAATTCCTTAGTCTCAAATGTATTGCCATTCATCTCCAAAATAGGCTCGGAGAAAGCTGAAATCAACAAGTTGTTGTTCTTGAGACGTATCAAACCTGGGATAAAGGTAAAGGCAGAAGGAAACAGCTGCTTCTTGCTAACTTTCTTTTCCTTGGCTGAAATGGAATATATATTGACACTCGCGGTAGATACCCAGATGTTGTCAAACTTGTCTTGTGCAAAGTTCATTGGAGCAAAGATGGGGTAAGTCTCCACGACGCTTAATATACCATTTTCATACTTACATTTGGCTACGTTTTCTACATTGGCGAGCCAAACATAATTGTGTTTGTCCACAAAAACGTTAGTAATAAGGTTCTTTTTGTCATGATTGCTATTATGATAAACTTGTGGAATTTGCTTGATTTGGTTGGTGGTCAAATCATATACATAGATGCCATTCTTCTTGGTAGCTATCCACAAATGGTTGGTTTTGTCAGGAACAACAGCCAGTACGGCTTGCCTTCCAACAGAACGTTGTAAGGCAAGGTTACTGTTGAACATATCCTTATAGCGATAGATGGTCTTTACACCATCTTCGTCCGATCCCAACCATAGGTTTTCTTTTGAATCGGTAAAGATTTGAGAGACTTGCATATCACCTAAATCAAAAGGAAAGTTCTTTTCACTTTGGTGAACCAGCTGATGATGGTCATCAAGCAGCCACAAGCCATGTTTGGCTGTATTGAGCAGCAAGCCGTTCTTGCCGTAAGGATGAATCAAATTAACCCAATCATGTGGCAATTTCCATTTTCTTAGAGTTTCTGGCAAAGGAAGCATCTTTTTAGTTTGCGTATCGAAAATTAGAATGCCAGAATTGCTTGTTATCCATATCCTATGACCATCTTGAAGATAGGAATACTGTGAATATTCCTTCAGTGAAATATCCGCTATTTTCTTGAATGTGTCAGAACGATAGCCTTTCAAGGAGAAAGGGGTGCGAATCCAGATGATGTTGTTCTTGTCGACAAGGCAAGAGACATGGAAAATCATCTTGTCCTCAAATCTTTTCAATTTGACAACAAGTTTATTTCTCTTTTCATCATATTGATATAAAGAAGAACCTGTGGTAAAGAATAATCGTCCTTTCTTATCTTCAAAGACCTTGGTATAGTATTTATTTTCTTCGGGGATGGACACCCTGGTAAATTTACCTTTCTTGTTGTAAAAGCAGATACCATTAACGGTTGTCACCCACAAACGATTTCGGGAATCCTTGTAGATGCTGCTGATATGGTTGTCGGGCAGTCCAAGAGAATCGTCCACGCAAAAATATTGGTGATACTTGGTACCATCATATTTGTTGAGACCACGAAAGGTGCCTATCCAGATTTGCCCATACTGGTCTTCGCAGATGCCGTTTACCTTCTTGTTGGAGATATGTGTTGACAATACCACTTCCTTCTCGGCATTGGTATCATTGACCGCTGTCTGTTCTTCCCGCTGACAAGCTGAGGTAAGGATAACTGCCAGAACTAAAAGCAGATATAAAAGTTTTTTATCTTTAATCATAAGACTTATAGGTTTTTATATTGCGAAAGTACGATAAATCCTTGATATATACAATATTTATAAAGGAGTTTTAAACAAATCTGAAAGTTTTTAAACAGATAGGAAACCCCTTTTGAACAAAAATTAAAGTCAAGAAAACATTTTAGAAAAAGCCTTGGGAGAAAAGTTCGTACCTTTGCAACGCAAAATAAAACATAGAATATCAAATCTATTAACGAGCAAACCTTATGAGTATCAAACATGATTATGGAAGGTTACTCGACAAGAAGTTGGCAGACTTGTTTGCCGCCAAGCCAAAACTTTTCTGGGTTGGCATTGGAAAATCAGATTTCCTCTACATGGACAATACTGCACTCCGCGAGAAACTGACGAAGAATCATTATCCTTTCACCTATATGGAGACAAAGGGTGGACACATTTGGCGCAACTGGCGCATCTATCTAAGCGAGTACGCCCAGAAAATATTCAAGTAACATTTAAACTTTATAACAATGAAAAAGTTCACATTTTTGGCTGCTGCGCTGCTCTTAAACTTGAGCAGCTTTGCCCAGCAAGCCTTGTTTGACAACGTACCCGTTGTCTCTCCTGAAGTCAACGCCAACCATACCGTCACCTTCCGCCTCAAGGTCCCTAACGCCCAAAAGGTGCAGATTACGGGCGACTTCTTGCCTACCAAGCAGATTGATACCCCTGTGGGAAAGTATGATGCACCGGGAGTGGCAGACTTGGTGAAGGATGACAAGGGAGTATGGAGCTTTACCAGCACTAATCTTTCTCCTGAGCTTTATTCTTATAATCTCCTCTTGGATGGTGTGAAGATTGTGGATCCTGGAAGCGTCTATATCACTCGTGACATCACTTCGGAAACCAATATTTTTATCTTGTCTGACAAGAAAGGCGACTGTGGTGACCTCTACACCGTCAATGAGGTGCCTCACGGAAATGTGTCTAAGGTGTGGTATGATAGTCCTACACTCAAGATGCAGCGTCGTATGACGGTCTATACTCCAGCAGGTTATGACAAAGGCAAGGATTATCCTGTACTCTATCTGCTCCATGGCGCTGGTGGCGATGAGGATGCTTGGACTACTTTAGGTCGTGCACAGCATATTCTTGATAATTTGATTGCTACAGGTAAGGCTAAGCCTATGGTCGTGGTGATGACCAATGGCAATCCTAATTGCCAGGCTGCTCCAGGCGAATGGTCGGCAGGTATGTATGTGCCTTCTTTCTATGGTTACCAAGGTGCCA